>Ga0209119_1000053_pt1 | contig 115812 bp, 123 predicted proteins | sample COG_03_FD_184747 | JGI IMG/M metagenome (GOLD analysis project Ga0209119, IMG submission 184747) | Pelagic Microbial community sample from North Sea - COGITO 998_met_03 (SPAdes) (version 2) | ecosystem: Environmental > Aquatic > Marine > Neritic zone/Coastal water | place: Helgoland, sampling...
ATTCAAAAGATTCAAAAGATTCAAAAGATTCAAAAGATTCAAAAGATTCAAAAGATTCAAAAGATTCAAAAGATTCAAAAGATTCAAAAGATTCAAAAGATTCAAAAGATTCAAAAGATTCAAAAGATTCAATACTTGTAATTCCAATAAATGTAAATTCACATGATTCAAAGATAATGCATAACATTTTAAACGATGAAGTAAGCAATGAGGACGATAATATGACCATAAAAATACAAAATACATATGTAAATCATAGAAATGACAATATAACTTTAAATGATAAGGATGACAATACTACTATTAAAATACAAGATGAACATTTAACAGAGGATGAAAATACTATCCTTAAAATACAAGATGAACATTTAACAGAGGATGAAAATACTATCATTAAAATACAAGATAAACATTTAACTAATAAGGACGATATTACTATTAAAATACAAGATAAACAGTTACCTGACGATAAAGATAATATAACTATTGATATACACGTAAATAACAATGATGACAATACAGATAGAAAAATACACAAAACCTTAGATAATAACGACAAAACTACTATCAATATAATAGATTATGAAACACATCTTGATACGAACCATGATGATAGTATGACTATCGATATATTATCAGACGATGACGATAATTTAACTATAAGAACATTAGATCCTGTAGATAGAATAAATATTTCTAGAAAAAAAAGAATAATATCAAAACAACATGATAATGACAATGATAATGATAATGATAATGATAATGATAATGATAATGATAATGATAATGATAATGTAGAATTATCTGATCTGGATATTTATTATGAAGAACCAATAAACAAATCACAAACTGGGCCAATGTATAAACTTGAGTTTATAACTCAACAAGATGAATTATCAAACAGAATATCAATTCTAGAAAATTAATATATATATATAATGCCTAAGTGTTTAAGCCTTTATAAATCTGGTCCGAAAAAAGGATTACAATGTACAGCAAATACTAAACCAGGAACAAATTACTGTGGTAGACACAATTCAAGTGTTAATCCCGTTAAAGCAGTAAAACCCGTTAAAGCAGTAAAACCCGTTAAAGCAGTAAAACCCGTTAAAGCAGTAAAACCCGTTAAAGCAGTAAAACCCGTTAAAGCAGTAAAACCCATTAAAGCAGTAAAACCCATAAAACCCGTTAAACCAGTTAAACCCGTTAAAGCAGTTAAAGCAGTAAAAGCAGTAAAAGCAGTAAAACCAAGTAAGAAAGAGAAATCAACTGATATAGTAAAAGCAGATTTATATGACAAATTTGGTAGTTTGCCTTCATTTTCTAATACATTTGGATATACTGGCCTAGCAAATGATATACATACGTATTTATTGCCAAAGGGTACTACAATCTATCATGGGTCAATACATAAAATAGATAATTTTAATATTCCAGCATATTTTAGTATGAATAAGAATGTATCTGAATTATTCATTTTATTGGTAAGTACACGGTTAACTTCTGTAGGTATAGAATATAAAAACCCATATCTATATACATTTACCACTAAAAAAGATATAATTATATATCAACATGGTATGGACAGAAATAATTATATAAATACTGCTTTTGATCAAAATTCACCAAATAATATACTTCATAAAAAAGACTTTTGTGATATGGAACAAGATTCAGGATGGGTGACTTTCCGCGACGCGACGCCTTTACCATTGCATTTTAGGAAACACATATTTTGTCCCAGAGACGAAATACTTAAAAAAATAGATATATTACAATCAACAAAAAAAGTTAAATCAACTTTTATTAAAGGACCTGATGATATAGAAGAAGGTTTGGATACATATTACAAAGATTATGTCATTACATATTATAAAGCAACCAATAAGTTTGCATACAATAATGATTCATTCTATCATACCGGTGGGCAGAGAACAATGGAATTAGTTTTTTGTAATCCAGACAAAGTTCTCCAATTGGAAAAAACTACAAAATTATCCTATAAAAATATATTAAAAAAGGGTAGAAATATGATTGTAAATTATCTTAAGTTATGGGCTGATATGCCTGTCAGAGAAAGGTATGCAAGCATGCAAGGTATAGCTAATTCTATATATAAAAAATATTAATTATATAATATGATTTAATAAACCAAAATGTGAATTTATTAAATTAAATATATTGAAGGATAGACATAATTAAACTAAAAATACCATTTAAATTAATGATGAGTGATGGCAAAGGTAGATTAAATGTTATACTTATGTTTTTTTTGACCCATGGTAGTTAGCTCAACACTTCTCAACCGGAATGTCACGCGGATACGGGTCAGCGGATGGTGTGTGTCCACGATCCAGAAACAATTAACATGCTAGAATAACAACTAAATCAGAATTTATTGTAACTAAAGACTTAAAATTTGATGGAAATATTGGAAATTTTTATTTGTTAATTATTTTTAAAGACCCTTCACTGTACTCCATAAGGTCTCTTTCCTCATCACATCTAAACATCTAAAAAGATGCTAGGAAACAAACATTATCTTACATTAAAGATAATTATGGACTTAATTACATCCGGATGTTTAGGTAATTATCTAAACTAATATGAATAATACTTCATTATTTATTGATAATATCTTATAATAATCCTGGTATTCCAGGGAAAGGCATTTTATTGGCCCCAACTAGACCTGTTCCGATACCAAATCCTGCACCATGTCTTGCATGTTTACCAATTGATGGCGCCAATAAATCCAAAACAGATAGGGCTGCTGCGGCGGTTACTGCAATCATAAGAATTTCCTGTAAATTCATTTTCTTGCGAGGTATATAGAAGGCTGCTGCAGCAACAGCCAACCCTTCTACTAAGTATTTAATCGCTCTACGAAAGACTTCTGAAGCATTAATATTCAACATATAATCTATATAGTAAAATAAAAATTTGTTAAATTACTTTTTCGTTGACATCTTAAAAAGATAATTCCTTATTGTTTAATGACAGAAAATAGAAAAACTGATTACTTAAGAGAAGATCCAGAAATCAACGGTCAACGTTACACAGTCGTTTCAATTGTTAACCCACAAGACAGGGTCTTAATGAAAAATTTATATTATGTTAACAAGTTTCTTGTACGTGATATAAATCAACAAATTGTAGCCCAATCTACACACATGGCGAAGAAACTACAGGTTGATATGAGAAAAAAAATAGATTCTGTTCTAGATAGATTAAAGATGTCCACAGATGAAGAAGATAAACATTTATATACAATATTACATGATAAATTTGCAAATATGTTAATTGATGAGGATGAATTTGTACAGGAATGTCATCGTAAATATACATTGGACGAAGAAGAAATTTTAGATAAATATAAAATATTTATTTCTAGTAATCGTGTTCAGACAGATAACGAATTTGATGATGCTCATGGAGATGACACAAGTGTACGTGGCATAAAAATACGCGGTGCATACGGATCATATAAGGAAGCAGCTGCAAGATGCGAGTATGTTCGTAGTAATATAGAAGAAGCTATAAGTGCATATGTTGTTAGTGTAGGAACATGGTTTCCTATAGATTTTGAGGCAGATGAAATTCAAGATCAAGATTATATGTTACCTGCACTAAATGATCTTATGGGTAAATATCATGAAGGTATGAGAAATAAAGATGCTCATTACCAGGAAAGAAAAAAGAATATGGCAGATTCTCAAACAAATGATCCTGCCAGTAAATTACAAAAGCGTCTCCAACAAAGAAAACGTGACCGTATTAAAAAAGAAATTCAAGAATTTAAACAGGTTCAAGAAGGAACTAACGAACCTGAATCAAAAGAAGTTACTGCAGCAAAGGCTATTAAAGCGGACAAAAACGCAGCTGAACTCATTAATGGAGAAGAGAAACAGAAAGAGAAACAAAAAAAGAGAAAGAGACGCAAAAACACAAAAAAAGATGATACTGAAGAATTAATTCTTAAAGACCAAGAGTAGTCGCTTTAATGTAATTCTTGTATCGGATATTAAACATGCTCATGCGTCTTTTTCTGATATCAACTACATGACGAGGACAGTCTGATAGAGACATTAGCCCCCATGATTTAGTGTGTTTTAGAATTTCTTTGGCATTACATCCCGGAACTTTATTTCCGTTGTAAAGTTCCGGATAAGATAGGTAATTTTTTAGAACAAGGTCAGAATGAGACACACTTGAATCATATTGATTCAAGTTATAGCGATTGATATCCTTAAAACCAAGTACTTTCTTATCTGCTTCATCATACATGATATGAAATTTATATGCTCCGCACAACATACGGTGATTGATGCGAATGTTATTAACACGTTGTTCTTCGGCTTTATCCTTATTATTATTGTTGCTAATTGATGGCATTTGTTAGAATGATGTTCCAAACTACTGTCAAGATTTGGAAAATTCAATTTTCCGAGGACATTGGATCCAAAGTAAATAAATTAAATAAAGTAAATAAATTAAGTAAATAAATTAAGTAAATAAATTAAGTAAATAAATTAAGTAAATAAATTAAGTAAATTAAGTAAGTAAATAAATTAAGTAAATAAATTAAGTAAATAAATTAAATTAGTCTTTCTTGTTTGGCGATGAGTTAGATTTATATCTACTTAGATTTAGAATTCCGTTTTTATCTGTATTAGATACAATTTTACGGTTATATTTTTTGCGTTGCTTAGCGCGTCCTGTCAAACTTTTTTTCTTTTCTTGTTTATCTACCTTTGGAGTTTGGTTTTTAACCTTTCCTGCTTTTGCTAGACTACCATGTGCCATTGATAGGAATTAAGTAGTTAGTACTAGTGAAGGTTTGTTGTGATCATTTTTACAAATTTGTATCTGTAAAAATGCAAAGTTTTAATAAGACTATAAGTAATAGAAATATTAACAATAACAATAGTGTTAATATTTGTATTGCAGACTTTCATATAACATTAAGAAATTAATAAGAATGTATAATAACATAATTATCATATGATTATAATCTTTCTATCCACCAACCACCGCTTGAACCAGGGTCTAAACAAACAGATACAACCTCACCATCATCTTTTTTAATCAAAACGTGTTCGCATGATATTTTGCTACATTGAACAACAATGCCTTTTTTTATAGTATTATATTCTTCATATCCTTCAGACATTATATATTTTTGAGAATATGTATATGTTGTTCCTTGAATATAATCGCCTATATTAATGTTTTGTAAACTTATTGTAGTCATTCATAAAAAATACTTCCGTTCATTTTTCTTTATTTTAATATCGATAACCTCCTCGTCCACTACGTCGTCCCCCGCCTCCCCGACCATTACTTCGTCCACCTTTACCTCCACGCCCATTACTATTAGAATAGCCTCCTCCGTACCGAGGGCGTTCACTTCTACTCTTTGATGATGCATGATCATCATAGAGACCTGTTACAAAATCAATACCATTAATATTACTAGCAAATTTCTTACTATCATTAACAGATGAATCTATATCCCATATACTTACGGTAGATTGTTCTTTTTGTTTTGGTGATACAGATACACCGCTAATAAAGATAGAATCTGATGATGAAATACATATATGTTCTGTTACTAAATGAACACATAGATTAAGAAAAACATTATCAACTTTGTCACCATGGATCTTAAATTTATAACGACCACCTTGTTTATTTATATCATGTTCCCAAATAGGTGGAATGTCTTTACGCATAAAAAACCACATGTCCGGATTGACAAGTGATTTCATACCATTGAAGACATTCCAAAAATCTTCCACTGTGCTAACTGTACAATGTTTAACATAACTATTAATGTCCCAGTTATTAGATACTGATGCAGGTGGATGAGACCACAACACCCATGTACTATGTAATGGGTGTGTTCCATTAGAATTTATGGAGGTAGGATTTCGTTCATTATACGCTTGTACAACCTTTTTATATGATGACTCTGCAGTATTCATTAATATGTAAGATTGATCAATTTTATTTAAGGATTAATCCTTAAATAAAATGCATTATTTATAGTATTATACTCTGCAAAAAATTTAAAAATTTTATTACTTAAAAGCCAGTAGAAAATAGATTAAAAAAGCCATTCATGATAAATATTTCATGTTATGATATATTAGTATAGTTTATCAGACAACCCAGAATACAACAGCAATTCATTCTACATTTATTCATTATATATAATGGATAATGTAGAAATGGAGTTTATATTTATATTGTTAATTTGCTTACTGTTTATATGGTTGACCTGTACTGTACAAGTTGATGGACTTATTACTACTAGTTCAACTGGTAAGCCGTGTAGATAAACGATAAATCTGAAACGATTGTAGGGTCTCAAGAAAGAAATTTATTCGCACAATTAGATGATTTACAATATGGACAAAATTAAAATGACATATCATGTTCTATAGTAATTATTTAAATGATATTATTCGATTTAACGAACAATTAGAAATAGTGAAAAACGGGTATGATAGCGCTGTAAATAAACTTAATAAAGTACAGTAATAATATGATTCAACGTCCTAAACGTAGACGTAAAACAAAACCATTAAGAGATAAGCGAGATGGTATAATTAACTATCCTAAATCTTTAAGGAGCAAATACAATAAAATATTTACAGACCATAAAACAGCTTACAATACCTAGGCTAAAATTGAAGAAACTAAAATAGTAAACACTCGGAGAACTCAATTGCTGAAAATTACCAGAACTTCAAAATATACTACATTTAATGGTCATCCACCCAATTCCCAGTAAGGACAATGGAAAGTCTTGTGACTCCAACTCTTTTCGGATTAGCGTAAGTATTAGTAAATATAATAAACTATTATATTTACTCGTACGTTGACGAATAACAGGTTATAATTGTACTAGAGTTGTTCGTCATAAGTATTATTGTCAAACATCAATTCATCTTAATTATTGTTTTTTTCATACGATATAGAACAAATTAAATTTTCTTTAACGACTGCTAATATACAACTGTAGGTATTGATAAAAAAGGGTCTAGTGTAATATTCACGCAAAATTGATCGATAATTTTTGTACATAATGAATGTACACGCAATTAAAAATAAAACTATATATGTTAAATGGGTTAATTGGGACATGATTAACAGAGGGTTACACTTGAAAGTTGGTTTAAATATCGATACAATTCCTTTCAGTAAAAAAAGGCGACTGTGTAGCAGGAGGAATATATTATTGTGAATCTACAGATGTGATGAGGTGGGCTGGATTAGGATATACCCACGTATGTACAGTTGACATACCACGTGATGCACAAACAGTTATATTTCCTAATAAGTATCGTTCAGATAAAATAATTATACTTGATACTCCTGTTCATTTTATGAACCATGAAATGTGGAAAGACGATGATATATGTAAACTTATAGTCCATCAGAATGGTAGTGCATTAAAATATGTAAAACATCAAACAGAGGATATCTGTAAACTAGCTGTAAAACAGTTAGGTACGGCACTACAATATGTAAAAAATCAAACTGATGAAATATGTAAAATTGCTGTTCAACAAAATGGGTATGCATTGCAATATGTGAAAACGCCTACGGTCGAAATCAATGAACTTGCAGTTAAACAAAATACAAATTCATGGATATGTATTCCAAGATAAAGGATATGACAAACGCGTTCAGATTTCATGGCATCCTTTTGATTGACATATAAATTAAAAGATGCCATCTTTTACTCTTATTCCCTTACATTTAGTAATGTAATATTTATAAGGTTAGTAGTAGTTATTATTGTCATGGATCCTAATAACGGGGAGCGATAGAGAATATTAAAGAACAATTACAATATTGTAATTGGTAATAATTTTAAGTTCAATCTATTATCTTCCATACCATTATTATCTTTATAACAAATACCGTTTTTACATACTGACATATGATTACATTTAATTGCTAAAAATTTAAGTTCAGGAAATCTATGGGCAATTAGAGTCATTAGATCTTGATCAGTAATACTAGCCCAATATTTATTACAATCATGACAATACATACATTCGCGATTAATATTGATATTAATCGCGAATGTATGTATTGTCATGATTGCATTAAGGAAAATACCAATCATTATTATTAAACTCATAATTAGCGTATATCCATGATAGAGTTATTTACTTTACAATGAGTAATTATTTGGAAAAAACTCAAAGCATTTAAGTTATATTTCATTTAAATATGGTTTAATTAATGTTTCAAATGTATCTGGTTTAAATATATTACATTTAACATAATCCTTAAATAATTCATCATGTATATGAGAACGCAATTTATCTGCTAACTCTATGTTACCATTATCATATTTATCTTGTTGTTCATGTGACCAATTAACAGTATAATTTTCAATTAATACTGGTATCTTATTGTTTAGTTCATTCTTAACCATCTCAACAGATGTGATATTAACAATATTTTCCTTGTCTATACTTTCAAGAGATTGAATTATACGTGATATTCTACCCGTTAAACATCTAGCATGATCCATATTTATATTAATACTGCATTCAGTCAACTGTTCTATTAAATTATTAACTAATTCTTCTCTTACTTCTTTGTTTATAGGAGCATTTATACGAGACCATACATGAGCCAGAACATCTAGTTCATTTTTATTAATTGATACTAAATGTCCATTTTTTTTCATCATACTTTTAATTACAGAATATGCTTTTTCTATATTGTCTATATTTTCTGTCTTATATTTTTTAAATAAATATTCTTTGATTTGTTTAATAGATTCGTCATTAGATATAACATAATCTTTGTTATTATCTATCCATTGTTTCAGATTAGAATATGATTTTACAATAGAATTTTGGGTTGCATGATCATGTAAATCTACCTGATTCCTATTAAGATTAATAATCGCATTATCATGGTCAATAATATCAATCATTATCCCAGCATGATCAATATTTAATGCATTAAATATATCATTTACGTCATTTATTTCAATATTACGAGGTTGCATTGGCATAAACATATAATCAACTCCTCCCTTTTGTCTTTTAAAACCCATTATTACCTTCCATAATACATCCCATCCTATATTTGTATATATTTTATCGATACTATTTAATGTTTTTTCAATTCCCTTAAAATATTCATATATAAAATACTTTCGACCATTGTTTGTTTTATTTTGAAAAAAGTAATAATAAACAACTTCAATACCCATCAACGTCATTAATATTACCGTTAAAATATATAATAAGTTGCTATAAGACATATTAATTAATTTATATTATATTTAATTTTTGTAAAAAGAACTGATTCAAACTCATTCAAATTCATTCAAACTCATTCAAACTTTACAGTCATCTTAACCGAATGTATCCCCAGAGACTTGCATGCAGAGACTGAGAGCTGTTTTTTCTTATGATTTGATGGTTTCCTTCTTCCTCTGTTTGAGCGTTTATTCATGTCTTTGTATATTTCATCTACATGTTTATCTATATATTCTATTACACCATTTGATATAGCCCAACGAAAAAAATTCATTTGGCGTATAGCCGTTGATATTTCTACACCTTGATCATTGTATATTATAAGATCTTGTCCCTGTTTGCTTCCCCGTGCGAAGGGATCAAAATATAGCTTTTTATGAGCATAGAGTGCGGCTGTATATGATTGTTCTACAAGAATAGTTTTACGTCTTCCATATTTCTTAATTTCATATTGTATGCCATTTTTTTTGGCATAATTAACAATAAACCAATCTAATAGACTGACCGATATGTTAGTCTTTCCTTTTTTAGCACTTCGATAACGGTGCAGTATATTAAAATTATATGGCTCATTAAAGAATTTTAATAATGATTCCAGTAAAAATTTATCCATAAAACTTAAGCCATTATTTTGATGGGTGTTTATAGCTGACATTGATCTTAATTTCTTAAATAAATATGTTTTTAAACGTGTGTAAAATTATGTCCATATAGTGGTGACATAATTATATGGACAGTTAATATTTACATATCGAGTTTAAAATATTTACATATCGAGTTTAAAATATTTACATATCGAGTTTAAAATATTTACATATCGAGTTTAAAATATTTACATATCGAGTTTAAAATATTTACATATCGAGTTTAAAATATTTACATATCGAGTTTAAAATATTTACATATCGAGTTTAAAATATTTACATATCGAGTTTAAAATATTTAATAAATTGATCACATTATTTATTGTAATGCAATCTGAGACATTTTTTAATGAAGCATCTGCTAATCTAACACCTGTTAGATATAGTCTAGGAGAGTTCTATTCTCTTAATCCTGGTACAGTTAAACATCCAATAAGTTTAACCAATTTAATATCTACATACAAAATGCCATCATGTTGTTTAAAAGAACCATATATCAATAAACTTAACACTGAATTTAATCAAGCCTGTAACGAACAACAACCAGTTAGAAGTGCTCGAATTATGAGGATAGCCGCACACGAGAAACATGGAGACGACCGTATTCTATCAGATATTAAGAAAGCTTTTAGTTCAGTAACCACTGGAAAAGATGGCACTATTTTAACCGCTGCACAGATTGGTCAAATGAATATACCTGATAATCAAATTGGTGCAATTGTTAAATTGTTTTTTGATACGATTATACAAATCCCTAATATGATAAAACAGTATTTAAAAGTATTATTTACTATTCAACGTCTTGATAAAATAGAAAACGCGATCCGAATCAAATTCTGTAAAATGGCCATAGATATTTTTGAACATCCTTTAGTACTGGAAGATACTATGATAATCGATGGTGTGACAAGAACACGACAACATCGTAATACAACATGTTTATTATTTGCACATCTTTATTCATATCCATTTAATGATAAAAATCCGGGCCTTATTGGACCTAAAAAACGTTTTAGTAATGAGTCAAAATTAACAGATACATTATTAAATACTCTTATATTTGAAATTAATGATGAAACACAATCAAAGGACATCCGTTATGCAAGTATGAAATGTTTAACAGATAGTTTAGGTGTTATTACAGAAAGTGGTAAATATCCAAATCTATTACAGACATTATATCCAAAATTGTCTGCAATTTATAAGAATAAGGATTTTAAGTTAGGAAAACGACTTCTATTAAAGGAATTTATTAAGGAATAATAAATGGACATTAATTCCTGTATGTCATTTATGCAATTAGAACCAACCTTTATTGAACATACCCAATCAAAACAAATAGAAATATTAGAACAGAAATATATAATACTTTGTAAAAAATACCATCCAGATTCAAAGGAATATAAGACAGGTGCCGATAACACAGAACAGTTTATTAAGTTACAAGAGGCATATGATACACTTGTAAATTATATATCATATTATCAACAAACAGAAGACCCATATATAGAATGTACATTAAATGACTTATATTCAGGGTGTAAAAAAACAGTATATCATAATTTATCTAATGAAAAATGTACTGGACAGGTCAATATCCCTGCAGGAACAATGCCTGGACAGGTTATATTAGTTGATATGTTTAATAATATAGGCACACATATTAATGTATGTCCGGTCACTATTATTGAAGTTAATAATACATTGTTTTCAAGAGTAAATTGTAACCTTTTTTTAACATTAAATATTAGCTTGTATCAAGCCCTATTTGGAAATACTATAAAAGTCGCACTTTTGGGACAAAATGTTGTTGATATTCCTGTAAATATAGGAGCGAGCGACGAAAAACATGTTTTAGTTGGTCATGGTATGCCCGTTCTAAACAATTATGGGGTTTATGGAGACTTAATAGTTAATTACCGTATAGTGTTTCCTATAAAACCTGACGATATTTTAGAAAATGCATTATATAAGTTTGATTAATAAAGTATTTAGTAACAAATTGATAATTATAATTATATGGAAGCAATTTATGTTGTTTATAATTATGGGCTCACACGTGTTCAAGGATTTTTTAGTACATTGTGTGCAGCAAAAAATTATATTACTGAAAATGGGAATGAAAATGGGAATGAAAATGATTACTTTAATATATAAAGAAGCGGTAAATATACCACATGATATTGGATTAGATGACAAAAATATATGCACATAAGTTTCAATCAAAGGGAACCGGTTAAATGTATTTGTTGAAATGAAACAACTACATATCAGTTCGTAATTTAGAATAATGACATTAGTGATGTAATATTAGATGATATGATTTAACTTTATTTTTAATTATTGTATTTAAAAAATAACATTAATTATATTAATGTCGCTTCATCCTTATAGACCTCTAAACAATAGAAAAAACTCATCTAGCTATATTATGCCAGATTTGGGTTATAAGCATTTAAAAGCGATTGTTACATTTCAACAAATTTATCGTAATAAGAAGAAAATTATTCATCATCTTAATACCAATTTAGATATAATATACAATACTATGGTATCTGTTACGAATAACATTAACAATAATTACATCAATGGTGTAATTGATTCTGAACATTACCGTACTTATATGGAAAAGGCAAATAAATTAATTGATACATATTGTAATATTCAACAACCAATTAATATAAGACTATTGCATACATTGCCAGACATAGGATATCTTATAAGTTGGTTGCATTATAATGTAACAGAATTAGTAAAATTATGTGGTGCTAGTCGCTGTTATGATATATTACGATTATTTGGTGGTGATTGTTGGGATCTTGGTATGGCAGAAAGGCATCGAAATTTTTTAAGGTTATTTAACACTATGTTTATACCTGTACTTGTTAAAACGAGTACAGTTAATATAAATGAAATTAAAGTTTTAAAATCTATGTGTTATACTGAATCACTAACTCTTAAAATACATGGAGCCGAAATCATTCTACCATTACTGGGTAAATCATTTACCATTAGAGGATACTTTAGAGAAGACCCTCTAAATATAGCTAGAATTCGCGGAACATTGGCAGATAAATTAAACGAATTTAAAGAATTAGCTACAAATAAACATGGCGAAGACGAAGTAATACTTAATCGTTATATAGATCAAATATCCCTTAGAGATTTCCTAAGTCTTGACATTACACCCTTAGTAAATTTGGTTGGCAATGACCTTAAGGAGTTACATAAACTAAAATTAAACCCTAAAGGCCATGTTCTTGAAGATTTTTTAAGAGCACCTTTAAAGAGACAATATCATATTTTAACACTTCTTCTACTAGATGAGGACACATACGATTATGCACAAAGTATTATTACTACACTAAGATCGCAAAATGAAACTACACTCAATAAATTGTATGGAATATTACATTGGAGCTTACAAAAGACATTTGACACACTTGTAAAAACAGATATTAAAGAAATAGGAGTTGATGAAAGTGTCTTACCATATGAAACCAGAATCAATAATATGAAATGTGATGACGTCACACGGAAAAAAGCAAAGGATAAATTAAAAGAGATTAAGTCTTCTAAGGATGGAAACGATAAAGCTACGCGTTATCTTGATGGATTGTTAAGAATTCCGTTCGGAATCGTTAGAAAAGAAAAAATAATTAAATTTATGGATACATTTAGGGAACTTATAGTCGAATTTAAATTTATAGTATCTGATTATTTACGTAATCAGTCCTCAGAAGATAATAATTTAGATAATATTCAAAATCTGAAAAACGTACTAGAATCGACTAATTATCATAGCGAGACAGATATTGATAAACTAATAATAATGATGCAAACACTTGATACTAATTTAGAGTCTTTTAACACCATTACTATTATAATAGAAAATTTATGCAATGAATGGAGTAAGTTTAAATGTGACCGTAAAACCTATTTAAATGATGTTAATAATACATTACATGATTGTATTTATGGACAAGATAAAGCTAAAAGAAATATTGAATCAATTATAGCACAATGGATTAATGGTGAAATGTCCGGTGTAATATTTGGATTCCAAGGTTATCCGGGCACAGGTAAGACAACTTTAGCAAAACAAGGTATCGCTAAATGTCTTATCGATGAAGAAGGCAATCCTCGTCCATTCTATTTTACTAGCTTAGGGGGAGCTAATGGTGCAAGTTTCTTATTAGGTCATGGATATACATATGTTGGTTCTCAACAAGGTAAACTAGCGGAATATGTACAAGACGCTAAAATTATGAATCCTATCTTATATTTTGATGAATTGGATAAGGTATCTGGAACACCTCATGGCGATGAAATTATTCGTGTTTTAACTCACCTTTTAGACCCAGAACAGAATGACCATATAGAGGATAGATATTTTGGTGTAAGCATGGATCTTAGCAAAGCTCTTATTATTCTTAGTTATAATGACAGTAGTGTCATTGATAATATTTTAATGGATCGTATCCATGAAATAAATTTTAAACAATATAATCCTAAAGACAAAACAATAATTGCCAAAAAGTATATATTACCTAGAATTTTAAAGTCTCATGGTTTCTTTGATGATAATTTACAAATTAGTGATGAATTACTACGATATATAATAGAAACATATACATGTGAAGCAGGTGTACGGGACATGAAGGATAAATTAACTGATGTTATAAGAGAAATTAACTTACGTAAGATTTATAATGAAACAGAATACCAGTTGCCATATATAGTTAAACAGGATTTAGTAGATGATATATTAGGTGCTAAAAATAAAATACATATCAAAGAAATACCGACTAAGTCTCAAATTGGATGGGTTAATGGATTATATGCCACTAGTATTGGTACTGGCGGTATTACTATAATTGAAGTCCATGATACTCCATCTGACCAAAAATACCATTTGCAACTCACAGGTAAACTAGGTGATGTTATGAAAGAAAGTGTTATATGTGCTAAAACAAATAGTTGGACAATGTTTAAAAACACGTCAGAATACAAGAGAATTAATGATGAATGGAGAGAAAATGCACTACATGTACACTTTCCTGCTGCAGGAACTAGTAAAGATGGACCAAGTGCTGGAGCAGCAATCACTACAGCCATAGTTTCTTATTTCAGTAAAAAACCATTTCGTAATTACATTGCAATGACAGGTGAGATAGACTTACATGGTAATGTATGTGCTATTGGTGGTTTGCAATGTAAAATAGAAGGAGCACATAGAGCCGGAGTTAAATTAGTACTTATTCCTAGAAGAAATGAAGAAGAATATAATGAATTCAAAGATATATATGGAATTCGTGTGGTTGCTGTAGATAATGTTTCGCAAGTTATTAGAACATGTCTATTAAATGTTGATGATGATACTTTCAATTATCCACATACAGTTAAAGATGATCCTGTAGTAAATACTATCTTACAATACATTCATGAAATAGAAGCCGAAAACATTAAAACATTAAAACATTAAAACATTAAAACATTAAAACATTAAAACATTAAAACATTAAAACATTAAAACATTAAAACATTAAAACATTAAAACATTAAAACATTAAAACATTAAAACATTTAAACATTTAAACATTAAAACATTAAAACATTAAAACATTAAAACATTAAAACATTAAAACATTAAAACATTAAAACATTAAAACATTAAAACATTAAACATTAAAACATTAAAACATTAAAACATTAAAACATTAAACATTAAAACATTAAAACATTAAAACATTATTATTATATAATTAGTCATCATATGAATAATGCAACATAATGGGATTGTATGTAATGTAACTCCATATTGAGTTTGTAGCTTTTGGAGCTTAGATAATTCCTCATCTGATAAGTAAAGAGAGTTAATATCTATATTGTATGCACAGTCAAATGAATCTGCTACAGAAATTGAACTTTTGACAGTTATAAACATTTCGTCTATATTATATATAATAAATATTAAAACCTGGGTCTGCTGTTCTTTCTTTTGCTGTAGACCACAACGATACGATGATTTCGGCTTCCTCGTCATTTAGTACAATATTATATTGTAATACTGCAGGTAATAATGATAATGAACATTCCTTATTATCACTAAGAATGTTATAGATAACATTTTAATTTAGTCCAATACTATTTACATGATTTTTAATATCCTGAAATAAAGGATCAGTTGGACCATATATTACATATTGATACCTGTGAATTGAACTATATGAAAAGGCAAATAGAAATAAATCTATTTAAATTAATGACTGATTGTGCAATTCTTGAGTAAAAATGATCATCATTTAATGTTTAAATGATGGGTCATTGTGATAACTGTGAACAAATTAAAAAAATTAAGGTAGATGACGAATTTCCACAGTTTCAATATTGTGAAAAATGTTATATTATTATATTAACTGAGATATTTGGACAATTATGCAATTAAATATAAAAACACTTCACTATCAGTTTCACATATACTTTTTGGAGTGTTCTATCAACGATAATCCTCTGAGAGTTTATTATCTAACATTATACTCCAAAAATGAGGCAAATAATGCAGTGAAGTTAATTCAACAATGAACAGATGATATATGGTAAGGAATTATATATACTGATATAGAAATAATTGAAGAAAAACACAACATCACATGTGTTTTTCTTCAATATACATGTAAAGAATACACAGTCTATTAACAATATTGTTAATAGACTGTGTAAAGCATCACGACTTCCACGTAACATCTGCCAAAGAAGAGAATGAATATCTGCCAAAGAAGAGAATGAACCATGCTCCAGTTTATATTACTAATGAATAATCACCAGAGTGGGTGAAATGATATTTCTGTGAAAATTGAAAGAGGATAGCAGCTATCATGGTTACCTCATCACCTGTACTTATTTATGGATTTTATAATGGAGACATTAAAGACAGTCCAAATATTGGAAATATAAAAACATACAATATGCCTCTGTATGGAGATCCATGTGATTCGTTATCCGTCCATGAATACAATAGGATTGTATTCATGGATTATTCGATAAATCGAAAGACTTAATTATCAATAAAGAAGGAAAATTACAATTAACAGACAAACTTATTTGTGTTCCTGAACATGTCAAGAATAAAATGAAGGAACTTTATCCAGATCAAATGTGGATGGAATTTGCACTAATTCAAAATGTATATACTTCACATTACACAAATGCAAGTATTTATCATGGTTATTATGTCCATATAGGACAATATGATATTGATATCCTATCTGATTCATTATATCAATATAAATCTGATATTGAAGGTCTAGAATTTATAGAAACAGGAGGAGGTCATAATATAAAACATGAATCTAATCTATCATTTTTTATTGGAATAAAAATAATCGACCTTGTAGAAACTGAAGACATGGACGATTGCCACTTATTAGCAAAACAATTATCATCTGTATATAATATACCTCAAGGTTTTCCAACAAAGGAAGCTTTACAAAAGGAATTATTGTCTAAATATAAAACAAAAGAGTTAACTGTCATTGGAAAATGCAGAACAATAACGTGGCAAAATATGTGTTATTGTTGTACATAAGCTTAAGATTTTCATTTATTTGTGTAAAAAAGAACCTGTAAGGAAGCCCAAAGTGAAGAGAAAAAGTACTGGACGCGGATTTGACTACAATTAGTCTAAATGGTATAAAACTGTATCTAATCTATTGTTTACTAATATACTTCATGTTCACCTCCTTTACATAGTATTCGCTATACGGAAATAAGAATCGCCCTTTCTTATATAAGTCATCCCGGTCATCGAATAGCCAATTCCATCCTTCTGCTAACACAGTGTTATTATAACAAAATGTGAATTTGATATTTTTCTCAGCGTCATGATACATATATGGTTCACCTACAAGCTCTTCATCGAAATTACATATAGTGTTAATTGCCGTTATCAGTTGATTTGGAGTTAAATCGGACATAAAATAATCTTCAATACCATCATTAATAATGACATGATAGTATTTTTGAGTCAACAGTTCTTTATATGTATCATAATTCTACATATAAAGAACTGTTTCTATTATAGACTTACTATTATCTAAGTTATATGTCTCATCCCATAAATTTTAATTATTGCCTAGAAGGAGTGCATTGTAAAAATATTAGACACTTTGAAACTTGTCCAAGAAAACATTTAATATGTGAAAAAAATTGGTCTTCATTAGGACACAGAGATAAAGAATATTTGAAAAAAATAACAGATAAAGCAACAACAAAATCTGAAAATCGAATTACAAATTGCTTATTGTCAATCTCAAAGCTGCAAAGCAGGGAAAGGAAAAAGTATCAATATAAAGAAGATAAATATGAACTAAAAAGGATTGTGGAATATATTAAATTATATCCAAATTTAGACTATGATTTAATTAAAGACAATTCTATCTATGTAAATAAATTAACTAAAATAAAACCTGGTCTTGATTCAGATTGTTGCTCTGAATGTGACGGGACTATTTCATTTACAAATAAAAAAATACCACCTAAATACATTAGTGTTGTTAGATTACCTTGATTTCTAAGTCCTTGTGCAAATTAGTCAAACGAGATCCTAATATTGCTCTCTATCTAATTAAGGTTTTGTTCAAAGAGTTCAACATCAATAACATATTCTACTTCTATTTTTTGTACTTACCCTCATCTAAGTTGTAGTTAGTAGCCTGACTATGAGACCTATGATAGGTTATTTTTATATGATTCTAATACATCCATTGCCTCATATTATAAATGACATTGAAAGAGAAACAACTTTCTCTATAAGTTTAAGTTTAAACTTAAACTACGACAAAGAGATCCAAAATTAGTATTCATTTTTATACCTTAAGAAAAGACACTGGATAAGGGATGTGATAATTATCACCTTGGATGTGAATGGGAATGATTACATATAATAATTATATGCTTTTATACTCAGTCCCTCATTTTTTAAATTTTCCCACGTATGATACGATATATTAAAACCATAATCTTCGGTTGTTGTATCTACAAAAGACCTAAGGATATCTTGATAGTCTTTTAATGATATTTGTGGATTTTCTATATCTATTACTTTATTCGTAATCTTTTCCATTCCATTTCGAATATTATGTGTAGCAAATTCAGTGAATGTTTCGTTCAATATTTCTTCAAGTAGTTCAATAGGCATATTATCCTTATTAAATTTAGCAAACCGTTTTCGATCCACTTGCATCATATAAATCCCTTCATTAGTGAAAATAATACTAATTTCACCTAAACTATTTGCTATATTACTTGGGACATAACTCATACTATGTTCATATATTTCCATAATATCATCTACAGATGGTGGAGAAAAATATCTTACACCGTATTTACGTGCAGTATTATCTGGATGTGTATGAAAACATATTCTCCAACTACTTTCACTATAACTACTTACTTCACTACTATCTGTACGAACAGCAAAACTTATAAACTCGTTATTATCATCAAAATATATAGTTCCTTTAACCTCATAATCAAAGTTTGATTGTAACACTTTTATCATTTCAAGTTGTGCATATGGTACATTTAGATCTATCATCTTATATTGACGCTCTTTTATAATAGGTATAATCTTTTCTACATTTTCTACATTTTCTACATTTTCTACATTTTCTACATTTTCTACATTTTCTACATTTTCTACATTTTCTACATGTGATTCACTATTACCCATATATTATGATATTTATATAATAATTAACAAATGAAACAATAAAATCATTCTGTAAGTTTATTATTTTTAATTAATAAATCTATTAACTTGGCTTTGGTAAGTCTTCCTGATATAGAAGTAATATCAATATCATTTTCAGATGCATGAATTTTCAGTTCTGCCATTTTTAATTTATTTAACTGTTTATTATATAATATTTCATTCATTTCAATGATAGATTGCCCTTTAACAATACGTATAAATTCAATGTCCGCGTCATTTTTGATTTTTTTATCTTTTAATATTGATAACAAAAACACATTTTTATCTGGTGTACGGGATTTTAATGATTGGTTTACAATGTTATTACTATCAAATATACGTTCGTTATTGATTGAAACAACACTATAACATTGTCGATGATCTTTATTTAAAATTATTAGAGGTAAAGACATATTAATAACTGGATCTCCATAATGAAAATTCCAGGTACATGTACCAAGTACTAATATATTAATTTTTAAACAGCTAGAAAGAGCAAATAATACATCATCTGTTATAAATTTAGCACGAAGCTTTAAATCCTCTGGTATATATCGTGTATTACGAATAATAATAGAATTTTTATAATATCGTAAAAGTATTTTTTGATCTAGTTCCTGTATAAACTTTTCAACATATAATTTTTTCTGTTCCCAATTAGCAAGTGTATACCGCTCATGAGTCATAATATACAATAGACAATGCCATATAGACATTGATATCCCTGAAGGAGTATCAATATGTATACTAAAGCCTGTTGAAAATATATCACGAAAATATGATGGTATTTGTATCTTCATTGTAATGTTTTCTGGTTTCATTACGTCATCTATAAGATCTTTGGCATCCAATCGTATATAGTTTAACTGGGCATCATCTGATTCTAACAATTTAGTTAATCCTTCTATTGTTAATGACATTATATTTATTAATAATATCATTTTTAATATGTTTATTGAATTGAACTCAAGTTATTCTATATATCATTATATTAGGGATGCTCTTATTATAATGATAATATTAATACAGTATACTATAATAGTTATACATTCGTTATATTTATCAAAGGTCCGTTTAAAACTCGAAATTCTTGAATATATCTCATTTGATTATAGTTATGAATTGCTGCAGTTATATTGGTATTATCACTTTTTTTATAGTACTTATTTTCATTAAAACTGTATTGAAATCATCACTTACTTCATCATAAGCCTTTTTTAGAATAGAAACATTACGATTTTACATCGTTATAGTTATTAAATGTTCAATTATACCTGTGTATTATTTTTCTAACATATTCATTAATATAATCTAAGATATTTTGCTAGTTTTCTACAGTCCCTATAGATAGTAGTGTTTCATCTACTTCTTGCAACATATATATATATTCAAAATGACAACATTGTAAAAAAGATTAAAATGATATTATTAATAAATATAATGTCAATTGAATGTCAATATTGCACAGAAAGCTTCGATTCATTGGATGAGGGTAGTATCTATCACGTTAGACCAGGTAGACACTGTTAACACCAACAGAGTTGTACTTTGTGCTTAGATAAAGGATTAGGTACTAGATACTACAGTCCAAAGGGAGTTTATGGATATGTATGTTATTATTGTTTGTTGGATGCAAAAGATGAAGAAGAATTCGATGAGTTTGGAATAGAAGAGTTATCATTAATAGGTCGATGTATGCAACTGGTTGGCTGTCTGGACATAATAGAAGACAAACATGCCTTTCCGTTTGATGAAGAGGATAATAATTATAGTACAGTAGAAGAACTGTATGGAATGTATAAGTCAGGTATAGAATACGCTAATACAATCAAGGATATTATTACAAATAAGATACTCTATATTAAATCAACAAAGAAATTATTAATGTGTCCTGATGACATAAGTATGTAAAATTAAATGTGGAGGCCTAATGACCTTAGTAAATAAAACGAATTTATATATTCTTTTTTAATCAAAAGATAATGAAAATGAACAAGATATTAATTCATACATGTATGAATTAAATATTTGTGAATATAAGGTTAAATTATGGTTGCACAATTTAACATTACTTCTTATACCAATAATTCTTATCATTACATTTATTTTCAAGGAAAAACATACCTATATTTATGCACCTATTAGCTTAGGTATATGCACATTAATTATATGTTTAAACTTTCCAGCGATTGTCGTAAGTTTACATACACGTCCTATTTATTATGATGATTTAGTTATAAAGGATTATAATGAAGACGAGTCCCAACGTATATATGACAATGATTTTAGAAAAAAATATCAAAAAGTATTTCGTGTAGCGATTGCTATAACATCATCAATATTAGTAACAATTACAACAATAATATGGTATTGTCGTGATAATTTATTAGTTAATAATGAAACTAATACTAAACCAAGCAAAATGTTTAATTTTGTTGTTGTTATTGGTCTTATAGGTGGTCTCTTACGTATATATTACGGGGCAATAATGCTTATAGGTAAGATATTGATGTTTATTTTAAAACATTTAAAAAAACGAGAACAACGACGCATTCATGAACAAGAACAGGAAATTGTTATGTACCGATTAACACAAGAGGGAATTACACTTGGTACTCCATGGAATACCAATAAAAACAATATAACATTAAATATCGATGATTTCTCTGATAATGAAGATTTCTCTGATAATGAAGATTTCTCTGATGATGAATATTCTGACAAAGATTCTGATAGTGATATTAAAAGCCGGTTAGGTAGTTCACGGACAATGCCACGTTCTCAATCATGTAGTAATATGAAGGTTATTGGGTTTAAACCTCAACTAATGAATGACATATTTAATGAAAATCCTAATTAAATATAAAATACTATTATATTTAATGACTACGCAACAGGCATCAAATCTTCATCCGTATGTATATAATATAAATATTGTTGATCCTAAAAAATATCCAAACATTGATGAATTATCATTAACAACACAATCGTATACAAATTTCGCTATTGCTAATGATTATAATATTTATACTGTATCTATTACAGATACAACTTTATCTATAATAAGACTTCAACGTCAAGATTATCATCAACATTACTTTGCACAAACAGTTGCAGTAACTAAATATAACGCACCCGTCACAATTCCAGTAAATACTGGAATATCACATGCTCCGTATTTAGAGTACTCGGATTTATATAACAAATTATATTTATTATATAACAATGGATCAAACACAACTATTATTAATCAATATACTGTAGAAGCTACAGGTACTCGAGGACTTACTCTAGAATGGAGTAATTCTATTATTGGTATAGCTATTGATACTGAGAGAAAATATTCAGGTGTAGTATTTTCTGACATATTATTATATACCTATATATATTTACCGATATCTGGTTCAATTAGTATATATCAAACAATTAAGGCCACAGGTATCACTACATCTTTAAAAAGTATTACCGGTTTGTCTACAGGATTATCATGTGTTAACATGAGTCTTAGTTATGATTATCTTAATTTTTATATTAATACATTATCTGATAAATTATATGTATTAATTGCCGATATAAGTGCAACAAATGGTCCTGCTATGTCCAATGTATTAATCAGTGACCAATTAAACATTGTATCTCCAGGAATAACAATGTTGGCAGAAGATGTTTATTGTTTGATTTATGGGTTTAATCTTGATGATAAAAATAGATTATATATAACCAATATTAATGGAAGAGTTAATTCAGATGGAGATGTTAATGGTTTAGATATGCCCTACAAATATAATTTAGATAAATTGTCTACATATGATGAAGCATTAGACGAAACACAATTGAATATGACAATAGCGCATACAGTAAATATATATAGTAGACAATTCAGTTATTTTGCATACGTTACAGTCACTGATCAAATTAGAATTGTTAAAGTATATCATCAACGTATAGTAAATTCAGTAATAGAAAAATATACACCTTTAATATTATGGAGTACACGTTTAGGGGCAATTAATTATTATTATGGTAGTGGTACTTCAGCAGGAGGCATACATTTAGTTACTGATTCATTAGGAAAAGTATATGTTTTTATACGTAATGGTGATACAGGGCTTGTTAAAATGTGGGTCATCGAAGAGTTTCCATTAGACCTAGGACACACAGCAGGTACAATAACCCAACCAATTGACACTATAGCAGATTTATTATCAACACTTCGTACGGAATATACAATAATGAATCCTGTTATGTATAATTTTAAGATATCAGGATATCCTAATGTAGATGATGTTATAATAAGCAGTATAACCGAATCAGGATTAAATGTAACTATTCAGTTTGAGTACATTGATTACGATATGCTGGTTCTATATCCCTCAATTAGACAAGATATTCAAGACGCAATTATTGCGTCTTTTAGAACATTGTATTCCGATAGTAATATCGACATTATTAATGTCGGGACAGGAACTATACCCGATGGAGAACATACACATATTAGATTTACTATGTTAAAGGGAACTTTGTTAAAACCATGTGTCGTGCGTGGGACAAATGTTATAGTATGCGAAAATGATGGCCGAAATATTAAAAATATACCTATAGAACAAATAACTGAAGGGAGCTATATTATAAATCAAATAGGCAGCCCTGTTAAAGTATTAAAACATTTAAATTCTAAAATATGGTGTCAAAAACACAATGCTCCGTACATTATACCTGTTAACTTTTTTGGAGAACATCGTCCATATGAACAGTTATTAATATCAGGTGATCATGGTATTCTTGTTTCAAAAGCGGGAGGCAAAGTAAATATTGATTATGCCCGGAGTATAAATTATCTTAAACAAATACAGAAAGAACAGGAGGTAGAATATCATCATTTGTTGTTAGATAACCATGACAAGAATTTTTTTATAGCTAATGGATTAGAGGTTGATAGCTTACATCCAGGTATGTATTTTATGTAAACTCTAATATTAAAATCTATACCGTAAAACAAAATAAAAATCATCATAACAGTAATCACATACATATAAATATTTAGGTATATTAGCTCTATAACTACCATTACGTGCTTTACAATATCCACATGTATTACTTATAGTTGGTTCTGGACATAACCAACATGATATAATTTATTATATTTTTAAAAATATTCATTTGTATTATAATTCGATCAAATTATATCATGTCATAAAGAATTCAAATTAGATGAAAATCTTTTAAAATAAGTTAATTATAACGGATGACGTATAGGAAAAACCCGATCATTATAACAGATATCGCACACAGAATTCTTTCTATATAGTTCTACATTCCTGGACTTCCTTCTTTATTACAATAATCACATTGTGGAAGCGAATACCACCAATCTAAAATATAATATTTCAGATTATTAGTTTATTTAGAATATTGTTTAAAAAGTGATCAGGACTTACTTCTAATGACAACTGAAATAATTACACATAATGGTATATTTCATATGGATGAAGTCAGTGCCATCGCTATTTTAGATCTATGTATAAAAGGTCCGATTAATATAATTAGAACACGTGATATGAATATTATTAAACCCGCACAAAGTGATGTTAATAAATATGTTGTAGATGTAGGCGGAATTTATGATCAATTCACTCATTGTTACGACCATCACCAATCATCATTTAATGATAGTTACTCAAATGATTATAAACATATAACCCCCTTAAGTAGCTGTGGGATGATATATAAAGATTATGCTAGACAATTAGTTCGTAAGCTAGCAACACCAACACAACAACAACACATAGATGTAAATAAAATAGTCAGTTACATTTATAGTTCCTTTATTTTGCCAATTGATGCACATGATAACGGTGTATCATTTTGCGAAAATAATAAAATAAGATTTCATCCATTGCAGCTCGGAACAGCAATAAGTCAGTTCAATAGTAACAATGTTTACGAACATGAACTGCAAATGACACTTTTTATCGAAGCTGTAAATATGATGAAAACGGTTATACGTAATAAGTTTATGAAAGCGATTGATTTTGAGTATAAATATAGTTGTAATTTACCAATTTTCAAAAAAGCCTTCAATACTAGAGAGAATAAATATGTATTGATATTAGATACATATTTTAATACTACACAATATTTAAAAGAATTTGACACTGTTCAAACAGTAAAATATATTATATCTCCAAACAATTCTAATAGACTAGTACGTCAATGGAATATACACACTGTTACAGAAAAAGGAAAAAGGTTTAGTTTAATTGCTCCCCTTATTTCATATGAGGAAGCAATTAAAGTAGTTGGCAATGAAGTAATATTCATCCATAAAGGATTGTTTACAGGTGCAACATTAACTAAGGAATCAGCAATTATTATAATTAATGAAAGTCACAAACGATATTTGACAGATATAGTTATTACTAAATCATCTTCAAATATACTAATTCCATCATTATCATGTTTGTCTGTGGTATTATTTGTTTTCTTTGATGATGCGATCATTAATACATATTTACCATTTAATATATCGCATCATTAAAGAACAATTAAAATATTAGTATGATAATCCATAACAAAGAAAAATATCTTTCTTTGTTACATAAACTTAGATTACTATGTGTATGTTTTATTTATAACTTAAAGTCAAATGCTCCTTCGAGTTCATCTACACTACATTCAACTTCACTAGCATTATTAATGGTAGTTGACAAGTCTGTTATGTTTTCTGTATATAAATCCGTCATAGGTTCTGCATATTTTAGAATCATGCTTTCATCAAGAAGTGTTTCAAATGCGTTTGTACCGATACCTCTCAAAAAATTCCCAAACATTACGTTACCACTTACTCCTTTTAATGGGTCTAATACTGAATGAGCAGCTGCATCACATATTACAGTAGTAGTCTCTTCAAAACTAGCAACTCCGATAGGTCCAGCTTCTCCCTTTTTAGCACCATATCGATCAATCTTTTGAATAAATCCACGACATGTCATAGCATCAGCCAATAACTGTAAATGTCTTGGATCAATAGCCGAATCAGTTAATACTAGTTCCATTTCACGTATAATACATGAACGAGCAGCTTCGATGCCAAATACTTTACTTGTTTCAGTAATATCATTAGTTATTGTACGATAAGGGTCTACATTATCCCATGATAGAATTTCTAATAGATTAGTACCAATGGTATCAATAATAAATGTTTTATCAGACATCATAACTTCAGCCAATTCAGGATATTCATTAGAACTTCTTTGTACGATTTTCTCATTATCAAGTTTAATATCGTTAGATTCTACTCTAATAGTAGTTTTTATTATTCCGTCCACACCCTTTAGTTTCTTATTAAGTAATGTTTCTTCTATATCTTTAATGGTGTTCATTGAAGCATGTTCAGGTTTAATAGTTCCTCTGATATAATTTACATCAGATGATGGAATATATTTAAAATTCATACCATCTATAGATTCTATAACAGTAATACCGTTATCTCTATCATGTGTAACTTCAAATACTAACATCCATACAGGATACTGAATATCATCTTCATCGAATATTGATTGTGATTGAACGTATTTTTTTAGGTCTTCGTCTGTTTCCATTTCTTCCTTTGATGCAACATAGAAAATATCACTTCGGTTAACAATATCAGAATATGTTAAATTATCAAATTTTTCCATAACACCAGATACAGTGTTAGTTGAGTCATGTACATCAATCATATATGAATTTATAAATTCCTTTTTTAGTTTAATTGCGTGTTTTTTGTCAGTTTCACTAAGTTTCATAAGAAACTTATCAACTGTTCTAATGGTTGGGTGAGCATTATCTAATTTAAAATCATGTTCAGTAGAAAGCTTATGTACTATGTCCATAATCGAATTTGGTATTTTGATACCTTCTAGATATATTGATACTGATGGTGTTTTCATAACAGTAACAGACAAGATTTCCTTGAATCTTGGAACGCCTGCTGAAACAGTAGCTTTACCTCCAGTATTATGGAATGTATCAAGCGTCATTTGTGTACTAGGTTCACCAATACTTTGTGCTGCTAGCGGACCAACTGCCTCACCAGGCGAGATTAACCCTGCATAAAAGCTACTAATTATAGATTTAATTAATTCATTAAAAGAATAAACATTATAACCGTGTTTAAATATCAGTTCTTTACTATTAATTTTACTCCGGAGTAAGCAGAAAAATTGTTTCATGCAATGACGATTTATACTATTGGATGTTGGAAGATGTATACTCGTTTCAAGATTTTTTAGTTGTTTATTAATAAAACTGGGTAATAATACCTCTTCTTTTATCATATATGGTATTTTCCCTCGCGCACCAATAGATTTTTTAACACTCATGATTAATCTGTCGAAGTTTACAACAGATGGAATACTTTCAGGCAAGTTAAATGAATATCGTGATCGTAAGTATTTCCAGTCTTCGATTAGTTGTGCAACTTCTGATTTAATTGCCTCCTTTTCTATATCTTTATTAATTACATAATCAGAATTTTGACAAAATTGTTGGAGAGTATCAAAATCTCTGTCGGTAAAAGTATAGGTTTTAATTAATTCCGCTATACTAAAACATATATGTTTTATCGATTGTTTTTCTACGTAAGCACCATCATAACAATCACCGCCGTACATTTCCTGTACAGTGATACCACCTGCATCGCGAACAGTACCATCATAACATGTAGCCAAGTTTTCAAGTCTTTTTATTAATTTCCTTTGTAAATATCCGGTTTCAGCGGTTTTAATAGAAGTCGAAATAACACCGTCACGCCCAGCCATAGCGTGATAAATATACTCAAGTAAATTAAGACCTTTCATATAACTACTAGTAACCATTCCACGGTCTTCTGCAGTAAGTGTATCCTTGCATACAAATGGAGTAGGACGTCTATGATAAAAATCTCTTACTCTTTTACCGTCCATATCCTGGTTACCTAATACAGACACAATTTGTACCATATTTGTTGGTTTTCCCTTAGAACCACTGTTAACCATGCTCATAAAACGATTATCGTATATTTTATCAGTATCCCTATATTTCATAATATGTTTTTGTGCAATAGCTTGACATTTATTACGGCATTCTGTTAATATATATGTAATATCAATCTCAAATTGTTCATAATTACTTGAGGTTAATCCACGGTTCCCAAGCCCTAATGCAGTACGTACATTATCATTATATACTCCATTATGGAGAGCATTAACTAAATTCTCTGCAGTTGTCATGTATTCAGATTTAATACCTTCAATTTGGTCTAGATATTTATCAGCTAATCGAAAATCACTTATTCCTACACTCATACTAGACATAAGCAACCATTGGGAACTAACACGGGAAAAATCATCTAACATATCAGCCGCTACATTATGGTTATAATCTTTCCATGCCATATGCACGAAGCTACCTCGTGTAGCTTTAAGTAAACCAGTATCTTTAAGAAATGCTGGTTGTCGTTGTCCTTCTTTTGCACGAACTATTTTACCGTTTTCTATATTAAGAATGTGTTTATCTCCATACATACTAACTTTTCTGGTAAGTGATATAGATGGAAGTATCATATCTATAATATCTATCATAGACCATCCTTGTTTGTCCGGGACCGGATTTAGTCCACTCCTTTTGGTAATCCATCCAGTAAGATGCATAAAATCTCTGAAATTCACATAACGTTTTTCTGTTGGTGCGTAACCACAAATATTCTCACTGCTGGCACGACACATAGCCAATACAGTATCTTGTACTGCTCCTGCTACAGGTTTATTTGATTGTGGTGAAACTAATTGTGTAGAACTAAGTGCTAAATATTTTATTTCAATAACACTCATTGGAAATTGTGATGCTATTAAGTTCATTTCATCACCATCGAAATCAGCACCATATGGTTCTGTAATATTTACATTATGTCGAAATGTTAGTCCATATAAAGGCACAACACGATGACCCATAATATTCATTTTGTGTAATGTTGGCTGCCTATTACTCATAATAATATCACCTTCTATTAAATGTCTATATATTGTAGTTCCATATGGTAAATTAAGGTTTTCTCTTTCTTCTTTTGTCAAACAAGACAAATTAATTGGTGATGTATGACCTGGAAGTTTAATTTCATTTGCACCTGGATATACATAAGCACCATTTATAACAAGAGTATATAAAAACTCGCGATTATATTTATTAACAATATCCGGAAATGTAATCGTCATACAAACTTCATATGGAACACCCTTATCACGTATACTAACAAATGGATCTGCTGTAATTACAGTACGTGCAGTTTTATTACACCTTTTTCCCTGTGTATTACCACGAACTCTTCCTCTTTTACCATTATGTCTGTCTTTAATAGTAGATAATGGTCTATGAGAACGGTTACATACTGTATTATATGCGTTAGTTTTGTTATCAATTAGTGCAGCAACTTGTAATTGTAAAGCCTTTGTGTTTGTATCTATTTCTTTTAAAAGAGATGCTTCTTTTATGGGGTCTTTAGTTCCTGTTTCTTCTAATTCCGTTTGTTGTCCTTTAATAAGATTATTGAATTTAAGGATATTATACAATGATTGTGACAAATCATCATCCTGTACCTTTCCATCATCTGTCATAACAGCTGGACGAATTGTCGGAGGACTAATAGGTAACACAGTAATAATCATACATTCTGGACGAGAATATTTAGGATCATATCCTAATAATTTACTATCTTCGTCACTTATCCGTTTAAGTATTGAGTGAATACTTTTAGCGCTTTGTGGTTCAGCTATTGGTTGAATTTTCTGACCTTTTGAATCTGTTTCACTATCTTTTGGTGCCTTTTTGCCTTTGTCTTTGTCTTTAAAAAGATAGGCAACTCCAAGAACCTGGTTACCGCTATCATTTACTACATCTGGAAGGCTACTATTGCATTTATGACATTTAACGTTTTTCTTTTTTGTAATAAGACTCTGGACAGCACGTGCTCTATCCTTTGCAACTACACCTGCTACTTGACGACGAATAATAGATATATCATCTATATCGCCAGATAAACGAATACTAGAACATACAGGACACACTACTCTAAGTAAATCAATTACTTTAGTAAAAAATACAGGATGATATACCGGCACTGATAAAAAACAATGACCCCAATTACCATGGTCCATTTTAATTGACTGTAGTGTTATGGCATTACGTGATTTATGAGTTGCGCTAAGACGTGGATCAGATAATGTTCCACTTAAATCTCCCTTACCTACATGCTTATATATATGTGCAACGGACTCTTTTAATATATCTTTGGGAGATACAAGGGCAAATCTTACTCCTGTGATACTTGTTACATCATCACCATGTACGATTTTATGAATAAGCGACATTATAATATAAATAAAGTATCATTTTTTTCACAATATGTATCTATATTTAAATGTATCTATATTTAGATGTATCTATATTTAGATGTATCTATATTTACATATAGATACATCTAAATATGTATCTATATATCAAAAAAATGATACTTTATTTATATTATTATGTCAGGATATATAAAACGAATAACTAATATAACATATAACCCAGAAAAACAATATGAATCTGATGCCTCATATTGTTCTGAATCTGAAGCATCAGATTCAGGTAGTATCTTATCTGAATCTGATACGGAAACTATAGATATATCAGGTAAATCTATACATGATAATTCACCACACGATAATATAAGAAAGGACATAAATACATATATAACAAATCCTATACAGAAAACTCATTGTATGCAATTAGTTGATGAACATGAGAGAGATCCAAATAGTAATCAAAGTAATTTAGCTATATTAAAAATCATAATATCAATAAATTCACATTCCAGTTTAATAGATAATAAAAAATATGATCGTAATGAACTGGTTACATATTTAAATGGTATATGGGATACAATGCAGGAAAGCACATTTGGGCATAACATTGTAAAAAATAATATAATTGAATATGTTGCGACTCGAGCAATGGGTATTAATAATCAGAAAATTTTAAGTCTATGTGGTCCTCCAGGAATTGGAAAGACAACATTAATTATGAAAGGTTTATCTAAAGCATTAGGATTACCATTTTGTCAAGTATCTTTAGGCGGTTTACGTGATTCTACATTTTTTAGTGGGTCTCAACGGTATTGGAAGTCTGCCTGTCAGGGATTATTTGCTGATATTCTTGAAAAATATGGTCCTAATTGTGTAGTGTATCTTGACGAAATTGATAAAGTTAGCAGTGATAATGATATAGCGATTTATGGTTATTTAACCCATGCATTAGACCCATTAACAAATAATAATATAATGGACCAATATCTTGGTATTGGTCTCGATCTATCAGGTATAACATTTATTCTTAGTTTTAATGAAGAATCTAATATATCGAAACCATTACTAGATCGTTCAAATATTATGTATCTTACAGATTTCAATATTCAACAAAAAATAAATATTATTACAGATTATTTATTACCTGATGTATTAAAATTACATAATATTGAACAATCATTAATGTCAATAAGTCCTGAAGCAGCTAAATTTTTAGCTGAAATATTAAGTGAAAATGAAGGGGTAAGACGACACAAACAGATACTAAATAATATTGTTAATAAAATTATTATTTCTATGATTGGTAATAAAAGTAGTTTCAATAATCTGGCAAACAAATGCAGTAAACTAAAAATAAAAGCATCCAAGAAGTCAAGCGCACCTAAGGCACGCTATGATTCCTTATTTAATAAATCATTAAATTTACCATATATAATAAATGTCAATGACATCAAATTAGTTTCAAGATAATATTAATACTCAAACAACAAGAAATTATTTCATTCTATTGTTATAAGGCAAAATTTATCGAATAGCTCTTTAGAGCTGTTGGATTATCTGTTGAACGACCATAAATATAGACATACTAATATTTCCATAATGTTTATCATTTTATCTTTGATAAATATATAAATGAATAATACAAATAGAAAACTATTATTTGCATTAATATGCATTCCTATTAGACTATTAATTTCATATATACCTCAAACCACATTATTGTCCGATACTATGTTTAAGTTTATGGGGATTGCTTTATTATTAATATCGTCTTCATTAATGTTTTTATATTTTACAAATGGACGTATGAATGCATTTGAAGGTGGTGGGAAAACATGGTGGGCTAAATTACGCATATTCCATAGTATTTTCTATTTATTAGCAGGATTATTAATACTCTATAGTAATAAGTACATTAAATATGCAAGTATTCCATTATTAATGGATGTTTTATTAGGAATTGGTGGATTTGTAGTTTTTCGATAAAATTATTGAATTATTGAATTATTAATTTTATTCGATGTAAACATGAAATTAAATAGATTTAATTTCATGTTTCTATAAAAATAGGATTATATTTGTTATAATATATGGATGATACATTCATGGACCTATCTGAACTTGTTCGTGAAAATAAAAAGAAAGAACAGAATTATTTAAATTATTTTAAGAAAAAATTAAAAACAGTACATATTTTAATTAAAAGAAAAAATAAAGATGGCATAAAATACATGATTTATGATATACCTTTACTAGAATGGGGAGTACCTTTATTTGAAATAGCTGCATTACGCAATTATCTATTTATACATTTACAAAATAACGGGTTTTATGTACAAGTAATTGAAAATGGTAAGTCATTATGTATTTGCTGGGATGAAAACGTACTTGATTTAGAAAAATTTTATATAGGCAAAGCAGAGATTGAAAAGGATTATCGACAAACAATTGTATCTAATGCTTTACCTGAAAAGATAAATAGAAACACAATGGAATTTAGACAAAAAAAACAACAAGAGATTAAAGAAGAACGTCAAAAAAGACTTAAATCTAGACAACATCGCTTTGATAATTTAGAAAAACATCGATATTAATTTAAATACACATCCAACAGATTTCATTATTGAGGCTTGTATATATTACATCCTTAATAATATTCATGCGAATAATAATATCAGATGTAATATGGGTAAAATCTTTAGAAGATATAACTGCTACTGGCACAGATAGTATAATTTGCAATTCATTACCTAACCAAATATTTGTGAATCCCAATGAAAACTGCATTGGTATTTTTGATGTTTTCATATATTGATTTAATGCTTTATTACACATATTGTACGTGCGATTGTTAAACTTCCCTTGGTCTCTTTTAATGAATTTTATTATGGCATGTCTATATGAAGATGTATTATTTAATGATATAGGACTAATACTCAAACAATTATTATCTGTGAATACATGTACAGTGGCCTTTTCGTTTTTACCTAAAACAATGTTAGTCATATTTTTTAAAGATTGTACTGCGGTAATTATTCTATTTTGAGCTATTTTATATGGTAATACGGATGAACAATATTCGATTTTAACATCCTTACTTTTACATAGTGTCGTAATATTAAAATCATCTAAATTACTTGCACTGATAAATTCATGAGCTTGATTTATAATTGGAAAAGTAACAACTACTCTCGTGGCATGAGTTTGTGTAAAATGGACGAACGGTATATTATTTTCCATATAATTCTGTATATTTCGGAATGTGTCTTTTTTTTCTAACAATTCTATGCATATCGGTTTCATAATATTACGTGCATATTGTTGTTTTATTGCTGAATTAATTGGTATTAATGTCTTATATCTCTGGTATTTACATTGTACAAATTCAGTATATCTACAATGGATACTATTACTATTTAAAATAGTATAGTGTCTTAGTGGTGATTTGATTATACTTGCTTTTATTTTCCACTTATTTAATTTACCATTTTTATTTAATATTTTTTTATAAGATAGTATTTTATATTTATTGTTAATAGTATATTTTTTTAAAGGGGATATAAAGAGTTGTAATTTATTATATATATTATATAATTGTATAAAATTTCTCATGGGTGAAACCCGTATATTATAATTAATTTTATTATATAATTTCCATCGAGCTTCTGCTAAAAAGCGTATACTATTACCGTTATCATTTATATATTTATGCATAGGGGAGCTTATTTGTGCAATATATTGCTCCTTTTTCATAAAATGGTTAAGTTTTGCTAATAATAAACTATCATTTAGTAATTGGCGATAAGGTTTAGACCTTATAATATTATATTGACTATTTATCATTGGATGTATGGCTGAACGCATATACCATAAATAGGACCTCTGTGAACGATAATATTTAACACCTTTCATAATATGTTCGATAAACTCTCTAGTTATGCATAAGTTATGCATAGGACTGTAATTAATCATATCGAGAGGGGCCACTCTCGTAGATACTTTATTTTTTAATTTATAAGATAATGTTGTAAAGCTTTGATATGGATAAGTTATAAGATAGGTAGGTAATAGTTTATTTTTAATGTAATTAGACATTGGGCTATGTGTATTATATGTAGATGAGTCCTTTGGGACTAAAATATGAACTTGTTTTAAGTCAGATATTACTGATTTTAAATCAGTAATTGTAAAAGGAACACTTTTTCTTTTACGAATGGCATTTTTTCTAACCAGTCGTGATTTTGGTAGCTGTCGTTGCCGTTTTGGATTATCTTTGCATAATAAAAAAGCACATGCACATAGTAAACATACTTGAGGCATTGTATAAAGTGTAAGTAAAGTTATTAATTCCATATATGTATTATAGTTCTTTATATTTTTAATATACAGAATTTTATTGTCATTACAATAATTGTTTAGTTGTTTCTCTTTGATAAATAATTTGATCGAATATATATTAATATATGATTTGTTATATCTGTAATTTTCAAGAGTGGTGCACACATTTGCATATGTATTCCTTAAAATATAAGGAAATAGAGTATTTACATCATTATTTATCATTATTAAATAATGATGTAAATAATGATTTATTAATTTTAATCAATGTTATTACTTCTTATTCTAAGGTTGTTACCGATATAAAAAAGCAAATCACTACGTATCATAATATAAATTGTAGTACTTGTAGTCATTGTACACAATTTATTACTAATGAAATTAAAACAAAAACAGGATATATTGATGTAATTCCAGAGGACATTAATTATATTCCAGCCATTACATATTTAGCAGGTATATCAACTGAACAATATATTGGATTAAATAAATTAAGTAAATGTACAAATGAGATTAGAGATATATATAATATGATTGCAATGGATGATATTAAATCTGAATTTTGTAAAGTTCTAAAATATTTATCGATGGCAAAATCGGATGGTAAAATGTTACATATTGGAATATATGGCCCACCTGGGCATGGTAAGACACATATAGCCCAATTATTAGGTAAGGCATTCGTTAAATCGGGTCTGTTGGAAAATGATGTATTTATAAAAGGTACTCGTAACAATATGATTGGTGGATATTGTGGTCAGACAGCCATGAAAACAACAAGCATATTTGATGAGGCGCAAGGTGGTGTGTTATTTTTAGATGAAGTTTATTCTTTCGGTAATAAAGAACAAGATGATGTTTTTACTGGAGAATGCATTAATACTATAAATCAATTGTTATCTGAGAGACCAGATACTTTATGTATTATTGCTGGTTATTATAAACAAACACAAGAGAGTTTTTTTAGTTATAATCCAGGATTAATTAGTAGATTTCCTTTTAGTTTTCATATTAAACCATATAATGCTGAAAATTTAATACAGATTTTTTCAAAAATGGCAAATGAATCTGGATGGAAGATAACAAATAACGGATTAGTAGGAGATGATTTACGACCATATGTAACATCAGGCCAAATTAATAATGGTGGTCGTGATATGGAACATATATTGACTAAATCTATCATATCACATTGCCAAAATAATTTTTTAACAAATGATTCCAAACAAAAAGTATTATCCCGTATAGATATAATAGATGGATTAAAAAATTACATTTTACATAAAAGTGGTCCTAAAGAAAAAACACCAACGCCACCTCCGTCACCACCTCATGGAATGTATACTTAATTTATTGTGTAATATAGTATCGATTGGGATCAGTGTTCTTTGATTTGGATTCTGTTATACCCTTAATCCATGGTGTGGGTTGAGTAAACATTGTATTATATAACTCTGATACCTTTACTGGATTGTCTTGTTCTTGTTCAAAAGTACGAGGAATGTATCTATATTCTATTTTAGGGGGAGGGCATTTCTTTAACTGATTTACATATCCAACCGTAACACTTAATATTCCAGCAAACATGATAATTATTAAGAGTAATTTCATTTATATACTATATAAATGAAATTAATACTCTGACGGACATTTGCTAAATTAACTATTTATTGCTCTTTCTAAAAACTCTTTATCAAATTGAATGTCATCTATAATTGCTTTAGTTGATGATTGTTCAGGACTATGTTGTTTTGAGTGCCCAAAGTCATGTATAATTACCTGACCACACTCAAGTACTAAGAAATTCCCCAAGTGTGGATCCCCATGAGTATAATTAAAATTATGAAGCATATTTAAAGCACAACCGGCAGAGGAAGCTAATTTTTCTGTTAGCCTTATTTGTTTTAAATCTCCTGTTGCCAGTTCAGATACAATATACATTGCTGAAACAATAGTATCATGATCACTTAAATCACCTCTCATTGCTAATATTGCTGCACGCTTCTTCCCATTTATAGAAAATTCTTTATTATATACATCTATCTTTATAGCAGTGTCTCGTTGTGCGAAGTCTATAGGTAATCTAATTCTAACAGAACCACCACCTAATGTAATTGGAAAAGGTAAACCAGGATCCTCTTTAGCTAGCTTTCCTAGATTCATTGCTGTTTCAACCTCTTCTTCTTCAGGACTAAACTTACGTAGCGGATCACCTTGTTTATATATATCTTTGAATAAAATAGGAATAAACTTAACAGCGACTTTCATCCCTGTTTTTTTAACTACACCTAAACGTACATATGCATCTTGGGATATTGAACCCAATCGATCTCCTAATTCAATATCCTCTATTTTAACAGAAGAATGCTGTGATACTTCTTCTCGACAAGAAGTGTCTATATACCCACAATGTTTTATCCATTTCGTATGAGGTTCAATAGCACCGGCTACTTGTTTATATATTTTTGAATTATTCCACACTGCTGCAGATTTTAAAATAAGACTAACATATTCTCCTCTAATACCATGTCCTTTAATATATCCTGCATTTTTAATAAATCTTCTTTGAAACTGAAAGTAGCTTTCATTAGAACGTGGTTTAAGCATATACTATATTGAAAATAATAAAATATTGAAAATAATAAAATATTGAAAATAATAAAATATTGAAAAGACAATCATATTAATATACACGAGCCTCTGAGGAGTCAACTAACTATTCAATAAAATAGACAACATGTATATACATAGATTATTAACAACAATACGGATGATTGTTCAGGACTATAAAGAAAATGAACATCATTTCAAACATATTATAATATATTTGATGGATTATTATATAAGTTAGACAAACTTAGATAATAATGTAATATGCATAGATTTTAAAGATTTTGCTGATTTAGGAGTTATTGTAACTATAATAACGACATCACAATTTGTTGTTAGTTGTACAACCCAGTGTAACAATATAGAAATATTGGAGAAATTAAAATCAAAACTCTTAACCAAGTATGAAGTCCAGATGATTATAAATTCAAATATTATTAGTGTTGTTGGTAATTCAATTGCTTTTGATACATTATTCTAAATTGTTAAACGATATCATATACATATTACTCATTTTTCTTCCAGCAATTTAAGCATATCTTTTATTGTGGAAAAATAGAAAACATAGATAAAGACATTAGAGCTTCTGAAAATTATACTTTTATTCAGGGCGATCTTAAATCATTTGATTTGCTAAAATATATTTTTGAAAATAATATTATTACTCACGTCATTCATTTTGCAGCTCAATCGCATGTACAAGATAGTTTTACAGATTCTATTAAATATACCGAAGATAATATATTAGGAACGCCTAATTTGTTAGAAGTAAATAGATTATTTAATAAAAATCTATTAAAATTTATACACGTATCTACAGATGAAGTGTATGGTGAATCAATGTTCGATTTAAATGAACAACATAAAACAGAACAATCTATTCTTTGTCCGACTAATCCTTATGCGGCGTCAAAAGCAGGGCTGAAATGTTAGCGCAATCTTATAATCAATCTTTTAATATGCATATTATAATAACTAGGGGAAATAATGTTTATGGTCCTAATCAATATCTGAGAAAGTTATTCCAAAATTTATTGATCAATTAAAAAATGGTAAAAAAATAACTATTCAAGGTGATGGAAGCTATGTTAGAGCATTTTTACATTCATTTGATACTGCTACTGCCTTTTGAAATAGTTGGTTACCTAATCCTCCTTGTAAATATATAGATATAATATACTATTAATTATAAACATATCTTTAATTATTAATCTAGTTTAACCATTCTTGATGACGACCCGATAAAATTTCACCAACCAGTCTTTCTTGCTATTTTTTTGCCATAATTCCATCGGGTTTATAATTGATGTGTAACAAAAGGAATAAATTTTTTTTCAATAGTTAGTAGAGAGCATAACCTTTACGCACCTCTTCAATAACTTCATTAGTTAGTTCTTTTTTACACCAAATGTAGCATATCCTCTATAAGATCCATAATTGATGAATTATTTTTGGTATTTTATCCATTGAATTAATTAATTGATTAGTTTTAATATTATTATTATTTAATATATTGTTTTAAAATGTTAGTATGTTCGGTTGATACTGAATCATCTAGATAAACATATCCACCGACGAAATAATAATTATCACAATAGGGTATAGGGAATGGTTTTACATATTCACCTTTATACTTATAAAAAGATGAATGTACAAAAACATCTTTTAAAATTATTGGATAAATAATATTTTTCAAAAAAGTTTGGTCATAATCTCTGGGACCATTTTGATGAATTGTGGTATTTATTAATTTTTTCCAAGATGGTATTAAATTATTTTTTTTTATACCAAACATACCTCCTAGTATTGGAAATTCATGATGTGGATGATCTCTCATAATATGAAAAAGTTTATCAGACTTTATCCATTCTTCAACCGCTAATTTTTCTCTTAATAAAAATCTTGTATCAGTATCACGAGATAAGTTAATTTCAACATCCGGATGATCAATGGATTCAAATCTCCAGGTCATTGGTTTAATCTTGTTTAAATCTCCTGTTTTGTAAATAATTTTAGTATTGGAAAAATTATTTAATTTATCTATAATTTCATTAGGTACCGTTTCTTTATGTATATAGAACCAACATTCAAACCCAGGATACATATCCAAAGCTAATTTTGCATTTTTTATAGAGCCAATATAAAAATCATCGGAACAACATTGCGACGGGCAATTACCGCCCCATAAAGAAAAAGAAATAACTTTTACCATTTATATATAAATATAATTATAATTATATTTATATATAATTATATTTATATATAATTATATATAAATATAATTAAATAATAATAGTAGTATAATGCAAAATATTTTAAATTCTGTTAAAAAAGAATGTTGGTTTCAAATTGGAACCAACAATGGTGCTGATAATTTTAGACAATATATTAATTATTATAAACCTAAAAGAGTTATTTTAGTAGAAGCTAATTCGGCACTTATTGATGATATAAACAAAAATTATGATAGTATAAAGAAATTTACAGAGGTGATTATTGTCAACAAAACAATTTATACCGAAAATGATAAAGAAGTATCATTATTTATACCAGCAGAAAATGGAATATATGGAAAACCGGGTCTTCAACCAGATAGAAAACAGGGAAATCTTTTATATAATGATGGTCAATTTTCTTTATTACCTATGAATGATTGGGGCGAAAAAAAACACATGATTGAAATTAAATCAAACAGTATTACTTTTGAAAGATTATGTGAAGAATTAAATGTAAAAAATATAGACTTTTTACAAATAGATACAGAAGGATTTGACTCCGAAATAATTAATTCTATAAATTTAAACGATATTGATATTTCTGTAATAAGATATGAAAAATGGCCGTTTGAAGAAGACTGTTTTTCTCGTTATAATAATGAAAATAAAAAAAAATATGGATTAAATGGAATGAAATGTGTGAAAGATAAATTAGAAACACATCATTATAAATTGTATGATATAAGAGATACAGACGGCGATGATATTATAGCTATAAAAAATTAATCACCTTTTTCAAAAATATTACAACTTAAAAGAACCTATATTTTGAACATTTAGTTTATGAGTTTGTCTAGAATACTATCTGTAATATCGAAATCTTTGCTCTCTGATAAGAACTGAAGTGCAGCTATAATTCTCGGATATTGTATCATACCATATCAGAGAATTATGAAATCCCAATTACATTTTCCAGAAAAGTTGTTCTTTGGTAAATCTAGAGTATTTTATTATAGGAGTATTTTATTATAGGAATATTTAATTATAGATTTATATTTCATGAATATTATGAGACCCACTTTCTCTATATCCATTTGCGGTAATTAACACAAAATTAATATCTGTATCTTTTAGTTTTTCTAATGAGCCACATCCTACATATGATAATCCGGATTTAATACCACCCTCAATTTGGTGAATAATATCTTTAACTGGACCTTTAAAAGGAACATACCCTTCTACTCCTTCAGGAGTCATAGATTCAATATCTTTAGTATCCTCACCCATTTTTTCTGATTTATCAAAATTAGCAAATATCCCAGCCATACCCCTTATATGTTTGACTTTTTTATCAAGTTTAGTATATACATTTCCAGGTGTTTCGAGTGTTCCACTTAAAAAACCACCTAACATACAAGCACTCGCACCACAACATAATGCTTTAAATATATTACCAATCGTTCCGTTATGACCACCATCTGCTATGATTGTGATCCCAAGCTCATTTGCTACCTTTGCACATTCAATCACAGAAGATAATTGAGGAGCACCACATCCTGTTTGTTTTCTTGTAATACATATACTTCCTGGCCCAATTCCAACTTTTACACAACTTGCCCCACAGTCGACTAAATATTTTACACCTTCACCTGTGCACACATTACCCGCTATAATATCAATATTAGGATATAATACCTTTATTTTTTTAATAGCATCGCCACATAATGAATGATGTCCGTGTGCTACATCTAAACAAATGATATCACATCCTTCTGATATTAATCTGGAGGTCCTTTCTAAATAATCTTTATTAACCCCGACAGCAGCACCAACCCTTAATTGTGAGTTGTTATCTAAATTTGCTTTTGTTTTGAAATCGTTTGATGTTCTGTTTAACATATCTTTTAATGTTATTAAACCTTCGATTATCTTGTTTTTATTATCGGTTATAGGTAATCTTTGAATCTTATTTTTAGTCATGATATTTATAATATCATTTATATCAAATGTTAATAAATCATTTTTATTAATTGTAATTAATTTATCAAAAGGGGTCATAAACTCTTTTATAATGTCTTCTTTTTCATTTGTTTTTACTACTGAATTATAAAATAATAAATCACGATTAGTAATAATTCCCACTAACTCATTTTCTTCATTTTCTACTAGAAATGATTTAATTTTTTTTTCTTTCATTTTAAATATTAATTCTTCCATTAATAATTTTTCATTAATTGTATATGGTTGGTGAATTATATAATTAGTATATCTTTTCACTTTTTTAACCATTTCAATTTGTTTATCTATTGTGCAATATCTATGAATAATTCCAATTCCACCTATTTTTGCAATTTCAATAGCCATAGAATCTTCGGTTATTGTATCCATATTTGATGAAATAATTGGTGTATTAAGTGTTATATTTTTTGTAAGTTTAGTTTTTAGACAAACATTCTTTCTACTTAAAACGTTTGAGAATTTAGGTTTTATAAGAACATCATCATACGTATAATAATTATTAAAAGTTATATTTTTCATTACAATAATTAAATAAATTAATATATTTTTAAATATATTATTTAAATAAATTAATATATTTAAAAATATATTAATATTTTTATATTCTATGTTAAATAAATATATTATTATTTATTAATTTGAATCATAATATTTCATATTTGTCTTCACATAAATTAGTGAATACTGTAGGGCAAATAAATCCGAATGATACGAAAAGTTTATTAAAATCTAATGTATGGTATAATATTATTATAAAGATTAATTATTATTCGTATATTATTATAAAGATTAATTATTATAGTATATTATGAATATTATAAAAAATATTCCCAGAGGGGTAATCAAAAACAATTTATTAATAGCATCTCACGCAAAAGGATGTTGGGTATGGGATATAAAAGGTAATCAATATTTAGATATGACTTCCGGAATAGGAGCACTCAGTACAGGTCATTCACATCCAAAAGTCATAAATAGAGTTAAAAAACAATTAGATAAAATTGTTCACGCACAACAAAATTGTTTTTTATCACATACCGAACAAGAAATATTAATAAATAAACTTGTAGGTATTTTACCAAATGGGCATAATAATATTTATTTTACTAATAGTGGAACAGAATCTATAGAAAATGCTATTAAAATAGCAAGAATGTCAACTAATAAACCGAATATTATAACAATGAACGGTGGCTTTCACGGAAGAAGTTTAGGAGCAATGTCTTTATGTAGTTCTAAAGTTTCATATAAAAAAGGATTTCAACCTTTATTACCTGGGGTATTCTTTTGTAATCAATATAATATAGAAAGCTTTAATAATATTATTGAAAATCAGACATCGCCAGATGAAACATGTGCAGTTATAATGGAACCTATATTAGGAGAAAAAGGAATTATTCAATTGCCTAAAGATTTTGTTAAACATATTCGGAAAATTTGCACTGAAAATAATATAAAATTAATTTTTGATGAAGTTCAATGTGGTTCAGGAAGAACCGGTAAATGGTGGGCAAGTGAATATTGGGATATAATACCTGATTTAATGACATTCGCAAAAGGAATTGGGAGTGGATTCCCAATAGGTGGTGTATCTGGTAATTCTGACGTATTTGATTTAATGAGTAAAAATTCACTAGGGGGGACTTATAATGGAAACGCAATTGCTACTTCGGCATCTATTGCTACAATTGATACAATCATAGAAGAAAATTTATTAAATAATGCAAATATTATGGGGGATAAAATTAAAAAAGAATTAGAGTCCTTTCCACATATTAAAGAAATTAGACAACATGGTTTATTTATTGGAATAGACATAGAAAAAGATATAAATGTTAATAATATTATAAAAGAAGCAATTAATAATAATTTATTATTAATTACATGTGGAGATAATTCAATAAGACTTTTACCACCATTAATTATTAATGAAAAAGAAGTAGAAATATTTTTTGATTCTTTTTATAAAACATTAAATAAATTTTAAAAAAACGCTATAATTATAGATGCCTGTCAGAAATATAAAGAGGACTATATTATCTGTATAGATACAGATATAATTATACATAATTTAAACATAAAAATGGAATCTTTATTTACTCCCGGTTATATTATATATGCCCCTAGGGATAAATGGACTAAAAACACACAAAACAGTGTAATAAATCTAGGTAGACAAATTTCAAAACTATCTGCGTTACTGATGAAGCTAAAAATAATATTTTTTACAATATTCCATTAATGATACTTACAAGTTATACTTTAAATATAGATCCATTTTGGATACATAAGAAGTAGTTAAGTTACAAAGATCCTATCTCGACAACAAAGGTTATAACTTTTAAAGTAAATTGGAAAGAAAAATGATCTTGGGAAATTAAGTATATCATGTCAATAGAAAATATCATTAACATTATGAGAGAGGCCCACATTCCGATCACAATACAGACGTTGGTAAGTAGTATCAGTAATCCTCAGAGCAATAATGTTTCTCTTTCAAAAATCACTGCTGTCTTAGAAAACAGTGAAAATATCGATAAGTTTGTCTGTCATAAAGATAAATATGATACTGAATGGGAACTCAGTCCTATTGTCAGAGATAACACCCAGTTACCTAAGGACATAAAAACTATTAAAGAATCTATTCGAGTATTGTTAATTGATATATTAAACACCTTAGATATGCCAGAGGATACTAATCGGCTCTGGAATAAATGTATGAAATCTCTAACGGACAATCAATTCAGAAATACTAATATAAACCATGTATTAACTAGATGTGATGATTTTATTTTATATGATTCAGACCGTTTTAATAAATACTGGACACTGGCAGAACATGTAAAGATGGTACCCCCCTAAAACATCTACAAAAGAGCTTGTATATAAAAAGCTATTAAAAATATTTAACATGAGTGACTTACCTTTATCATCTCATTCATTGAATACAATTATATACAATGATAACGTATATATTTCTGAATATAACATAGAATACATTATGATAAGTTATCCAGAACAGTTTATAAGTTATCCTGAATTAGGTTGGAATTTTACGGATAGTATAAAAAAGTACTATGGAGCCACCTCATACTACGTACAAACAGAGGTATATTAAATTATTTGTTAAATCGATTAAATTTACAGATATACCAATGACAACATCATCAATTATCAACTATACGCAATATTTAAGTCATAGTTTACCTATAATCGAACCTAAAGTCGTATTTAATATTCTATTTGACTGCGATGAATTTATTCAAAGTAATTGCAAAGATCCCATCTGGACAACAACAAGGGATATAACTTTTAAATGTTCTACTATTCGTAAATCAATAGAAATAGGGATAACACTTATCTTGACTGAAATTGATATTCCATCAACCTCAAAGTGTCTGTATCGTAATCTCTGTTCAATGTCTCAATTTATTTTCTATCGAGATTGGGTTACATCTAACACTGTCCATTCCATTCTAAATGAATGTGATGAGTTCGTATCAGACGATGCGACAGAACCAAATTGGTCTTTATCACGTCGACCAGATTCAATCAATGAGACTGGAAGAGACCCTTTAGCAAGTTTGTTGGTGACCATACTCATAGAAGAATGTAATCCACTAACTATTCAATGTTTGTATCACAAAATACAACAAAAAGAGAAATACAAGAACTTTTATGGGTTCTCAGAGACAGAAATCGGGATTGTTGTTAAAAATAGCACTAGTTTCGTATCTGATAAGGATAAATGGCTTCCATCTAACGAAGCCATTCAAACCATAGCGGCATTTGAACGTGAATATGAAGCCCTTAAAATTCAGAAAAGTTTACTTAAGACCAGTCAAACAAAAGATTTGGAAAGAATGCGAGTTAAATTAGCTGAATATAATGCTGAATATAACACAAATTGTGAAATTTATCAATATGATAAAAAACACAGTGGAAGGTGTTTGTGAAAGAGCCGGAGTAAAGGTAACTATTGTGGAATAAATAGGTCTTTATTTACGAATCTCTTACCAATAGCTGTTTCGGTTGAAAGATTGAGTTGAAGATGCTCCATTATAAGCAAAATATTAAACTTCTTGCATAATTTTGGTCACTCTTTTGAGTCCAATAGATCCTTTGCCTAAAGTCATGCTCATATGTACTAAATAATAGTTTAATAATATTCAATATTAATATTAAAGTGATATCATTTAATAATATTATTGAATGACAACAACATTACAGAAATGTATGAAATCTTGTGTTATTGAAGTTGGTTTAGATGAAGCTGGAAGAGGACCAGGTCTAGGACCTGTATATACATCAGCTGTGATATGGGGAGATTATGAAGACGAAAACACAAAATTATTAGTTAAAGATTCAAAACTAATAGCGTCTAAAAAGATGATATGTTCATATGAGTATGTAATTAAGCATGCTCATGCTTATGTATATGATTATGCAGATGTAGAAGAGATAATAAAATATGGAATATATAATGCTAATATGAGATCATTACACAGATGTCTTGATAAACTAATAGATAAAGGATATTTAATTGAACATATTCTTATGGATGGTAATAGTTTTCATAAATACAAAGATATATCATATGATACAGTAGTAAAAGGAGATAGTAAATATTATTCTATAGCAGCTGCAAGCATTATTGCTAAATATAATAGAGACAAATACATTAATAAATTATGTAATACATACCCAATACTAAAAAACTATGGTATTCATACAAATATGGGATATTTGTCATCTAAACATCAAGCAGCGCTAAAAAAATATGGATATACCGAATTTCATAGACATACCTGGAAAAACTTTAAAGGGTTATTGTATTCTCCAATTAAAAAACCTATAATAAAGAAACAAGTTATTGTTATTAAAAAGAATATTACTTAATTATCGCATTGTTTCGCCAGATTACAGAGCTCGTCAGTATGATATTTATTATTTACATAATTTAATGCATAATAACCTTTATGTATTACGGCCTGTTTACAAATTTCTTGCGTGTGTTTATGTACATGTCTAATTGTTAAACCATCCAATTGAACTGCAAGTTTACATATTTTATCAGTTTGATTTTTTACATGTTTTAAAACATTAGGATTGTGTTTTACTGCAAATATACATATTTCTTCTGTTGTTGTTTTATATATTTTAAAGAATCAACATCATTCTTTATGGCAAATTTACATATTTCATCAGTCAGATCTCGAATATACAGTAATGTACTAGCATCATTCTTTACTGCAAGTTTACAAATTTCATCAGTTTGATCTTTTACATATGCTAATGTATGTCCATCCTATAGAACAGCAAGTTTACAGATAAAATCTGTTTGATGTTTTACATATCCTAATGTCAGTCCATCCTGTTGAACAGCAAGTTTACAGATTTCATCAGTTTGATGTTTTACATATTGCAATGCCAGTCCATATTGTTTAACAGCTTGTTTACATATTTCATCAGTTTGATGTTTTACATGATATAATGCGATTTCATATTGTTAAACAGCAAGTTTACAAATTTCTTCCCTTTGATCCTTTACATATTCTAATGCCCCTCCATTTTGTTGAACAGCAAGTTTACAAATTTCATCAGTTTGATGTTTTACATATTCTAATGCCAGTCCATCCTCTTGGACAGCAAGTTTGCATATTTCTTCAGTTTGATTTTTTTACATATTGTAATGCATTAGCATTTTGTTGTAAAGCAAGTTTACAAATTTATTCACTTTGATTTTGTACATGATGTAATGCCATTCCATTTGATTTAACTATAAATTTAACTCTATCAGGAATTCTCCACATTTGATGTTCTTTAAATGGAACTGGAGTATCCATGATAATTATCTTGTGGGAACGGAATTTAGATTGAAATTTTACTGTTTGTGCATCTTTAGGTACTTCAATAGTACATAAATGAGTGTAATTTAAGAAGTGCCAATCCATAACATCTTAAATTATACTCATTTAGGTACTTCAATAGTACCTAAATGAGTATAATTTAAGATGTGCCAATCCATAACATCTTTGGCATCACAATAATAAATTCCATCGGCTACACAATCTCTTTCAGTACTAAAAGGAATTGTATCAGTATTTAAACCATGTTTTAATTGTAAATTTCGGTTACACATATTATTGTTAGTCCATTTGACATACATTGATATAATTTCAAAGGGTTCATTTTTTTCAAACCAGGAATTTAATATAATACAAAGTAAATAATATTTGAATGTATATACATTCTGTCAAATAACAAGTTTTACATATATATATTTTATCCCAGACAGAATTTTCTGGAGACCATTATGTAAATGTAGGTTATGTAAGCCTGGGTCTTTTAGTTTTATGCGTCTTACATCATTTGGTTCATTAGATAGCGGTCTTAAAAACGTATATAAAGATAGAGGTGATGCCACAAAGTATATGTTAATTCCTAATCGCGGTATTGTTCTTACTAGTTCAGAAGACACTATACAACTATATATGATACGTCATAAGAAGCTTAGGGAACAAATGTTAAATGAGCGACATCGGTTAATAGCTTTATATAATATCACCGCTGCTCCTCCTCTTTCTATTTAATAATTATATTAGTTATATAAATAATATAATTATATACTTATTAATATATGCGTAAAGAATGTGTTGCGTTTTCAAAATCTATAATAAATAATGTTTCTCTTTATTCAGGCAAAATATATGTCCCTACGTTTAAACAATTACATGAAATATGCGATATACTAAATAATATGAATATAGATTACACAAATGATAATATGATAGATATATTATATTATAATACTCCTAAAGAATTAATATCTATATTCAATAACATGGAGGTAAAAGGTATGACTTTATGACTTTGATATATACAAAGTCATTTCAAATATCCTCCCTATTAATTATAATATTGAGGATATTATAATGGATATTCCGACAGAGTATAAGTATGCACTTTTAGTTGGTATAAACTATACTGGTACATCTTCAGCACTTAAGGGATGTGAGACGGATGTTGATAGACAAAAAGAATATTTAATTAAGAAACGTGGATATAGGTCGGAAAACATAGTTATATTAACAGAGGATACCGATAAAAAAGCAACAGGTATGAATATTATGCATGCTTTAGGTAAACTTATTATTAAATCACATGTTGCTGGGGCTAAAGAGCTATGGTTTCATTACTCCGGACATGGGAGTAATACATGTGATCTTGATCATGATGAGAAAGATGGACGAGATGAGACTATAGTACCTATGGATTATCTTACTAATGGAATGATAACAGATGATCAATTACATGATTATGCAGAGAGTATTCCAATTGGATGTAGAATGATTTTTTTATTTGATTGTTGTCACAGCGGTACTATTCTTGACTTAAAATGGAGATATGAAGGAGCTGTTAAAAATTATATAGAAAATGCAGCATCCAGTGTAAAATCGAATGTTTTTATGTTAAGTGGATGTCAAGATAACCAAACAAGCGCAGATGCTTTGATACAAGGTAAATGGGCTGGAGCAATGACTACTGCATTCATTGAATGCATTGATAAATCGGTTACATGGGAAAATGTTCTAGATAATATGAGAGCTTATATGAAAAAAAATGGATATTCACAGAGACCAAGATTGTGTTGTTCAAATCCTATTACAGATAAAGATAAAGTACCCAAATAATAATATAAATTGATAAATATTATAATACTAATATATGGTTGTTAGTAAACATATAAAAACAACAACGGAGCTTTATGTTATTGATTGGCACAGTTTAGATATATCAGAGGACAAAGATGCTTCTGATTCTGATTCTGATTCTGATTCTGATAAAGATAAAGATTCTGATAAAGAATACGATCCAAAAAAATACTTATGTAATAATAAATTTATAGTTCGTGCATTTTGTCTAGATGAAAAAGGAAACTCATCTACTGTTGACATCAATGATTTTACACCATATTTTTATGTTAAAGTACCTAATAATTGGACGGTAAATGATGCACATATTTTTGTTAAGGGTATTAAAGGAAAGGCAAGAAAATGGTATTCTGAAACATTAGTTTCGCATAAATTAATTAATGCGAAACCATTTTATGGTTTTACTGCAAATGATAAGTTTAAATATATTAAATTACTTTTTAGTTGTAAGACTGCGTGGTATCACTATGCAAAATTATTTGATGAAAAAATTCGTATATTTGGTCTAAATTGTAATGAGCCATATCATTATGAACCTTTTGAAAGTAATCTTGATCCATTGTTGAGATTTATGCATTGTCGAGATATTAAAGCTGTAGGGTGGATGAATATTATGAATATTGAAGAAAAATATTCAAATGAAACAACATGTGATATACAATATAGCTGCTCCTCAAATAACGTATATCCTTTAGAAAAAGAGGGTATTCCATCAATAAAATATGTTGGTTTTGATATTGAAGCAGACAGTAGTCATGGTGATTTTCCTATTGCAAAAAAGGATTATCAAAAGTTAGCACGAGATATTATTATAGAATACAATAATATCCGTGACCTCAAATTATACGATAATATGCGTCCAGTAATAGCGACTTTTTTATATCAGGCTTTTCAGCCTTATTATAATAATTATAACATACAATGTGTGGAATTATTAGAACCATATTATCCAACAGTAAAAGAAATTATTACTAATAGCTGGATTACAGATGATTTAAGAACTGTAATAGATACATGTAGTGATAAATTATATAATATTATTAAAGATAATGAACAAGATGACGCAATTAATAATGTTCTTGATATTTTTGAAACAGAGTTTCCTGCTATAAATACTGATAAATCTGATTATTTTGCTCTATCAGAGCAAATAGTAATAGAATTTAATAAACAGGTAACCCAAAACAGTAGGTCTATTTCTAGCGATCCTATTGGTGTTATTATAAATATGCTTGAATTGGCATTTAATCCGTACTACCATAATCTTAATATCAATCGAATTTATACTGAATATAATAAACAACCACGTACAGATCTTTTAATTGATATGATTCCATCAATAAACAAAATATGCCAACAAGCATACCATGTATTATTAAGTTTGCGTAAGGTTCGTATGTACCGTAAAAACAAGATTAAATTTGATAAAACGGATTATAAGCTTGATGAAAAGGTTGATGATTATGTTCCAAGTATAAATGAGATATTAAATAAGTATCTTCCAAAACCTGAAGATGATGCAGTTGTACAAATAGGGTCTACGTTTAAAAAATACGGTGAAACCGACTGTTATTTAAAACATATAATATGTCTTAAGGGTTGTGAACCAATACAAAATAAAACTCTTATTGATTTTGAGTTCGATGGTGTAGATTTACCAATAAAATTTATTGAAAAACATATAAAAGAATTAGAAAAAACCTCAGGTAACAAAATTTTACCACCAAAGAGTGAACAGACAAAAGAGTTTTGGGATTATTGGAATAAAAACATAATAGAAACGAGAAAAAAGGCACAATACGAAACTGATAAATCAGAAGTAGTTGTAGAAACATATGATACAGAAGAGGAGGTATTATTAGCATGGCAAAAAGTAATATCTACTGAAAATCCCGATATTGTTATTGGATATAATACGTTTGGATTTGACTATAAATATTTGTATGATCGTGCGGAACAATTAGGAGTATTACAAGAATTTTCTAAATTGGGAAAGATATGTAATACAGAGGAACAATTGGTTGAAAAAAAGTTAATGAGTGCTGGATTAGGAGATAATACGTTATATTATATATCTATGCAAGGTCGTATATCTATTGATTTATATAAAGTTATGCAATCAATGCATAAATTAGATAGTTATAAACTTGATTCTGTTTGCCGTGAATTTATGTATAAGAGAAAGGTAGAAGTATCTCCTCAAGAGATTTTCATAAAACAACGAGGGACAAATAATGAAAGAAAGGAAATAGCGGAATATTGTCTTATAGATTGTATATTATGTGTTAGATTAATAGATCGATTTGAATTAATATTAAATAATATTGGTATGGCGCAAGTATGTTCCGTTCCAATTAGTTTTTTGTTTTTAAGAGGCCAAGGTATTAAATTATTTAGTTATGTAGCTAAAAGATGCAGAGAAAACGGACATTTGATTCCAGTTATGGAAGCAGATGAAGATGAAGGTAAATACGAGGGTGCAACGGTATTGGATCCAGACAGAGGAATACACGATGATGATCCTGTTGTAGTTGCAGACTTTAATTCATTGTATCCAAGTTGTATTATAAGTGAAAATCTAAGTCATAATAGTTTTGTTGGTAGTGTTGTTGTAAAGAAAGGAGAATCAGTTAATATGAAGGGAAAATTGTTAGGTAATACAAAATATGAAAAGTCGTTAATAAATGACGAGTATAAAGGTTGGGCATATGTAGATATAGTATATGATGTTAAGAAGGATGTACCAGTAGCTCCAGGTCGTAAAAAAACACATAAAGTGGTTATAGGACATAAAATATGTAGATTTTCTCAGCCACCAAACGGTAAAAAGGATATTATTCCTACTATATTAGAAGATTTATTGGCTTCGCGTAAGTCAACTAAAAACAAACGTGATACTTACGAAGAAGGCAGTTTTAACTATAATTTATACGATGGTTTGCAACAGGCATATAAAGTTACAGCTAATAGTTTGTATGGTATTATAGGAGCACGTACAAGTCAAATAAGACTGAGGGAGATTGCTGCATGTACCACTGCAACTGGTCGCAAACTAATTAATATAAGCAGTAAATTTGTGCGTAATAATTATAAAGACAGCAGTATAACATATGGAGATACAGATAGTATATTTTGTAAATTTAAATGTATCGACCGCAAGGGAAATAAATTGTATGGACTAGATGCAATTAATAAAAGTATATTATTGTGTACTGAATCATCATATCTAATATCAGAACAACTAAAAAAGCCACATAACTTAGAATTTGAGAAGGCCATTAAACCATTTATATTATTAAGCAAAAAACGTTATCATGGGTATTATTTTGAGAAATATGGTTCATCTAAATATAGTGCTAAGAGTATGGGTATAGTTTTGAAACGTAGGGACAATGCTCCTATTGTTAAACATATTTTCGGTGGAATGGTTGATATTATAATGAATGAGAATAGTGTTGATAAAGCTATAGAATTTGTACGAAGGGAATGCGATAAAGTATTGAAGGGTAAATTTCCATTAAATAAATTTATAATAGCTAAGACACTTAGAAGTTATTATAAAGCACCAGATAGTATCGCTCATAATGTTTTAGCTCAGAGAATAGGTAAACGTGATCCAGGAAATAAACCACGTGGAAACGACCGTTTAGAATTTGCCTATATTATAAACAAGGAAGCTGAGTTGCAAGGAGAACGAATTGAAACACCAGAATATATCCGTAAAAATAAATTAAAATTGGATTATGGTCACTATATTACAAATCAAATTGCAAAACCAATAATTCAAATTTTTGAATTAGCTGGTAAAGGTATGGATGTTTTTGATAAGTTATTAGTAAATTACTATCTTGATCAAGAAGGACAAAAACGTATTAGTGAATACAAGGGCCTGTTTAAAACAACATCTAGAATCACAATGGGTATAAAAATAGCAGGAAAGGAGCTAGACAGCAAATTAGACGACATATTTGATGGTTATGAAAGCGATAAGGACGAATTGCTACAAGAAATGCTATGGGAATTATTTTAGTTACATAATTATTTTAGTTACAGAATTATTTAACTAAAATAAATTTAATACTTTAAATATTATATGGAATCTTTGCGATGGAATAATGCAAATATACATAATAAAATAATGAATGGAAAATCAAGAAGTAAAAATGGCCTCAATAACGAGGATATAAAACGTATAGAAAAGTTTTATGATGTATCATTACCTTTGCAGACTGGTGGTGCAAGAGAAATAAAAATACTTTCTTTAAATGTAGAGATGCATGCTAATATGTTACATACGTGCAAAAAAGCTGCGACAAAAAAGCTTAGAGATGAGAAGAATGCATTATCTGCATTATCAAGAGTAATCAAATCTGCTAAACCAGATGTTATATGTCTACAAGAAGACGTAATAAAAACTAATTTAGGATTAACCGAATGGTTGGCATTTATGCCTCCTAAATATAATCTAGTTAATCAATGTCTGTCACATCCTGTAAAATCCAAATTAGGTGTAATATTAAGCAATAGTATTTATGCAAAGGCTGGACTTGATATAGACCATTCATTTGACGAATCATTCAGTAATATAGAAAATATTACCTCTAATCAAGAAGCTGTAGATAGATGTGCTGTATATGCCAAAATTAACGGTTTACTTATTGCAAATATTCATTTAACTGGAGGGCGCAATGACGATAAAAAATACAAAATATTAGGAGAAATAAAAATAGAGCAATTAAAGACTGTATTAATAGCTTCACCTGATGTTATTGTAGGTGATTTTAATGGTGATGTTGCGATAGATAGTCAATTGGACTCATATCAAGCATTCACTAGTTTGAACAGTGCTAACAAGGTATTATTTGAAAAATATTGGATAGCAGGACATGAATTATTGTCTAGTAAGGGTTATATAAGAGCACCCTTTGGTGAAAAAACAAGTGAATTTGGTACAAGACCTGACCATATATATTATAAACCAGACATTGTCGAAATCATAGGAATGGAAATAGTACCATTTATTAAAGTTCCAAGTGCACCTGGGAAAACGTTGAAATATTCAGACCATAACGGATTAATGGTGACATTACAGATTAAAGATGCTATAAAAGACCGCCCATGTAATTCAATAATGTCATATGATTGTGCTATATTTGAAGATGGATTTTCAGAAGTATTACTAAAAGATAATAGTATTATTTATCGTTCAGGAATACCTCTTGACAATGCAGCACGATTTTTTGCAGGTAATGTTACCGGTTCAGGTTATAGTTATTCTAGAGGCACTCTACCTATTAAATATTTAACTAAAACTCCTCTAAGATTATTAGATATGAATAATGCAAGGAATATAAAAAATATATTAAAGGTAGCTAAAGATACCGATATAAGAACATATGATTTATTACAGTTATATTTTATGAGTATAAAGACTATAAATAACCCACCTGGTACATTTATAACATATTCAGGACAGCCTCGACCTTTGCATAAATCACAATGTAATTATATAGATTCATATAAACATACAATATGTACTGAAGGTCATCTTGATAAAGAGGACAATTCCGACCCAATTGACAATGATTATATTGCAAGAAAAGCTCTAAAATTTATATGCTCGCAAGATTTTGATGGTTGGATACATGTAGGAATGATGGCACGAGCAAGACAGACAAAATTTTTAATGCCTGGTTATTCAAGTCCGATAAAATTAAATTCCGCTCAAGGATTTCATGATGAAATTGGAATATGTGACCTTAGAAAATTAGAACTTCTTACTTCCTAGTTTTATATACTGTGACTGAATTAGACTGTTGTAACAACATAAGGACAGGTCATATTACTGACCGACTAAATGCTTTAATTAACCATCAAGACGACACAAAGAAAATGATCGCCAACATTTTGTATAATGTCGACACAAAAAGTTATAGAATATATGCGTAAAAATATTCCAATTTTATCATTGGTTGGTATGACTATGGTAAACCGTTTAGTTTTCGAGAACACTAAATGCAATGATTCAAATAAAGCAATTGCTGTTATAATATTTACAGCATTTGCTATGTTAAATTTTGGATGGATAATAGTTTGTTGGTTTGACTATGCATTAACTCATCCACACATTAGACATAAATGGAAATGTTATGCCAGTTGGCAATGTATTATATCATTATATAGTTTTTTTTCTTTCAATAATTATATTAACAAAGGATTACCGTTTAACTGTTTTATTTCATATGACGAATCTGTAGCAGATACAATGTTTTACTTATCAATATTATTGATAACGAACATTTCATGTGTAGAACATATGGAATGGAAGAAACCCCATGCGATACACAATGACCCTATATACGAACAGGATGACAGACAAGGGCATAATGTACGAGGCCATAATGATGACAGACAGGGCCATATTGAACAAGAGGCTAATGAACCACATAATGATACACAAGAGGCTAATGATGACAGCCAGGACCATATTGAACAAGAGGCTAGTGGACCACATGATGACAGACATGGAAATATTGGACATGAGGCTATTGTCAGAATAGATGATAATATCTATTCTGACAATAGTTTATTAATTTGATTATTTTTATAAACGATATAAACTATATAAACGATATAAACTATATAAACTATATAAACTATATAAACTATATAAACTATATAAACTATATAGTTTATATAAACTATATAAACGATTTCTTTGAAAACTGATGGCTAATTAATTTTAATGCCAGAAGGACCTGAAGTAAAAATTAAAATGAATTTATTGTGTGCAATATTGAAGGGAACTACACTGATGAATATGGATGTTTGTAAAGAAAGTTTTCATAAGAAAACTCATGATTTTGAACGTTTAACTAAAATATTACCAGCAACTGTTATCAATTCAGAATCAAAAGGGAAATTTGGCTATATTACACTAGATAATGGATACTCTGTAGGTATTTCATTTGGTATGACAGGTGATATATTAGAAGAAATCCCTAAACCAACTGATAAACGATATAAACACTTAGCCGTTAAATTTACATATGCAAATTATAAAAGTGAACTTAAGTCAATATATTATACAAGCATCCGAAACTTCGGACACATATGGATCTATGACACACCTGAATTAAATATTAAACTAAACACACTTGGATTCTGTATACTAAATGATAATATATATACAAAAGAAGAAATAGTATCAAGATTACGAAAACGAAATAATAGGTCAATATGCGAGTGTTTGATGAATCAGGTGTTATGGGCAGGTATCGGTAACTATATTAAATCCGAAATATTATATACTGTAAAATTAAATCCAATATCATTAGTCAAAGATATCAATGATAAACAATTATATGAATTATATCTTGCTGCGCGTGATTTGGCATACAGATCTTATCTTGACGGAGGTTCGGGTCAATATAATTCAATATTTGAGCTTAATGTTTATAATAAGTCTATATGTCCAAGAGGTTTTGAGGTAAAACGTATAAAAACGCCTGATAAAAGAACAACCCATTGGGTTCCAGAAGTACAAGAATGTTAAATTTACATATTATTTAATACGATCGTATTCATTTAATTGTTCTTTGATTATTTCTAATGTTATATATATATATATATATATATATATATGGAAGTCTACATTTGGATATTATTGATATTAGTAATACTAATAGTCTTACTGAAACAAACAGAGGGATTATCTTTAGGACCGTGGAGATGGCCTAAAAAAGGACTCGATGGATGGAGTTGGTTATGGAGAAACACGTTACATCCTTATTCAAATAATAACCTTACTGTTAAACCAATTGGTTCTCCAGGTACATCTACCTTATATAATCATTGGAAGAATAAGGAAAAACAATGGAAAATAGAATATGATGATAAAAATATAAACGTAAATATGGATAATGTAACAGGTATTATTGATACCCAACTCTCGTTATTACCAGTTAAAAATAATATTAATATTAATGTTATATCTGACAATAAATTATGTACAAAGAATAGGTATGCACCTATACCTAAAATGAAACAAGGAGTACCTCGTCCACTCATGGATTCACAAATAGATGACAATTATAATACTTTGATTATCAATGCATGATAACATTTACTTTCAAAGGGTGATTTACATATTTTATCTGATATATTTATATACTCTAATGAATCTTTATTTGTTCATCAACAAATTTACAAATTTCATTAGTTTGATTTTTTACAAATCTTAATGCCGAACCATGCTTTGTAACTGCAAGTTTATAAAACTGCATAACCATTTTTATAAACGGCAAGTTTACAGATTTCATGTGTTTGTACCTTTACATCTTGTAATGTATACCCATCTTGTTGAATAGCAAGTTTACAGATTTTATCAATTTGATTTATTACATATTGTAATGCCAGTTCATCTTGTTGAACAGCAAGTTTACATATTTCATCAGTTTGGTTTTTTACATATTGTAATGCCAGTCCATCTTGTTGAAGTGCAAGTTTGCATATTTCATCAGTTTGGTTTTTTACATATTGTAATGCCAGTCCATCTTGTTGAAGTGCAAGTTTGCATATTTCATCAGTTTGTTTCGTTACAAATTGTAATGCCCGTCCATTTTGTTGAACTGCAAGTTTGCATATTTCATCAGTTTGTTTCGTTACAAATTGTAATGCCCGTCCATTTTGTTGAACAGCAAGTTTACATATTTCATCAGTTTGGTTTTTTACATAATATAATGCATGTCCATCTTGCTGAATAGCAAGTTTACAGATTTCTTCAGTTTGATGTTTTATATATTCTAATGCCCGTCCATTTTGTTGAACAGCAAGTTTACAGATTTTATCTTTTTTCCACATTTTATGTTCTTGAAATGGAACTGGGGTATCAATGATAATTAGCTTATCTGAACGATATTTATATTTAAATTTTACGGTTTGTGCATCATCAGGTACTTCAACTGTACATAAATAACTATAACCTATATCTTTCCATCTCATGATATCCTTTGCATCACAATAATAAATTCCACCAGGTACACAATCACCTTCTTGGCTAAAAGGAATTGTATCCGTATTTAAACCAACCTTTAATTGTAATTTTCTGTTACACATATTACGATTAATCCATTTGACATACATATTAATGACTGGCTTGAGGGTCATTTTTTTTAAAAGCAAATTACTGTATAAAAATAAACCTTATAATATGGATTAAAAAGACAATCAAGTTAATATTATAGCAAAGATATGGTAACTCATATTACCACAAATTATAGATGAGTTTAATATGTAATCCATTTGACATACATTATAATGACTGAACCCACTGTTCAAATTTCATAGGTGTGTGGACACACGTTCCAGGAACGTTATTATTTACTGTCGAATTATTCATGACAATCCTTATGAATAATTTGTTAATCAAAGTAATGCATTTTGTTAATAAAATAGATAGATGACAATTATAATACTTTTTTATTGTCCTTTTATGAGTAAATATCTATGTTTTAAAATGATTCATGTACCATACTATTGCACTGTCTATTTTTTCTTGTGCTTCTGGTATATTATTGAATGGTTTAACATATTGTTTAATTTTCATTTCATTAGCAACACAATTTATTATTGTGTTGTCATGTACACCCTTCAATAATATATAGTTTTTAATTTCGTCATAATCCATTTTCATATTACCATATTATTTTAATCATTTTTATTGTTCATATTTTATTGTTCATATTTACATAATAAACATGAACAATAATATTTTTCGTATGTTCCAGTAATTCGATTGAACCGATAGTTTATAGATTTAATTACATAGGCCTATTGCCAAGCAAATTTGCGATTACCTGCCAATGTACATATTTCCTTAGTTTTCCTTATTACATTATATAATGCCAGTTTATTTTGTTTAAGGTCAAGTTTACAGAGGTCTTCTGTTTGATTTTTTACAGATTTAATTACACATCCTATTTCACTGCCAGTTTACGGATTTCATCAGTTTGAACCTTTACATAGTATAATGCCTGTTTATTTTGTTTAACGGCAAGTTTACAAATTTCATCTGTTTGTACGTTTACATATTGTAATGCCCGTCCATCTTGATTAACCGCAAGTTTACAAATTTCATCTGTTTGAACTTTTACCAATCCTAATGCCTGTCCATTAAGTTGAAGCGCAAGTTTACAAATTTTATCAGTTTGTAGTTTTACATATTTTAATGTATATGTACTTCGTTGAAATGATAGTTTACAAATTTCATCAGTTTGTTCCGTTACAAATTTTAATGCCCATCCATTTTGTTGAAGAGCAAGTTTACAAATTTTATTTGTTTGAGTTTTTACAAATTCTAATACCAATCCATCTTCTTTGACTGCAAATTTACAAATTTCATCAGTTTGATTATTTACATATTGTAATACCAATCCATCTTTTTGAACTGCTAGTTTACAAATTTCATCAGTTTGATTATTTACACATTGTAATGCATGTGCATCTTTTTGAACTGCTAGTTTACAAATTTCATCAGTTTGATTATTTACATGTTTTAATGTAATTTCATATTGTTGAACAGCAAGTTTACAGATTTTATCTGTTTGATGTTTTATATAATATAATGCCCTTCCCCCTCCATCCTGTTGAAGAGCAAGTTTACAGATTTCATCAGTTTGATCCTTTACATATTGTATTGAATAGCTATTTTTTTTGAACTGCAAGTTTACAGATTTCATCAGTTTGATTTTTTACATATTGAAATGCATCACCATTTTGTTGAACTGCAATTTTACAGATTTCCTCTGTGAGATGTTTTACATATTTTAATGTCAGTCCATTTTGCTGAACAGCAAGTTTACACATTTCTTCAGTTTGTTCCTTTACAAATACCAATGAATGTCCATTCTCCGTCACTACTAGTTTACACCTATCAATATCTGACCACATTTTATGTTCTTCAAATGGAACTGGAATATCAAGTATAATTATTTTATCTGAACGATACTTCTTAGAAAATTTTACCGTTTGTGCGTCATCTGGTATTTCGACAGTACATAAATGAGTATAATCTAATATTCTCCATGTCATGACAACCTTTGCATCACAATAATAAATTCCACTAGGTACACAATCACCTTCTGTGTTAAAAGGAATTGTATCAGTATTTAAACCGACTTTCAATTGTAGTTTTCTATTACACATATCATGATTAATCCACTTGACAAACATTTAGTGACTAACCTGTCGTCATTTTTATCAAAGAAGCGAATTACTATTAAAAATAGAATACATATGTCTCTTGTTGTTGCGAAGTGTTGGAAAATTGTGTTGTTCAGCTTCTTGTAAATGATATTGATTACATATATGATTTACTTTAAACTAAATCATATACTGAAGAGAAAAAATATAATTAATATAATATGATTATATTAGTTACTGGTGGAACAGGATTTATTGGGTCCCCTCTATGTACAGCATTAATTAAGATGGGACATTATGTTATGTGTCTAGACAATAATTTTTCTGGATTTATGAAAAAATATTAAGAATTTATTGTTACATCCAAATTTTGAATTTATACGCCACGACATTACACAGCCTATATATTTAGAAGCATTTATTATATATAAAAAAAGAATAACTGATTGTAAAGATCATATTATGTCTTTGCCTTTATTAAATAAATGCCATATTAAGGTCAATAAGAATTTTCTTCCATCATTATTGATAAACATAAGAAAAACAAGGTCAAGATTTTCTATATTAAATCTATTATATATGATGTAGTAAATGGATTTTATACTAAAATTGAGTAATCAAATGTTAATAGAGATAAAGATATCAAAGACGATTATATGTTTCCAAATCTATAATAAAAATGATCAATATCCGACTCTTATATGAGTCATAATGAATGGTTGAACTATCAGTATATGGATCAGACGAATAATATTTCTCTGGAAATCCCCGAAGAATTTCCAATTTCTTCTAGGGAAAGCCCCGAAGCAATTGGAAATCGTCTCCAGGAAAAATCAGGATGTAAAAAATGTAAATTTATATCGATTATTGTTAAACAAAATCTATGTTATAAATGTATCAGTTTAAATGTTTAAAACTAATTTTTTTATGCTATCTTAATTGATTTAATATGTAGACTCAATTTATTAATTGATCTTAGACATTAATATTAATGTCTGATTCTAATATTATTGGTTATACTTTACTTCCGTCGCCATATGATATTATTACTAAACAAGTATTATCTACAGAGTTAAAAAACTTTATTAAAAAATCAAGGGAGACTATATCAAATATAATATTTGGTAAAGATAAACGTAAATTATTAATTATTGGTCCTTGCAGTATTCATGACGTAAAGGCTGCGACGGAATACGCTAAATTATTATCTAGTATTCAAAGATTGTATAACGATAAAATTTTTATCGTTATGAGAACGTATTTTGAAAAACCTCGCACCATTGTAGGATGGAAGGGATTATTATATGACCCTGAATGCAATGGTTCAAATAAGATCGTACTAGGTATTAATACAGTTAGACACTTGTTAACAGAAATTAACAAAATTGGAGTACCATGTGCATGTGAATTCCTTGATCCTAATATGCCACAATATTATGCCGACCTTATCAGTTGGGGTGCCATTGGAGCAAGAACAACAGAAAGTCAGATTCATCGTCAACTTGCTTCTGGATTATCATGTCCGATAGGATTTAAAAATTCTACCAGCGGAAGTGTCAAATATCCTATGAATTCAGTTTTGAGTTGTGCTCAACCTCATACATTCCCAGGAATCGATTATAATGGTCATGCATGTATTATTAATACCAGAGGTAATCCTTCATGTCATATTATATTACGTGGTTCGGATTCTGGTCCAAATTACCAAAGTTTGGATAATATATATAAAACTGTAAAAGATATGGATGGAATACATAGGGGTATTGTAATCGATTGTGCTCATGGTAACTCTAATAAAAATCAATTACAGCAACAACGTGTATGGGAAAAAATCAATAACAATTATATTAATAATGATGGATGTGTTGGACTTATGATTGAATCTTTTTTAAAGTCAGGTAGGGTCGATCTTGAATTTAGTAATACAGAAGATAATTATGGTCGAAGTGTAACAGATGAATGTATTTCATGGAACATGACACAGGAACGTATCGCTCACATGTATAATAGTATCATACTAACATAAAAAATTAATTTAATGAGTAAATTACATACCGCATTGAAATATTCAACATGCATTTGGATTCTGAGAAAGAACTACGAGAAATTAACCGTATAAGGAATATAATTTATAACTTATATTCTCAGTCCTGTAAAGGTAGTATAAATAGAGAAACTCATTGTAATTGTTTTCTTCATTCTTTTACTATTCCTAATTCTAAAGCCAAACCTTCGGATGATTTTAGTGTACTGGCACCATTCATTGAATATGTAAAATCTATACACAATAACACCTTATTAGACTTAAAGACATTAAAAGCTTATGCTAAAGAATATCATACAACGGAATTAACCTTTAAAGGCGCTAACTGGTAAAAGCTAATTAGTTTTCTGTAATTTTTACTCCTCCGTAAATATCGTTAACTGCCTCAAATATTCGGTAAATATGTGAAAAAAGTGAACGATCCGTCTTAAAAAATAACTTTCCTTTAATTTTAGGTCCGATACGTTGGATAACGATACTTTCAATCATAGGAATGACAATTGCATGGTCTGATAGTAATGAATCATTGTCATCTCGAGTATCATAATATCCCCATAAATCAAAACTTTCAAATGTTAAAATACCTTTCGTTAAAAGATATTTATGATAATTATGCAGTTCCTGTTGTGTTACCCATGGTTTATTTATATCATTCAGAATGTCTTTGATTTTATCAATTAACAGTCGCCAATTGTTATCGTTGGCGACTGTTTGTTGTTCTATTGACCAATTAATAGTAAATCCCATTAAATAATTTTATTAATTCATTTTTTATTATAGAAGGTGTACTCAGTAAAATAATAAATTTTAATAAGGTTCCAACATGCGAGGAGAAGTTGAATTTCCCCATAATTTCATTTCATCAATGGGTCTTTGATTGCTATCAACCATATCTTTGATAAATGTTTTATTTCGTATACTTGAAAGAATGTCAATATCCCGTGTTACATGTCCTTCTATTTGATCGTGTGGATTATGGTAATTACTATTGCGTAAATGTGATTCTGTCACGATGTCAATATGATTACCGTTAATCCATGGTTTATTCGTATATTGTTCTGTTAATGTTTTTAATGTATGATTTGAACGTTGTTTTGTTGATATTCCAGCATGTTTTGATGGACGTTCTTTTCCTGTCTTATGAACATTATCAAGCCACCAATTTGCAATATGTCTTTCATCCGCTCGTGATATGGATGTCCAAGGTTGTTGTGAGCGTGTACAATAGTTTGTGTTAATTGGTCTCATACTCGGTATTATTGCCGGTTGATGCAATAAATGATTTCTCTCATATATAGGTTCATTGGGTATTTTCTGGTCCCAAGAACAATCAAAGTTAGGATCAGTTATTAAGTTGTTTGAAGTATTTAATGTGTTCATATAACTATTCACGTTAAAATAAAATTTAAATAGTACTATATTAATTTAATAATGAACATTGAAAAAAATACCTTAATATTTGACAAACTACACTTACAATCCATAAAAAAATGCACGTACGATAGTTTCAGTGGGGCAATTGTAGATAGTGATTCATATACACAATTATTAGACTTGGTTGATATGTACTATGGATTAGGTATGAAAACCAATATATGTCCTTATCCATTACAAGAGTATACGTACATGTTAATATCTAAAGACAATCGATATTTTCATAAATTATTAGGTAAACAGGTAAAACTGAGAATATCACATTTGTACTATAATTCATATTACGGGGTATTGGCAGCTAAAGTTATACTAAAAAATAATTTTACGTCGAATAAGACTCCTCATATAGTTATTGCTAAAAAAACAGAATTAAACAATTCTGTTATTAAACAAATAATAGATGGTGAATTAGATTATAAATACCCATGCATCAAAAAAAAATTACATGCTGAATATACGTTGCATGGTAAGATAGGGGTATTATGTAACAGTGATTTAGAAAACGATATTGTGGTGGAAGAAATACATGAAGAAAAAAACAATACTGTACATTATTCTGGGAAAAAAGTATATAAACCAGAATTAACGGTAGCTGTTGAGTGTTTCCCTCCTCCTATAAAGGATAAAAAGTATTTATCAATACATGATCTAAAAAACAATAAAATAACGCCATTTGTAATGTCTGAAACTGAATCAAATGAATCAAATGAATCAGTTTCAGATGATGATAATATTATTACTACGTCTGCTGATATATTTCAAGGCTGTCAAATAGAACAAGGTCCTCGCGGAGGAAAGTATATAATGAAAGACGGAAGAAAAAAATACATAAAGGATGGAGACCTATCAGTTAGTAAAACATCATCTACATATTCTTCTAATCGTCCTGTTTATAGTTTGAACTTATTAAATTAATCTCATATATGATTTATTTTAATTGATTTATTTACAATTGATATAAATTTGGCCCATGTTCTTACACTGCGTCCGTGTTTTTTACGTTTGCCTATAAACAATTTATTATTATTATATGGTAAATTATAATTTTTAACTAAAATACCATAATATTCCATAGTTGGTTTTACTAATGTAAATGACGATACCTCATCATCAGATGAAACTGAATTAGATGTAGAAGTTACGTTACATTCAGTGCACTTAAAACATGGATCGAAATATTCACAATCCTGGTAAATATTAACCCATATAATATTGTCACAGTACGAACATTTTAAACAACATAACCCATAATTATAATTTTTTTTAAATTACTACATTTATATACATAACACACTATATGTTGTGGATATTTTAAAAGATAATAGGCAAATAATAATTTATTACAATTATATACTTCATACATTAAATAAAATATATATATACTTCATACATTGAATAAAATATATATATATATTCAATATATAATTTATGCAATATATATATATATATATTCAATATATAATTTATGCAATATATAAATTGGCAAATAGACTATATATATGTACTTCATGAGTATATGGTGATATTTCTCGATATTTTTCTGCAATAACATGCAGCCAACGATATTTGATATCTTCTGGGATATCCATTTCATGAAATACTAGTATTTTTGATAAAATATCAATAATGTCACAATATCCGTGTCCTTGATCTACTAGATATGTTTTAATCGTTTCATAAACATCTACACCTTTGATAATATCAAGTAATATTTGTTTAATTGTTTTAATTGGAGGAATATTAAAAAGATTGTAGAATTCCTCAAGTGTCATTTGTGTTTTTTTGCCTCCGCTATTTATAACCTGAGCATAATTTATAAGTTTCTTATAATCGCCATCAGCTAACATAATTATTATATGCTTTATCTTTTTATTTATATTATTACCTAATAATTTATCAATTAATTCTTTTGATTCATTGTACTTGAGACCACTTGTTTTTAATTGGACACATCGGCTCTGTATGGCTTCTATTATGTCCCCTGTATAATTACATATTAGAATAAATCTAGTTGTAATTGCATATTTTTCCATAATTGTCCTTAATGCATTTTGAGCTTCAACCGTCATATTATCAAAATTGTATATAATTATAATTTTATGTCTTTTTGGAGGCAATAATATTCTATAAGTTGAAAATTCCATAACATTTGGTTTAGATGGCAGACCAGGTTTACCAGAGGAGCATGTATTATGACCTGAACTTATTACATCTTTGCCTCGATAAATTGCGCCATCAATTTCTATACATGCATCCTTAAAATATTTCCCCAAATATTCTATTGCTACAAGACGTGCTAGTGTTCTCTTTGCAGTTCCATGTTCTCCTCTTAAGATTATATTAGGTAAATTACCTCTTGTTAGATAATGTATAAATACCTTGCGTATTTCAGAGTTTCCTATTATTTCTGCAATTTTAGTGGGTTTTTTATGATATGTCCATAAATCCATGTGTTGAAAATCGGAAATTTTACGTAGAAAATTATTCATATAGTTAAATACATAAATAACTTCATTTTTTATTAAACTTATAGTTTATTATTTAATAATTTTTGAGGTAATGGGTCATAAGATTTATAATGTCTCTGCCAATGATTTTATTATTTTCTATATTTTCTCTATATGAATATAATGCATGTCGTACATGATGTTTAGTAGGTAATTTTCTTGTAAGAAAATCTACTATAATGGAATAATTAACACATTTGCAGCTGTAGTAAAATGCGTTCATACCTTTATTATCAGTTGAATTTATATTTGCTTGTATTTTTTTGTTTGATAGAAGCTTAAGTGATAGTTTATTATGGTAATAATTAATGGCTACCATTAATGGTGTAAAACCATTAATAGTTCCTTTATTAAAATCTGCATTTAATTTCAATAAACGAGTAACTAAACTATAATTACCCATCATACAAGCATAATATGCTATGGATTTTCCATATTGGTCCGTTTCATTAATATCATCAAATGTAGATAACATTTTATCATTTAACTTTGTGGTATTGACTAAATTTAAAAAATTATGGTCATATTCGTTTAAATCAAGGCCTCTTATAATGTATATTGGTACTTTATGAACACTTTGTATTTTATCACGATCAAGAGGACATGTATATTCTAAATTATTGTTAAATAAAGTTTTCTTCCATTCTAATAAACATTCTCTATGAAAACAATGGTTTTTTTTGCGACTAGTTTCTATATTATTATCACTTGTATGTTTAACTAGAATAATATTTTCTTCTATGAATTTTTCTTGACATATAGGACAACATTCCATTAAATATAAAAATTATTCATTTTTAAACAAAGTAAAGTAAAGTGGTTATTACAATATATTGTTTATTTAATACATAGCCAAATGTATTCATCTTTATTTCTAAACTCTGTTGGTAGATATATGTCTCCTTGCCATGTATCGTCATGTTCTGCCGTATATCTGTCATCGCCTTTAGATTTTGCTCTTTTTATACACTTAAACATAATCCATGTTTCAGGTTCATGTTCAGTTTCAGGTTCATGTTCAGTTTCAGGTTCATGTTCAGTTTCAGGTTCATGTTCAGCAGTACTAATTGAAATCGTAAGATTATTTATGCCTTTACCTTCCATGTTTCTTGAATAACATTGTGGGATATAAAGGAACCGTTCCTTATCACACGAACAATCATTGAAAACAACAGAGTACTTATCGCCTCCTGATTTTTTAGCTGCTTTAGATATAGATAGTGTGTAAGTTTTTGTCATGATACAATTCATCTCGATTGATCAATTTTTGTCCCTATACATATCATTTAATTCCGTAAATCTGTCGGAGTCTTCTTCTAGAAGCCCCAATATATGGTCTGTGTCATTTATATATTCTTTATTAATTGCAAGATCTGTTGGTTTTAATGTACCCCATTGTCTATTTTCGAATAGATTTACAAGGTCATCTTGTTCAATAACATTGACAAAACGGAGCCCATATAGGCCCCTGCGTTTATTTTCAATTATACTAGAAATGGAAGGCTCTCTTATATATTCATGTTCTGGTGACGAACCAATAACACTCATATTCTTAGCATACCAGAAACCAATAGCTACTCCATACATAAAATCCTCTGTACACTCCACATCACCATCTCTAGGAGGTGTATCAATACAAGAATAACCATTAATATTGTAGAACCAACCAGTACCATTGGCTGAAAGAACATATATGTTCTTTCTGTGTACGTTATCAATGTGTTGACATAAAAGTGTTTCCATCTGATGCATTAATTGTTTACCTATTCCCTTTATACCTGACCAAATATAATCAATCCACAGTTCACGCTCTGTGTTCTCACCAAAATTCCATTGATCATTCCGACTAACAGTCCCATGTTTGTAGACCGCTCCAATAATCATACCTTTTGGTATATCCAAATCGTCCTTATATATGATAACATATATTGTTTCAGCAAGGTCAAAAATAAGATTATAACTACTAAGTCCACCGAGCGCTTTAATATCATTATATGACTTCATAAATGCAAGTGATGGTAGATTACTACTAGTAAATGTGTGTGTGTGAAAAGTCATTACACACATTTACACTGTTTATTTTTTTATTTTTGTTTGTATATCATCTCAATATAATGACTTTTATATAAAAGTATCTGACCATTTATAACTATATGTTGATGGCCCATCAATAATATTCTTATGACTATCATCTAATAAATCTTTATTAATTCCAATATAATATACATATTCATTTATCCATGAATCATAGGCTATCCAACAACCCCCATTACCTGTACTTGGTCCCCATGAATTGTTAATTTTCCATGTTTTGGTAGTTTCGTCATATCCTGTACATGACATAATATGGTTAGGACGACTGTTAGTATATAGGCATCTTTCATGTTTATTCATAGTATTTTTAAGTTCAGGGAGCAACAATGCAGGATTATACATTTTTGGGTGCAGGACACCAAGTTTATTATTATAATAGTTTCCAGCATCAACATCACAAAAAATTGGTACAGGAACACCTGCGTTAATAGATTTTTTTATATATGTCTTTAACTCGGATATATCTAGATTTAAATATTCACGAGGCGGGGCTTCATAAACATTTCGATGATGATGACAGCCTAAATGTTTTTGATTGTATGATCGTTTGGGATTAGTATCGTTGATGATAAATATGGATTTTGCATGAGGTACCATGTCTTTATAGAAGGTTTTAGGTGTATATATATTATCAATGAATTTTTTTACTGTTACAGTCGTTTCAATCTTAGCTTCTTTCTTTTCATATCTAAAAGTAAAATTTGCAGGAGGTGTGCCTAAAAAATATGATAAAAGTTTAAACACATTATCTTCAGATTTTTTAAACAACTCAGATGGATCTTCGTCATCATCTAATTCCCTCACTTTGTAAATTACATTTACAAGTAGGGATTGCAATTCTTTATTCATATAACTAGTATTCTTACTGTGTAATGTTTCACCAAATACCAATTTTGGCACTAATCCATACTTTTTTATAAGTGTTTCGAGATAATCGTGCAATCCTCCATCAGTAATATAAAAGATGTTTTTCATCTTTCTATGATGTAATGATTTCTTTCGATAATCATAAGCTAATCTAATGTTTGTTCTGATCTTTTCAAATTTATCCCAAAAAGCTAACCATGAAGTTGAAAATTTAAAACTATTATGCAAACCATACTTTTTTATTGTAGCTACTCTCATCGGTTCTAACAATGCAAACATCCAACAACGACCTGTCTGATGTTGATTAGTTATATCAATATGAGTCTTGATTTCATGAGAAAAATGTTGCATAATAGGCAGGTCACGCACTATCTCGTTATTGAGATAATATATTTGTGGATATGACGACATCATAGATTGTTGCAATATGTGATCTTTAGAGCCAACGCGAAATCTTTTAAAACAAGGTTCTTCATTTGAATCATTTGAATCATTTGAATCATTTGAATCATTTGAACGTTTACTCATATTACAATATATTTATAGTTCATTTTTAGATATATTACAATATATGGACACCGTTAAATTCTCTTTAAAAAATGATAGTTCTTTTATCATTAAATGCATCTTTATGTAAATAATTTACCTTATGAGCTCATTAAGCTCATATTTAATAATATTAGGATCATCAGGGAATCCTCATTCATGTTTGTCATGATTTTAGAAAGGTGATTTTGATGTATGATTACAAAGGTAATGTTCCTATTCATTTAAGCCTAATGAAAACCAGAACGGAGCTTTCCAAATTGGTAGATAGCTTTCCATTGAACCCTTGGAATACAACAATAAGTTGTATTCCTTTACATAAAAAATTAGAAACCGTGTTGTGTTCACAATCATGTATGTGGTATGACAGCAAAATATAATAATATGTGTACTTACAGGGGAGGACCACGTATATGCGACTGCGAGAGTAAGAAGGAACATAAGAGAATGATAGGTCTAAATACAGATTATAGTAATAGGGATCTTATGACAATGTACCAAAAACCAAAATATTATAACAATAACCACAGATAAGAATTATAAGAGATGTAATATAAGTAAAATATTATTCTTAATATTCTAATTTATTACTTTGATATTACTTTGATATTACTTTAAAATGTATTGTGAATTAGAATATTAAGAATAAAATATTCTTAATATTTTAATTTATTACTTTGATATTACTTTAAAATGTATTGTGAATTTTAATATTTTATTTATATTTAAATACTAAAAATGAGAGTTAATAAACATCTATAATGGGTATTAATAATGTTCCAGATAATGAAGATAGTGTTGTTGAGTTTAGGACTAGTCAAATTAGACCAATTAGACAGCTATTTGAAAGTATTAAAAATAAACTACCTGATACTAGTCTCTTATTTCATCCTGAATGTATGAAAATTCTGCAAGTAGATACAGCACAAACATTTCTAGTTGATGTGAAGCTGCATGGTGAGAATTTCGATCATTATTATTGCAATCCGGGTCGTGGAGAATCAGAACAACAACATATTGAGATAAATCTTAATGCAGAAAATCTTAATGCTGTGTTTAAGTCTGTTACAAAGGAAGACCAAATATTTACATTTACATATAAATACAAGAGTAATCATGTAGAACTTGAGTTTCATAATCCAAAAAAGAAAGAAGTTAAATGTTTTGTTATTCCAATTCAAAATCCAGAAAATGATGATGATTTCACTGAAATTACTCCCGCTATGATTGATGAATACTCATATCGTATGAGTATGCTCACTTCTGACCTAACATCTATATGTAAAACATTAAAAAATATTAACTGTGATTCTATGCAAATTAGACATGATACAAATACACTGAAGTTTAGTAGTACAGGTGATACAAGAGGTAATATCATTAGGACTGGAACTACATATTCCGAGAAGGAGGATGATGAACAACTAACATTTATCAAAGTTCCAACAGGTGAAGGGCCGTATTCTGGAAAATTTAAATTTTCTACATTTTACGAATTTAGTAAATCACAGGGTAATGGAGACAATAAGATTGTTCAAATATTATTAGAAAAGGATAAGCCAATTATTCTTCATTATGAAATTGGTACATTGGGAGAAATGTATATTGCTATGGCCGCTTTCGAAGCAGATGATGATGATGAAGACGATGACGACGATGACGACGATGAAAATGATTTTACAAATTAAAGCATATAAATAATATCATAATTTATTTTGTCTTTAAACTCAAGTGTATCTAAATGTGTTAAAAATTCTATCAATTTTGAATGTAATATTGAATTTTTAATATCTTTGCATAGATTTTTATTAGTAGTATTTGTTTTTAAACAATATAACACATTGTGTTTCTGTGATTTATCCTTATTAATAATTTCATTATTTGACCATGGTAAATCTCCTGTTGCTAAAAATATAATAACATATACTAAACTATACATATCATCACGACAAGAAACTTGTATGCTTCTATGTGTAAATTTTGACATATATCTTAGACTTCCAACTCTTGCAACATTGGTTTTATATGGTATGTGTTCACCTTTACATATATATTTTTTAGCCAATCCAAAATCACATAAATATATATTAGTATGAGGGGCACAAAAACGTGTCATAAAATTAGCAGGTTTTATATCTCTGTGAACTATTCCTATTTTATGGCAAAATTTAATTGCATTGCTCATTTGTACAATAATACTATTTAGCATATCTACATCAAATTGTCTATTATGTTGCTTGTGAAGACAGTCTAAATTTGGTCCATATAAATCCATAAACATATAATATGAATTATTATCATTTAACAGTAAATGATGTTTAATTATATTGTTTTTACACCCCTCTTGCGCATGTATGAATTTAATTAAATTATATTCACGTAACAATAAAGTAGTGTCTTTCTTTGATTCTATCTTTACCCCTACCAATTGTTTATTTTTTTTATCATGAGCAAGATATACTGTACCAAAACTTCCTTTACCGATTATATGATCGGTATAAATTATATAATTATCCATTTTCTTAAAATTATTATCCATTTTCTTAAATTATTAATCAGTGTATTCATTCAATTTTTAAAATATAATAAAAAATGGGTAATTATATGATTTATAATTATCCCTTTTCTTAAAATTATTATCCATTTTCTTAAATCAGATAATTTGGATTATATAATTAATAAATAATAATTATTATCTAATATTATAAAAATTTAATTACAATACTGCAGAAAAATGAACAGTGTTGAAGTCTTAATCATGTCAACCAAACATATTTCATTATCTGAACGTGCCAGTGCTTCTCGTAATAGGAAACTAACTGATATTAAATTCAAAATTACCCCTTATCTTCCAGACATCATTGAACTCATATCTACACATGATATATCGGCAGTTAGTGCTCAAACCGCAAGCGGAAAGACTCTTAGTATTCCGCCTGCCCTTGTAGCACAAGGGAGGATTTTGTCGCAGCTTGCATGTAAAGAGGGCCCTCCATGTGGCTGGAAAGTACGATGTGCTTTACCTACCGTGGTTGCAACACGGGCCGCAGCTGATTTTCAAAAAAAATATAATACTGACTACACCGTGGGATTTGCGGCAGGTCGCGAAATTAAATATACGGATCAAACAGACATTGTTTATATGACTACTGGTCATGCAACCAATAAATTGCAATCTATTTTGAAAGAAAAGGGAGATGCTCTTAATCCTGAAGATATTGATTTTCTAGGTGATGTTTTCGTTATTGATGAAATACATACAGGTACAACACATATTACTCTGTTAATGGGTCTATTAAGATATATTATTGACAAATATGAATGGAAGTTTCATACCAAACTTGTTTTTACATCGGCAACTCTTAATCAACTTGACTTAGAACGTTATTTTTCTGATGTTCCAGTATATAATGTGAAATTAGACCGGCTTCCTATTACACATATATTTTCCAGCAATGATACAAACCCAATAAAAGGTAGTTCTATAGCAGAAATATGTGACATAGTCGATAAGGAACTGGAACTTATGAAAAAGTCAGGTAATATGTGGCATGGGATTATTTTTCAACCAGGTGTTGCAGAGGTAGAGAAAACAACAACCGCTCTATACAAACAATATGGCGATTCATTGATGATACTTCCTGCTTACAGTGACCTGAGTCAACAAGATATTCAGGATATTTTTGAGGATCATGGATGTCCTAAAATTATCGTTGGAACAAACATTGTTGAATCTAGTGTAACTATTGATGATGTTGGTTTTATTATAGATGATGGTCTTAATAAAGTTGTTTATACCAGCGATACAGGTGGAACACGTCTTGTAACATGTGTAATTGCACAAGATAGTGCAATTCAACGGGCAGGGAGAACCGCTCGTACGTGCCCTGGGCGTGCATATCATCTCTATACACAGAATTATTATGATACAGAAATGAAAAAACATCATACCTTAGAAATTGAACGTGTTCCAATATTCAATATAGTATTGGGACTAATTGATGCATATTTAGACCCAGTTGATGTACTACGTATATCAGATGAACGCTATGAACAAGCTAAAAAAACTCTTGTTGAAACATCCATGATGAAAATAGGTGATGATGGTATCTATATGGTAACTGAAGCAGGAAAATTCGTAGCAAGTGTTAATATTGGGATATACAACTCATATTTAATATATATTGCAATTCAAAAATATATTAGCAATGGGGATGAATACCTTCTTCAAACAACAATTGCATTAGCAATCATGTTGGAAATATACGGCCCTCCACCATTTTATGTTCCACGTAAACAAAAAATGCAGTCACATTCAGAATACCTCGTAGTAAAAGATGCGCATATTGAAACATATTTCGGTAGATTCCGTGGTCCAACAGAAATTCACACATTAATACAATTATTCTGGGACATGAATGAAGAAATATATGAGGAACAATATTCATTAGAACAAAACATACCTTTTATTCTAGCTGCTAAGACCTGGGCTGTAAAAAATTCCATGAACTTCAAGAAAATAAAGGAATTTTACAAGATTTATACATCTGTACGATATACAGTATCTCTTTACATAGATAGGCCTTCAATTGCAGATGAGATTGAAGGACCAGATCCTTCTGATATTATGACAATCCAAAGAAACACAATTGAACTCTTTAGGGAAGCTTATGCAGAAAATACATTTATTCAGTTTTCTGGGAACAATTATATTAAAAAATGTGACGCTAAATGTATTAATCCAATAATATATAAGATTGTTACTAACAATAACTATTCATTGATGCGTGAGTATCCGGCAAGTGTTATTGCTGCTCAAGTTATCGAAATTCAAACTAGTTATGGACTTATGAGAAAAATAGGACTAATTGTTTAATAATTGATAAAATTAAAATTGATGATTTATATTAATTAATGGAAAAACTAAATGATAATGTATCTACCGCAATAACTAAACGTCTTCGTGATTATTACAAAGTAAATCTATTTGAACCATATCTTCGTTCATATAAAAACATGAACGAAAACATGAAATCAAATTTAATCAAGTACGATCATTTAGTATGCTTTAATATAGATTTACCTTTGTCTTATTTATTTTTAACAACAAACAATAACAAAAATCAATGTGTTTTATTGACACAGAACGGTATGTATGAATGTTATCATAGGTTCAAAGATCATGTATATACAGACAACACCTTATTTATAGGATTCGTTTTAGATAATTTATTTATTATTTCTGACTTAGTTATATATAAAAATAAAACACTAAATACTCCATTATATGATAGAATTAGTCATTGCAATGATATGATTGACAATGATTATATACATGACCCAATAATGTGTCAAAAAGAGATTAAAGTTATGGACTATATCGATTATGATTATATTGATTCGATGTGGTCAATACATCGATTAGGTTTATCTTATTGTAAAAAAATAACTGGATTGATATTTATTCCTACAAATAATAATATAAACTGTGTAATTCAAAAAATACATGCATGTAATTACACACAATCAAAAGAATTAAATACATCTATTTTAAGTCCAATTATTCCGATTAAATGTCCTAAAATTAAGATGATTTGTTTTTTTGTAAAAGCAACTGATATTACGGATGTATATGAATTACATATTATGGATTGTAATAATAATCTTGTTAAATATGATATAGCTGGAGTTCCTAATAAAGAAATAAGCAATAAACTACGGTCATTACTGTCATCATCTAAAGGAGAATATATGTTATGTGAATATGATGATAAATTTATGAGATGGATTCCCTTGAGAAAAAGTCACCAAACAAAGCCTGATTGCATATCATTATTATAAGACAATAATCTATTTAGAAGAGAGTATATTTGATTTTTGTAATGTAGTTTTAATACAATAAATTAATGTATTTTCTGTATCAAGCATGGATGGTACTATATATCCTTGTCCATTAAGATTCATTTCTTCTTCTGTCAATGACGATTTTAGTTCAGTTACTGACTGCAACCACTCATCATTTACATCAAGTAGAACATCTAATAGACGCCATACGGGCGCACAGTTAATAGGTACCACTTCTGTCCCTTGTATTTTTGATAGAATTGAAAAGCTCATACTATAATTTGTCCAACGATCATTTTTCCTGTACTATAGATAGAGTACTTTGTAGATACATTTATTCCCGTTCTTTATGGTAATAATTAAACCATTATTAGAATAATAAATGGCTGATATATTGAAACAATCTCTCATCAAAGAAGTTAATGATAAATTTAAACTTCATTTACAAAATAAAACTATAGAAATAGAAACAGAACATAATTGGTCTTGTATTACATATGTTACACAGGATTTTGATTTATTGATTGAGTTTATATATAAGTTCCAAATAAACTTACAAAATAAACCAATATATTTTGAACCCTCTGCACAATGGTCTTACATCAGACTCCCTAAATTAAAAATCAAATGGGCTAAACGCATAAATCAAGTGAAAATTGGACTTAGATCCTATAATGTATTGCACGGTACATGGGATAATGGTAGTTTTTACCCTGATATTGAATCAGGATCACAGAAAATAGAAATTATTCCAATTAATAATAATAATATATCCGAATGTAATACAGTATTAATACCATATTATTCTATTGATAAAACAATAAAAGATCCAGAACTCGATATAACTGTAAGTAAACAGAAATTTAAATGTATTTATCCATCAACACATTATAATATTAGTTTTAATCGTCAGGGATTATATATAAATAAAAAATATAGAGATAAACAAGATATTATTAATATAACTGAAATAGGAGATGAATATATTATAATAGAACCAAAAAGTCTAAAAATTACAGATAGTAGTGGAAAAGCTATAGTAATTAAAATATAAAGAAAATACTAGCTTAGATTATATGATCTGCATAAATCCCATTTTAAAGAGTCCTTTTTTAGCATCTGTTGTTGCAGGTAGTGCAGTGATGCTATATATAATATTAATGACATATAGTCACACACTGCCACCTGCCTTAGCAGTGAGTTTAATTGTAGCATATGTAGTATATACTTTTATGGGAGGTAGTTTGATGTGCCATGAATCATCCCAAATGCCTCAATCATCCCAAATGCCTCAATCATCCCAAATGCCTCAATCATCCCAAATGCCTCAATCATCTGAAGTGCCTCAATCATCCCAGGTGCCTCAAGCTATTGCTACCGTTGCAGCAACTGATTCTATACCTATACCTCCATCTACATATGGTAATGAAATTGAACCGTTTTCAGTTAGTCCATATAATGAATTTGAATAAATATTGTTAAAATAATATTGACATCTTTATCATATGAACAATCTATATTTTTCTATTATTATACAGGACTCTCATCTGTTTGATAGTCATTTTTCTAGTCTTTTTGTTTATTAACAGTTTTCTAGCCTCAAAACTAAATTATCAGACGGCTGATAGAGGTTCCATGATAAAGATGTTTGTATTTTTAAAGCATCATAAAATATCTTTCAGGTGTTTAAATGCACCAGTTATATGATAAGCATTATTAAATTCAAAGGCGGAATTTAATAATAATTTCAGAATATTCATTAAACCATTACAATTAAAATTTTTCAGGCTTAATTATACCAGTGTTTACAAGTAACATACATTTTTCTGGACTATATAATCCTATGTAAATTTAATTATAAATATACGCAATAAAATACAAAATTAAAAAAATTAAAAAAATTAAAAAAATTAAAAAAATTAAAAAAATTAAAAAAATTAAAAAAATTAAAAAAATTAAAAAAATTAATAATTGGATACTAAAAACTATATATTGTATTGAAAAGTATTGCACCCTTATATTTTTAAATTACATCAAATTAGTCTTATGTGTCAGTAGTAATACTAGTTGATAGTTCTTCTTCAAGACGAGCTTTCTGTGTCCATTCAAATTGAGTTTTTGCACCAAGGGACCGCCATTCTTGACCTACTGCTTTCATTGTTGTAATATCTTTTCCATTTTCCTTATTTTCGCGAATAATACGTTCAATATTGTCGCGATAGAATACATTATATCCAGTTACTCTTCGTTTTCCACCTCTTCCTTTCTTTTTAATACATGTTCCATTTTCACGATTAAAATCTTCTGCCATTTGACGAAAACGTTGTTTCTCATCAATAGGTATATCTGCCCATGATTGGGCAAAGCTGGTCATTAATTGTTGACTCTTATTTTCATTTCCTCCTTCTAACTGTGATTGAGCAAATTTATATTGTATATAACAATTGTATCCATTCCTTTTTCGTTTAATTGGTATACTTTCACCTCCAGCACTTTGATGTTTCATATTTTTGTTATTTATTTGTGTTATATATTGCCGCACCGATGTTAATATCATGTTTTTCATATCATCTATGACAGTTACTTGCATCTCGTACCTATCAGATATCTTAGCAAATCCTTCATTTATACCTTTCTCACAATACTCCATATTATGTTTATTAGCACAATTATCTCTAAGTTATTGTATCTATTTGTGCATAAATCAATTATTATTTAATATACATAATTGCCTTTATTATTAAATGGATCATATTTAGAATATCCGTGAAGTTCAGATCCCATATTATTATGATAATGAACTGCATTTAGATTACCATCCCTTTGATTGTTTATGGTTTTACGTATATTTTTTGGCATTGGTTTTAACTGCATTTTCTTTTTAAATTTATCAAATTTTTCCTGAGACGGATCACGATATTTTTTAGTTTTGAATACTACTTTTTTAGACCGATCCCAAAGAGATGTACTTTCATCTGGTTTAATATCTTCCTTTGAACCAGTGAGATCAATTATTTTCTGAAAATCGGTGATTTTTAATTTTTTGAATTTTTTCTTAAAGTCATCTCGTATTTTTTGACAATCTTTCTTATTTAGATTTACTTTTTCCATAACATCACATTCTTTTACTACAGACAATAAACGTGAAGCATCTTCATATTCTTTTTTAATGTTTTTCTTTTTATGTGGGTCTTTCGAATTTTTATATGCGGATTTAAGCGCATGTTTCCTATCTTCTAATTGTTCCATAAGAGAATATTTCTCTTCTTTACATAACATCATGTAACCATCAGAATCAATAGTTTCGATAGTTTCAGGTTCATTAACCTTTACAGGATCTTCTATTGTTCTAATGTCTAATGATAATATATCATTTGATATATCATCTTTTGTTCTTTTTATAGAAATAAACTCTATCCCATGTTCTAATTCAGTTATAACTCTCTTATCAATCAAGGCTTTTTCTACAGTTTCTACAGTTTCTACAGTTTCTACAGTTTCTACAGTTTTTACAGTTTTTACAGTTTTTACAGTTTCTTCCGTTTCTTCCGTTTTCAAAGTCTCTAACTTTTCTGAATCTTTAGGAACATTTATTGGAATAGATTTCTTATTTTTTGAAGATTTCTTATTTTTCCGTACTAAAATCTTTATATTTGATTTTGGCATATTACTATGTATTTAATATTATTAATGCAACATAGACGTTATTAGATTATTTGTAATATGTTCAGGTTTCATTCTACTAACAAGCTTTCTAATATGTGGATTACCATATATTAATTCAATACATTTATGAGATAAATGTATATATTTATGAGGAATTTCCTGATGAAATTCTCTAAATCCAGACAGTTTCTGTATACTCTTTATATCATCAATATTATCAACATCAAGAATACTCGGATAATAGGTACATTCTCCTTCTCTTTCTTTGCATAAATCAAGTTCATAAAACAGATTACAATAATCTTCCCTTATTTTTGGAAACATATTAATAGATTCAAGTATCATATCATCTGTGATCTCTCCTGTCATTTTATTATCAGGATCTAATCCTGATATAATTGCTTGTTTTAATTTAGGTTTACTATTTAATATTCTTTTATCAATTAAGATATTCATCTCAGGTAGTTCATCTAACATATCTGTAGTCTCTTGTAAATATAATTGAACATTATCATCAAAAGGACCATCGCTACTTAATACATCGTCAGTACAGTCAGTCATAATAAATTTAGAAGGTGATGACGTCATAATATGTTCTATAATGTGATCATTTTTACAAAGTTTTTTTTTACATATCTTAATGCCATACCAGCAACATATCAGTTCACATATGACATCTGTTTTATATAAAAATAAAAGTTTTATATAAAAATAAAAGTTTTATGATAAAAGATGTTTTATGTTTTACGTGTTTAAATGCCATATAATCTTGTTGAACTGCCATTTTACAGATTTCGTATGTTTGAACATTTACATATTGTAATGTATCACCATACAGTTGAACAGCAAGTTTGCAGATTTCATCAGTTTGTAAGTTTACATATTTTAAGGCATATCCATTTTGGTTAACTGCAAGTTTGCAGATTTCATCAGTTTGAACATTTACATATTGTAATGCAGATCCATGTTGTTTAAGTGCAAGTTTACAAATTTCATCAGTTTGGTCCATTACATATTGTAAGGCATATCCATTTTGGTTAACGGCAAGTTTACAGATTTCGTCAGTTTGAACCTTTACATAGTATAATGCCAATCCATGGCGTAGTACTGCTAGTTTACATATTTCATCAGTTTGAACGTTTACATAGTGTAATGCACTTCCATGTTGATTTACAGCAAGTTTGCAGATTTCTTTAGTTTGGTCCATTACATATTTTAAGGCATACTCTTTGTGTTTAACAGCAAGTTTGCAAATTTCTTCAGTTTGTACGTCAATATATTTTAATAATATACCATTTTGTTTTACTATAAGTTTACATATATCAATGTCTTTCCACATTTTATGTTCTTGAAATGGAACGGGGGTATCAATGATAATTAGCTTATCTGAACGATATTTATATTTAAATTTTACGGTTTGTGCATCATCAGGTACTTCAACTGTACATAAATGACTATAACCTATATCTTTCCATCTCATGATATCCTTTGCATCACAATAATAAATTCCACCAGGTACACAATCACCTTCTTGGCTAAAAGGAATTGTATCCGTATTTAAACCAACCTTTAATTGTAGTTTTCTGTTACACATATTACGGTTAATCCATTTGACATACATGTTAGTGACTAACCAATGGTCATTTTTTACAAGCGACAAAGATAATTATGTATCTTTATTCAGAACATCTGTTGTAAAAATACAGAGTGAAAAATTGTTAATCATATTAATATATATTAATGAAGTACTCTGTACAAAAAGGTAATTATAATCTTTATAAAGATTATATTATAATCTTATAATTATCTATTTCTCTGTTAATTATACTAAGTAATCTCCATGATAAAACAACAAATCGATGATCAGACCATGGAATGTGTTCATGTTTGTCAGGGTCGATAGTAGCTTCATCTCTATAGACACATCCGTCAAAATCACCATTTCCCAATGCAGTACTGATAGTAAAACATTTATGTAAAGGTTCATTTAATTGAATATCTTTGAGATCTTTGAATACCTCTCTCATTAACACTGTTTCGAGAAAGTTACGGATAGTAAGGGGTAAAAATTCAGTACTTTCTCTATTATTCTTGCACCCTTAAGAGGAGATGCAATAGTAATAAGTTTACTGATATTCCATCCATATTTATGTAATGTATATCCTATAACACCACAGAGACTCTGACCTATTATAATAATTTCAGTGTGTTTTTTAATATATTTATTTAACATAATATTAACTGAATCAATACATGATTGAAGATTACCTGAATGGTCATATTTAATATTATGGCATTGATATCCTTTACATTTTAATAGTATCTGTATTGGCGACATTGTAACCGGATGACCACCGGCACCATGAAGTAAAACAATTTCAGGACTCATAATAATTTAATAACTCAATCAAATTATTAATAAGGATGTTTATCATGCCATATAATCCATGTTTTTCTTATGGTTTGACGTTCTATATCAATTAGCTAAGCTCAAATCAGATCTGATTTGAGCTTTTATTTGTGCATTAATTCGTTGATTTTTTATGTTTTTCTGATCGTTCTTTTTTCTGTTCATGAGTTTCCATTAAGTTAATTACTTCGATCGATTTTTTTACTTTACGTATTTCTTATCTTAGATTTATAATTAAGGTTTAGGTTCAGATTTAGATTTAGATTTAGATTCCCGTACCAAATTAGATTTCAGTACCAAAGGTCTACGTACTTTACGGGGACTGGCTTTGGTAGGTCTCCAAAGTTGACTTATATATTCTTTGCCTTCAATAAAAGTACGTTTTTTTAGGTTTGTTCCGTTACGTTCAATTAATACATAATTTTTTATATCAATTTTCCATTTTATAGCGCCTCTACTATAACCATTATATATTGATTCAGACAATGGGAATAAACCGTCATATCCATATTTTTGTAAAATAAATCCTGTTATAAGTGGTAAAATATCAACATCATCATTCATGACATATGTAGAAATATATTCGTTTATATAATCTATAAAAGTAGTAAAACCTGCGTCACTAAATTTTGTTTTAGTAATTTTACATAACAGAACATATGAGTCTTTGTAACTTTTTGTCAACATTATTTCTCTTAATGATATCAAAAACAGCTCAAGCTCTTCGTCCATATGTTTGAATACAATTAATGGGTTATGTAACGTGAATAAAAAATCACAATTACTACCAGGTATAACAGTCCTTGATTTAAAATAATCACTATTGGGATTGATACCATATATTCCTGAACCAATATAATGACTAGTAAGTCTCTGTATAGTATTGATACGGTCTACAAGTTTCATGGAATTCCAAGTAGCAGATTTCAATAGAAACTCTGAAGCCTTTGCTACAAATTTAAAATTAGTATTTTTTTCATCAGTACAATGTACTATTTGAAATGGTTTCGTTTTAATAAGCATTATTAGTTCAGGTTTAGTAAGTAATCCTCCGCGTCTGTCACGACAACTTATATATAAAGCATCATTACATATTTTTCTTAATTCAATTAAACTATATTTTCCAAAATCCATATAATAATCCATATATTTTATTTAATATAGTAGTCTATCAATTAAAGTTTTTTTGTTTCCAATGTGTTTTAACCCACATTTTTTACATAAAATTTTGAGGTCTTTAACACACAATGAATCCAAATAGGTATTTAATGTCTTCAACAATATTTTTTTTGTCCCAGAACATTTTAATTTATATTTTTTACATAATTCTTTAAGTTCATTAAATTTTTTAATACTTAATTTATTATTTTTACCTCCTCCTCCTCCTCCTGTTTGAATTGTATCTACATGTTCTTCATGTAAACCAATAATATGAGACATGAATTGTTCAGATGTCATGTTTTTAATATCGTCTAGTTTTAATTTTAATAAATAATCAAATGCTTTATCTAAATTGTTCTTATACATATCTTTCCCTTCTGATGCCATATCATCAATAATAGGAATCACTGCTTCCACAAGGAACATAAAAACCATGTCAGGTTGCATAATTATTGTTTCTGCCAAAGTGGCAAATCCGGTACCCCCTGCGGCAATTAATATAATATCACGTGTGACATCTGTACAAAATAATACCCTTCCTCCACTGTCAGCTAGACAAAAAGGAAGTAATGGACCATGAACGGGATCGAGTAATCTATCACTAAGTTCCTGTGTTTCGCCTTGCAACTCCTTCATTTCTTTAATAAGGTCCCCCAATTTTTTTGGTAACACCGCTACAGCCATATTGGTTGCCATGTTTTCTGCCATATTCGTCATTAATTTGCCTGGATTCATTAAAAAACTCATATATAAATAGATATTATAATAATTATTTAATTACAAATCATTACAAATCATTACAAATCATTACAAATCCAAATTTAAAAAAATTTGCTGAGATATCCTTTAATATTGTCTGATCTAGTTTCTTCAATCTCATCCTCTGATTCTAGTGCAGGGGATCCCTCTTCTTCAATAATGGCTTCAGGATGGGCATTAATTATTTCTTGTTCAAGTTCTTGTTCTGCTTTAGATTTAATATCTTCATTTACAACAACATGTTTATTGTTTCTGTGTTTTTTATGCTTTCGTCTATGTTTCTTATGTACATTAACATGTTTCTCAGGTATCCATGATTTCGTCAAATCATTCAAATCATCGAAATTTGTATTCTTTTTATCAATTGTATTCTTTTTATCATTTGTATTCTTTTTATCATTTGTATTCTTTTTATCATTTGTATTCTTTTTATCATTTGTATTCTTTTTATCATTTGTATTCTTTTTATCATTGGTATTCTTTTGTGTTTTACTTGCTTTTAATATAGCGAGTATTGGTATTTTATTACTTGGTTCGCTTTTCTTTACAGGTAAATAAGTATTATCCTTTTTATTAAGTCTTACAATTATACCAACTGTTTGTCCCTCGGTATTAACAGTTTGTCCTAAAACTATAAGTGATTTGTCTAGTACAAGTTCATCGACAGTTTGATTTTTAGTATGTAAACTATGTTGTTTGAGAATTTTTGTCATATCAATTCCATGTTTATTTGGACTTACAACTATATCATATGGTGATATAGCATCATTATGATCACAGTGATTCATTGTACCTTTTTTATCAATAGTACCGACACATTTATTATTTTGTTTACTTATTATCAATCCCTTTACACTTTTTTGTTTACTTAACAAACGTTCAAGAGCTAATGTTCTAACATATGAATCCTTTACCTGGTGATTTAAATTACTTATCGCAGATAATATTGCTTGTTTTTCATGTGATTTATCCATTATTCTTTGCTTTTCATGACGGTATTGCATAATATCTGCTATTTTATTTACAGAAGATTCTAAATTCATTGTTTTACTTCTTTCACGAATCTTATTATTCAGTAAGTTAAGAGCTACATTGTAATCCGGATTATGGTGTCCACCACCTCTTTGTGTCTTCATTGCATTATTTAATAGGACTAACTGTTCTTGATTTAATGTATCCTTTCGTAGAATAGTTAAAAAATGTACAGGATTAGATTGTAAATATGAAACAAGTAATTTTAACTTAAATGGATTATTAAATATACTTTGATAGTCACTTTCCTTAGACGGTAATTGTTCATTCATATGTTTTCCTTCATTCATATGGTTCCCTTCATTCATATGTTTTCCTTCATTCCTATGGTTCCCTTGATTCCTATGGTTCCCTTGATTCATATGTTTCTCAAAGGTGTTTGGTTTTTGACTCACTACCATAAGATTTCTATCGACAGTGTTCTTATATTCATTTTGGGTTTGATTATTCATTCTTTTTAATAAGGTAGTTAATTCATTTATGTGTTTATGAGAATCCATATACTCTTTATCAATATTTTTTTGTGTTTTACGGTTATTCAGTATATTTTTAGTCGTTAACCAATGACCATGAACCAAATGTTCCTTATTAGGTATAAATTCCATTATTAGATTAGTTTTAACCGAACTGGCACGTGTATTCATAATTAATCCATATTGACTGGCATGTGATAAATAATTGTTATATATCTGATGTTTATCTAAAATAGTACTATATATACGTATAATTCCTAAACAGCTTTCAGAATCATAATTAGTATTCATTAAAATTCTTTCGTTTTTCGATAAATTGTTTCCTAATATCATTAGATCTATATCGGTAGGAAAAATCATTGTACTTTTCATGTTTTTTCCATTTATATATATATTACCTCTTGCATGACCTAATTGATCGTGTAGTCCATTAGTTAAAACCAATTGAAACCATTGTTCTGTTGGATAATTAATCCATACTGTTTGTTTAGTATAAGTATCATAAAATCTAATCTTATCATCTATATATTTTACATTAATTGTTCCAATAATTAGTAATGTAGGGGCAATTTGTTTTTCACCATCTTTACATTTTTTTATAACAGGATATTTTTTAAGTTTAATCCATAATTCTAGAGTCCATTGATTGATTTTATTTTTAAATGGTATCTCTATTTTTCCATCTTTACCTATATCAAAGTGATAGCCCCATCTCCCATCATGACATAATTTAGCTTTTGTATCAGCCATATAATATTATTGAGAAAAAAATGAAACGTTATAGTAATTAATTATGGAGAAAATAAAAGGTATGGCAATATATCAGCATGTCGCGGACATATTAACACAAGATCCATCTCTGGCATATAGTATTGAAGTAGAACAACTGGAAACAGTACTTAATATGAAAATATTACCACATGATGTTACATTAACTGTTCAAGGTATTGTTGAACTAAGGAAAAAACCAAAAGCAAAATTTAAAAAATATTCAAAAACGGTTGTTAAACCAATTAGACCCTCTAAACCCCTTAAACTTATCAAACCAATTAAACAAGTAAGTGTCGTTAAACCTGAAAAACCATCTAAACCTGTAAAACCTGTAAACCCCATAAGAGTTGTTAACCCATATAAACATATAAGTGAAGTTGTTAAACCAATTAAAGCAATTAAAGCAATTAAAGCAATTAAACCTTCTAATCCAGTAAGTGTAGTAATCAAATCAATAAAACCTGTCAAACCGGTGAGTGTAGAAGTAGTCAATCCTGTTAAATCTATTAAATCTGTCAAACCAGTCAGTGTAGTCAAATCTGTCAAACCAGTCGGTGTAGTCAAATCTGTCAAACCAGTCAAATCTGTCAAACCAGTCAAATCAGTCAAAGCTGTCCAATCTGTCAAACCAGTCAAATTTGTCAAACCAGTCAAATCCGATAAAATGACAAAACTTGTTACGGATATAATGTTAGACTATAAGATTACTCGGAAAATGGACAATAAGCAACTGAAAGAAATATTATTATGGTCAGATGAGAACTATTATATACCAGAAGATGAAACCGAAATTAAATTACTTAATGATGTTGTATATGATTACATTAAACGTTTGTACAATGAACGTATTACGAAGTCAAAAGATACAAAAGTTACTATGAAAAGTTTATCTAAAACAGGTGTCGGGTTTGATAAAAAACCTGTAAGGGGACGCGATGTAAAACTTCCATTTTTTCTTAACTCGTTAGATAATTTATTTAAGGGTTCAGGTGATGTAGAAAAATGGGCGTCTAAGAATACGGGCCCATATCATATTTCTGCTAAAATGGACGGTGTTTCTGGATTATATTATGATGGAAATATGTATACTAGAGGCAATGCTGTTATGGGAAGAGATATAAGTCATATTGTTTCTTTACTGAAGCTTCCGGATGTCAATTATAGTGTAAGAGGTGAAATAGTGATAGGTAAAAAAATATTCGACACTAAATATAAGGGAAAACTATCTGATTCAGGAAATACTTTTCGTAGATTAAATCGTAGTTCGGTTAGTGGTGCATTGACAGGGATTAATAATATCGATGTTGGATTTCTATCTGACCTTGATTTCATAGCATATGAGGTTATAATTGACGATGACCTACAGTTATCAAAAACAGAACAGTATAAATTATTAGAACGGGATGGGTTTAAAACAGCATTTAATTATATGACAGATACGATTAGTGACACATCGTTATCAAAAGCAAATTCGAAGATGATGTCAGAATATGATTACAATACAGATGGCTTAGTAATTACAATTGATGATAAATATACAAGGAAATTAACCAATAACCCAGATTATGCCAAAGCTTTTAAAGAAAATGAGACTGGTGAAGAGACAACAATTTTGTATATTGAATGGAAGACTAAGGAACGTGGTCTCTTATTTCCAAGAATATATTATGAACCAGTGATGATAAATAATGCTATACTTCATCGTGTTACCGGACATAATGCTAGAAGAGTTGTCGAACATGGATTAGGTGTAGGAGCAAAAATTGTGATAGTACATCACGGAACTGTTAATCCTCAAATACAATCCGTTATCACTCCAGTCAAACCCACTATGCCGTCAGTTTCATATGAATGGATAGTTAACGACAAAGGTGAAAAGACCGATATTAGATTAACAGATGAGTCTCTTCATGAAGATGAATATGAAGATGAATATGATGAAGAGAATCCACTGCATACTATGCGAATAAGACAGATTGAAAAATTTATTAATAAAATAGCAGCCGGTTCTATAGGCCCTGCATCCATTAAAAGTTTGTATGAATCAGATCCATTGCTGAGAAGTGTTGGAGCATTTGTTAATATCACTGAAAAACAAACTGCATTTTTAGGCCCAACAAAAGGAAAAAAAATGGTTGCATCAATCCGTGACGCACTATCTAATATAGATATGGCTACATTAATGGCTGCCAGTAGAGTGTTTGGTTCGGGTCTAGGTGAAAGAAATTTGCGTAAGATTTTTATACATTATCCTAAATTTGCTTTAGAACCACGTTACGATGTTAAGAAATATAATGATATGTTTGGAAAAGTTGAAGGATTTGGTGATAAATTGGCTAAAGCAGCTGCTGTCGACATGAAAACTTTCTGGGAATTTGTAGATAAGTATATGAGTGATGAGCAAATGACCAAAATAATAGAGAATACTAACGGACCTCAAGAATTAGAAGAACATATTATTAATGCTGATATTAAAGATAAAAAAATATGTATTACAGGATTTAGAGATGCTGAAATTTCTGACTATATTATTAAACATGGTGGTAAGGTTCAAACTTCAGTTAATGGCTCTACTGATATGGTAGTAAGAAAAAATAATACTCTAGAAAATAAGAAAACAATTGCAGCTATTGCCAAAGGTATTAAAATGGTGAGTAAGGATGAATTTATATTACAATATATGACTTAAGAAGTTCCGGTTCATACATAATAATGAAAGTATTTGCTTTGATAGCATATGATTCTCGTGAAAAACATATAGATTTCAATATAACTATATCATCCTTAAATAATTGCGTACCAGCTCCTACCGCAATAGGAATAGTACAAAGTAGTAGAGTTTCACCATGTATAAACCTAATAGAAAATGTTAATGTATTTAATACATTAAATACATTAAATATAAGACCATTAGATGTCTTTAATATTGTTCCTGAATTACTAAAAAAATATACATGTGTTGATGAGAAAGATGTATATTTCTGGTTAGTAACGGCTGGTAATAAATATCCTCAATATTCATTAGAAGAATATATTAAAGCATATCCTAACATGGATAAAGCATTGCATAAGAAAATAAAAGACACTTATAAAGATGCTAAATACAAAGGAACAATATTAGGATTATCTGGATTATTTCTTAGAAATAATCCAAAGAAACAGATGGATATGGAACTAAAATGTCTGCAAAATGGAGAAGACATGTCATTAACCCAAGAAAGAAATTCTATTGGATATGTTACTGAACACGCTACAGTAGATATATTGGAATTAAATGGAGGAATATTTTTTAATAATCATGTTATCGATTATAATAAATTCGCACATATAGATCGTAATTTATTAAATGTTATTCCAAATGATCTAATATTTTCCAATATCTGTTCAGAAATGTTAGTTCTCAGAACGCAAATATATTGTCATATTTTAAATCATAGTGTATTTGAGCGTTTAGGCATGATTAAAAGTATTGACAACGAGACTAAAACTAAACTATATATCAATGGTTTAAATGAACTTAATAATAAAGGAGTAAACATTACGTTATGGAGAGATAGTCATAATATATAAATATATTATATGTCTGAAAACTTACGGTCTTTAATCGTTAAATATGATAAACTACAACAATCATCTAAACAACTGAACCCACTTAGAAAACAGTTAATTAAGATTATCAAAGAAGAAGGATTAAGCAAACAAAAATTTAAGTTTAGCGACCATACTATTAGTTATAATGAATATACTAAACCAGCTGATATGAGTTTAAAAATAATAAGGGATACTCTAGCGGAATACTACCCACATATGGATTACATATCATTTATAGAGCATATTAATGCAACAAGAAAGGAAAACCAGCATACTGTTGAAACATTAAAAACATTAAAACTAAAAAAAAACTAAAAAAACTAAAAAACTAAAAAACTAAAAAAACTAAAAAACTAAAAAACTAAAAAAACTAAAAAAACTAAAAAAACTAAAAAATGGAACGTTAATAATATAAATGAAAACACTTATATGCTTATCGTTTAGTCATGATTTAGGGAAAATTGATCTCCGTAAAATAACAAATGACGAACACCAGTGAACAACAACTTAGAAACTACTTTTTAAACAGTCTAAAGCATATGAATAGATTAGATGGTCTTTCATCAACTAATGAACTTAATGATAGTATCGAAATATTATTATCTCCTGAATTCAATCGAAAACAGCCCGGAGATAATTTTAAAGAAATATTAAAACCTATTAAAGATTCTTTAGGTGTCCCACACAACGAGACTATTTTTGTTCGTTTCTTAGATATACGCGGAATACCCAATTTTACACAAACAATAATATTTACGACACATCGTGAAATGGGTTATTATTGGAATCCATTTCCCTGATTTAATCTATTGATGGCTTTTACTCCTAATGCATTCAGATACGGACATGTTGTCAGGAACAATATATATTCTATATTTTGTATCACTCGAGAGTTATTTCGTTACTTAATTCGTTCTGACTTAATCCAGGAATTAACACCATCTCATATAAAAAGGTTGGTAGCTGGCATTTCTTGGACTACAATGAGGTTATATTAAAGGTAAAATTAGTATGTTACTAAATGGCTGAGTGTGGTAATTGTTGTTGTAAATGCAGAGATCCAAACTATCGACGATATAAGAAAGATTTAGTTCCACATAGTCTTTCTTATACCTATACAGGACTAACTCCATTTATAAATATATATACTTTGAGTTCAAAGAATAAATATATTTTTTTGACAATATATTTTTTTGACAATATATTTTTTTGACAATATATTTTTTTGACAATATATTTTTTTGACAATATATTTTTTTGACAATATATTTTTTTGGCAATATATTTTTTTGACAATATATTTTTTTGACAATATATTTTTTTGACAATATATTTATTTAAATGCAGTTGAGGATGGAAATAATAAGTAATTACTTGTTATTTTTATGAGATATGCTTTTTTTTATAAAGTGATCTATCCTTACCACATACTTCTCCATTCACGTGCTATAAGCCATTTTTTCTTTGTAAGGCAATTATTCAACTTCCTCTGTCAAAACAAGGTCTTGTCTTAATATTAGAAGGATTCAAAGTGGAACTGAGACTGGATGGAATAGGAATACAGTTCACTGGGGAAAATTGATGTATCTACATATTAATTTAACTACATAATGATTTCCATATGTTTTCTAGCACATGAGGACAAATATATAGCATCAACACTATATAATAATGCACTTGTCTTATCTTTAAATTCACTGTGTGTGCTTGGTGCACATCGCATTATATTACTTTTTAGAGCATATATCCATTCCTTAAAAGAGTTTAATTCACTCATATATTTAAGATAGCGTTTTCCATCGTAACAGAATGCTAATAGGTATTTATGAATTGGTTTTGTAAAATCAATATCAATTCCATATTTATCCTTCCATACACTAATAGCTCTTGATAGCTCAGGAATTTGAGACTTACTGAAGTCTGGAACATAATAGTCATTTGCAAGAGTTTCTGCATCAATATCGTCTGTGGCCTCTACACGAAACAATAATATAGCCATGAAATTAATCATTTCACGAGTTGTCATAACAGAAAACTTACCACATAACATGAGTTTAATAAATAGAATACTGTTATCCTCTGTAATTACTTTAAATAGATTAGTTAGACGATGGTAGTGCCATTGTTCTAACCGAATGACCTGTAATTGTTTTACGCATGCGTGGTGGTGCGCTACATTCAATGTATTCATATAATTTTCTAGAATAATTGTGTGATAATCATTAATAGCTGTGGATGGAGTCCCAGGTACGAATGTGCTTATATATAATCTTTCATACATAATTTCACGCTCTTTTGGTTTCTTGATATGAGCGACCTCTGACATATTTGGTTCAACAGCATTAGATAGATTATTTGGAATTTGCAATCTAAGCAATGCTGTAAAAGACATATTCTTTGGTATATATAGTTCCACATCTGTTCTCTTTTGATAAATAAACTGGTTTATTTGTTCTTTAGGCATAAGATGTACGATGTATCCCCTATCATCCATGCCTTGTCTTCCTGCACGTCCACCTGCTTGTTTATATAGAGAATGTGCCATTACACCACATAGAATTACTGTACGAAAAGGAAGATTAACACCACATGAGATACTTTCGTCTGAAATTAGAACTTTAATTTTACCCTCTCTCACAGCGTCATATATCTTGTGTCGCACTCGCGTGCTAGAAGTTCCTATATATACACCAATTCCACAATCTAGTGCATCAAGTATCCATTGTTCTATATTATTTCTTTTCTTTCTCTCTTTCTCACGAATAGAAGACGCTCCCTTTGCTGGAGCCCCATACCGTGTAGTGCCCTCTCTTTGTAGCTTAAAGTCACATCGAATACGCCATTTTTGCAATGTATTTTCAATCTCTGTCATATTGATACCTTTTGGCACAGAGTCTTCTGGTAGAGGCGCTGACCAGTCATTTTGTTCTTTAGTTGTTTTCTTTCCACCTTCACATTTTCCTATGTCTTCATCACGGGCTCTACGTTTAGATGTAACATATCTGTCATAAATAGTACGCGCAGACCTATATTCTGGATCATTACGCTCTAATTCCTCTATATGTGCTACCAAGGATTCAGTCATAGCTTTAGCTTGTTCAGATGTAGAATTAAATATCAATACAGGTAACATATCTTTAGCGCTCAAATAGCACATTAGATTGTAAATATTTTCAGAAGAGGTATCTGTTACAGCTTCTTCTATCGCAAGACTGTTTTTAGTCTTAATTATGTCCATATGTTCTGGAATTATTTCCATACCCATTTTAAATTGAGAATCTCTGTCACGTGGAATGTCCGCCTTAGTACCTAATAGGCTTTTAAGGTCTCTTATAGTTGGATCATTTGGATTAATAATACAAGACAGTTCCTTACATGAACGCAATTCTGTACTACGAATACCCATTCGAGGACAGTGTCCACCCTTAAAGGTCAGTAATTGAAGAGGAATTGGACGTACATCACGTGTAAATATCTGTGTTCGTTGAGGACGTTTTGAATTATGACCTTGCATGGTATTAACGATGTTTTTTACATGTACAGGGTCGCCAATAGTTGCAGACAATAAAACTAACTGTGCTGTATGAGGAATATATTGTGACCACCATAAGGCCTCGGTTACAGACGGCATATGAACTTCGTCAAATACAATGAATTTCAAGGCTTCGATAAAGCCTCTGTTATCAGGATCAGTTAAAAATGTTACCGCGCTCTCAATAGATAATACCATGATTTGTCCCGGCGGGCCCTTGCGAGTAAGATCATAGTTTATAAAATTACGTGTCATGGTAGATATCATCGTTTTACCATACAAGTATCTTTTAGTAAACCATGTTTCTAAATCCTTGACAGTATCCCTCATTACCTCTGAGTTAGGACATAAAATAAGACATCTTGCATCATCACGTGATAATGTCTCATAAGCTACAGTTAGTACACCGGCCCAGGTTTTTCCTGTTGATGTTACAGACGCAACAACAGTGTTATCACCTTGATTCAATGCCGTAGCAAATTCTATTTGCCATGGAACTAATAGACCATTATCATACACAGGAATTATATTTGTCCGAGGTTTCTCTCCTTTCTTATGTTTCTTTTTTTGTTCTTGGAACCTCATTGCCCCTCCAGTCATAATGGTTCCACGTGGATAAACTCTGGCTTTACGTTGATTTAACGTAACCTTCCATCCGGGAAGGTTTGGTTCAGATATAAGAGTTTTCAATGGATTGAAAGTTGTTGGTTGAGAAGTCATTGTAGTTTAAATCAGTGATCAGTTTTTGATCCATCCAAAACCCTAACAAAGATCAAAAACTAATCAAAGATTAATATATAATATAGAATATTTTCAATTAATTAAACGGGTTAAATATTACAAGGTCTGTAATATTTGACGTAGTAATAGATGCATCTGTAGAATTATGACAGAACATAATATAATATATATATAGTTGTATATATATAAACAAGATATATATACACACCAATATATTAGAATGTTTGGTTGTAATTGATTTGAGACTATATAACTCTGAAAGCATATAACTTTCAAAACTTGTACCGAAATCACTATCCGATTCTGAGTCCGAATCACTATCTGAACCGGAACCAGACAGTGATTCGGACTCAGAACCAGATAGTGATTCGGACTCAGAACCAGATAGTGATTCCGGTTCAGATAGTTCATCAAAAAAAGCATCGATAGCGGAATCTATATGATTAGTAATTACATTTTCATATGTGTCTGATGCAATTTCGTTATCACACGGGAGTCGAGGCAACAGGTCTTCTTCAGAAATATTAAATTCTTCACTCATTAAATTTAATATTTGATCAATTTTTATTTTATTAACAATAAATATATGATTGAAACATTAATTTCAAGTATACTTGTAATATTTGTTCCAGGGCTTATAGAAAAGTTTTCTATGCCAGGAGGACTAATGGTCTCCATGGCACTTAGTAAATTACTTACTATTTTGGTTATAGTATTGATCACACTGGTTACTAATATAAGTAAAGCTCGGAGATTTTGTATTGATAAGGATGGAAAATCAAAGTCATGGGGAATTTCATATGGTATTAAAAAAGGCCTTATGTGTGGATTTATAGCACTTTTATTCACAACCATTATAGGTATTGTCCCAATACTTAAAATTCCTTTTACACTCATTCGTATTATACCGTTTATGGGCGAGCATATTGACGGTTTTATTCTCAGTACATTTTATTTATTATCACATATTCTTGTAGCCTATCCTATTTGGGGCAGCTGCTGAATTAATCATATTAATTTCTTTAATAAAATTTGTCCATCGATCAAGGTGCTTTGTTAATGATTTTGATGATATAGAACAAATATATGGCATTTTATGTTCAAGTGTTTCCAATGTATGAATAAAATTACATAGTGGCATCCATTCATATATATCTAGATTAATATCATGAATTTTATAAAGCATCATGATATTTAGCCGAGATACTGTTGTCGATAAAATAGTTAATATACACCCTTCATCATAAAATTCTTTGTTAAATTTTGTTCTAAGAGTATTTAATACTAATACTAATTTTTCTTCTAATGATTTAAGTCTCATGTAAGAAGTCAATAGCTTTAAAAAATCTACATCAATAATAAGTTCATTATATAAAGTGGCATCACCTCCTAAATTATCAATATAATACGGTATTATATATTTAGGATCAATTGCGTCCTGTACTAATTTATCATATGGTTTACGATATGAAGCGAAATGATCAAACTTAAAATTCTGTGATTGTACCCAGTCTTTATCTAATATTGTATAATCCCAGCACATTAATAAAAATAATTTATCATTTTTATTTAAGCAAAATATCCTTATTTTAGTCGATAGAAGACGAATCACGGTCTACTTACTGAGTGGAAGGAGGGATGTGGCTCGTACCCGCATAAACTTGCAATGTCACTTTCAAGTGCACTTGAACTTTCTGTAAGATTATGCACATTCTCTCCTGAAACGTGAACGTATTGAAAGTCTTTAACGTGAACGTTCGATACGTTCACGTTCATGTGAACGTTCTTGTTCTTTACGTGATTTATTAATAAGCTTTACTAGTGCCTTTCTAAGTTTACTCTTTTCTAGATCCTTAACTGCTTCAAAAAGCACAATCTCAACTCCATTAGGATATTTCTTATTCCACTGTCTTTTGAATTTCTGCAATTTTTTATCCTCTAATTAAAATATTTTTACTATATTTATACTTACTTATTATTTTTATAAATTACATTTTTAGTAATTGCATTTTAGAACTTACATAATTTAAGTATCATAATATGAGTGGAAAAACAATGTTTTATTATCAGACATTCACAGAAGGACTTAATGTAAATAATTGTATAACCGACATTCATTTAAGTTCTATACATTTTGGTATAGAGTCTGATGGACAACCATATATACATTTAAATAATTTATATCCTGAACATGAAAGCTTTAAATCTGTATGGACAGATTTATCGATAGCATATGAGAAAAAAATATCTATTTCTCTTATGATAGGAGGTGCAGGAGGTGGTTGGGAAACCTTTTTATCTAGGTATTCAGAATGCTACAGTTTACTTACAGGGTTATTAAAACGCCATCCTATTATAACAGGCATTGATTTAGATATAGAAGAAAGCGTAAATTTAACACAGATAATATCTTTTATAAAAGATATTAAAAGTGAGTACCCTCACTTTGAGATTAGTATGTCTCCATTAGCTACAAGTTTACAAACAGACACTTCTGGTATGGGTGGTTTTATATATAAAGATATATATAAATATGATATTGTAGATTATTATTGCGGTCAATTCTACGGTACATTTGATGTTAATGCATTTGATTTATGTATACGTAATGGATATAAGGCTAACCAAATACTCATGGGAAGCATAAATGGTACAGGTCAGTCTTCTGTCATAAATGAGCTTAAAACGAAATACCCTAATATAGGAGGGGTGTGTGCATGGGAATATGGAAGTATGTCGCAACAAGACGCATTAAACTGGGCAAGTATTATGCACAATATATTAAAAAATAAAATAAAACATAATGTAATTACCCGGACATTTCATAAGATTAATGAATATATGTTTAAATAAATATAAATATAATTATATGCTGATGTCAGAAAAGGATATAGTCGATAGAATTAAGGCACTAAAAATATATGGTAGTACAAAAGGTGTTTCTCGAACAGCTATACGTAGAACATTAGGCGGTACATTTACAACCAAACAACTTAATACACGTTTACAAAGGATGGTAAAAAAAAAGGATATTTAATTAAAATTAAGGATAGTTATAAAGTAGCTAAAATTACACCAGAACATACTGCATGTGAAAGAAGTTTAATTCGTAATGCACTTACAAATAAGTGTGTGTTGCGGAGAACTGAACTAGGCAAAGCTATTATTGCTGCACGTAAATTAGAAGAGCATGACTTATGTAATCTTGAAGATGAAGCCGTGGATGGAGGAGATATAATTAATCCTTCTACAGGTAATTGTGTTTCAAAAAATTCCCAAACAGGGAAGTCAATTATTGCCAATATTAATTATAAACCTATAATATTTCCAAAATGGCTTGAAGACGACAAAGATGAAGACGAAGAAGATGAAGATGAAGATGAAGATGAAGATGAAAATGAAAATGGTTACTAATTATGATGAGCCTTGTCTCCGATAAAACAACATATAAGCATTTTTATCAGATGGATGTGGAATTTCCTGTACATCTTCATCATTAAATCGATACCATGTAGTATTATCTTTTTTAATGCTTGAGTAACAATGACCATCACCCATCTGACCTATATGATAAGCCACACTAACCAAATTATATTTAGTTACTATATCTCTATCCACGCACACATATGGTTTAATATCAAGTACATCCGGAATAGTAATAGTTTGTTGTTTTTTAATTATAGTCCATTGATTATTTACATTCGTTGCTTTAAAACGTTTAAGACAGATTACTAATACATCTGGAGTTTTCCATAATTGTCTTTTTATGGAAGATTCGTTTTTAGTCTTACATTTATCACATTCATATGCATCTTCAGCAGATAATTTTGTAGTTTTAGTAAATTTAGCTAAACAATCCTCTAAGGTTAAACAGGATTGATTTATAGCAACTTCTAGAGTACGAAAAATGTCAAATGTTGAGGATATGTATCCGCAATTTTTATTTGCGCATTTAGTACGTGCTAATAACTGTCCTGTAAAATGTTGATAGATTGGCGAATTTAATAATATATCATTGTCGGTTCTTACAGAATTTGTTCCATGTACAATAGAACCCTCCATCCTTAAATTATTAAAAGATTTAAGTTCCAATTTATCATTAGGAGTTAAATTAGTATTTTGAATTATTTGCATTGTTAATGGTACAGATAAACAATCATGTAATGTAGAAAATACTATATTTAGAAACTCGTTTTGGTCGTGTTGTCCATGACCAAATTCCGGATATTTACAAGCTATTGAAACAAACATCTGTACTAAAGTACTTTTTTTAGGAGAACCTCTTTTTATTTCCTTTATTAAATTCAGTATGTTATTGCACATAACATACTGTTTTTCATCAATTCCTTGTTTCATTGCAGATATGGATACCAAATCTAATTCTTTAAATTCTGATAATATCTGGATTATTGAGTTAGAATAACATGTATTACCCAAGTTTGGTAGCCCAATGTTTGTGAACATTAATTAATAAATTGCACTCTTCATTTTCTTAATATATAATACTTAAGAAACATTATAGAGAAAATACAATTTACATTATTACGTGAAATAAAAAACTTCTTTATTGTAAATAATATTTAGATTCCCCACAATATACTACTACTATCGTTTTAATTGGAACAGTGAAAGATCTAATTAAAAAAGATGCCTTATTTGAATCATGAAGATGATGTACAAAACGACGTATAAATTATGTTATCCATTTTTATCCGAGTCATCTACCATTCTAGATTAGCTCTAGTGAAATCAGTTTTGGTGAGATCCGCATTTTAAAGATTGACTTCTTTGATATTAACGTATGAAAGATTAACTCTTTTTAAATCAACTTATTCAAGATTAGCCGAAGTAAAATTGGTATTTAATAAAGTAACACCTTTGAGGTTGGCTACTTCTAGCTTAGCTGGTAAAATCAGATCCTTTAAGATCTGTTCCAATGAGATTGGCTTCCACGAGATGGATATCTTTTAGATCTGTTTTTTTGAGAAAATGATCATGTGTAAAGTGCATCAAGTTGTATGTTTTCTTTAACATGTATTTCAATTATAACGTCAAAGACATCACTGAATTATGGAAAGATTTGTGGTAATAAAGGTAAATATGTTACACAGGGTTTATGTGGTCTTCATGCCCGTCATCTTAAACCTATTTCTCCTAGAACTATTATTAAACCTATAACTCATTTGTCAATTCTACCTAAATCATCGGGAATATCTACTGTAACTTTTTCATATGAAAAAGATTTTTATGATAGTCAGATTAGAACCGGTGATAAGGTTGTTTCTAATTTCATGGATGGAATGAGAAATGTCTTATTGGTTGCACAAATGCAGGCTGGTAAAACCGGTGTGGCTAAATATGTTTATCTTAATCTTAATAATAAAGTTAGTCCTAAAATTTTGATTCCATTTGTAATTATTCCTGTGAACGATAATGGAATTCATGGTCAAGCTTGTCGTGAATTTTCTGAGATTGGTGTACCATATGAAAATATTTTATCTCTTGTACAAATGATGGGAAATCATGGAATAATTAGAAAAATTATTGATACATGTTACAATGACGATAAGTATGAATTTTTATTTATTGTTGATGAAAGTCATCTCAATAGTGAAGTTAATAAAGAAGATATTGCTACTACAAGCGAAGTATTGAAACTTGCAAATATCTATATCAATGGATCTAGAACTAGAAATAGCAACTATATGTTGACTATTTCGGCCACAGCAAATGCAGAGATGGCTAGTATGTCATGTAAAAAAATTATTGGGAAAAAAACACACGTAATTCTTGAGACAACTGATGATTACTATGGTGTTGTTAAAATGTTTATAAATAAAAAGGTTCATCAATCGTTTGACTTGAACAAAGAAGATGGACAAAATAAACTATGTGATCTTTTGGCAGCTAATGTACATAAAATGAAATATGCTATTGTTCGGGTAACAAAAAGTACAAAACAATTACAAGATGTAGCTAAAAAGATTAATCAGGTAGGAATACTAACTATTGAACACCATTCTAAAAATAAGGATAAGACATCTCTAAGTAGTTTGGTCTCAGATGAACCAGAAAAATTTACTGTTATATTGATCTTGAATCGTGCTCGTGCAAGTATTCAACTAGATACGAGACATATTTGTCTTGTTCATGATAATATCAATGCTGCTGTTGATGTTACGGCTCAGTCGTTATTAGGAAGGGCTTGTGGCTATAATAAAGAGGGGCATGGTGTAGAGATTTATTGCAATGTAGATGCAGCAGGGCTTTATCGGGATTGGGTTATGACTGATTTCAGTCATAAGTCAATTCCATCTACAAAAATGATAAATGGTGGTATTACTAAATCTAATATGACAATGCGTACAACACGCTGGATTGCACATATTCCTAAAAAAGGGTGTCTTCCTGATGATGAGCAAGAGGTTCTTAAATCTGAGAACATAGAGTGGGGTGAAACTAAAAAATTTTCTTCTAATTTTTATAATCAACCAGAGATTCAAACGCTTATTGATAGTATCATAAATTCATCTGGAATACCAGATGAATTTAGTGAACCTTTTAACAGTGGAAAAAGTACGACTATTATTAAATCTCAATCATCGTATGGTAAATTTTGGAGTGGGAAAGATAGTAAAAAATCTCATCATGGTTTTAATCTTCCTGAACCTACAGAGGAGAATATAACTAAAAAGGGATATTATCTCTACATTAATATTATACCGGGAGCAGATTATGGAAAATGGAGGTTATATTATACAGGTCGTACATATAATAATTTGGTAGAGTTTCCAAGCGAAACTTCAAAGAAATCGACCTTTCATCCGCGTTTCTCCCCCTCATATAATTAAATTGACAACATATGAGACAAGGATAAGACTAAGTAAAGATCTAATTAGCAAGATGCCTTATTTGAATGATGATGATGGTACAAACGACGTATAAATCATGTTTATTACGATGTTGTAGATGACTGCGATAAAAATGAATGAAACATAATTACAAATGAAAAGCCATTCTCAACACAAACTAGAAAATATGTAAAAAGAATCATTGAAAGTACAATAGATTATGTATATTATGATGGAACAATGTTTATTCAATATCGAATATTTAACTATCATGGTAAATTGCATTTAATGTATTATATCGATGATACTACATTAAGTATTGACAAGTTTTCAAACTCTGAACTTACTGTACATGTTAATGGTTATAAATCAGGAAACATGGTAACTGTTGCGACAAAGATACATGAACCAATAATTGAACAATGGTTTGATGTAAACGATAGAAATAATATAAAATACATTATTTCTGATACTGATGAATATCAGCATCCAGTTTATATTGTACTTGACAATACTAATCAGCTAACATTTATTGATAACGAGGATGATGAGGATTTACCATGTAAATGTGATATTGAGTTAAGTGGTATAAATATTAAGTATAAGTTTTCATGTAATTCAATATTAACTACACCTATTAGTGATATTCCAGGACTATATGAACGTCTAAAGAAAAACGAGTATAGAACAACCTATTGGCCTAAATAATTATATTTTATATGGTGTATCCGATATCTCCATACCACAGTATTTCTTGGGACTCGTATGATATGGATGATATTTATAATACCCCATATTTATAGCCTGTTTTAATAAATATTCAAAATTTTGCCAGAAATCTTGTTTGTGTCCTATACTTATTGTCATAACATGCGCTAATTCGTGCAAAGCAACAAAAAATAATGTGTTATCATCTATAAACCTATTATTCTCATCTCTTTCCCTTATACACATGTGTATTTTTCTTCCTTTATCTGTTGTAAAACTGGTAAACTTAGAACCGGGACGTGACTCTGTTAATACAGCCTTGAATTTACCTTGGATACGTTTAATCTTTTTTTTGAACTCCTTATTGTTAATAACTTTGCTATCTAAATGTTCAATAAAATTCAATAATTTTAGTCTTAATCGTGCCAATCTATTGGCGGCATTGATTTTATCAGGCAAATTTAATACAACATACTTAATATTGTCTACTGTTGATTCTACTGTAGTAATTTCCATACTGAATGCTTCAGTATGACTAACCAACATAATTACTATAAGAATAATTATAGTAATTTCAACAAAGTTGAAAGCATTAAAGAGCATATATAATTATATATAAAATGATTTTGTAGATTGTATATTAAATATCTTTACAACTTTTAACACGTGTTTCAGTAATTACTAATTAATTACTGAAACAGTTCCTTTGCATTTCATATGTTTTTTAATATCTTTAAAAATTCAGACAATGGCGGAAGTGTTTGAACTGGGTGGTTATCTGGTCCTGTAATATAGCATGTCTGTAACATATCTATAAGTACTTGTGATTTCGGTGTTAAACTTTTAAGGTATGATATACTTTGTTCTAATAACCTCTTAAAATCCTTATCATATTCATCTTTATCGTCATTCCATATAGGCATATTACAATCAAATAGTAAAATTAGTATTATATTTAGTAATGACCAAATATAATATGAGGAATCATATGTAAGTACTTTACATCTACCATCATAATATTCAGGGGGAGGATATGTCGATAAATAAAACCCATCTCTTTCTGTTGGCATAACAGCTCCAATATCCCCTATTTTAATGTCTATATGGTTATTTTCATTGATAAAATATAATATGTTTGCTGGTTTGATGTCATAATAATGGAGACCTAGATTTATGAAACAATTTAGATATGTACCTATTCTATATGCAATATCTATAGCTTGTTCAAAAGATAAATTTCCATATAAATTTAATATATCTCCGTTTGCATAGGGCATAAGTATTGTTTCATTGTTTTTGATAATCATTGGAATTATACCATTGCTATTCAATAATAGTGGATATTTTTCTATAATTGATACTTCTTCTAATATGGTTTTATGTGATGTTTTTGAAACTAATTCAAAATTTCCGTCTTGTGTATGAACTAACAACAAATTTACACTTCCAAATGTTCCTTTATTGAGTTCCCGTATGGGTGTACATTGTACACAATTACCTTTGTATGTAATTTTGTTTTTATTGACTCCAATATGTTTGAAAAAATCATAGTTATGTATGTGGTTTTGTTTTAAATTAAATACATTTTCATATGATTGAATTTTCATTGTTTAAATAATAACTTTCATTTAAAAATGAAAGTTATTGTTTAAATTGCTTATCACTGTATAGAAGTGATAAGCAATTTATATTTAATCTGAACTGGTATTATTATAGGTTTATTGTGTTTTTTAATTACCTTGAATACTAACCCAATCATTTTATATTTTTGTCTTTTCGGAACAATAGTTCTTTTGTTATTTGTATTAAAAAATAGAAGTTTTTTATTTTCATTGATTGGAAGAAATGGATTATATTTATATTTATGTCCTGTAATATATTCCAATTTTCTATATAATGGCAATATATTATTATAAATTTTAATATGATTAGCAGTTATGTCAAAATCCGTATTAATCTTACAAATAAAATACGTTTCGTGGCTTGGTATCTTTAGCTCATTCAATTTGTTAAAATAAACAAAATTTAATCTTGATGTACTTTTATCTAAATTAATTATAGCATAATTAGTTTTAGGTTTGTATCTATAAAGACTAATTCCTGATTTGAAAGGGTTGAAAACTATTTTCTGTCTACATAAAGGACATGTTGTATTATATGATTGCCATGTATCGATACACGTCTTATGAAAAAAATGACCACATGTGACAGTATAAGATATTGTAGCTTTATTATAATCATTAAGACATATTGCACAACTCATTTAATAATTAGGTTATTTATTTTTAACAAATAACCAAAACATTAATAATCCATATACTTTTTTTTAATAAGAAAAATCCTTGTTAAATTACATATAATAAATTAAAATATCTTTGATAGCATTTCGTGCACAACAAGTATTAAAAACTCTTTTCTGTCTTTTTGAATTGATCTCCTGCCTGTCCCTCTTTGTTTTTACCATAGTCATATTTTTTAAGTGAACGATTTGTTGAATAATATTTAAAGTTATACTTTCGGTATTTCTCCGGTAGTATATCCCCAATTATTCCATGATAAGGATCATGTTCTTGGTCATACAGAAAATATTTTCTGTATTTCTTTTCTTTTATCGACATGTAATTACGTTTCATATATAAAATAATATATATCATTTTTTTACCATTGATAAGGATACTTACCCACTATATTAATGGGTTTAATATTTGATATGATTCATTACAACATAAATTTAAACAATACATTACTAATTTATCAAAAATGATAATTATATAGATGTAATATGTCTAAAACTATTGCATCTAATAATAGTACCAATGGCACAACCTCTCTTGAGTTAACCCTTATATTGACTGGAAGCAAACTAACACTAAATTATAAATCTTCTACCAAACAGTTTTTGAACTATTATATTTATGATAACTCCTCATGTGAATTAGTATATAAAATTGTTGGTAAACATTTGATAGATAAAGTAGGTAAAATTGTCATAACAGACACCGCCAATCCAAATATATTTTATAGTGCAACATATATAGATTCATTATTGAATTTACACGATTGTAATGCATATGATAAAATCTTTCCAGTAAAGTTAAACGGTAAACCATTTTTTCTTTCACAGCACAAAAATTATAGAATATATTCAATATATAATAATGGTGTATATAGTATATATAATTTACATAATAAAACAATTATTATCAATAAACACGATGTTCATATTGAATCCGATAAGATATGTACACTATATAAAATAACACAGCATAAAATTGCCAATGAATCAATCAGAGAATATGGAACCTATAATAATATATGTTATAACGATTTAAACAGCATAGAAAGAGATACCCTAATACCTACTAACCTGGTCTCACATAAAAACATATCACGTAAGGCTCTCTTTAATTGGGAATTAGCATGTAACTCTCAATTTACTTCAACATTAATATATACTGAAACACATGACAAGGACTTTATTTTTATTGATGAAAACAATGGATATAAATATAAATATAATATAGATAATATGCGATTATTAATACCCTATATTGTAAATGGGAAAATTACTGGTACATTTGTTTATAAAACTAATAGTATAACCAGTGTCATTCGTTATGTTCCTACATTATATGTAGGAACAAATTATAATACAAATTTAGAAAGTATGATTTGTGAAAGTGATGATAGTGATTATAATAATGAATAAAGAATATGATATAGACTTCTCAGGACATATCGTATCAATTAATGATTATACTAAACAACAAATAGAATTATTGATGAAACATATATTTTACATGACAGACATTACTGGATCAGTCCCTACATATGATATATCATTAAAGAAGATACCATATAAATATATAGATCCAATGAAATATATTAATAATAATGAAATTTATAATCTTGTTGATTTAGCCAAAGATGTAAATTCAAAACTAATATCAATTGAAAACGCTATATCAAAAATAAATGGTGAATCTTACTCTAATGCTAAGATTATTGTACATGAACCAGCAAATTTAATTGAATTAAATAGAACCGCCGATAATATAAATATAATAAAAACAGAGTTGATTGGAAAATACATGGATATATCAAAAGATAAACTTATTAAATATTATTTATTAAAACACAATGACACTCATATATCATTGTGGTCTCATATAAAATTAGAACAAGAAACTATTGATGCCATTGATAATATTGAAAAATACATTAAATGCATAAATGAATCACCTATTAGTACAGATAAACCAGATTCGATTGACCAACGAAAAACCCGAGCAGAGATGATTGCTGACTACATTAAATCAATAGATGATAAATCAATAGATGATAAATCAGTAGATGATAAATCAATAGATGATAAATCAATAGATGATAAATCAATAGATGATAAATCAATAGATGATAAATCAATAGATGATAAATCAATAGATGATAAATCAAAGTATGATGATATGGACTTAGAGTACTTAGAAGAAGATTATCTAAGTGAAATACAGGATACATTTAACGAAATAATTAAACATGTTCGAAAATATTTAGGTAATAATAGTCTTCAAATTGAAAATAATACTATAACAATACCTAATGGTAATATCTATAGTGCTCTTCGTTACACTATAGATATGCTACTAAATATTCCATTTACAACCGATAATAAATTTCATAAGGATTATACTTATTATATTAAATAAATATATATATATATATGCAAAAAGGCGGTTATATTCACAAAGAACCAATAACTTTGATAGACGATCCATATAGAGGCCCACAAATTAATTCAGAATATCAGGTTAATTGGATATCAAAGGACAAGAAACTACAACGTAACAATAAAGCTCCTATAAAAAGTAGTGTTCCAGATCTGATAAATCTGATGCCTTTACCATATTTATCAGTATATTTATATAAAAAGAATATATTAGATTATGTCTTATTGGATAAAGATAATTATGTATTATTAGAATCAATCGGGTCTACACGAACAGGTAGCACAAAGATGTTTAAATTAACCGATGATTACAGGATAGAACAAATAAAAACACTTCCTATACGTATGATTATATTTAAAATAGAAGAAGATTATGGAAGATATATGTTTAAGGATACACCGGACTATGTAGGAGAGATAGATGATACAATTTATTTTAATGCAAACAATTTAATAAGAAATGTGTATAATAATACAGGTGAACACAATCAATGCAAAGATTTTATTCGATGGTTATTTACAACGGAAGATTTTAAACCAAGACAAAATAATAATGCAGTAAATAAATTAATGTTTTGTAATCTATTACATTATGTTACACCTGTAAATCCCTTAACAGAACTAGTAACTAAAACAGAGATGCATGTTGTATCACTTAAAAATAAACTAACTGTACCATTGATAGGTAAATCAATGTCTTATATATGGAAGAATATGAATACTTTTATTAATACTTTTCATGACTATGATACCGTTACAAAAATACGTCATATAATGGGATATACTGTAAAAGGCGATGATTTAAATAGATATATGGCGGTAATGTCTGTAAAACTATATAACCATTTTTATACCACATTATTACCGTATCAAGATAAATTAGCACATACACAGAACATAACTAATATATATAGTAAAATTCAGACCTTACAAACAAATGTAAATAAGAATTTAATTAAGGCTTCTAATATTGAATTAAATAAATCCTTAGAGGAATGTTATCAGCAATTTATAGCTGATATAGTATCTTTGATGTGTCATAAATATGAAATACATATATTTTCTAAAACTCTTAATATCGATATTGATTTATTTACACATATTATTAATATATATTGTCTACAAAGACTCAAAATAAATGATATTATGTTACCTATACATCCTGTTAATTTTTTACAAACATACTTTAATCTTAAAAGTTTTGAACAAGCTCCATCCGTTATGAATACGGAAACTTTACACCTAAGATTAGGAAAATATCAGACTAAAATTAAACGGGATAATTTATCAATGAAGGCTAAATATTACACATTATATTCACTCAAGAATTCTGACCCAGAACAAGGTATGTATTGCCCTGTTGCTGATTGGTCATTTTCACATATGGGTAAACGTATTCCAGATTGTGGCGAAAAAACTACACTTAATATATTAAACCGATTGATATGGAATATAAAAGATATTGACATAAATAAATTACCTATATCTACAATATCTCAATGTAGACACTTTTATGAAAAATATCCATCACTGAAGGCTCAATTAGACACAAATGCTTCTCTTTTTGCAGGAGATTGGGCATCAGTAGTTAGTGGTATCCCAGGTGTAAGATATATACGTAAATTACACGAGATTGTCCCCACCAAAAATAATATAATAAGTGTATTAACACACTTATTGGGAATTAATCCTTTAAACTATTATGAAACCAGTGTTACTTCACAAACTTTTAATAGTTTAGAGATAGATGATACAACTACATTCTATTTTTCTTCTCAGCATGGTTGGACTGATCATAAAGATACTGGTAACAAAGATCAATCAGATGCTTTATATATTCTAGAGACATTATCTGAGTATGAGTATGATTATAGTCCAAATTTAGACAATTTATTATTACATGTTCATAAAAGTCCATTCCAAGCATTCATATTACATGGTGAATCTAATAATGATTGGAAATGGTTGGGTAAAATAAGTTATCAGGATGATAAACTTGGACTTGAAGTAAAATATTATTTCGAAATTATCGAAGACTTTGGAATAAATTTACTAGATAGTGTATTTCGACATAGAATGACAGGAGATAGCCATTTCATATTTCTTATGTTATCGAGATACGCATGGGGTATTAAATTTATACATAGAATAATATTAGATTATCCTGGACTTAGACAACTAATAAATATGAAATTAAATAGTATTGTTAACATATTCGGAATTAATGGTGTATTAATTCGAAAAACGACAGCTGTAGAAGCTGCAATTGATAAGGAATTTGCACATAGACTAAACTTACTTTCTATGGACTAAACAAACATTAAAAGTTATTAAAGTTATTTAAAGTTATTTAAAGTTATTTAAAGTTATTAAAGTTATTTAAAGTTATTTAAATAACTTTAAAGTTATTTAAAGTTATTTAAAGTTATTTAAAGTTATTTAAAAGTTATTTAAAAGTTATTTAAAAGTTATTTACAACATTTAAAGCAATTATTAGTTGAATTAAAGATCTTTAATTTATCTCTGCCAAATTCAACTAATAAGTCAATATAATCATCAGCAAATATATCAATTAATGTTAATAACTCCGTCTTGTCAGTTTCTTTTATATTATTACTGTCGGTTATAACTTCATGCAAAGAGTTAATAACTAAACTCTTTTTCTCTGTACCTGAAAGGTGTTGAAATGCTTCTATGAATTTAACACCTGAAGCAATAATACCCACAATCTTACAAGCATTAATTGGTTGATTCAATTTAAGTTTAAGATAATTTTTTAGTTTATCTAATTCATCATTTGTATTACCGAGCGAAGAGCCTAGGGAACGATTAACGCTTGATACGCGTTTATTTTCTTTGTAACAGCAACGAAATACATTTTTCTTAAGGAATGTATATGTATTTTTAGCTAAATCAATGAGTTTATCTACAACATCTGCACCAATTAAATCTAATAGGTCAAATATTTGCTGTTTATCATTCATATCTATTTTATCGCTGTCGTGAACAACATCTCTTACGGCACGAAGGGTTATATCCCTTATTTGTTCATCAGATAACTTTGATGAACGGCTTACAAATTTAAGCCCATTTGCAAGTAATAATGAAACCTTTGTAACATTAAAAGGTTTCTGAAGTTTAAGATCTAAGTATTTTTTTAATTGTTCATATAATTCATTAGAATCTTCCATATATACTTATAAAATAAAATATTTATTGTAGGTTGTCTGTTAAGTATATGACTTTATATTCCACAACGACAACTATTGCACTTTGTTGATTGATCAACTATTATTTTTCCTAATTTATACTGTATTGGAAAACCATTTGTTGTATGTATTGGAAAAAAACTCGATAATTTTTTTTCTGTACATGACAACCAGACTGAACCCATAGGTTCATCTTTAAATTCCACAACAACACATATATTTTTACTATTTATATCGTCTGTAAATAATGGCATATTATCACGGAAAAAATATACAGGTGTACTACATGTTATGTAGTGTGGAACGGTATGTTTTGCAGTGTCATGTAAACTAACTATTGGTGTATTATCTATACATAAATGTATAGAATGTAACAATTCACTTGGCGCAGGTGGAGGAACATAATAATTATTAGCATAATTGTAGTGTGCTGAACGTGAATTAAATACAAAATTATATAAAGTACCTGTTGCAGGTAATTCAAATGCATAAGCTAAACGGTTAATTTTTACAGGATATATGTTGATAATATTCATTGTTATTAACAGTATTTTACTCTTTAGTATAATAAATGTTATACATATAACATAACATGATTGATGTTATGTTATATGCAATTGAGTTTTTATCAAATATAATGTATATTATATGGATGAAATTAAAGCAGCTTGTGAAGGTAAAACTAAAAATAACGGTTGAATGAATCTTGTTGATATTAAAACATTGGCAAAAAAAGAAGGCGTTTCAACGAGTGGTAATAAACATGATATTAAAAGCTCTTTGCAAAAAACTTCAATTACCATTTAAACTAGACTCTAAGAAAGTAGTTAAATCAATTAAACTTACCACAAAGAAATTAGTAAAACCCACGGTGTATAGTCCTACATTACATAGAACGAAACAAGAACAATAGGAATATGCTATAAAGGCGATTGAAGTAGAAAGTATTCCATTAGAAGATGTTGCAGAGGTCCTTGCGAGGAGATTGTTCGTTGCTGGATTACCACTGTCAATGACTGGTAACGGAAATAACTTTGATAGCATAGTACAAACACTTTTAAGTGGACTAGAAGAATTAAAAGAAAATTAATTATATTACTTTGTTATATGGATGCACTTAAGGCTGCGTGTAAAGGTAAATCTAAAAGTAATGGAGGCATGAATCTTACTGAGATAAAAAAACTTGCAAGGGAACAAGGTACAGTTGCAACTGGTACACGTGATATAATATTAAAAGCACTTTGCGACAAACTTCAATTTCCATTTAAACCTATTAAATCTATAAAACCAATTAAACCAATTAAACCAATTAAACCTATTAAATCAATTAAACCTATTAAATCAATTAAACCTATTAAATTAATTGAATCAATAAAAAAAACTGAATTGAATAAGGAACAATGTATGCAGTGGTTGGAAAATCCCTTTATTAATCCAATTACAAAAAAAACAATGAGGTTAAATCAAGATGACGGAACACTTGACCAAGCATTTGTTAAGGGTGTAGAAGAATGTCTGAAAAACGGAATAGATGTTGCTAAACTATTAAAAGATAGGGCACAAAAACTAATCGATGAATGTAATAACGATACTGAAATATTCGCAATGGAAGACTTTGTAGATATGTATCTAGAGGACCAATTAAAACTAATTAAACTAAGTACAGGTAATTGTTATAGTATAGAGTCCATACATCATCAATATAAAACCGACATAGACTCAAGTAAAGAATTTATTGACCCACTTACACGTTCAAAATTTACGGAAGATGATATAATACATATAGAACAGAGATATGCTGAAATAAATGGAATTAAAGTCAAAAAAGTTAAAAAAAGCTTATTGATTCCACCGGCTGAGTATGAACTAGAAATATTGACAGGGCAGCAAATATATGATAGAGAAACAAAGTCATTCCAAGATGCACTAGTATTAGGACAGGTATATAACTTTCAATTTGCTGATGCCTATGGCACACGTTATCCACCATTATTATACTTAGATGTGGTACTAATAAAATATCAGACATCTACAGATTTGAATGAAGCAAATTATGTAGCATTTATACCAAATACACAATATTTGGTAACAGTTGGAGTTGATCCTGTATTAGGAGAAAGATTAAAAATAGTTATAACCGAACTATGGGAATTAGGGTCATTAACACTTGGAAATAGTCCATATACAAAAGCAAGTAATGTTCATCTTAGAGCTATGGATGCCAGTATAATAACACCAATCACAGCAAATTCTTTTAATCGAATGACATATTTAAATACTTTTACAGATATTTTATTTTTATTGATGAATGACCTTGAACAAGCTACACTAGATAAAGCTGCAGGTAAATAATTAATATAAATTAATCTTTCATTAAGTTATCCATCCAAGATTAAATAGACATATAGCTATTCAATCTTGGTGTACTAAAAAAAAGATTATATTTGTTTGTAAGTACATGGAATTAAGTCAGGAAGTTTTTCCGAAAAAGAAGACTGTTATAAAAGCTAAAGTACCTAAACTACCTAAACTAACTAAACTACCTAAACTAACTAAACTCCCTAAAAGAAAGATTAGTCCAAGATCTTCTAAACCAATAAATAATTTACCCATCATTCCAAATAGTAGGGTATATTCTGTTACATCTAATCTAAATAATGTGACAAGTAGTCATGAACATGTTACAAAATATAATATACTAACTCTCAAACTTACTAAAAAGGATATAAAAGAACTTGAAGAACATATGTTAAAGAGTAATAATGTTCTACTTGATAATATAACCGATCCATTAGATCCATCATCATGGGATCCAAATAATGCAAACCATGCTAATTGGGATAATAATAGTGCATTATATAATAAAACTACAGAAAAGGGACTTTCAGCGATTAGTAGAAAATTAAACGCCTTTGCAAAGACAGTAAAACAAAATAATAAATCGGTTGCATCCGATAAAAGAAAAAATTTAATAATTAATTCAGGAATTACCAGAAATATTTCTTCTTCTATTCATGTATCGGGGGATCCATGGCCAGTATCTTCCTATTATGCATGTATGTACTGTTGTCATAAATTTGAAACATCGCCTGTAGGAATACCACATAATATTATTAATGGTTCATTTATGTGTTATGGAAATTTCTGTAGTTACAACTGTGCTAAACGGTATTTATGTCCAAATAAAAATGATGAAGATGATATGGCATCAATACAAACATATAGTGATTTGTATGTTGGTGACGAACATGGAGAAAAACTACAACTATTAGAGTTATTATATCATATTGAAACTGGTGAAGCAATTGATATATCATTAAAAGCGTCGCCGCGACGATTAGTACTAAACATGTTTGGTGGAAATGTATCAATCGAAGATTATCGTAAAAGTTTTTCAACAAATACAATATTTCATACGTTCAAGATGCCTCTAGCATCAATCGGTTATCAAATAGAAGAATGTTCTGATTCCCGAACCGATAATCGTAGCACGATACGCAATCTATCAGTTAATGTAGAAAAATTAGAAAAAGCTCGAAAAGAACTAATGAAATATAAAAATGGTATTAGAAAAACTATGGAGTAATAATTGTATTAAACTTATTAATATTAATATATTAATGAATAATGTAAAAATAAAACCAAATGTAACTATAAAACCAAATGTAAAACGTATAGTAACAGTTAAAGAAAAAGAAAAACGTGTATTGATACCATATTATATAAGTATAGATGTAGCAATAAAAACTTTAGCCTATTGTATTATGACAGAAGACGGAGAGCCTATTGAATGGAATATAATTAATATGGCTAACGGTGACACTAAGCTCTTATGTAGTTCAAAACTAAAATCAAAGGACAAATCCTGTTCAAATAAGGCATATTATCAAAATGTTGATAATAATAAAATTGGGCTGTGTTCTACTCATTATAAAGGAATTTTAGATAAAGGACAATATCGTAGAAATATAACGGTCGCAAACACACCTGAATTTGAATTGATATCTACTTTATATAGTCATTTGTCTAAAATACAATTAACAAATATTAAATGTGTTCTTATTGAACGACAGCCAACAAGAGCTCGTGAAAAGATGAAACATGTAGCCTATGCACTGTTTAGTTATTTTATATTTAAGGAGATGGACAAGGTTTATTTTGTTGATGCAAAAAATAAATTAACTTTGTATGATGGTCCACCTCTCAGCTGTCATCTAAAAGGTCAATATGATCGTAATAAATGGTATGGTGTACAGTATTGTATGTATATATTGAAACAAAGAGGATATAGAAAAGCTCAAATGATAATAGATAAACAAAAAAAACAGGATGATTTAGCAGATTGTTTTTTGCAAGGATTATGGTATATATTATATGGAAAAGATGGTACAAAAGCACCTATAACATCTCAACATCAAAAATTAGTGTATAAAGAGAGTAATATGTTAAAATATAAAAAATACAATGCTCGTAAACCAAGTGCTAAGATATTAAAGACTGGGAAATACACATTAGCTAATATCAAATATTTAATAATGAAACAAAATATTCCTGAAAATGAACCAGATCTAAGATCAAGTATTTGTTTTTATTTCAATGATCTGGAATATTTTAGTAAACATAATACAATAACTACGGTTAAGACTAAGACTAAGGCTCGTAAAGTTTTAGTAGCGAAAACTAAGAAAAAATAATATTAGTTTGTTTTTAAGTTTTATTTTGTTTTCTTAATACGATCGTCATTTTCCTTCAAAAATGTATTCATGTCATCACTATATTCCCAACCTTCTGATAAAACATAATTAAGTATAGACGTTAGTTCCGTATAATATATACTAATTGGCATTCTACGCAATCCGTATATTCCAATACAACCTTTAGGGGTTACTTTTAAAATAACCCCTTTTGTCTTTTCTTGTTGTTTTTTTAGTAAAATCGCGCCTTCTGAAGGAGTAATCAATCCTGCAGCAACATCTTGAAGAACCTTTGTTGATAAATCGGTCATTAATATATTATAATTAATAGAATCAATTTTACATATTAAGTATTTAAAAGTGGTAATATTAATAATATATATGTCAAAATCTGTTAATCTTAATGATCATGAGATGAAACTTGTATCTCAGATGCAATCTGTAATTTTAGAAGGAATGTTAAAATTAAAGGAATCACATTCTAAAACCGTTAAAAATTTATATAATCAGATTGATGAACTACAACAATTTTCAGATGTTTCAGTAGTTAAAAACTTAACTGGACAAAATGCAGAATTGCGTTCAGAATTAAATGTACTCAAGAGACGTTATCAGTTAATAGAGTCACAAAGTTTAAGGAATCAAGCTGTAAACGATGACACTAATGAAAGTACACGCTCTCTTATGTCTGTAAAATCATCTAATATTAAACCAAGCAGATCTAAACAACAATCAAAACCATTTATAAAACCAAAAAAGAAAAAACAAGAAATAACCAGAAACATATCTCAAGACAATATTAATAAAGATGTTCAGAGAGCTGAACAGAGGACAGAAGCTGAACAGAGGACAGAAGCTGAACAGAGGGCAGAAGCTGAACAGAGGGCAGAAGCTGAACAGAGGGCAGAAGCTGAACAGAGGGCAGAAGCTGAACAGAGGGCAGAAGCTGAACAGAGGGCAGAAGCCGAACAGAGGGCAGAAGCCGAACAGAG
>Ga0209119_1000059_pt1 | contig 111371 bp, 99 predicted proteins | sample COG_03_FD_184747 | JGI IMG/M metagenome (GOLD analysis project Ga0209119, IMG submission 184747) | Pelagic Microbial community sample from North Sea - COGITO 998_met_03 (SPAdes) (version 2) | ecosystem: Environmental > Aquatic > Marine > Neritic zone/Coastal water | place: Helgoland, sampling...
CGTTGTAGTACCATCTACATATACATCCACTGTGAATGTGTTCATAGAACTCATGTCAACTTTAGATGTAAATTGGATTTGCATATTTGAATAAGCAAATGTTCCATCGTCAGTATACTTCATGGCAGATGTATCACTACCTGGAACGTTTGAAGCTGTTTTTCTTTCTATTGGAGCTTCACCTTCATTATACCAAAAACCACCTGAAGGAACAACATTCATATCTTCAGAAAAAGCCGTAACTAAATCAGTAGAAGCACCTGTAGCTTGTTGGCCAACAGCTAAAGGATAAGCACATCCTGAATCCCACGTAAAGTAAGAACCATCTGTACAGTTTACAGCTCCATATGTCCATGCACCGTCAACTTTATAAGCCCAAGTGTCTAAATATTCCCAGGCTTCGCCTGTTCCATCTACACCAAGTTCACCATATGTTTCTACTACTGTACCATTCATTGATAAAGTAAGAGGATCATCTCCGTTGAAAACATTGAAAGCTGTATCGTTAACAACAACATCAAAAATACCAGAGGCATTCATGTAGAGGTTAGCAGCATTTTCAGCATTACTGAACCAAAATAAAATATCATCTCCAGCACTAGCAGTACCACTTAAAGGTAATACTGCACTTGGTTCCGTACGTGGTTCAGAAGAATAACTTTCAATAGAATAAACACTCAAATCAGCTATATCAGCAGTAGCCTTAACATGGACTGCTTTCATATATTTACCTGGAAGTGAAAAATCTATAACACCCTGCATGGATAAGTCAGATGATGGAGCTGAAGCACTAGCATAAGCAAAACTAGCCTCATCGATAAACATCAACTTATCTAAGTTACTTGGAGCTGTAGCAGTTCCACCGTTTTTAGCAAACTTTATTCTAACATTTCTTGTTTCAGTATTTGTGTAGGTACCAGTTGATTGAACCCAAGTAAATGCTGCACTAGGCTCAGGCAAAACTGTTACTTGATCAGAAACCCAAGCACCATCTGCGTCTTCATATAAAACAGTAAATTTAGGTGTGCTATCTCCGTCAGCACTCCATGTAGGTAATCCATTTGTACCATTGGCATGACCAACGTCGTTCCATTGAGTGTAGAAACTCCAGTTGTAGTTTCCTGCAGGAAGAGCAGTTATAGTCTGATTTATATACTGTCCATCTGCACCACCAACTTTAAATAACTTAAACATTCTATCTGGAGAATAACAATCTCCGTTTGCTCCAGAAGCTACAGCGTAAGCACCACCATTTCCAGCTCCCCAACCACCTAGTTGACCTGGAAAGTTTCCTTGACCACCGACACCATTTTCTGCATCAGTAGCAGGTGAATTAATACCTGGATTTGCCAGATATTCTTGACCAACCTCCTGGGCATTAATTGTTAAACTAAATAAAAATGCAATAGCTAAAAGACCGCTATGCCAAGATAATTTAGTTAAATTTTGAGTAATTTTTTTCATAATTTAATTTTTGATTAGTTAATGTTTGTCTAAATAAATAATATACGATAACAAAAATAATTATACTTACTCAAAAACTTTGTTAAGTTTGGGGAAATAAGTGTAAAAATTGAAGCATATTTAATTATTTATATGATTTATAAAGATACAACTTACAATTAACAGATCAATAACTAATAAGTCTAAAATCGATTAAATGTTTAATATTTTCGATTAAAAATTACACTTAACCCAAGTTATTTAATAAATATTAAATAAAAAAAAGGAATAAAAAAAAGCCCTACTAACTAATCAGTAGGACTTAATTTAGAATTTAAAAAAAAATTAATTTTCTGTAACCATATCCATTACAGCGTTGCTGACTCCCATATTGCTAAAACCTCCATCATTAAATAAATTTTGAAGCGTAACTCGTTTAGTAAGGTCACTAAAAAGTGTTACCGTATAGTTAGCGCAGTCTAGCGCAGTGGCATTACCTAGCGGAGACATTTTTTCGGCATAAGAAATAAATCCATCAAAACCTTTAACGCCTTTACCAGCAGTTGTAGGAGTTGGCGATTGTGAAATAGTATTTACACGGACGTTTTTATCACGTCCAAAAAAGTAACCAAAACTTCGTGCTATGCTTTCCAATAGTGCTTTATTATCAGCCATATCGTTATAATCAGGAAATACACGCTGAGCAGCCATATAGGTTAAAGCGACAATACTCCCCCACTCATTCATGGCGTCGTTCTTATAAAGAGTTTGCATTACTTTATGGAAAGACATGGCAGAAACATCCGTGCCTTTTTGAGTCCAATCGTATTTTTGATCTGTATAAGCGCGACCTTTTCTTACATTAATAGACATTCCAATAGAATGAAGTATAAAATCTAATTTTCCGCCAAGTATCTCTACAGATTGCTTAACTAAGTTTTCTAAATCTTCTTCAGAAGTTGCATCGGCTGCAATAACCTGAGAACCTGTTTTTTTAGCTAACTCATTTATCTGTCCCATTCGCATGGCAATTGGTGCATTAGACAATACAAATGTTCCACCTTCTTCGTGTACACGCTCGGCAGTAATCCATGCTATTGAATTTGGATCAAGAGCTCCAAAAATAATTCCACGTTTTCCTTTTAATAAATTGTAAGACATAATTATATGTTTTAAGTACCTATGTTTGTTTAATAATTGGTTGCAAAGATAACATTAATTCAATAACTGCTGAGCATGAGCGACTGCAGAGTCAGAAACTTCCTTACCTCCTAGCATTTGTGCAATTTCTAGAACACGCTCCTCATTTGATAATTTCTTAAGGGCAGTTACAGTTGTTTCTCCAATATCTTCTTTATAGACTTTAAAGTGAGACTGACCTTTTGCAGCAATTTGAGGCAAATGTGTGATTGAAAAAACCTGCATCGAGAGACTCATCTGTTCCATAATACTCGCCATTTTATGTGCAATTTCTCCAGATACTCCAGTATCAATTTCATCAAACATAATAGTTGGTAACTGTTGGTAATTAGACAGTATAGATTTAATTGCCAACATTATTCTTGAAAGCTCCCCTCCTGACGCAGCTTTTTTAAGAGGTAAAAACTGAGACCCTTTATTGGCTGTGAATAAAAAATCTAGGTGATCTTTTCCGTTATATAAGTAGGTGTCTATTTGAATCAACTCAATTTTAAATCTCGCGTTAGGCATTCCCAAATCAGTTAGAATCGTTTCCAACTGCTTAATAAGCTTTAAAACCTCCGATTTTCTTCTTTTATGAATCACAGAGGCCGCCGTATCAAGTTGTTTAACCTGGGATTCGAGTGCATTTTCAGCCGCTATAATAGCAGCTTCCAAAGAGGCTAAAGAATCTACTTTTAATTCCAATTCAGATTGAATATCAATAAGTGCTTGAACGGAATTAACGTTATGCTTGGAAAATAAGTCATGAACTTTCTTTAAAATCGTATCTATTTCACTTAATCTTGACGGATTTATATCCAACTTAGATTGTTCGGACTCAATCTCATTAAAAATATCATCTAGTTCGATAGAGATACTTTGTATTCTATCTGATAATGATTGATACGTTGAAGAAGTGTGAGTCAGCTTATGAAATACCTGTTTTAAGCTGATTAAATTTGAAGCGGTTCCTAAATCTTCAGAACTTATTATTTGATTTGCCAAAGTAAGTTCAGCTTGAATGAGCTCCACATTATTCAACGTATTATACTCTACTTCCAAAAGCTCCAAATCTATAGACTGCAAATTAACCTCTATTAATTCGTTCAACAGGAAGGTGTGGTAATCAGCATCATTTTGAGACTGGAGTTTCGAAGCATTCAATTCTACCAATTTTTTTTGTGTAGATTTATATGTTTTCAATAAATGCTGATATGCCTCAATCGAGGTATCGTTTTGAGCCAAGGCATCAAGGACGTGGAACTGAAAATCATCATTTATTAACTCTTGTGTTTGTTGCTGTGAATGAATATCTATCAACTGCTCTCCCAGTCCTGCTAAAAGAGAAAGGTTGACTGGAGAATCATTTATGAAAGCTCTTGACTTTCCTGAAGGTAAAATCTCTCTTCGAAGAATCGTAATTGATTCGAAATCTAAATCATTGGTTTTAAAAAATGACTTTAAATTAAAGTATTCAATATTGAAGCTGGCCTCAATGATACATTTTCTGGAAATATCGTTAATTTGTGAAAAATCGACACGCTTACCAAGCACCAATGCTAAACCACCAAGCAATACTGATTTACCGGCTCCTGTTTCTCCAGTTATCGTGGAAAATCCGCTATCAAACTGAACCTGAAGGGCGTCAATTAAAGCATAGTTTTTTATGGAAAGTTCTGAAAGCAATGGCTGATTTATTTTTAGGAACTAAGATAATCTTTATAGCAAACTAATTAGAAATGAAATAAGAAAAGATTTAAAATTTAATATTTTTCCACTTGTTTGAATGCATAGGGGCTACCTTAGAAAGCATTGATACTAAATCTGCAATATTTACATTAGGACCACCTGAAAAAATATCAGAAATTTCATCTGCTTTTGCATCAAAAAAGACACGTAAAAGAAATGAATTAGGACGTCTTTTATTTAAACTCTCTAATTCCATAAGTGAACTTACTATCGCTGTTTTACCTTTTTTAACATCTTTAGCCATCAAATCAAGACCTTTAAAGTGATAGTTAAATAAGACTGAATGAATCTCCTTAAAGGTTGGTGAAAGAATGTTTTTGATTAAAGCACTACGTGTCTGAGCACCTCCTTTTGGAGGCTCCCAGCCTTTAAAATTACTTTGTTGAGAGTAACTTACGATATCACGAGCTTGCTTGTAATATATATCCCCACCATCAAGCTCAAAAGAATCTGCATCCATCCCTAAAATCATATATACATGAAAGGCGATTACAGAAACTAAGTTAGATTCAAATTGAGTAGTATTGAAATTTAAATTCTGATATTCTAAGTAATTAAAATTAAAGTCTTTGTCATTGAAATTATATAATGAACTTGCATAAAAAGTATTATGAACAGGTCTGGCTGATTGAACCTGAATAGAAGCTTGAAAGGAATCTGACTGGTAGTTTTGTACGTTAATAACCATACTGCACTCTATACGCTCTTGGATCTTAAAAATTTTAGATGTCCAACGAGAATTATTAACAAATTCGTTTAGCTGTTTTTCAAGTGTTTTAAAAACCTGAACATTTTCGTTACCTGTTTGTTGTGCATTAACAACAAGCTTGCAGTTAAGCTCTTGTGAACCAACAGAAAATGAGATTAGTAAAACGGCTAAAAAAATAAGTCTACGCATTAATTATTTTTTGAATTTCGGTCATTATATCTGTAGCAACACTAACCTTTGATTTTAGAGGATAAACGGTTTGTACTAAGTTTTTATCAATCAATGTCACTTTATTAGTGTCACCTCCAAACCCAGCTCCTTCATCATTTAACGAATTTAGCACAATTAGATCTAAATTTTTAGATTTTAACTTTTTTATCGCGTTATCTACTTCGTCATGTGTCTCTAAAGCAAATCCTACAAGAAGTTGATTTGATTTAATGGAGCCTAATGATGCTAAAATATCTTTAGTTTTCTCTAACTCTAATGATAACGTTGCTTCTGATTTTTTTATTTTAAAAGTTGCAATATTTTTTGGCTTATAATCGGCTACCGCTGCAGATAATACGGCGACGTCAACAGAACCAAAATAGGAATGTACTTGCGTATACATCTCATGCGCACTGACAACTGGAATTGTTTTTATACGTGAATCATTTGTCTTATAATGTGATGGACCAGTGATGTAAATGATTTCAGCTCCGAGAAGTGCTGCTTTTTTAGCAATCTCAAACCCCATTAATCCACTTGAATGATTTCCTACAAATCGAACAGGGTCAATAGCTTCGTAGGTGGGTCCCGCTGTAACAAGAAATGTTTTGCCATGAAATGGCAACTCCTTTAAAGTATGTGATTCTATTTGACTTACAATGGATTCAGGCTCTGCCATTCTACCGGCACCTGATAAACCACTAGCCAACTCACCAGAAGTCACTGGGATCATAATATTACCAAAAGACTGCAATGCTTCTAAAGAAGATTTTGTTGAAGGATGTTTATACATGTCCAAATCCATTGCTGGCGCAAAATAAACAGGACACTTAGCTGATAAATAGGTAGCAATAAGTAAATTATCACTACGACCTGAAGCCATTTTAGAAAGCGTATTTGCAGTAGCTGGCGCCACCAAAAACAAATCAGCCCACAAACCTAATTCCACATGATTATTCCAAACAGAGGCGTCGTCATCTGGTTCTGTAAATGATGAAATGACAGGGTTTTTCGAGAGTGTTGAAAGCGTAAGAGGTGTAATAAATTCTTTTGCTGCTGGAGTCATAATAACCTTTACATTTGCTCCAGACTTGACAAACAATCGAACAAGGGATGCCGTTTTATATGCGGCAATACCAGCAGTAATTCCTAATAGAATATTTTTACCGCGTAAGATTGACATGTTTTATACTTCTTGAGAATCGTCTTCTACATTTCGGTAATAGATCTTCTCATTTAACCACTCTTGAACCGCTAAAGCATGTGGTTTTGGAAGACGTTCGTAAAACTTAGATACTTCGATTTGTTCTTTATTTTCAAAAACCTCTTCTAAGCTATCATTATAAGTCGCAAATTCTTCAAGCTTATCTATCAATTCCTTTCTGATATCAGTATTAATTTGTTCAGCTCTACGAGATATCACAGAAATCGCTTCATAAATATTTTGCGTGGGTGCATCTAATTTATTGCGATCGTAAGTTTCTGTATTAACGGGTGCGTTTACTTTTTTTAAGTCCATAATGAATATTAACTTTTAGTCGTTGTTTTTTTGTTTTGAATTTCTTGTAAATCTTGGTACATCAGTTTTAATTGTCCCGAATATTTAGTCTCAGGAAATACAAATAATAATGAATTGTAATAATTTAGTGCTTTTTCTACACGTTCAGTTTCTTTCCAAGTCACACTATTAGTGGCTAATTTGTAGGCTGAATCGAATTTATAAAACATTGCATCTTCTTTAAATGATGAACCAGGGAATTCAATTAAAAAATGGTCAAAGGCTGAAATAGCTGAATTATAATCTCTGTGAAATGGTCCTGTTATGTTGTATTGAAGCGCAATATTATAGGCTTTTTCCTCTAGCTTATGATCTAACTCTCTTACCAGATCACTAGCTTTACTCATGTAAGCAGAGTTAGGGTATTTGTTAATGAAATCTTGAAGTTTATCAACCGCGATTAGAGTTTCAGATTGATCTTTAGTATAAACGGGAGACATCATGTAATAACTCTTGGCGCCTAGGAACCCTATTTCTTCAACTTTCTCACTTTTTGGATAAGCTTCTACAAAACGCTCCATTTGATAGTTTGAAGTGAAGTAATCTCTAGTTTCATAAAAGGTCATACAATACATATACATTAACTTCTGAGCTTGAGGCTTTCCTCTGTACTTAGGAACAATTTGAACAAAAATGCGATTAGCCTTTGTAAATTTCCCAGCTTCAAATAGCTCAGTTGCTAGCTTAAACTTAGCAGCTATATCTTCACCTTTAAGAACCGCTTGGTATTCACTACAAGCATTTAACGAAAGGGCAATTATTAATATGTATATAAAATTCTTCATAAATAGTTTAAGAATGTGGGCAAAATTACGGATTTATAACGGATTTAAAAAACAATTACTCTAGCTAAATTAATCCGTTTGAGCCATAAGAGTCTGGGTATAATAAAAATTTAACTAAAAGTGCGATACAAATGTAGCAATTTTGGACTGTAAAGATGATGTTGCTGGAACTAAAGGCAAACGAACTAAGTCTCTGCAATATCCCATGTGTTTTAGAACTGCCTTTATACCTGCAGGATTATTTTCTTCAAATATTAAATTAATCACGGGCATTAAGCGAGCTTCTAAGGCTCTAGAGAGATCTTCATTACCCTCTAATCCTAGTTGAATCATTTTAGAGAACTCTTTTGGAAATGCTTGTCCTATCACAGAGATCACTCCTGAACCGCCAGCTAAGGTTACCCCTAACACCAAATCATCATCTCCAGAAATAACCAAAAAATCTGTGGGTTTGTTCCTTATCAGATCAAGATACTGGTCCATGTTATTTCCAGCTTCCTTAACCGCAATAATCGTATCAAAATCAGTAGCGAGCCTTAAAATGGTAGAGGTCTCAATATTTTTGGCTGTTCGACCAGGAACATTGTATAAAATTATAGGGGTTTCTGTTGCTTCTGCGATTGCTTTAAAATGCTGATAAAAACCTTCTTGAGTTGGCTTACTGTAATAAGGAGCTACAGAAAGAATAGCTGCAAATTCAGAAAGGTCAGTAGATTTTAGTTCAGCAACTACAGCTGAAGTATTGTTACCTCCAATGCCTATCACCAAAGGAACACGACCTTTATTGGCGGCGATGACTGTTTGAGAAACAGCTCTCTTTTCTTCAGCAGTTATAGTGACACTTTCTCCTGTAGTTCCAGATATCACTAGATAATTAACACCATTGGAAATATTAAAATCCACAATAGATATTAATGCTTCGTGATCGATACTAAGATCTGATTTAAACGGAGTGATTAGTGCAACTCCAGTCCCTATTAATTCATTCATACTATAACCTATTAAGTTGGGTTAAATATTTTAATAATTCAATTTTAAAAATATCTGTTTTGGAAGGGTCAACTTCAATTATTAGATCGTGTAGCCTAGCATCTTTAGAATTAATTCCAATTTTAAAGTTGGCCTTGGAAAGTGCCGTCACTAAATTTAGTTCTAATTTATTAGGGCTGTAATAACTGATTAGAAGATCAAAGGGTTGATCCACAAATTCATCAATTTCAATATTCTTAGATCTACCTAACCAATCGAAATTTTCCAAACTAAAAAAAGAATCCCAACTATTTGGTCTGTTTTTTTCTTGATCAATCAGTGCCACAAAACGGATTTTATTTTTCATGACTCCAAGTTCACTAATCAATTCTTGAAAAAAATCATAATCGTAATACGAATCGTAATCAAAAATAACACCAACTGATGACACTTTAGCACTTTGAAAGTTCTTAGTTCTGGACTTAAGAATCAATGTGATATTTTTTTGAAGTGAAAGCGTTTTGAATCGTTTAAAAAACATGTACCTTTATTGCTATTACAAATGTAACATAAATGATGAATAAATTAGTTCTAATAATAGGGTTTATTTCCTTGGTTTTATCATGTGACAATTCAAAAAAACTAGTGACAACTGGGGGTCAAAACATATCCATAAACAAAGACCTTCAAGCCGTAAAAGAAATTGATGATATCATCACTCCTTACAAAGAGAACTTAGACAAAACTATGAATGAGGTTTTAAGCTTTTCTATGGACACTTATTCCAAAAATGACGGAGACTACAATACTGCTGTAGGCAACTTAATGGCAGATGCGGTTTTTGAACTTACCAGTCCTTTATTTAAAAGTAGAACAGGAAAAAACATAGACATGGTTTTACTCAACCACGGCGGTATAAGATCTAATTTACCCAAAGGAAATATTACTACCAAAACAGCCTATAGCCTGATGCCATTTGAAAATAGTGTAGTTGTGACGGCACTTAAAGGATCTGTTATTTTAGAAATGACAAACTATTTGAAGTCTTTTAAAAAAGCCCACCCTATTTCTGGACTTGAATTGGTTTTGAACGCCGATAACAGCTATCGAAAAATTCTAGTTGGAGGCAAATCTGTGGACTCCGAAAAAACATATTATGTAGCCACCAATGATTACCTTTATAAGGGTGGAGACCGAATGGATTTTTTTAAAAAAAGTGACACATTATATGATTTGAATTATAAAATTAGAAACGTATTATTAGATTACTTTTCTAAAAATGACACGCTTAACCCAACAACAGACCGACGATTTATAAAGCTAAATAAATAACGTATGAAACGTAGAAATTTTATTCAAAAAACAGCAGCTTCAACGGCTCTATTGTCAATGACAGGGATTGGATTATCATGTTCAAGAACTAGCGCCACAAAAATCACAATACTACACACCAACGACGTTCATAGTCATGTGGAAGAATTTGGTCCAAATGCAGGAACAAACTCTAACAAAGGGGGAGTTGCTAAACGAGCGGCGTTGGTCGAATCTGTTCGAAAAGAAAACCCCAACACCTTACTTTTAGATGCTGGAGATATTTTTCAGGGAACCCCATATTTCAATTTTTACGGAGGTGAACTTGAATTTAAACTAATGAGTCTACTAAAATATGACGTTGCTACTATCGGAAACCATGATTTTGACAATGGTATAAACGGGCTTTATGCACAACTTCCACATGCAAAGTTTGATTTTATTTCAGCCAACTATGACTTTTCAAATACAGTTATGGACACCCATGTAAAGCCTTACAAGACTTTTGTGAAAGAAGGGGTGAAAATTGGTGTTTTTGGCTTGGGGATTGAACTAAACGGCTTGGTGAACAAGGAAGCCTACAAAGAAACTAAATATCTAGATCCTGTTGAAATTGCTCAAGATATGAGCCGTATTTTAAAAACTGAAGAACAATGTGACTTGATTATATGCCTGTCTCATTTAGGATATGATTATGAAACATCAACTTCTAAAATATCAGATTTAAGACTTGCTAAAGCAACGCAAGATATTGATTTAATTATTGGAGGACATACCCATACATTTTTAGACGAACCAACTATTGAAACAAACGCTGTTGGAAAAAAAGTAATCGTTAATCAAGTGGGTTGTTATGGCTTATATCTTGGTAAAATAGATTTCTATTTTGAGGCCAACCAACTGAAAGAGAGTGATGGGTCTAAATTAGCGGTTTAAATCCAAACTTATTTAAAGAAATTTATAAATTAAAAATTACAACTTTGGGATACACTTCTCTATTCTTTAGGGAATAATATTATCTTTGCAAAAATTATTTTTTATGTCTTTTTTAAGTGAAATAGAACGCCGCCGTACTTTTGGTATTGTCTCGCATCCTGATGCTGGTAAAACAACCCTAACTGAAAAACTACTACTATTTGGAGGGGCTATTCAAGAAGCAGGAGCCGTTAAGAGTAACAAAATTAAAAAAGGAGCAACAAGTGATTTTATGGAGATTGAACGCCAGCGTGGAATTTCTGTAGCAACATCAGTGTTAGCCTTTGAATACAATGGCATTAAAATTAATATTTTAGATACGCCTGGGCACAAAGATTTTGCAGAAGACACATTCAGAACCCTCACCGCTGTAGACAGTGTCATTGTAGTAATTGACGTTGCAAAAGGAGTTGAAGAGCAAACAGAGAAACTTGTAAAAGTGTGTCGCATGAGAAATATTCCTATCATCGTATTTATTAATAAAATGGATCGTGAAGGAAAAGATGCCTTTGACTTGTTAGACGAAATTGAACAAAAACTAAACCTTAAAGTCGTCCCTTTAAGTTTCCCTATTGGGATGGGATATGACTTTAAAGGGATTTATAACATTTGGGAAAAGAATATAAATTTATTTACTGGAGATAGTAAACGAGATATTGAGGAAACTATTAAGATTTCGGAAGTTTCAGATCCAGAACTAAACACTATTATTGGAGACACTGCAGCAGAAAACCTTCGAGAAGAGCTAGAACTCGTTGAAGGGATTTATCCAGAATTCAACAAAGAAGATTATTTAAATGGGGACTTACAGCCAGTATTTTTTGGTTCTGCACTTAACAATTTTGGAGTGCGTGAATTATTAGACTGTTTCGTCTCTATCGCTCCAAAACCACGACCGAAACACAGTGAAGAACGCTTGGTAAAACCCAATGAGGACAAGTTTACAGGCTTTGTATTTAAAATACACGCTAATATGGACCCTAATCATAGAGATCGCTTAGCGTTTATTAAAATTGTTTCTGGAGAGTTTAAAAGAAACACCCCCTATCTTCATGTGCGTCACAATAAGAAATTAAAGTTTTCAAGTCCAAATGCATTCTTCGCAGAGAAAAAAGAAATAGTAGACATCTCCTATCCTGGAGATATTGTTGGATTACATGACACAGGTAACTTTAAAATTGGAGATACACTGACCGAAGGAGAGGTTTTAAATTATAAAGGAGTACCTAGCTTTTCGCCTGAGCATTTCCGCTACATTAATAATGCAGATCCTTTAAAGTCAAAACAGTTATTTAAAGGAATTGATCAATTAATGGATGAAGGGGTTGCTCAACTTTTTACATTAGATTTAAACGGCCGGAAAGTAATTGGGACTGTTGGTGCACTACAATATGAAGTAATTCAGTATCGATTAGAGCATGAATATGGAGCCAAATGTAGCTATGAAAACCTAAGTGTCCATAAAGCCTGTTGGATCGAACCAGAAAATATAAACCATCCTGAGTTTGTGGAATTCAAACGAGTTAAACAACGCTATTTAGCAACTGACAAACAGGGACAGCTTGTTTTTCTTGCAGACTCTGTATTTTCTCTTCAAATGACGGAGCAAAAATACCCTTCTATAAAATTTCATCTAACATCAGAATATTAGATATCGTTTGTAACAAAAAAAAATCCCACTTTATAAAGTGGGATTTTTTTACAATAAGGATTAAGCTTGTCCAGTAGGTCCAAAATTTAATGGAACTGGAGGCTGCTCATAATCTTTAATCTCCCCATGAGCTTTTTCAAACCGTTTTACATTTTCATGTAATGCTTTGGCTAACCTTTTGGCGTGTTGTGGCGTTAGTATAATACGTGACTTCACTTTGCTTTTAGGAGTACCCGGCATGATACTCACAAAGTCAACTACAAATTCAGAAACAGAATGATTGATAATCGCTAGATTAGAATAAATGCCCTCAGCGACCTTATCGTCTAACTCAATATTAATCTGTCCTTTTTTTGAAGGGTCTTTGGGAGTGCTCATTTGGTTTAGTTAAAGTTTAATTCTTCCTTAGATTCCATCAACTTGTCAAATTCTTCATTAGAACCAACAATAATGTTCTCATAAGCTCTAAGTCCTGTTCCTGCTGGTATTCTATGGCCAACAATAACATTTTCTTTTAAGCCTTCTAAAGTATCTACTTTTCCGTTCACAGCTGCTTCGTTAAGAACCTTAGTTGTTTCTTGGAACGATGCTGCAGAAATGAACGATTTAGTTTGCAAAGATGCTCTTGTGATTCCTTGCAAGATTGGAGTAGCTGTTGCAGGACTTGCGTCTCTAGCGAAAACTAATCCTTTGTCTTCTCGTTTAAGTAAAGAATTCTCATCTCTCAAAGTACGTGCCGTGATAATTTGACCCGCTTTAAAGTTTACAGAATCCCCTGCGTCTTCAACAACTTTCTTACCAAAAATTTCATCATTTTCTTTAATAAAGTCAGATGTATGAACTAATTGATCTTCTAAGAAAATAGTGTCTCCAGAATCTTTAATTCTTACTTTACGCATCATTTGTCTTACAACAACTTCGAAATGCTTATCATTAATCTTCACCCCTTGTAGTCGGTAAACTTCTTGAACTTCATTTACTAAGTATTGCTGAACAGCTGATGGACCTTTGATATTTAAAATATCATTTGGCGTAATAGAACCATCTGACAATGGCATCCCTGCTTTTACAAAATCATTTTCTTGTACTAAGATCTGATTCGATAATTTGACAAGGTATTTTTTAATATCTCCTAATTTAGATTCAATGATAATCTCACGGTTACCTCTTTTAATTTTCCCAAAAGAAACAACTCCATCAATTTCACTTACAACCGCTGGATTTGAAGGGTTACGTGCTTCGAAAAGCTCTGTTACACGAGGAAGACCTCCAGTAATATCCCCTGCCTTAGCAGACTTTCGTGGAATTTTAACCAAGATCTTTCCTAAACTAATTTTCTCACCGTCATCAACCATAATGTGGGCTCCAACAGGTAAATTGTAAGATCTTATAAGATTTCCTTTTGCATCTTCTACCAAAAGAGTTGGTATTAATTTCTTGTTTCTAGACTCAGAAATAACTTTTTCTTGGAATCCTGTTTGTTCATCAATTTCAACTTGAAAGGTAACTCCTTGTTCGATATTTTCATAGCGAACTTTTCCAGAAAATTCTGATATGATAACACCATTATATGGATCCCATTGACAAATCACAGTATCCTTTTTAACTTTGTCACCATTCTTAACGAAAATTGACGATCCGTAAGGAATGTTGTTTGTACTTAAAACAATTCCTGTTTTCTTGTCAACTAATTTAATTTCAGAAGTCCTTGAAATTACAATATCAATTTCATTCCCCTCGTTATCTTTACCTTTAACAGTTTTAAGATCTTCGATTTCTGCAAATCCATCAAATTTGATGATTAACTTATTTTCTTCAGATATGTTACCTGCAATACCCCCAACGTGGAATGTACGCAATGTTAACTGTGTACCTGGTTCCCCAATAGATTGTGCTGCCACAACTCCTACTGCTTCTCCTCGTTGTACCATTTTGCCAGTTGCTAAATTACGTCCGTAACACTTAGCACAGATTCCTGTTTTAGCTTCACAAGTTAATGGAGAGCGTACATCTACAGCCTCTAGTGGAGACAATTGAATTTTCTTAGCTTCTACTTCAAATATATGATCACCAGCAGCCACTAAAAGTTCTTCAGTTAATGGATTGAACACATCATTTAATGACGTTCGACCGACAATTCTTTCTTCTAATGTTTCTACTACCTCTTCGTTTTTCTTTAATGCTTTAACTGCAATTCCTCTTAAAGTACCACAATCTTCAGAATTTACAATAACGTCTTGAGATACATCCACTAAACGACGTGTAAGGTAACCCGCATCTGCTGTTTTTAATGCCGTATCAGCAAGACCTTTTCGCGCCCCGTGAGTCGAGATAAAATATTCAAGAATTGATAATCCTTCCTTAAAGTTAGAAAGAATTGGATTCTCAATAATTTCACCACCGCCTGCATTAGATTTTTTGGGCTTAGCCATCAAACCACGCATACCTGTTAACTGTCGGATTTGCTCTTTAGATCCCCTTGCTCCAGAATCAAGCATCATGTATACAGAGTTAAACCCTTGCTGGTCTTCTCTAATACGCTTCATAGAAAGCTCAGTTAATTCAGCATTAGTAGACGTCCAGATATCAATAACTTGGTTGTAACGTTCGTTATTTGTAATCAGTCCCATGTTATAGTTAGCCTTAATACCATCTACTTGCTTATTAGCGGCGGCTATCATAGTATGCTTTTCTGGCGGAATGATAATATCTCCTAAACTAAATGATAATCCACCTTTAAAAGCAAAGTTATATCCTAAAGATTTAATTTCGTCAAGGAAAGCAGCTGTTTCAGGAACAGAAGTTACTTTCAAAATATCGTGAATAATATCTCTTAAAGATTTCTTAGTTAAGACCTCATTAATATAGCCTGCTGCAGCTGGTACTTTTTCGTTAAAAAGAACACGTCCTGTAGTCGTTTCTATAATTTGAGTTGTTAGTTCTCCTTCTTCATTGAAATCAACCGTTCTAACACGGATTTGTGCGTTTAAATCTACAGCTTTTTCATTGTAAGCAATGATAACTTCTTCAGGAGAATAGAACGTTAAGTCTTCACCAGTAATTTTTACTTCAGTAGTCGATTTACGCAACTTAGTCATGTAATAAAGACCTAGTACCATATCCTGAGAAGGAACGGTTACTGGAGATCCATTAGCTGGATTCAGAATGTTGTGAGAAGCCAACATTAAAAGTTGTGCTTCTAATATGGCTTCTGGGCCTAATGGTAAATGCACTGCCATTTGATCCCCATCAAAATCGGCATTAAAGGCCGTACATACCAATGGGTGTAACTGGATTGCTTTACCTTCAATTAATTTAGGTTGAAAAGCTTGAATTCCCAAACGGTGTAAGGTAGGCGCACGGTTCAATAATACTGGATGTCCTTTTAAAACATTTTCCAAAATATCCCATACCACAGGCTCTCTTTTATCTATAATTTTCTTTGCAGATTTAACTGTTTTCACAATTCCTCTTTCAATTAATTTTCTAATTACAAAAGGCTTGTATAGTTCAGCTGCCATATTTTTTGGCAATCCACATTCAAATAATTTTAATTCTGGTCCAACAACAATTACCGAACGTGCTGAATAATCCACACGTTTACCAAGTAAATTTTGGCGAAAACGACCTTGCTTTCCTTTCAACGAGTCAGAAAGTGATTTTAAGGGACGATTAGAATCTGTTTTTACTGCTGATGACTTACGTGTATTATCAAACAATGAATCCACGGATTCTTGAAGCATACGTTTTTCATTACGTAAGATAACTTCTGGTGCCTTTATTTCAACAAGACGCTTTAAACGGTTGTTACGGATAATAACACGACGGTATAAGTCATTTAAATCAGATGTTGCAAATCGTCCTCCATCTAGCGGTACTAATGGGCGTAATTCTGGTGGAATTACAGGTATAGCTTTCATAATCATCCACTCGGGCTTGTTCTCGCGATTAAGGTTAGATTCTCTTAAAGACTCAACAACTTGAAGACGCTTTAATGCTTCCGTTTTTCGTTGTTTGGAAGTCTCTGTATTTGCTTTATGACGCAATTCGAAAGACAACGTGTCTAAGTCAATTCTTGAAAGAAGATCAATCAAACATTGAGCACCCATTTTGGCGATGAATTTATTTGGATCTGTGTCGTCTAGGTATTGATTCTCTGGCGGTTGTGTTTCAAGAATATTTAAGTAATCTTCTTCTGTAAGGAAGTCCATTTTCTTAACCGCTTCACCTTCAGCATTGGTTGCTGTACCTGGCTGTATTACGACGTAACGTTCGTAATAAATGATCATATCTAATTGCTTAGACGGTAACCCAAGTAGGTAACCAATTTTGTTTGGTAAAGAACGGAAATACCATATGTGTGCAACAGGCACGACAAGATTGATATGTCCAACTCGGTCTCTACGAACTTTCTTTTCTGTTACTTCTACGCCACATCGATCACAAATAATTCCTTTATAACGAATACGTTTGTATTTTCCACAAGCACATTCGTAATCCTTTACAGGGCCAAAAATTCGCTCACAAAATAAACCATCTCGTTCCGGTTTGTGGGTTCTGTAGTTAATAGTTTCTGGTTTTAACACTTCTCCACGAGACGCTCCTAAGATTGACTCTGGTGATGCTAAACCAATTGAGATTTTATTAAATCTCTGTACTGTATTATTATCTTGCTTTTTTGCCATAATATATGGTTATGATAATGAATTAAATTCTATTATTCTTCTAATCTTATGTCTAGTCCTAAACCTTTCAGCTCGTGCATTAACACGTTGAATGATTCTGGTAAGCCTGGTTCAGGCATTGGTTCTCCCTTAACGATAGCCTCATATGTCTTGGCTCTTCCAATAACATCATCCGACTTAACAGTAAGGATTTCTCTAAGCGTACTAGAGGCTCCATAAGCTTCTAATGCCCAAACTTCCATTTCTCCAAAACGTTGACCACCAAATTGTGCTTTACCACCAAGAGGTTGCTGTGTAATAAGAGAGTATGGTCCAATAGAACGTGCATGCATCTTGTCGTCTACCATATGTCCTAATTTTAACATATAAATGACACCAACGGTTGCTGCTTGATCAAAACGATCTCCTGTTCCACCATCATATAGATAGGTGTGACCAAATCTAGGGATTCCTGCTTCATCAGTAAGTTCATTAATCTGATCTAAAGTAGCACCATCAAAAATTGGAGTTGCATACGTTCTACCAAGATCTTGACCTGCCCATCCAAGAACCGTTTCATAAATCTGACCAATGTTCATACGTGATGGTACACCAAGTGGGTTTAGTACGATATCAACTGGAGTTCCATCTTCAAGGAAAGGCATATCTTCTTGACGTACAATACGTGCAACAATACCTTTATTTCCGTGACGTCCTGCCATCTTATCACCTACTTTAAGTTTACGTTTCTTAGCGATGTAAACTTTAGCAAGTTTAATAATACCCGCTGGAAGTTCGTCTCCTACAGAGATTGTAAACTTCTCGCGTCTTAAACCACCCTGAAGGTCGTTTTCTTTAATTTTATAATTGTGAATTAACTCTGACACTAACTTGTTAGTTGCAGCATCAGTTGTCCATTTACCAGATATTAAATGTGCATAATCATCAACCGCATTTAGCATCTTAAGTGTAAATTTCTTTCCTTTAGGAAATACATCTTCACCAAGATCATTAGAGATGCCTTGCGCTGTTTTACCACCTACAATAGTAAATAGTTTTTCAACTAAAACAGATTGTAATTCCTCAAACTTAGTATCATAAAGATCTTCTAATTTAGAAATATCTTCTTTATCCTGCGCACGTTTACGTTTGTCTTTAACAGCTCTTGAGAATAATTTTTTCTCAATAACTACCCCGTGAAGTGATGGAGATGCTTTAAGGGATGCGTCTTTTACGTCACCTGCTTTGTCACCAAATATAGCTCTTAATAGCTTTTCTTCTGGGGTTGGGTCTGATTCTCCTTTAGGAGTGATTTTACCAATTAAAATATCACCTGGTTTAATTTCAGCACCAATTCGAATCATTCCATTTTCATCTAAGTCTTTAGTAGCCTCTTCAGAAACATTAGGAATGTCATTTGTTAGTTCTTCATTTCCAAGTTTAGTATCTCTTACTTCAAGAGAATATTCGTCAATATGAATAGATGTAAATACATCATTTCTAACTACTTTTTCAGAAATCACAATCGCATCCTCAAAGTTATACCCTTTCCAAGGCATAAAGGCTACTTTCATGTTTCTACCAAGTGCTAGTTCACCATTTTGAGTAGCGTACCCTTCGGTAAGAACTTGTCCTTTTTTAACTTTATCACCCTTTTTAACAATGGCTTTAAGGTTAACTGAAGTTCCTTGGTTGGTTTTTCTGAACTTAGTTAATGGATATGTAATTACTTTTGAATCAAAACTCACAAGAGCTTGATCATCCGTTCTTGAATATTTGATTGTAATTTTATTGGCATCTACATATTGTACAACGCCATCACCAGCTGCATTTACTAAGACTCTAGAGTCTGAAGCAACTTGACGTTCTAAGCCGGTTCCAACTATAGGAGCTTCCGGTCTAAGTAATGGTACAGCTTGACGCATCATGTTTGATCCCATCAATGCACGGTTGGCATCATCATGTTCCAAGAAAGGAATTAGAGAAGCCGATATAGACGAAATTTGATTTGGTGCAACGTCTGTATAATTTACTTGAGAAGGATCAATAACTGGAAAATCTCCTTCTTGTCGTGCAATTACCTTATCAGATAAAATTTTACCTTTAGCATCTACATCGATACTTGCTTGTGCAATCATTTGGTCTTCCTCTTCCTCAGCACTTAAATAAATAGGAGTACCTTTAATATCTACTACTGAATTTTCCACTTTTCTATAAGGCGTTTCGATGAATCCCATAGAATTCACTTTAGCAAATACAGAAAGAGAAGAAATCAAACCAATATTTGGTCCTTCAGGAGTTTCAATTGGACATAAACGTCCGTAGTGAGTGTAGTGTACATCTCTAACTTCGAATCCAGCACGCTCTCTAGATAAACCACCTGGCCCTAGTGCAGACAAACGACGCTTGTGCGTAATTTCAGCCAAAGGATTAGTCTGGTCCATAAATTGAGACAACTGATTGGTTCCAAAGAAAGAATTTATTACTGATGATAATGTTTTAGCATTGATCAAATCAATAGGAGTAAAGACCTCATTGTCACGAACATTCATACGCTCACGAATCGTTCTAGCCATACGGGCTAAACCAACACCAAATTGAGAAGATAATTGCTCACCTACAGTTCTAACACGACGGTTAGAAAGGTGATCGATATCATCAATCTCAGCTTTTGAGTTAATTAACTCAATTAAGTATTTGATGATAGTAATAATATCTTCTTTGGTAAGCACTTGCTTGTCCATCCCAATATCAAGACCTAATTTTTTGTTCATTCGGTAACGACCTACTTCACCGAGGTTGTAACGTTGGTCACTAAAGAATAATTTGTCGATAATACCACGCGCCGTTTCTTCATCTGGCGGCTCAGCATTACGTAATTGTCTATAAATATGTTCAACGGCTTCTTTTTCAGAATTCGTTGGATCTTTTTGAAGTGTATTATGAATAATCGCATAATCCCCTTGTTGTGCACTTTCTTTGTGTAAAAGAATTGTTTTGGCACCAGATTCAAGAATTTCCTCGATATTTTCTTTATCAAGAATTGTGTCTCTATCCAGAACGATTTCATTTCTCTCAATAGAAACAACTTCACCTGTATCTTCATCTACAAAATCCTCATGCCATGTATTTAATACACGAGCAGCGAGTTTACGTCCCAATATCTTCTTTAAGCCCGATTTTGAAACCTTAACCTCTTCAGCTAGGTCAAATATTTCAAGGATGTCTTTATCTCTTTCAAAACCTATAGCTCTAAAAAGAGTGGTAACAGGTAATTTTTTCTTTCGATCAATGTAAGCGTACATAACACTATTAATGTCAGTAGCAAATTCAATCCAAGAGCCTTTAAAAGGTATAACTCTTGCTGAATATAATTTAGTTCCATTAGCGTGGAAAGACTGACCAAAGAAAACTCCAGGAGAACGGTGTAATTGAGAAACTACTACACGCTCCGCTCCGTTTATACAAAACGTACCACTTGGAGTCATGTAAGGGATGGTACCTAAGTATACATCCTGTACTATAGTTTCAAAATCTTCATGTTCGGGATCCGTACAGAATAATTTTAATCTTGCTTTTAATGGTACACTATAAGTAAGGCCTCTTTCGATACATTCTTCTAGTGAATATCTTGGTGGATCTATAAAATAATCCAAAAACTCTAACACGAATTGGTTACGTGTATCAGTTATTGGAAAATTTTCCATGAAGGTGTTGTATAACCCTTCATCACCTCTTTCTTCTGATTTTGTCTCTAACTGGAAAAAATCCTGAAAGGATTTTATCTGAATATCCAGGAAATCCGGATATTCGGTTCTATTTTTAATAGACGAGAAATTTAATCTTTCAGCTTTTTTTGCTAACATCGATGGACGAATTATTGATTAAAAAATAATTATTTGTTAGTGTACATATGTTTATACACAAAAGGGTTTAGGTCATAGAGCGTATAACTCTAGGACCTAAACCAATGTATGGAATTAGGGAGTAAGCTTACTTAACTTCAACCTCTGCTCCAGCTTCTTCTAAAGAAGTTTTCAAGCCTTCAGCTTCATCTTTAGACACAGCTTCTTTGATAGCGCTAGGTGCGTCATCTACTAATCCTTTAGCTTCTTTTAAACCTAAACCAGTTAATTCTTTAACTAATTTAACAACAGCTAACTTAGATCCACCTGCTGCCTTAAGAATTACATCGAATTCTGTTTGCTCTTCAGCGGCGTCTCCACCAGCTGCAGGTCCAGCAGCGACTGCTACAGCTGCTGCTGCAGGTTCGATACCGTACTCATCTTTTAAAATTGTTGCTAGTTCGTTAACTTCTTTTACTGTTAAGTTTACTAATTGTTCTGCGAAATCTTTTAAATCTGCCATTTTTCTATCGTTTTAATAATTTTTTAATATAATATAATTGTAAAAAGTGCGTACTCATTTGTATTATCCCTCTTTTTGAGATAATGTTTTTAGGATACCTGAAAGTTTACCACCACTAGATTGAAGGGCTGAAATAACATTCTTAGCTGGAGATTGCAATAATCCAATGATATCTCCAATAAGCTCTTCTTTCGACTTGATGTCTACTAACATGTCCAATTGATCGTCACCTAAGTAAACTGCTTCTTCGATATAAGCTCCTTTAAGGAAAGGCTTATCCGATTTTTTTCTAAAAGCTTTAATTACTTTTGCTGGTGCGTTTCCAGTTTCAGAATACATTACAGATGTATTACCTTTTAATATGGTTGGTAAATCTCCGAAATCTTTATCTGAAGCTTCCATTGCCTTTTCAAGCAAGGTATTCTTTACAACGGCTAAACGAATGTTTGCTTTGAAACATGCGCGCCGTAACGCTGAAGTAGTTGCTGCATTTAATCCTGAAATATCAGTCAAATATAAATTTGAATTCTCAGCTAATTCTGCAGTCAACACTTTGATTACTTTTGATTTTTCTTGTCTTGTCATAATAAAATTGTTTAACTACTTACTTTTGAATCCACAGCAATACTTGGGCTCATTGTGCTAGACATAAAAATGCTTTTCACATAGGTTCCCTTTGATGATGTTGGTTTTAATTTCATTAAAGTCGTCAATAGCTCTTGAGCATTATCTTGAATTTTGTCTGCAGAAAAAGAAACTTTTCCAATAGCTGCATGCACAATTCCAGTTTTGTCAACTTTAAAATCTATTTTTCCAGCTTTAACTTCTGTAACTGCTTTAGCTACATCCATTGTTACAGTTCCTGTCTTTGGGTTAGGCATTAATCCACGTGGTCCTAATACACGACCTAGTGGGCCTAATTTACCCATCACACTTGGCATTGTTATGATCACATCAACATCTGTCCAACCACCTTTGATTTTCTCAAGGTATTCTTCCAGACCGACGTAGTCAGCACCAGCGTCTGTAGCTTCCTGAGCTTTATCAGGCGTCACTAACGCGAGTACTTTCATATCTTTACCTGTTCCATGCGGAAGCGATACTACGCCTCTTACCATTTGATTCGCTTTTCTAGGATCAACTCCTAAACGTACTGCTAAATCAACAGATGCATCAAACTTTGTGTTTGTAATTTCTTTCACTAAAACTGAAGCCTGTTCAAGGCTGTAGATTTTATTCTTTTCAATTTTAGAAACTGCTTCCTTTTGCTTTTTTGTTAAACTTGCCATTTCAAATATTTTTGATTAATTGGGTGCTTCACCACCTTTAACAGTTATACCCATAGATCTGGCTGTTCCAGCTACCATTTTCATAGCAGAACCAATAGTAAATGCATTTAAATCTACCATTTTGTCTTCAGCAATCGCCTTTACTTGATCCCAAGTAACTTTTGCTACTTTCTTTCTGTTTGGTTCGCCAGAACCTTTTTTTACTTTGGCCGCTTCTAATAATTGTACTGCAGCTGGAGGAGTTTTGATTACAAAGTCAAATGATTTGTCTTTATAAACAGAAATAACCACTGGTAATACTTTACCAGGCTTATCTTGAGTTCTCGCATTAAACTGCTTACAGAACTCCATGATATTAACCCCAGCAGCACCTAAAGCGGGTCCAACCGGTGGCGACGGATTCGCTGCACCTCCCCTTACTTGTAGTTTAACTACTTTACCTAATTCTTTTGCCATTTTTTAAATTTAGTTTGATTCTTTTTTATAAATTGGAAGCTATAAACCCGAATCTTAATATTTGTGTAACAATTATTAAATTTTATCTACTTGCATATAACTTAATTCTAATGGAGTTTTTCTTCCGAAAATTTTCACCATTACCTCAAGTTTACGTTTTTCTTCATTAATATTTTCTACCGTTCCGTCAAATCCATTAAATGGACCGTCAATAACTTTAACTGTTTCACCTTTGACAAAAGGAATAGCAACATTTTGATCAGCTTCTAATGAAAGCTGGTCAACTTTACCTAACATTCGGTTTACTTCTGTTTGCCGCAAAGGGACAGGCTCTCCTCCTTTAGTCTCCCCTAAAAATCCAATTACATTAGTAATAGATTTAATAATATGAGGAATTTCTCCACTAAGGTTAGCTTGTACCATTATGTATCCAGGAAAATAGACTTTCTCTTTCTGAACTTTTTTTCCTTTACGGATTTGTATTATATTTTCTGTAGGCACCAATACTTGGTCTACAAAAGCTTCTAATCCCAGACGAGAGATTTCGTTTTCAATATATGCTTTAATTTTGTTCTCCTGTCCACTAACTGCACGAACAACATACCACTTCTTTTCTTCTTTAGTCTCTACCATCGGTACGTATATTATTTGATCCAGTTAAAATACAATTCAACAACATTAGAAAATACAGTGTCTACTCCCCATATAGCCAGAGAAAACACAATTGAAAAAACAGCTACAAGAACAGTAAGACTCTGTCCTTCAGTCCATGTTGGCCAACTGACGTTATTTTTAAGTTCTTCAAATGATTCTTTAACGTATTGTGATATACCTGCCATTGTAATTATTATTTATTAATTTTGAGTCTATCCTTTTATTTACTGATTTAGAATTGGGCCTCACTCTTCATATTAACTTAGCACGGGTTGAGAGACTCGAACTCCCGACACCTGGTTTTGGAGACCAGTGCTCTACCAACTGAGCTAAACCCGTAAATACACGTTAAGGTACCTCGATAAATCGAGACACCTTTTCATGTATTAGTCTAACAATATTAGTCTAAAATCTCAGTTACCTGACCTGCACCAACTGTTCTACCACCTTCACGTATAGCGAAACGTAGTCCAACGTGCATTGCAATAGTTTGAATTAAATCAACTTCTATTGTCAAGTTATCACCGGGCATTACCATTTCAACTCCAGATGGCAAAGCAATGTTTCCTGTAACATCTGTTGTACGTACATAAAATTGTGGACGGTAGTTGTTATGGAATGGAGTGTGACGTCCACCTTCTTCTTTTTTAAGGATATAAACCTCAGCTTTAAATTTAGCATGTGGTGTTACAGATCCCGGCTTAGTAATTACCATACCTCTAGAGATTTGAGATTTCTCAATTCCTCTTAATAAGATACCAGCATTATCTCCAGCCTCACCTCTGTCAAGAATTTGACGGAACATTTCAATACCTGTAATTGTAGAGTTTAATTTCTCTGCACCCATACCAATGATTTCAACAGGATCTCCAGTGTTTGCAATACCAGTTTCGATTCTACCAGTAGCAACTGTACCACGTCCTGTAATTGAGAACACATCTTCAATAGGCATTAAAAAATCTTTTTCAACATCACGAACTGGTAATTCAATCCAGGTATCAACAGCTTCCATTAGCTCTAAAACTGTATCAACCCACTTTTTCTCACCGTTAAGTGCACCAAGTGCTGATCCAGATACTACTGGTCCATTATCACCATCATATTCGTAGAAGTTTAATAAGTCTCTTACTTCCATGTCGACAAGCTCTAAAAGCTCTTCATCGTCAACCATGTCTACTTTATTTAAGAATACAACCATTCTTGGAATACCTACTTGGCGTCCCAGAAGAATGTGCTCACGTGTTTGTGGCATTGGACCATCTGTAGCAGCTACTACTAAGATAGCTCCATCCATTTGAGCAGCACCAGTAACCATGTTCTTTACGTAATCGGCGTGACCTGGACAGTCAACGTGAGCGTAATGACGATTAATAGTTGCATATTCTACGTGTGAAGTATTAATTGTTATACCTCTTTCTTTTTCTTCTGGAGCGTTATCAATTTGATCAAATGATCTTGCTTCAGAATAACCTGCATCAGCTAATACTTTAGTAATAGCAGCAGTTAAAGTTGTTTTACCGTGATCTACGTGTCCAATTGTACCAATGTTTAAGTGTGGTTTTGAACGATCGAAAGTTGCCTTTGCCATGTTTTAAAATTTATTCTTAGTTATATTAATATTTAGTATTCAATTCTTAATTATGAACCAAAAAAGAGCCAATGACGGGATTTGAACCCGTGGCCTCTTCCTTACCAAGGAAACGCTCTACCCCTGAGCTACACCGGCCAAATAAAAAAATTAGAGCGGGAGACCAGGTTCGAACTGGCGACATTCAGCTTGGAAGGCTGACGCTCTACCAACTGAGCTACTCCCGCAATATTTTTTAAATCAATTACTTAAATGTGGGGAGAGCAGGATTCGAACCTGCGAAGACGTAGTCAGCAGATTTACAGTCTGCCCTCGTTGGCCGCTTGAGTATCTCCCCTCAATTTAAATATAATTTCACTCTTTTAAAGAACTTGAGCCGATGGAGGGACTCGAACCCACGACCTGCTGATTACAAATCAGCTGCTCTAGCCAGCTGAGCTACATCGGCTTTTAATAGTGTTTTAACGCACTAAAATAGCCCGCTATTTCTAACGGACTGCAAATGTATATATATTTTTTATGTTTCAAAACATTTTTAAAGAAAAATATCATGAATATTGACGTAATTTTTCTTTTCGTTTTTTTAACTGTCTTTCCAAGACATGAACCGCAGCATCTACCCCTTCTTCAAAAGTTTTAAAAACCTTCTTAAAAGCAATAACATCTCCTGGGATTGACAACTGAACCTCAAATATTTTATTAGCTTTATCCGAAGTGTTTTCGACCTTCAAATAAATAGTTGACTTTATTATTTTATCATAAAAAAGATCTAGTTTATCCATTCTTTTTTGAATAAAGTCAATTAATTTTTGATCAGCATTGAAATTAACAGATTGAGTTTCTACTTTCATATTATTATATTTAAGATTAAACTTCACAACTAAAAGAGCGTTCTAGGATGCGCTTTTTCATATACTTTTTTGAGTTCAGCTACACTACTGTGTGTATAAACCTGCGTAGAAGCCAAACTTGAATGACCTAAAAGCTCTTTTACTGAATTTAAATCGGCCCCATTATTTAATAAATGAGTCGCAAAGGAATGTCTCAATATGTGGGGACTCTTCTTTACTTTGGATGAAATTGTGTCAAAGTAATTTACAATCACCCTGTAAACAAGTTTTTCATAGATCTTGAATCCTTTTCTAGTTAAAAGAAGTGATTTTGAATCCTGAACCTCTTTTAAATTTGAACGCTCTATTAAATATGCCTGATAGGTTCTGATTACTGTTGATAACAACGGGATAAACCGTTCTTTATTACGCTTCCCTAGGACCTTCAATTGACCTTGAGAGATATCTACATCACTTAACTGAAGATTAACCAATTCTGTACGACGCATTCCAGTGGAATAAAAAAGCTCAACGATCAACTTATCCCTAAGACCTTCAAAACTATCCGTTTCAATCAAATTTAATACACTAGTAATTTCTGTTTCAGAAAATGGAATTTGTAATTTCTTACTCACCTTCAAAGCTTTGTGCTTAGTCAAGGGATTAAATTCTATGGATTGAATCTTTAATAAAAACTTATAGTAACCATTTAATGACGACACTTTACGATTGATTGTTCGGTTTGTTACATTAGAACTTACTAACTTAACAATCCAGCTGCGTATTTGGGAATAATTTGCATTAGATACTTTTGATTCTGAAAATTCTCTTGAGAGATATAGTTCAAACATTTCTATATCATTTTCATACGCAACAGCAGTATGCTGAGAATACTTTTTCTCTAACAATAAAAAGTTAATAAATTTCTTGACAGTCATTTAGTAAATGTTTAATACTAATATATGTAAAATTTATAATTTTAGCATCGAAAACATAGGATTTAACGTCTTCAAATGTATTCAAAAGGGATAAATGCAAAGAACATCCTATCTGTTAAAATCTAGCTACAAGGAAAAACTGGTGCAAATGCAAAAAGCACCCTATTGAAGGATGCTTTAAAATTTATTGGTAGTGAAAAACTATAAGTTCTCAGCGTCTCTTAATCCTTGGATATATTGTGCTTTCTGGATTTGAGCTCTACGTTTAACAGATGGCTTTTCAAACTGCTTACGCGTTTGTAAAGAACGCTTTGTACCAGTCTTATCAAACTTTCTCTTGAAACGTTTGAGTGCTCTATCTATATTTTCTCCTTCTTTTATTGGTATTATTAACATAGTGTTTAACCTCCCCCCTTTTAGATTTGAATGCAAATATAAACTTAATTATTGTTCTGCAATACTTATTTTAAAATATTTCTTGAGATAACAACTTTTTGAATTTCAGTAGTACCTTCACCTATAGTACATAGTTTAGAATCCCTGTAAAATTTTTCTACAGGAAATTCTTTAGTGTAGCCATATCCACCATGAATCTGAACAGCATCATTCGCAATTTTCACACAGGCTTCACTAGCATATAATTTAGCCATCGCACCCAAAGTAGTCACTTTCGCTCCTTTGTTTTTCAAAAAAGCGGCTTTGTGTAGCAGTAATTCTGACGCTTCTATTTCTGTCGCCATATCAGACAATTTAAATGAGATACCTTGAAAACTAGAAATTGGCTTTCCAAACTGAATACGCTCTTTGGCGTATTTTAAAGAAGCCTCATAGGCGCCTTTAGATATTCCTAAAGATAAAGCTCCGATTGAAATTCTACCACCATCTAAAATTTTGAGAGATTGAATAAAACCATCGCCTTCATCTCCAAGTAAATTATCTTTATGGATGCGACAATTATCAAACACTAATTCGGCTGTTTCACTTGCGCGCATCCCTAATTTATCTTCTTTTTTACCAGACGAAAAGCCTGGAATCTTTTTTTCAATTACAAAGGCTGACATTCCATGTGAATCCCCTTTTTCTCCAGTTCTAGCTATAACAACAGCAATATCACCACTACGTCCGTGCGTGATAAAGTTTTTAGAACCATTCAAAACATAATGATCTCCGTCTTTAACGGCTGTCGTATTCATTCCTCCTGCATCACTTCCAGTATTGTGTTCAGTTAACCCCCATGCCCCAATCCATTGTCCTGACGCAAGCATAGGTAGCCACTTTTTCTTCTGTTCCTCATTACCAAAGTAGTAAATATGTCCTGTACATAGTGAATTATGAGCAGCTATAGATAAGCCGATAGATGGATCTACCTTAGAAATCTCTTCAATAATTGCAATATATTCATGGTAGCCAAGACCAGAACCTCCATATTCTTCTGGAATAAAAACACCCATAAACCCCATTTCTCCAGCTTTGTGTAGTACATCTGCAGGGAAATGCTGAGACTCATCCCATTCCATGACGTGAGGTCTAATGAACTGTTCCGCAAACTCTTTTGCTGAGTTAGCTATTAAATCTTGTTCTTCTGAATAATTGAAATCCATATCTTGATTAATTAAGTGTCAAATATAATTTAATAATCTCTAACTTTTAAACAGTAAATCCTTTAACTTTTGTTAATTCCTTAATAAATATATAACCTTCTTTTAACATTAGTAATTCAATAACCTAATTTGCCAACTAAAAATCTACGTATTAGACTATAGTTATCCTGAGGCAGAGTCGATATATTTAATAAATGGGTCAAAAAAAACTATAACTTTCTTAAATTATTTAGCCACATTTATCCATTTATTGACAGTTCTATACTCACAGATACTGTTGGTTTCAGCCGAGATTAATCAAAATTTACAATCCATTTAAATCCTTGTGATTTGTTGAAAATTGATAATAAAAGACTCTATACAATACGCTACTTTTTCTACCTAATAGCGCAATTTAGGACTACTTTGTCATGAAGAATTCGGTATGTTTTGAATCAAAAAAATGGCTAAGATCTTAGATCTAGGCAAGGCTAATTAGTTGATCTAAGTAAACAAAAGACAAGTATCAACCTAGCTTGTGATACATTATTGATTTGAAGAAAAGTTAAGAGATTTCATTTTAGGGCATACGATTTACTCTTTTATAGCATCCATAAAACGAACAAGTTCTTTCTTCACTTTTGGCGCTAGAATTACAATTCCTACCATATTTGGCACCATCATTGCAAAAATCATGGCATCAGAGAAGCCAATGACCGATCCTAAACTTGCAGCAGATCCAACGATTACAAACAAACAGAATATAATTTTATATAAATATTCCATTTTTTTTGATCTTCCAAATAAATAAGCCCACCCTTGAAAACCATAATAAGACCATGAGATCATGGTACTAAATGCGAATAAAACAACAGCAATTGTAAGAACGTATGGAAACCATGAAATTACTGACTCAAAGGCCCCCGAAGTCAATAGAATTGCTTGTGCATCATTTAAGCTTGAGTTTTCAGCGGCTACATTACCTGTGATTATTAAGACCAAAGCGGTCATTGTACACACAACAACTGTATCGATAAATGGCTCTAATAAGGCCACTAATCCCTCTGATGCAGCATATTTAGTCTTAACCGCTGAATGCGCAATTGAAGCAGAACCAACCCCTGCTTCGTTTGAAAATGCTGCACGTTTAAATCCTTGAACTAAAACCCCAATAGCACCACCAGCTACCCCTTCAGGACTGAAAGCACCATTAAATATTTGAGAAAATGCATCTCCAATCATCGTGTAGTTTGAAAAAATTACAAATAAAGAAGCTGATACATAAATCACCACCATGAATGGAACAATTTTATCCGTTACTTTTGCGATTTTTTTGATACCCCCTATAATGACTATTCCAACGAGAACTGCCATTACTAATCCAAATAACCAACCTTTACCGTGAAGAAAAGAAGCTTCTCCCCCCGTGATATTTTCAACGAGTTGAAAGGCTTGGTTTACTTGAAACATATTTCCGCCTCCAAAAGAACCTCCAATGACAAAAATTGCAAAAATAACAGCTAAAACCTTCCCTAATTTTTCAAGACCTTTTGACTTCAATCCTTTTGTAAGGTAATACATTGGTCCTCCATAAACAGTCCCATTTTCGTCTATATCTCTATATTTAACTCCTAAAGTACATTCTACAAACTTAGAAGCCATTCCTAAGAAACCAGCTACAATCATCCAAAAGGTAGCTCCTGCTCCTCCAATAGATACTGCAATTGCAACTCCTGCGATATTACCAAGACCTACAGTTGCAGACAAAGCAGCTGTGAGTGCTTGAAAGTGTGTAACCTCACCTTCAATCCCTTCAACAGACTCGGATTTAATAGCATCGCTTAACGATGATGAATCTTCTGCTGATGGCAAACTTACATGGTGGTCTAAATCGTCGTATTTACCTCTAACAATATTAATGGAAGTGATAAAACCTCTGAAATTTATAAATTTAAAGTAAATAGTGAAATAAGTAGCTCCTAAAATTAACGGGAACAATACCCAGAATATCTGAACGTTTTCAGAAAACGGAATCTTATAAAAAATAAAGTCCACAAACCAACCCGTAGCATTACCAAATTTCTCGTCAATGATTTGGTCGATTCCTTTGTCTTGAGCAGAAGAAATAAAAGGTAAAATTAAAGCAACAACAGTTTTAATGTGAGTTTTCATAAGAAATAATTGTAATCAGAATTAATTAAGCAACAATATGAGGAAAATAAATGAGTTATTAAAATCCGATTGACATTTTTGAATTCGAAACTGTAGGATTATTTAATATTAATATTATAGGTTGAATTAAGATCCTGAATTTGCTCTGGTCGTCCCAAAACAATCAATTTAGACTTTGGAAGAAGTTCTTGACTAGCTTCAGGGTTAATCACATAGTCTCCCGACTCACTCTTATAACCAATTACACTACAGCCTGTGGTTTTTCGTAATTCTAAATCTTGTATGGTTTTTATTATCGAAGTATCGTAAAGTTCCTCTACTGATATTTCCTCAATATTAATACTTCCGTTACCAACTATTGAAAGGTTATCAATAAATTCCAAAAGGTCAGGAACTACTACTAAAGACGCCATATGATCTCCACCTATATTGTCAGGTAAAATAACATTATTAGCCCCAGCTAATTTAAGTTTACTGTATGAAGATTCATTAGATGCCCGACTAATAATTCGAGTATTTGCATTCATTTGACGGGCTGAAAGAACTACAAATACATTATCAGAATCGTTAGGTAAGGCTGAAATTAAACACTCAGCATATTCTATTCCAGCAAGCTGAAGAATCTCATCTTCATTGGCATTTCCCCAAACAAAAAAAATGTCATCACTTTGATGTTTTTCTATTATTTCTTTATCAGACTCAATCACCACAAAAGAACGCTTATGCATTAGTAATTTTTTTGCTGCTTGTTTTCCATTTCTACCATATCCACATATAATTATATGATTGGAAAGAGAGTTGATTTTTTTTTGCATCTTCTTTTGTTTTAGTTCGGAAATATTATTTTTTGAAATTATATATTCTGTAATAATTTTAAATGCATAACCAACAATGACAACACTAGTTAATATGAGAAATACTGTAAATATTTTAGCTTGTGGATCTAACGGGTGAACCTCTCCAAAACCTACAGTAGTAACAGTGATTACAGTCATATATACCGCGTCAATCCATGAATAATTAGAAATTAATCTAAACCCAAGCACTCCAATAAATAAAAGTAATATCAATAAAACTATTGCAGTTCTTATTTTGGATTTAAAAAGCATTATAAGAGGATTTTCCATGGGCTATATATCAAAAACAGACGTTCTCTTAGTGTAAACCAAATCCTTTATTCGAATCCAAAAAGCTAGAAAAAGATAAAAAGCAAATCCAAAGCCTAGAGTAACAAATGTTAAGTAAATAAAAGAAGTTCTAACAATTTTAGCACGAATCCCAAATCGATCGGCTATACGCTGACATACATAAAATCCGTATTTCTGTACATACAACAGGAGATTGTAAAATAATTTCATATTGCAATTTATGAATTTAGATTCAAAAAGACCACCTATAGTTCAATGAAGACATATATTTTTAACATGACTAATCTGAAAAATGAAAATATATTAGTTTATGTATCCCATCTCGCGCATCCAATTATCATTAAACATTTTGCCAACATAGCGAGTACCATGGTCATGAAATAAAACAACGACCACATCATCTGACTTGAAGTGTGACTTTAGCTGAAGAAGCCCTTTTACAGCTGCGCCTGCAGAATTCCCTAAAAACATTCCCTCTTCTTTGGCCAAACGTTGTGTATACACAGCAGCATCTTTATCAGTTACTTTTGTAAAACCATCAATTACCCCAAAATTAACATTCATTGGTAAAATATCTTCTCCAATTCCTTCTGTAACATAAGGATAAATCTCGTTTTTATCAAAAACACCTGTTTCATGGTATTTCTTGAACACACTACCATAGGTATCTATGCCCCATATCCTGACCTTCGGGTTTTTCATTTTCAAATAACTACCGACTCCTGAAATTGTTCCACCTGTGCCAACTCCAACTACAAAATGAGTTATTTTTCCATCTGTTTGCTCCCAAATTTCCGGGCCTGTACTTAAAAAGTGAGCTTTACAGTTACTTGGATTATCATATTGATTTACGTACCATGAATTTGGTGTTTCTTCAGCCAAACGTTTGGATACTGAGTAATACGATCGTGGGTCTTCTGGTTCCACTGAAGTAGGGCACACAACAACTTCAGCTCCTACTGCACGTAAAATATCCATTTTTTCTTTTGATTGTTTATCTGCTAATACAAAAATACACTTGTAACCTTTAATAATTCCAACCAAAGCTAACCCCATCCCTGTATTCCCTGATGTACCCTCAATAATCGTTCCTCCAGGCTTAAGACGCCCATCAGCTTCAGCATCTTCTATCATTTGTAACGCCATGCGGTCTTTGACAGAGTTGCCAGGATTAAAAGTTTCATATTTAGCCAACACTAAACACGGCAGTTCCTTAGTCAACACATTCATTTTAACCATAGGCGTATTGCCTATGGTTCCTAAGATATTTTCAACGTATTTCATGGCGGTAAATTTGTTGTAAAATTACATTAAATTTCTGGGCTTACAAATGAGTATATCAGAACTTTTAATTGAACTTAATCGCTTTAATAGGTGCTATTTTACTAATGATAAATGAAGGTATTAATAACATTAGAAGACACAATACAAAAGTCATTAGATTTAGTAAAACCACATACGTCCAGTCGAGATAAACTGGGGCTACAGTAACATAATAAACGGACGGATCTAAAGTTAAAAAATGAAACTGTTTTTGAAGTAACAAAATACCCAATCCAATTAGATTCCCCCAAAATAACCCACAGGCAATAAGGTAAGCGGCATTATATATAAAAAGTTTTCGAATGCTTCCATTGCTACTTCCCAATGCTTTCAAAATTCCTATCATTTGGGTACGCTCTAATATCAAAACTAATAAGGCTGTAATCATGTTAATCGCACCAACAAAAATCATGATCGCTAAGATAATGTATATATTAGTCGTGAAAATAGGGATCCACTCAAAAATAGTAGCATATTTTTGTTTGACAGTTACCGAATTAAGGGTGGAAGGTGTTTGAGAATACACATCGTTGCCTATACGATCTAACTCATTGTAATCTACCACAAACACTTCAAAATTACCAATTTGGTCTTTGGTCCATTTGTTTAATCGTTGGACATGGTTAATGTCGCCTATAATATAGGTTTTATCCAATGCTTCAAACCCAGAATTGAAGATGCCTACAACGTCATATTTCATTATACTTGGAGCTTTACCTGCGTCCGACTTCATGAAATACATCTGAAAACCATCACCTACAACAAATCCCAAGCGGTCCGCCAAATAGGTTGAAATTAAAACCTCACTGCTGTATTTATTGGTATAGATGGGTAGACGTCCCTCAACCAGGAAATCTTTAAAGTAGCGCCAGTCATAGTCAGACCCAACGCCTTTTAAAAACAAGCCTTCAAAATCTGCACTGGTTCTAATGATTCCAAACTTATTGGCGACGGCTTGTATATGAGATATTCCTGAAATAGAATTAAATTCAGGATAAAAATCTTGTGATTTAGAAATAGGAAATTGCGCCCCTTCTGACTCATTACTGTCAAAATTAGAAATACTTATGTGGCCATTAAAAGCCACCGCTTTATCACGGATTTTTCGTTCCAAACCAATCCCTGTAGCAATCGCAATAAGCATCACAATAATACTGATTGCTATTGCAGCAATACCAATTTTTATTATTGGTGCCGATACACTACTTTTATAGGACTTATTTCCTATGATGCGCTTGGCTAAAAAATACTCGTAATTCAAAATTTATAAATGCATTTTAATTTTATCAAAAATACTATTTTATTATTTGTTCTGATACTTCTTTCATGCAGAAACAATTCTAACTCACAAACTCCGGAATTTAAAAACACAGCTCCTATTATTTTGGGGGCCCAACAGACAGAACGCTACCTAAAGATTTTAAAAAACAAAAATATCGGGATTGTAGCCAATCAAACCTCTGTTGTCTTTAAATCCAAAGGCTATACACATTTAGTAGATTCATTACTGAGTTTGAATATAAATGTTAAAAAAGTTTTTGCTCCCGAGCACGGGTTTAGAGGTACCGCCGATGCTGGTGAATATGTGAAAGATGGAGTCGATGCGGGAAGTGGCATTCCAATTGTCTCTTTATACGGCGAAAATAAAATTCCTAATTCAGCTATTTTATCCGACTTAGATGTAGTTGTTTTTGATGTTCAAGATGTAGGAGCTCGTTTTTATACGTTTTTATCCACACTTCATTACATAATGGAAACATGCGCTAATTTAGGCATCACTGTTTTGGTTTTAGACCGCCCAAATCCAAACGGTCATTATGTAGATGGCCCTACTTTGGATCTTAAATACACTAGTTTTGTAGGAATACATCCTGTCCCTTTAGTGCATGGGATGACGATAGGAGAATATGCTCAAATGATTAATGGAGAAGGCTGGCTAAAAGAGGGTGTGAAGTGCGACTTAAAAGTAATTTCTTTACAAAACTACACCCACTCAACAACGTACCAACTACCTATCAACCCATCCCCCAACCTTCCAAACTCAAAAGCCATCAACTTATACCCAAGTTTGTGCCTTTTTGAAGGAACTAATATGAGTATGGGGCGAGGAACAGAAAACCAATTTCAAGTTATTGGAAGTCCTTATTTAAAGGGCAACTTATATGATTATGAATTTACACCAGAACCAAACATTGGGGCCAAGTACCCGGTTCATGAAGGAAACATTTGCAAAGGACTTAACCTTCAAAATCAACCACGTTTAGATTATATCGAACTCAAATGGCTTATTGATGCTTACCAAAACACTTCTGATAAAACAGTGTTTTTCAATCCCTTTTTTACCAAACTAGCAGGGCAAGAATTACTAAAGGAAAAGATTGAAAATGGCTGGAATACTCAGGAAATTAGGGCGAGTTGGAAAGAAGATATAGAAAAATATAAACGACTCAGAACTCCTTATCTACTGTATCCGTTGTAGGCTTTCTATATCCCTGAAAGGGCTGTTTCAATAACTGCTTTAAACTATTGTTTTCTTCCTCATTTGGAAAGGTATCAACGCCATACACAATATGCTCTCGGTCCATGTATATATACGTTCCCAACAAACGATCCCAAATAGAAAAAATATTCCCATAGTTAGCATCAGTATAGGGCAACTGATAGTGGTGATGAATCTTATGCATGTCAGGGGATATCAATACAAAACTTAACACATAATCTAATTTCTTAGGAAGCTTGATGTTAGCATGACTAAACTGAGTTGCGATCAGAGACATTGACTGATATAACATCACAACCCCTATTGGGGCACCAATGATAAAAACTCCTGTTAGTGTAAATACATAACGAATCATACTTTCCAAAGGATGGTGACGATTAGCTGTTGTGGTATCCACCTTATGATCAGAGTGATGAACTAAGTGAACCATCCAAAGTGGCGGCACTTTATGTTCTATAAAGTGAGGTAAATAAGCGCCTACTAAATCCATGAGGAGTACTCCTACAAGAACATACAACCAAAGTGGCATCTCAGGAAGCCAGTTTAGAATTCCAAACTCATTAACCACGACCCAGTCGGCTGCACTGAGTAATAAAAATGCTAATGCAAAATTAATTATAATAGTTGTAAATGTGAAAAACAGATTTGGAAATGCGTGTTTCCATTTATTATAACTAAATTTAAACAAAGGCAGAGAGCCCTCAAGTATCCAAAAAAACGTTAACCCCCCTACAAGAATAGCACTACGATGTAAAGAAGGAATTTTTTCGAAATAATAAATAAGCTGTTCCATGATATTATTAAAATTTTTATAAATATAATTATTTTAATTTAGCTCTTAAAGCCTCAACGATGTTAAATGTAGCTGGACAGATCGCAACATTTTTAAGTGTTAAGTCTGATATCTTTTCAAAGTTTTTTCGATTGGTATGTGGATATTCTCGACAGGCTTTGGGACGTACATCATAGATATTACAAGTGTTATCGGCTGCCAGGAACGTACAAGGAGATGATTTTAAAACATAATCAGAATCGGTATCTAAATTAAGATACTTATCAATAAATTGTCTTGTTTTAATTCTTAATGATTTTGAGATGCGATCTATATCTTTAGTTGTAAAAATTGGGCTGGTTGTTTTACAACAGTTTGCACACTCAAGACAGTCTGTTTTTTTAAACTCCAATTCATGGAGTTCTTCCATAATTGAATCGAGTTTTTTAGGTGTTTTTTTTCTAAGCTTAATAAAAAAGGCTTTATGCAACTTTTGCATATCTTTGGCTTCCTTTGAAAGTGTTCTTAATTGGTCTTGCATCCTGCAAAACTAAGAATAAATAGCTCAGTACAATGAAAGATGTTTTTGGAACTGCAATTTTAGATTACCAACTCGGAAATTATTCTGAAGACCTAATAACTTCTACAAGTATTTCAGAAGCAGATTCTTTGCCCTTACCCTATTTATTTAGAAACCACTCAGAGATGCCTTCTCTTGAGAAAACAGCCTTAAAATTATCTAAGGGTACTGTACTTGATATTGGATGTGGGGCCGGCAGTCATAGTTTGTATTTAAAATCAAAAGGACTAAAGGTGAAATCAATCGACATTTCTGTAGGGGCGATTAAAGCCTGTCGTTTGCGTGGATTAAACCAGGCACATGTATTGGATGTAATGGACGAAACCGCCTCTTTTGACACCCTGTTATTATTAATGAATGGGTCTGGGGTTTTCCAATCGCTAGCACATACGCCTTTTGTATTAAGCCATCTAAAAACACTTATAAATCCAGACGGGCAAATCCTAATTGATTCTTCTGACATTAAATATATGTACGAAGATGAAGAAGGAGGTTATTGGATGGACGCCACAAAAGACTATTACGGCGAACTTGACTATACGGTACGTTATAAAAACCAAGAAGCGACCTTTAGCTGGATGTATCTTGATTTTGAAAACCTTAAAATCGCTTGTGAACAGGCTGGACTGCGATGCGAATTAATTGAAGAAGGCTCTCATTTTGACTTTCTAGCAAAAATAACATTGGCTTAAAAGTCAAATTTATAACTCGCGCCTCCTAAAATCTGAAACCCTTGAACTGGATAATGGTTCCACCGGCTATAATTAGAATTGGTCATATTATTAACTTTCAGAAAGGCACCCCATTGGGATGAAACCTGATAATCTAATTGAAAGTTGGCATCAAAAAAAGAATCTAAAGTCTCATTGGTAGTCTCTGAGAGTAGGGAATCGTTTGTAGTAGAATCTTGTCTGGCTCCATAGTAAAAAAAAGTTCCAACCAATGTCCATTTGTCTGAGATTTGATAATCTAGAAACAGAGACGCTTCAAAATTAGGTAAATTCCAAACCGTTGGTTCCAAATTACTTGAATACTTATAAAGGTCTCCTTTGAGTCGAAGCATTAACTTTTCACTCATGTCAAATTCTAAAGCGCCTGAAACGTTAAAAACATCAACGTCATCATAGACAATTCCAAAAGAGTTTCCTTGGTTGTAGTTAGTGAGTGCTGAAAGGTTCAGAATAGTATTGGAACGGAAAAGCGCTTTATCATTTTGTTTAGAATAACTTCCGTTTAGGTTGTATGCTATGGATTCTGATAGTTTTCCTTTGCTACCAACGATTAATTTATAGGGAGTTGAGCTTGGGCGAATCTCTAGAGTAGGAGATATAAATGGATTGATTTGTGCAAAATCAGAATACGTATTTTGAATTAAATCACCTTTTAGCTGAGCATAAGCCAAAACAATAGAATTAACGACTGAATAGCTAGCTTCTATATTCGGATAAATATAAAATTTATTTACATCTCTATTAGAATCGATTAAGAAAGCAGCTCTAACTCCAACTGAAACCGCTAAATCTCCATGAGAATATTTATAGGATGGCGCTACTTGAAAAAGTGTGTTTCCGTAACTATTCAGTTCAGGATCTAGGTAGTTTTGATTAAATTCCCCATTTAAATAATCAATACTTAAATTCGTGTTAATTGATTGATCAAATAAATTTAGTTGCAGGCTTGAGTCTGCCTCAAGCCGATATTCTTGACAACCATAGGCATCTGAAAATCGTTGAAAATCAATTGATCCTATTTGAAAGACTCCTTTTGTAAACTGCACATCACTGGACAAAGACAGTTCAGAATAAACTTGCTTAGAGTTTATCGAAAAGGTTGTTGGGTAAGGGAGTCCATACCAATTAATCGCTTGACGGGCATAGGCGAGGTCCGTATTCCAAGTAAACGTTTTTAATGCTTGGACATAATTAACCCGAACCTTGTTATTTGAAAAAGAATCCTCTAACTGAAGACCGTCAATACCGCCTTGTGACGAGTGGTGCTCAACATACCCTGCTAAAGTCTCTCCTTTACCAAGTTTGTGATTAAGGTATAAATCACCTAACACAGTGCCATAATTTCCAAAACTAAGAGAAGTGTAGTTTTGAAATAATTTTTTTTTTTTCAATCTTTTAACCCCAATTGAATTCCCTTTTGCAGGCGTAAATGTAGAGGCGACTGGAATAGAGAAAATAGTATACTTAATACTTTTTTGAGAGTCCTCAGAAACCATTATGCTTGGCGCTTGCTTAAGTTTAAAGGCGTCAGATATTTTGGGAGTATAGGGTTTTACAATAGTCACTACCTGTGTATCTATAGAGTCTAGTAAACGTGTTTTAGGGTTTTGTGCTTCTATCTTTTGACCATAAAGCACAGCAGCTAAAATAAAGAGTAGACTTAAATAATATTTTAGTTTAATATTCATCATTCTAATTTTCATTTTGTGATTCCGTTTCTACAGAATAGTTGGTCTTATAAACTTCTAACTTAATCCGCTCAAGTTCTAATTGTGCTTCGTCTACAACTTCCTTAAAATCCGTAAAATTTTGAGTGACATTTTCTAAAATATAAGTCGCTTGAAAATCATCACCAAGAGCATAAAAGTTCTTGGCCATAATAATAAGTCCTTTAGAAGCATAATACTTATAGCTAGAAAAGTTTTTAACCAATACTTGAATACTTTCATTAGACGCTTCAAAATCTCCATCAGAATAGATAAAATAGGCCTCATAATACTGTGCTTCAGCCGCCATCGCTCCGGTAGCAATCTCCCGAACTTGGCTGTAGGCAGCTCGTGCTTTTATTTCATTATTTGTTTTCATCGCAGCTCTTGCAATAATAATGTAGGCGTCACTCTTTATATAGACATCTGTTTTTGAGTTTTGAAGAATCGTATCCGCATAACGAATCGCAGCATCATAATCTTCGAATTGAAAATAGACTTTCATTAAATTAGACTGTGCATACAACCTGTTTTGTGGGTTTTTAGATTCGGATTCTAGGCGTAACAAGACATTCAATGCCACTTTAAAATCTTCTGAATCTAGTAAGATTTTAGACCTTTTGAATAGTGCTTTTTCTGTGAACTCACTCACAGGTTGCTCGCAGACATATTGATAATGTGGTAATGCATTCACTGTTAAAGCAGTTATGTTATACAATTCAGCAAGATAAAAATGAGCTTTTATAAGTTGTTTGCCATTTGGAAAACCAACAATATAACCGTTAAATAATTCAATAGCTTTTTTTATATTGTTATCTAAATACTGTTTTTCTGCAGCTTCATAAGTAGCCGTTTCTAATTCACTATCACTTATGCTTGCGTAGTCAAAAGATTTGACCCAAAGTGCATAGTTGTCTACCTGACCTAAATCAATATAAATAGAACGTGAGGATCTAATGGCCTGAAATGCTTCAGGGGTAGAAGGATATCCTGTTGCTACGGAATTAAAACTTTTTAGAGCTGATTGGGTGTCATTTTGATTATACTCAATTAATCCCTTACGCAATAACGCTTTGGACACTAAGGGGCTAGTTGAATAAGTTGTTATTAAGTCAGTATAGATTTCAATAGCTTTTGCTGAGTTTGATTGATTCGCATAGGTGTTTGCTAATTCAAAAAGCGCTTGATCTTTCAAATAAGATGATTTATAATCCATCAATTTATTTAGACCATTAATTTTGGTTTCGATTTGACCCAAATACCCATTACTAACCGCTATTTGAAACGTTGCATAGTCTGCTTCAATTTTATTTAAATCCAAAGCAGCTTGGTAAGCATCAATTGCTAGACTGTATTTAGTACTCACAAAATAGGAATCAGCCATTCTAAGATATGCATCGTTTAGAACCACCAAATCAGGTGGTTTATTTTCTATACATAACTGGTAATTCTTGATAGCATTTCCATACTCCTTTAACTTGAAATACGTATAAGCTAAATTATAATTTAAGTTTTCAGATTCTTCAAATTGGGAACTCTGAACAAGTTGACTAAAGTCTTTAAACCGCTCAAGTGCCTTGTTATAATTCATTAATTGATAAGCTACTTCTGCACTCCAATACGTAGCTCTTGCCTTTATAATTGGATCAAAAGGTATAGAAAGTGAATTATCTAATAGTGCATCAGATGCATTGTAGTCAGCTTCGTTATATAATTCTAATGCCCTGAGAAATGTAACTTTTTGGTAGGCTTCTTTATAAATAGGTTTGGGTTTATTTTTCAACAACTCCAGGGCCTCTTTGTAATTATTGGAACTAATGTATGAATCGATGAGTAACGACTCAACCTCTATTTTAAAGGCTGATTTAGGATACATTGTTAAAAATCGGGACAAAACTTCAGTCGTAGACTGGTAGGGATTACCAATTTCATAGCTCAATTTAGCATAATTGAACCAAGCATCTTCTTTGATTGTGTCAACAAAACCCATTTCAGAAGCATTTTTAAACGCATTTAATGCAGCTTGTTTTTTATTCAAGTTGAGATAACATTCTGCTAAAATATAGTAGGCATTTTGAGAAATATCATTTGAACCATCTATTATTTTATTAAACTCATTAATTGAATTTTGATAGTCGTTTTGTTTGTAAAAAGCATAGCCAAGTTGATAGAAATCTGTATGGTTCCAGCGTCCTTTTTTGCCTTTATAAGCTTCTAAATATGGAATTGCTTTCGCATAGTCCTGAAGGTTAAAATAGCTTTCTCCTATGATTTTAGAAAGCTCAGAAAATTCCTTAGGTGAGCCCTCTTTGATACGTACTAATGCTAAGTCTGTCGCTTTTTTAAAGTTGCCTAATTTAAAATTTAAGTCCGCTTGATAGTAGGCTAAATTTTCATTATAGGACGAAACACCTTCAAGTTGATCAAAATAGATAGATGCAGTGTTGTAATCATCTGATTGATAGGCCATAAAACCCATATAATATTTAGCTTGTGACCCGTAGAGTTGAGAGCTTTCAAGCCGATTTAGATTCAATTTAGCCTTTTCATAATTTTTAATTTCATAAAGACTATAGCCATAATTGAAATGAAACGGCTCCCAACTTGATATAGAAAGTCTGTTAATATCAACCTTTTCATACCACTTACAAGCATAAGCATATTTAGAGGTTTTAAAATAATAATTTGCAATTTCAAAATAAGCTGAATTTAGCTTGATGCTAGAAGGATAATCTCTCACAAAAGATTCTACAAGAAATTCAGCGTTTGGTTGGTTAAGCCTAACCGCACAATTGGCAATGTAATAAGTGGCATTTGATTTTAAAAAAAAATCTGATGTACTGGATTCAACGGATTGAAAAATAAGCTGAGCTGATTGAAACTGTTGAGTATTGTATAGAGATAATGCAGAATTATAACGAACTGTTTCGTGAGAATAAATAGCTGATCTTTGAGCAGACCCAATACACACAAAACACATAAAAGAAAGTTGAACAAGGTATTTTATTGTGTTCATAGATAGAGAGTTTATACATTCAAATATAAAATTTATACAGATGATAACGAGAAAAAAAGGAGGAAATTATACCTTTTATATAATTAAAATGAAACCAATGCGTTTTAAGTAAAGGGTTGTTTGATAATTGAATCAAATAGTAATACTTTTATGAAAATTATTTTCAGAAATAAACAATGTCAAATTCAGTGTTAAAATTACAAGAAGTTTCTATTTTTCAAAACAACAATTTGATCCTAAACAAGGTAAATATTGACGTTAAAAAAGGGGAATTCGTATATCTGATTGGAAAAACAGGTTCAGGAAAAAGTAGTTTGTTAAAAACTCTTTACGGAGATCTGCAATTAACAAATGGCAGTGGCTCAATTGTTGAGATGGATTTAAAGATAATGAAAGAAAAGGATATTCCCTTTTTGAGACGTAAGTTAGGAGTAGTATTTCAAGATTTTAAATTAATGAATGAACTCACTATAAACGGAAACCTAGAATTTGTTTTAAAAGCGACTGGATGGAAACAAAAAGAGCTTATAATCGCTAAAGTAGAAGAGGTTCTCAATAAGGTCAACATGCATTCCAAAGGGCATAATTTCCCCTACGAACTTTCTGGAGGAGAGCAACAACGCGTAGCTATAGCAAGAGCGCTTTTAAATGATCCTCAATTAATTTTAGCTGATGAACCTACAGGGAATCTAGATCCACAAACAAGTATGGAGGTGATGGAAGTCCTTTTAGAACTGAATAAAAAAGGACACACTATTTTTATGGCAACCCATGACTATGCTTTGATATTGAAATATCCAAGTAAAACACTCAAATGCGAAGACTCTAAAGTTTTTGAGGTTGTTCAACGTAAAAACTAATCATGCTTTCTATACTTATTCCAACTTACAATTATAAGGTTGAAGCATTAGTCAATGAACTACATGCCCAGGCAACTGATTGTCAGATAGATTTCGAGATTATTATTGGAGATGACTATTCAAATCAAACCATTTACAATAATACTGACTTAAGTAAAACAGGACAAATCAAATTACACCGAAGCGATTCTTCTATTGGCAGAACTGAAATGCGAAAATTATTATGCAAAAAAGCAAAATATAACTGGATGTTATTCATTGATTCAGACATGCTTCCTACTGAAAAAGAATACATAGGAAAATATATAAATGCTTTAGAAAAAAATACAGAAATAAAAGCATTCTTTGGAGGTTATTCCTATTCACACCAATATCTTAAAAAGGATCGGTTACGATTTAGATATGGAATTAAAAGAGAGTTTAAGTCTGCTTTGGATCGTGAAATTAAACCCTACAGGAACATCTACTCTGGAAATATGTTAATCCGTCGAGAAACTTTTGAACTGACAAATCCATCACTTGAAAATCGTTACGGACTTGACTTGGCATTTAGCTGGGAACTAGAATCCAAAAACATCCCTTTTAAACACCTGGATAATTACACAAACCATATGGGAATTGAGGACAACCAATGCTTTCTGTTGAAATCTAAAGAGGCTTCACGAACAATAAGATATTTATATGACGAGAATTTAATTAGCTCAAAACAAAGTAAATTAGTATGGGCTTATAAATTGATAGAAAAACTACATTTGACTAAAGTACTAGAGCTAAAAGGAAGACTATTTAACCCTTTAATGTCATGGATGTTAATTAACTATAAACCCCCATTAATTGCATTGGACTTCTATAAATTATATCACTTTTGTAAGAAATAAATTAATGCCTTTAATTTCAATCGTAATTCCGCTATATAACAAAGAACGCTTCATTAAAGAAACGTTGAAAAGCGTATTTAGTCAATCGATTCAAGACTATGAAGTTATTATTGTCGATGATGGCTCAACTGACAATAGTGCGTCCATAATAAATGATATTAATGATCATCGGATCAGTATTTTTTCAAATTCAAATAATGGTGTTTCTCATGCTAGAAACTTTGGGATATCCAAATCTAATTCAGATTTAATCGCTCTAATCGATGGGGATGATTTATGGGAAACAAATCATTTGGAAAACCTTTATAAATTATACACAAGCTTTCCAGGTTGCGGATTGTACGCCACAGCATACTATAAAAAATATTTCAATGGGCGAAAAATAAAACCAAAATATAATGGGGTTTCAGCGAATCATTTTGGGATTATCAATGATTATTTTTCTGCCTCAATTTATGATAGTATAGCTTGGTCGTCAGCAGTTTTAGTACCCAAGAAAACATTCACTAAAATTGGAATGTTTGACGAAGAAATGCGCTCTGGACAGGATACTGATTTATGGGTTCGAATAGCACTTAAAGAGTCCATTGCCTTTTCTTCATCGGCAAGTTCAAATAAAATTATTTTAGCGCCCAAATACCATTTATCCTATTCAGTGAATAGAATTGACCGATTAAAACTTTTTGATAAATTTAAAGCTGTAGTTCAACCTACTAATTCTTTCAAAAAATATATGGATTTAAATCGGTTTTCGGTAGCTATTGAAAGAAAGGTAGCTAACGATTATAGTAATTACAGAAGACTTAAAAAGGAAATAAACCCTTTAAACCTTAATTTCAAGCAACGTTTGATACTCAACTCACCTTCTGAAATTATAGTAATCTTGAAGGGTCTACAAAATATATTATTACGATATAATATATACCTATCTCCCTTCAAATAAGGACAATTATCAAAAGTTAAATACTTTCAATAATTTGCTTCCAATCTTTTGAAATATGTTCTTTATTAAACTTTTCAACACTCTTTTTGGCGTTATTTTTACAAAACAAATAGAGGTTATTATCAGTCACAAAACGATTCATAGCCTCGGACAATAAGTAGGGGTTATTGTTTGGTACCAATAATCCGTTTTGAGCCTCTATTATAATTTCAGAAGGACCAGATTGACAGTCAACAGAAATCACAGGAGTTCCATGAAATAAGCTTTCAATTAACATTGTAGGAAACCCTTCGTATTTACTTGTAAGTATCGTAAACATCGCTTTAGAGACCACTGAATAAGGATTCTTAGTATACGGCAAAAACAAAACGTGTTTATTTATATCCATAGCTTGAACTTTCTGTTTTAACTTTAGCTTATCACTACCTTCCCCTAGGATGACAAGTTTAATGTTTTTATCCCTTAAAACTGAAAGCTTATAGCTTTCAATTAATAAAGTCAAATTCTTTATAGAATCTTCTATCCTGCCAAAAAATAAAATATAATCGTCCTTAGGGACTAACAAATCTATCTCAGGTTTAGTGTGAACTTCATTTACTGCATTATGAACAACATGCACATTGTCAAAGTGGTACCTAGAAAGTAATTTAAACTTTATAGCATGAGATACTGTTACAAATTTAAAAGCTTTTTTGTATAAATACTGGGCTACACACTTGTTATTAGGGATGTAATTTTCTAGAAAAAAGCTATGAACAATAAAAATTACTTTTTGATTTACGTAGATAAGTTTATTAATTAAAAATTGTTTGATTATACTTGGTCTAGAACGACTGTCTATTATAAAATCGAAATTCTGTGTTCTTATAAAATAAAAAAAAACATAGAATCTTTTTATTTTTCCGAAAAAAGAATCGTTTTCTTTTTTTAAAATGCCTAAATTTAATAAGGTTCCCTTGTACGCATAATCTATAGTATCAAGAATGCTCACGATATGAACATCATAGCCTAAGCTGTCTAATAAAATTGATAGTACTGCAGAAGATTTTTGCCCCCCTCCTTTACCTAATGAAGAGGTTACAATACATATCTTTATTTTAGCTTTTTTTGTATTACTCAAAATATAATTTAATGGAAGTTAATAGATTAATGGTTATTTCAAATTTAATCTAAATTAAAATAGGTATCGTATTCAGAGTTCTTTAAAATAATCCTTTTTCGCTTTTTAAATTTCGAACTAAAAATACTTCTCTCCAAATCAACTTCTTGGGCTGAAATCTCTAGTAAATCAGCTAAGCTGTGAAACAGGTCATCAAGCATATATGGCCTGTCAACCACTGATTCGAGCTGCATATGTTCCTTGAAATTTTCAGATTGCCACAATAAAAATGGAACATCATACATATCTTTAGTTGAGATGTCTTCATTGTGACCTGCCATATTATAGTCTTTAAACAATTCTTCTCCATGATCGGAGAAGTATAAAACGAAACTCTTCTTATTAAGAGTTTTAATTTTTTGAATGATTTGAGAGACCACATAATCTGTATAAAGCACCGCATTATCATAATGATTAATTGTCTTAAAAATCTTATTAGACTTGTAGTTACTCAAGGGAGTATCAGTGAATGTATTAAAATCTTCAGGGTATCTATTTACATAATTAACGTGAGTTCCCATTAAGTGAATAATAATAAGCTTTTTTGAAGACGAATTATTAGCCAGAATAGTTTCTAATTCGGGTAAGAGTGCACCATCCATTACTTTATTATGAACACCCTGTATAGTAGTTAAAAAATTGGTTCTTGAAGATGATAAAGCAATTTTAGTAACCAGACTCTCATAGACACCAATGGGTCTCTGGTTTGACAACCAGGTAGTTTCAAAACCAGCACTATTAGCAAGTTGAACAATAGATCCATCTCCTATTTTATCTGGATTCTCATAGTTTCCAAGGGTCAGTAATTTAGTGATTGAGGTAATTGAATGAGGATGTGCACTAATTACATCATTATAGACAGATAACTGATCTTTAATAGATGTTAGTTTGGGTGAGGTGGCTCTATAATAATTGTATAACCCAAAATGAGCACGTGAGGTAGACTCCCCTAAAACAACAACGTATACTTCATCTTCATTAATTACGGGTCGAGAAACATTTGTAAAATCACCAGTACTATTAGTCTTATAATTGCCCAATTTATTAGATTCTAAAGCATACTCTGTTGAAGATTTTAATATTAAGTACGGTAGATTATAAACTATAAGAGCCGAAAACTTGAGAAATGCGACAACTATACCTACACAAATAGAAACCCTAATTAGTGCTCGTTTAGACTGATTATTAAAATGATTCAGATTTGATGTCAATCTATAAACCGATAAGGCTACAATAATAAAAAGTATAACAGAAAAGATAATAACCTTAGAGTCAAAGTAGAAATTAAGGAATTCGATTGCTTCAGATCTATTTGATTCTAATGAAACAAATAATGAAGAGGCACTCAAAAAAGTGTCAAAAAGATAATAATAAACAGTTTCAAAGTAGATACACAAACAAAAAAATAGATAAACAAAATAAATATAGACTGATTGAATTTTTCGATAAGAAATTAGATAAAGTGGACTTAATAACAGGACAGAAAACAGGATGTTTTCAATCGTATTATAAAAAGACGAAATCTTTAATCCTTTATATATAAGCTCAAAAACTAAAGCAACAGAAATGATTATCAAAAATTGATAAAATATTTGTCTAATAATTTTAAAATTAGTCATTTCTAGTTATTTAAAATTTAATTTTCTATAGTGTTTTATTGTCTCCAATTACTGTCTTTCTTAACACAAAAAGCACACTCCCTAAATATATTAAATTACTAACAAAAAGCGCCATAACCACTCCTTCGGTACCAAAAGAAGGCAAGAAACATCTACTAAAAATATAATACATAAACAATCCAATTAACTGTGTGGACACGAAATAATTAATCTGTTTTTTTGCTAAAAAATGATAGGACAATACATTAGCTATAAACCTCACAAAATCTCCAGCCAATTGCCACTTAAATAAAATAGACATACCCAAAAAAGCCTCAGTAAATATAAATTCAATTAATACATTTCTAAGTAAAAAAACTAATACCATTCCAACAAAAACTAATGGAACCAATGATTTATATACTTTCTTTATCTCTGTTCTAAACTCAAATGATGTCTTAATAGTAGCATACTTAGGTAAAATATATAGTGAGAAGATTGCAATTAAAAATTGCATATAAATTTTTGAAATTGAATTCATCGCCGTCCACGATCCTGCTTCGGCTTCACTGATTTTTTCTAAAATAAGTGTTCTTAAGTCAATTTCTATATAATTTGATAAAACGGTAGCCACAAAAGACATCGCTGTAAACCCTAAAAGCTGCTTTAGAAAAGGGACTTTAAAAGAGATTGATTTAAAATCTATATAATCTTTTAAAAGTTTACCAAAGATTAATAATAATACAGTGAACTGAATTATAGGAGTCATCGCTATAGCAACTAGCACCCCTTTTATAGAATAAAAATAAAGACTAATTAATAATAAAACAGCAGCAAGAAAATGAGAAATAAATTCAATCTTAGTATGCTTCTTATAGTCAGAAATTCCGTTTACAACTCCACTAAAAATACGATTCATCGAAATAAAAGGGACTGAAACAGCTATAAGTTTAAAGACAATTGTATACGACTCTGAAAAGAATAATTTATTTGAAAAATACGATGCTCCAAAAAACAAAACACAAAATGAAACTATACTAGCAACAAAGCTGAAAACATATAAGGTGGAAAATAATTTTAATAAGTTCTTTTGATTGGACTTATACTCTGAAACATACTTAACAACCCCGTTAAATGTGCCTAGAGAGGAGAGACTCATAAGCATGGACGAGATATTACGCAACTGACCTACTTTAGCAATACCAGCTTGGCCTGTATATTGAGCTAGAAGGTTTTGAACAATCAAAGACATAACAAGTCGAGTTCCAACTACCAAAGAGTTAAGGGAGGTAATTTTAAGGATTAGATTATTACTTATGAATTTAGGTAGCTTCACTTCAGCTTTTTAGAAATATTAATATCACTCTAAAATTCAAAAAAAATGAATAACAATAACGCAAGGCTAAATTGCTAAAAATTTAATTATCTAATTAGTTAATAGCGTGAAAATACTAATTTTTCTTCAAAAAGAGGTAATATAAATTAATTCCAAAAATGGCTGCATTAGATATTATGATGGGCCAAGAAATATCTAATAAAAATCCATAGGCTACAAACAATGCACAAGCTAAAGTATTAAGAGTCCTTAGGTGACGAATATCTTTCATTAAAAAAGATACTAATAGAAACAGCATTGCAGCATAACCAACTAGTTCAGTCATATAAATAAATAAAATGAGATTCATTATAGAATCTTGTTTCGCTTACGATCAACTTCTGTAAGATATATTTTACGCAACCTTAAAGACTTCGGAGTGACTTCAACATACTCGTCTTTTTGAATATATTCCAATGCTTCTTCTAAAGAAAACTTAATTGCAGGAACAATTTTTGCTTTGTCATCTGCACCGGAACTACGAACGTTACTTAACTTTTTAGTTTTTGTAATATTAATTGCCATATCGTCGCCACGTGAATTTTCTCCAATCACTTGACCTTCATAAATACTTTCACCTGGATCGACAAAAAACTTACCTCGGTCTTGTAACTTATCGATAGAGTAAGGAATTGCTTGACCCAATTCCATAGAAACAAGAGATCCATTTTGGCGTTCTGGAATACCTCCTTTAAGAGGCTGATATTCTTTAAACCTGTGGGCCATAATAGCTTCACCAGCTGTCGCTGTTAGTAATTGATTACGCATCCCTATAATTCCCCTTGAAGGAATCATAAATTCACAGACCATTCGCTCACCTTTTGCTTCCATACTCAGCATTTCTCCTTTACGCATGGTTACCATTTCAATGGCTTTTCCCGAAACAGATTCTGGTAAATCAATAGTCATTTCTTCGACAGGCTCGCATTTAACTCCATCAATAACCTTTATAATTACTTGTGGCTGACCAATCTGCATCTCATAACCCTCACGACGCATTGTTTCAATTAATACAGAAAGGTGCAAAACACCTCTGCCAAATACCATAAATTTATCAGCACTATCAGTCTCATTAACTCTTAATGCTAAATTCTTTTCTAATTCTTTATTTAGGCGCTCCTTAATATGTCTAGAGGTTACAAACTTACCATCCTTTCCAAAGAAAGGAGAATCATTAATTGTAAACAACATACTCATAGTTGGCTCATCAATAGCAATCGTTTTAAGACCTTCTGGATTTTCAAGATCTGCTACTGTATCACCAATTTCAAACCCTTCCAGGCCTACTATAGCACAGATATCACCAGTTTGAACTTCTTCAATCTTTTTTCTTCCTAAGCCTTCAAATACGTGAAGCTCTTTTATTTTCGATTTCATGATACTTCCGTCACGCTTGACAAGCGAAATTTGCTGTCCTGTTTTCAAACTACCACGCGTTAATCTACCGATAGCAATTCTACCTGTAAAAGATGAGAAGTCTAGGGACGTAATTAACATTTGTGTATTACCTTCAGAAATTTTTGGAGAAGGAATATGCTCAATCACCATGTCTAACAATGGTTCGATGTTATCTATTTCATCTTTCCAGTCGTGATTCATCCAATTATTCTTGGCCGAACCATATACGGTTGGAAAATCTAATTGCCACTCTTCAGCACCAAGCTCAAACATCAAATCAAATACTTTTTCATGTACTTCGTCAGGCGTACAATTTTCCTTGTCTACTTTATTAATAACTACACAAGGCTTTAATCCAAGGTCAATCGCTTTCTGTAATACAAAACGTGTTTGAGGCATTGGACCTTCAAAAGCATCAACCAATAGCAATACACCATCAGCCATGTTTAATACACGTTCTACCTCTCCACCAAAATCGGCGTGACCAGGCGTATCAATAATGTTGATTTTAGTATCTTTATAGATTACAGACACATTTTTAGCTGTGATCGTAATTCCCCTCTCACGTTCTAAATCGTTGTTATCTAGAATTAAATCACCTGTGTTTTGGTTTTCACGAAAAAGTTGACAGTGATACATGATTTTATCAACCAGTGTTGTTTTTCCGTGATCAACGTGTGCAATGATTGCGATGTTTTTTACATTAGCCATAAGTGCCTTGTTTTAAGCGTGCAAAGTTACATTTAATTTTCTGACTTTAATGCAGCTTATTAATTTTATAACACCTTTTAATTTTGATTATATTTGCAGCATAAATTTTAAAGTTATGAATCTTAACGATATTCCAAAACTAAAATATTGCGATTCGGGTAATTTTTTTTTACTCGCAGGTCCTTGTGCTATAGAAAGTGAAACAATGGCTATGCAAATTGCTGAAAAAGTGTGCAAAATCACAGAGAATTTAAAAATCCCTTATGTATTCAAAGGAAGTTTTAAAAAAGCTAATCGCAGTAGAATTGATAGTTTCACAGGAATTGGAGATGAAAAAGCACTTAAGATCCTTAGAAAAGTTTCTGAATCCTTTGACATACCAACGGTTACTGATATTCATGAAGTGTCCGATACTAATCTAGCAGCAGAGTACGTAGATGTGCTTCAAATCCCTGCTTTTTTGGTGCGACAAACTGATTTGGTCGTTGCGGCAGCTAAGACCGGAAAAGTGGTAAATCTGAAAAAAGGGCAATTCATGAGTCCTGAAGCAATGAAACATGCGGTTCAAAAGGTGAAAGATGCTGGTAATGAAAATGCTTGGATTACAGACCGTGGAACGATGTTTGGTTATCAAGATATGATTGTTGATTTTCGTGGAATTCCAACTATGAGACAATTTGCACCAACTATTTTAGATGTAACTCACTCACTTCAACAACCCAATCAGACCAGTGGAGTGACTGGCGGACGCCCAGAAATGATTGAAACTATTGCTAGAGCAGGTATTGTAAACAATGTAGATGGATTATTCATTGAAACTCATTTTGATCCTTCCAATGCAAAAAGTGATGGTGCTAATATGCTACATTTAGATCATTTAGAAAAACTACTAACTAACCTTACTACTATTAGACGTACTGTTAATTCCCTTTAAATTCATGTACAAAGCATTATTTGTTTGCATATTATTATCTATTAGTGGCAGTAGTTATTCGCAGAAAAAGCAAATTGAAACGACCCCACTTAAATTTAACTTTAAAACTCAGAATAAGGGTAAGTTTTATTTTTACTGGGGATGGAACAAAGCACAATACAGTTATTCAGATATACAATTTAAAGGGAATGACTACAACTTCACGTTGTATGATGTGGCGGCAGAAGATCGTCAAACGCCATGGGACCCAGGTGTATATTTAAATCCTGGTAGTATTACGATCCCTCAAACAGTAGCACGAATTGGTTATTATTTTCATGATAACTGGAACCTCTCTGTTGGAGTTGATCATATGAAGTATGTAATGGTTGACGTCCAAGGAGTCACCATAGATGGTTATATCGATATTCAAGATCCATCAACACAATTTAACGGAGTATATAATAATGCACCCCTAATAATTGATGAAGATTTTTTACAATTTGAACATACCGACGGACTTAACTATGTAAATCTTGAAATTTCTAGAGTCGATAATATTGGAGATTATTTTAAGTGGGACTCCAAAAAAATACAAGTAAATATTTTGGAAGCTTTCGGAGCAGGGTTCTTATATCCAAAAACAAATTCAACTTTGTTATCTAAAGAACGTTATGATGACTTTCATCTATCCGGATTTGGGGTGTCTTTTAAAGGTGGAATTAACCTAACTTTCTTAGAGCATTTCTTTGTGCAAGGTGAAATAAAAACAGGCTACATTAATATGTCTGATATACGAACAACAACATCAGATGTAGACTCAGCATCTCAAGAATTCTTCTTTTTTCAAAGAAATATATCTTTTGGATATATCTTTCAACTTGTTAAATAACTCTATTAATCTTTTAATTTTGTAGATGGTACAATGGACTTAAAGCCATACTTATCAATCAAATAAACTAGAGAAGTCATTGTAGCTGCACCAAGCTCTAACTCACGTTTGTTAACGGCATCAAAAGTATCATTTGCCGCATGGTGGTGATCAAAATAACGCTGTGAATCTGGACGCAATCCAGCCAGCACATTTGTACTTTTCTTTAAAGGACCTATATCAGCTCCACTTCCTCCTTTTTTAAAATAATGAATTAGATAAGGCTCAAATAAGGGTTTCCACTCAAAGATTTGATCAACTTTATAATCTGGACCATCAAAAGTAAAACCACGTGGAGTAAACCCTCCAGAGTCGCTTTCTAATGCGAAAATATGGTTTTCCTCTTTTAGACTAGCCTCTTTGGCATAGGCCTTCCCTCCTCTTAAGCCGTTTTCTTCATTCATGAATAAAACAACTCTAATGGTTCGCTTTGGTTTAATTCCAGAGTTTTGAAGTAATCTCAAAACATCCATTGATTGCACACAGCCTGCACCATCATCATGTGAGCCATCTCCTAAGTCCCAGGAATCTAAATGGCCACCTACAGTGATAATTTCATTTGGAAATTCAGATCCTTTAATCTCTCCAATTACATTATACGACAAAACATCTTTCAGTTGACGACAGTTTTGTTTTATAAACAACTTAATACTAGGGTCTATCTTTAACATTCCACTTAACTTTTCTGCATCATTGGTGCTGATAGCAGAAGATGAGATTCGTTTTGATACAGGCGTTTTTCCATAGGACATGGCCCCTGTGTGAGGTAAATCATCTAACCTTAAATTCATTGAGCGAACTATTGTAGCAACAGCTCCTAGCTTACCAGCCTCTTCTGCGCCGTTATAACGTTGATCTACACAACCTCCGTAAGCTTCAAAAGTATGTATTAAATCAGCTTGCATAGGGCGGTTAAAAAATACAATTTTACCTTTAACCAAGTTGGAGTCTAAGGCTTTTAACTCTTGAATACCATTAACTTCAATAACCTCAGCTTTTACACCTTGAGCAGGAGTAGAAACAGAACCACCCAAAGCACATATATTGACCGAAATAGTTTTTCCAGGAGCCGTTTCTATATATCCAAATTCAGGATTTCCACGAACCCATTTAGGAACCATTACTGGCTGAAGCCAAACACGGTCAAGTCCTAATTTTTCTAATTCGAATTTGGTATACTCTACTGCATATTCCGCGTTTAGGGACCCCGACAAACGTCCACCAATTTCATTAGATAAATAATCTAGCCACTCATAACTATGCCCATCTGTTAAAGCATTTTTATAAATTTTTTTTATGTAGTCGGCATCAGATTGCGCAGAAGACACTAACACAAGAAAAAATAGAGGGATGAAAAGGTGATATTTCATAAGGCTAATTTTATTAAGTAAATCTAAAGGATGAAAGTTAAACGATCGTTAAGATTATTATAAAACTTAATTATTTACTGACAAAAGATTTTACATCAGAAACCGTAACTTCAGATTCTCCAAGGATAATAAGACGTTCAACTACATTTCTTAATTCTCTTACATTTCCTGTCCAATCGTAAGACTCAAGTAATTTGAGTGCTTCTTTTGAAAAACTTTTTTTTGAATTTCCTTGCTCAGTAGCAATTTTATCAGTGAAATGGTCTATCAGTAGAGGAATGTCAGATCTACGATCGTTTAGACAAGGTACTTTAATCAAAATTACTGCCAATCGGTGGTATAAATCTTCACGAAAGCGACCTTCTAAAATTTCTTTTTTAAGATTTTTATTAGTTGCAGCAATAACACGAACATTAACTTTAATATCTTTATCACTTCCAACTCGCTGAATCCGGCTCTCTTGAAGGGCTCTCAACACTTTGGCTTGTGCAGATAAGCTCATATCTCCAATTTCATCTAAAAAAATTGTTCCCCTGTTTGCAGCTTCAAACTTACCAGCACGGTCTTTGTGGGCACTGGTAAAGGCGCCTTTGATATGGCCAAATAATTCACTTTCTATCAGCTCACCAGGTATTGCTGCACAGTTGACTTCAATCATAGGGCCGTCTGCACGATTACTTTTTTGATGTAACCAATGAGCAACCAATTCTTTCCCGGTTCCATTAGGTCCTGTGATAAGAACACGAGCTTCCGTTGGAGCTACCTTATCAATGATGGATTTAATATTCTCTATTGCAGGACTATCTCCAATCATTTCAAACTGCTTACTAACTTTTCTTTTGAGAAGTTTATTTTCTACCACTAGCTGTTTTTTGTCTAATGCATTTCTGATGGTATTTAATAGCCGATTTAAGTCAGGAGGCTTGGAGATATAATCAAAGGCTCCCATACGCATGGTATTGACTGCCGTATCCAAATCTCCATGTCCCGAAATCATTACCATTGGGATTTCTGGTTTAATTTTCTTCACTGCTTGAAGCACCTCAATACCATCCATTTTTGGCATTTTAATATCACATAAAACTAGATCAAAATCTGTATTTTTAATCATTTCTGTCCCTATTAAACCATCTTCAGCTTCAAAAACCTCATAATGTGTGTTTTCTTCCGTTAGTATTTTCACTAATACTCGACGGATCGATGCTTCATCTTCAATTATTAATATTTTGGACATTTAACTATAGTTTTTCTATCAGTAAGGTAACAATAAAATTAATATTTTAACCACTTATAGAGGTCTTTGTAAGTCGGCTTTTTGCCATACATTAAAATTCCAATGCGGTATATTTTAGCTGCAAACCATACGGTAAAGATAAACGTTACAACAAGGATTGCAAGTGAAAGCAACTGTTGCCAAATGGGAACGCCAAAAGGAATCCGCATTAACATCACCACAGGCGATGTGAACGGGATGTAAGAAAGAACTGTACAAACAGTTCCGTGTGGGTCATCAACGACCGTAGGACCTCCAACATATATTGCTAAAATCAATGGAATCATTATTGGCAACATAAACTGCTGTGAATCTGTTTCATTATCAACTGCTGCCCCAATAGCAGCAAACAAAGAGGTATATAACAAATAGCCTCCTATAAAGTATAAAAGAAAAGCTATAAATAGGTTGGCTATAGGTAAGTTGCTAAATTCATTGAAAATAATTTTGATTTCATCTCCTATCCCGGGACTGGACAACGCCTCTGTGACCAGAGCTTGCTGTGAAGACTGAGAATCTGTAAGATCAATCCCAAAAACAGCTGTTAGTATTATAAAAAAAATAAAACCCAAAATAGCCCAAATAACGACCTGTGTGACTGCTACCAAAGAAGTTCCAACAATTTTACCCATCATTAACTGAACGGGCTTTACCGAAGAAATAATCACTTCAATAACACGACTAGTTTTCTCTTCAATAACGCTACGCATTACCATACCTCCGTAGATCATTATAAACATAAACAAAAGAAGTCCTGACAATGTTCCAAACGCTAGCTTCATAAGACTACCCGTTTTGGAAGTCTTAACTCCTTCAAATGATTCTTGATTTATAGAAACATAGATTTTAGAAGCATCTATCAAAGATAAATCAATTCCTTCATTTTGTAATTTTAGTTCAGATAACTTATTTTCTATTTTATATTCTAAAGATGATATGAATGTCAGTGAGGGTGATTCTTCTGAATAAAATTTAATAAGCTCTGCAACGGATTCTAAAGAACTGTTAGGAATATAAAGTAAGCCAGAAGCTTGATCTTGATTTGAAAGTGCTTTTGCTGTTTCTAAATCAATCTCAGTCAGCTTAGTATAAATAGTTTGATCATTTGACTGAAAAGAATCAGACAAAAATTCTGATTCGTCTAAAACATAAATAGATTTAACTGTATCTTCATTAAGGCTCGTCAAATAACCAATTAGTAAAGGTATGGCTGCAATGATAAACGGAGATAAAATAGTCATTATTATAAATGACTTTTTTCTAACTTTTGATAAATACTCGCGTTTTATAATTAATGGAATGTGATTCATAATTAATTATTTTTAATAGTTTGAATAAATATATCACTAGCATTTGGAATTAACTCCTTGAAATGAAGCACCTGGGATTGGGCTGTCAAAAACGCTAATAAATCGTTTGGAGTTTGATTAGCACCCAGAGATATGTTAAGTTTTAAATCGTTGTTCAACGATTTAAAATTAGCATTTGAAACTTTAAATTTCGCATCTATAGTTTGTTTGAGAGCCGCAGAACGCTCAGTCATTAACCCTACCTCAAAAGTATTTGTTTTATAATCACGTTTGATATCATCAAGCTTACCTTCCAGTATTTTTTTGGATTCATGAATTAATGCTATGTCATCACACAACTCTTCAACGGACTCCATGCGGTGGGTTGAAAATATAATAGTTGAACCTTCATCCCTAAGTTGTAATATTTCATCTTTGATTAGATTGGCATTAATTGGATCAAATCCCGAAAATGGCTCGTCAAAAATTAATAATTTAGGCTGGTGTAATACGGTTACTACAAATTGAATTTTTTGAGCCATTCCTTTAGAGAGTTCGTCGATCTTTTTATCCCACCAATGCCCAATCTCAAATTTATCAAACCAATAGTGTAATCGTTTTTTAGCCTCTGAATAAGACATACCCTTAAGTTGTGCCAAGTAAAGGGCTTGTTCTCCAACTTTCATTGACTTGTATAAGCCTCTTTCTTCTGGCAAGTATCCAATATACTGAACATGGTGCGGCTGTAGAGGTTCTCCATCTAAAAGAACTGACCCTGTATCCGGCATGGTTATTTGATTGATAATTCTAATGAGGGTGGTTTTTCCCGCTCCATTAGGACCTAAAAGGCCAAAAATACTATGTTTTGGAACCTGAATTGAGACCGCATCTAGGGCCTGAAATTCTCCGAAATATTTTGAAACTTCTTTCGTTTCTAAAAGTGTGCTCATGTAATATATTTATATAATAAGACTAAACAATATAAGAAAAGTTACAATAAAATCACCTAAACTTTCAATACTTAAAACAGGAAGGGAAAACTTAACCAATTAAAAAAAACACGGAATTAATAAAAGAAATAAAGTACAAACTGGATGAATTATAATTAGTAATTTCAATTCTAGTATATTGCACATATAAATTATTATTATGAAACTAAACTTACTGTCATGTGATGCACAGCGACCAGACAAAAGAGCAATTACAAAATGTATACTAGAGATTTCATCTAGTAAAAACTCATCCTTAGCAAATGAACTGACTGAAATCCTTCTAGAAGGAGATCCCGTTGATATTAATGTTGAAGATAAAAACTCCGGCTCGGCTTTGAGAGCCTTGAGAAAACTAAGTATCGATTATGAAATCATAGAATGAGCTCTATAAGTAATAGAAAACTGTAAAAAAATGACATAAACTTCCCATGACTACAAACACATGAAAGATAGCATGGTTATACTTAATTTTTTTTATAGAATAAAAAACAGCTCCAACAGAATAAAAAATACCTCCAGAAATAAGTAGATCTAGACCTTCTGGAGCAATATTTTCCATTAATGTCTTAAAAACAAATACAATTTGCCATCCCATTAAAAGATACATCGCAGTGGATAGCTTATCAAAACGTCCAGTGAAAAATAGTTTTAAGATAATTCCTAGCATGGCAAAGATCCAAGTTGTTGCAAAAATAATCCAACCTAAAACTCCGTCTAAAGTAATAATTGTAAACGGTGTGTAGGTCCCTGCTATTAAAACATATATCGCAGCATGGTCTAAAATATTTAACTTTCGCCTTTTTGAATCCTCTTTAGCTGAATGATAAAATGTAGAAGCTGCATATAGCAGTATCAAGCTCAAAGCGTAAATAACTAAACTAGCAGGTTTCCAGAAACCTTCGTAGTGAAAGGATTTTATAATCAGAAGCGGCAATGCAACCACACTTAACAAAAGTCCAAAAGCATGGGTGATGATATTTAATCGCTCTTCTTTAATTGAATAATAGTGATTTAATTCTTTGCTCATGAAGTTTTAAAAAGAGTAATTTAAAAAAAACAAAAGTAATAAATAAGTAATCAGAACTAGGATTTATTATGAGAGTTGTTTAACAAAAAACAGAATTATATATTCATTTAAAGTTAATGAGAATAAATAATTAAAAGAAAACTGAAGTTGTATTCAAAAGGGGATTAATAACTAAATATTCTAATTATGTTGTGACTAATTTTTAATTAAGTGAAATATTAATCATAATAAAGTATATTTATTTCAAATTTTAACCAAAGTACATAAATGAAATTTTACAGATTATCCATAATACTAGTTCTATCCATTTATAATAATTATAATACTCAAGCTCAAGAAACTCCTATTCCGAAGTATTCTAATACATCACTAGATTTTGAAGCAAGAGCGGCAGATTTAGTTTCACAAATGACTTTAGAAGAGAAGATCTCTCAATTAGGAGACGGAGCGCCTGCCATACCACGGCTAAATATCCAGGAGTATCATTGGTGGAATGAATGCTTGCACGGCGTAGCTAGAGCAGGAACTGCAACTGTTTTTCCCCAAGCAATAGGGATGGCAGCTTCTTTTGATACGAATACTATGAGGCAAGTGGCTAATATTATCAGTGACGAAGCCAGAGCAAAACATCATGAAGCTCTGAGAAATAAAAATTATAATATATATACAGGACTTACATTTTGGTCTCCCAATATAAATATTTTTAGAGATCCTCGATGGGGAAGAGGACATGAGACCTATGGTGAAGACCCCTATCTTACCGGACAAATGGGCATGGAATTTGTAAAAGGACTGCAGGGAAATGACCCAAAGTACTTTAAGGTTGTAGCAACTGCAAAACATTTTGCAGTACATAACGGACCTGAACCAATCAGACATAGTTTTAATGTACTACCCTCAAAACGTGACTTATGGGAAACTTATCTACCTGCATTTAAAGATTTAATTGTAGATGCTAAAGTCTACTCTGTAATGGGTGCTTATAATCGTGTAGATGGCGAGTCAGCAAGTGCAAGTTGGATGCTTCTGAGTGACATCCTTCGAAAACAATGGGGCTTTAATGGTTACGTTGTTTCTGACTGTGGCGCCATAAATGATATTTTCGATTCTCACAAAATTGTTAATACACAAGAAGAGGCAGCAGCATTAGGAATCCGTAGAGGATGTGATCTTAATTGCGGTAGTGTGTATCAAAGAGCCTTAAAAAAAGCGGTCTCTCAAGGGTTGATTGGGGTTAAAGAAATAGATCTTTCTGTATATCGATTGATGTTAGCACGTATGAAATTAGGTATGTTTGACCCATCAGAACTGGTTCCATATGCTCAGATTCCATTTGAGGTAAACAACAGTAAAGCGCATGATGATTTGGCCCTAAAGATGGCTCAAAAATCCATGACGTTATTGAAAAATGATGGAATACTTCCATTAAATAAAAAGACTATTAATAAGATTGCTGTGATCGGGCCTAATGCAGATAACATAGACGCATTAAGAGGCAATTACTATGGAAGCGCCTCTAATCCGGTAACCGTGATCAACGGAATAAAAGAAAAAGCTGGGAAAGAAATAGAAGTAGTATATCATAAAGGAGTTTCTTTGGTTACTAGCCAAAATAAGGATTCTTTAGTCCTTTCTAAAGAGGTTTTGAAAGATATTGAAACAGCTGATATCGTCATATTTGTGGGTGGGTTAGATGCGACTTGGGAAGGAGAAGAAAGCAATAAAATGAGATCGCGCAATGGAGTAGATGGATTCCTTGGAGGCGATCGTACAAAAATTGAACTTCCTGAAGTTCAACTAAATGCATTAAAAGCTATAAATAAAACAGGGACACCAGTAGTGTTTGTTTTGCTTGCAGGTAGTGCCATTTCTTTTAATGGTTTAGAACAAGAGCTTGAAGGTATTCTTGCAGCATGGTACCCCGGTCAACGCGGAGGCGATGCGGTAGCTGATGTATTATTTGGAAATTACAATCCCGCTGGAAGACTTCCCGTGACTTTTTATTCTTCTACGAAAGAATTAGCTCATTTTGAGGATTATAATATGCGTGCTGGCAAAGGGTTCACTTACAGGTATTACAAGGGTGAAGCTCTCTATCCATTTGGTCACGGAATAAGTTATACTAAGTTTAAGTATACAGACCTAATAATTGACAGAACAACTATCAGTAAATCGGATGAAATTCTGGTTTCAGTTAACGTTAAAAATAGTGGTGAATTGGAGGGTGAGGAAGTCGTGCAGTTATATATCAAAGATGTAAAATCAACCACTTGGATGCCTCTCAAACAACTTAGAGAGTTTAAACGTATTTCATTAAAAAAAGGGGAAGAAAAAACTGTTGAGTTTAAGCTGAAAATCATTGAAGATTTACGTCATTACGATGCTACAAAACAAAGCTATGTTGTTGAATTAGGAAAGTTTGAAATACAAATAGGAAGCTCCAGTAAAGACATCCGATTAAAAAAAATAATTTCTGTAGAAAACTAATATTCAACCGGATAATATTACACGAAGTTTCAAAAATTAAGGTTTTCCTTAAAAGCTTTAAGAAAACATATCTTTAACTTTTTCAAAAAAGGACTTATCTGAACTTTCTGGCTTAGGAGAAAAATGTTCATCAGTTTTCATTTTTTCAAAAAAGCTTTTTTGCTCTTTGCTTAATGTTTTTGGAGTCCAAACATTAATATGTACTAATAAATCACCACGGCTGTAGCCATTTATATTTGGGATTCCTTTGCCTCTAAGACGAAGTATTTTTCCAGACTGTACACCTGCTTCAATTTTTAAACGCACTTTTCCTGTTACTGTATCAATTTCAATAGAAGAGCCTAGTATTGCTTCTGGTAAACTAACGTATAAGTCGTAATGTAAATTATCGCCCTCACGCTGTAACGAAGGGTGTGTTTCTTCCGTGATTGCCACAAGTAAATCTCCCGACACACCATTTCCTGGAGCGGCATTTCCTTTACCGGTAACCTTTAGTTGCATGCCATCAACAACGCCCGCAGGGATTTTGATTGAAACCGTCTCTTCCTCCACAACAAACCCTTGTGAATCAGAGTTCGAAGGACGTTTATCTATACTTTGACCTGCTCCTCCACAGGTTGTACAAGGAGAAGCCGTTTGCATACGGCCTAGAATCGTATTAGTAATTCGAGTTACCTGACCAGAACCATTACATGTAGAACATGTTTTATAAGTTACTCCATCGGCCTGTCTTTTGCGTTTTACTTTAACTTTTTTCTCAACACCGTTCGCAATCTCTTCTAATGTAAGCTTGACTCGTATACGTAGATTACTTCCTTTAACCACACGTTGACGTTGTCCGCCAAAACCACCAAAACCGCCGCCGCCGCCGAAAATATCTCCAAACTGGCTAAATATGTCATCCATATTCATGTTGCCGCCGCCGCCAAAACCGCCGCCACCTTCAAAAGCTTGATGACCATATTGGTCATAGCGTGCCTTTTTGTCGCCATCACTCAGAATCTCATAGGCTTCTGCTGCTTCTTTAAATTTATCTTCAGCAGACTTATCATCTGGGTTTTTATCCGGATGAAATTTGATTGCCATTTTCCTATAAGCTTTCTTTATTTCTGATGCAGAGGCCCCTTTATTTATGCCTAATGTGTCGTAATAATCGCGTTTTGCCATCTCAGTATTGAAATTTTATATCTTAATATTTGTTAGTTCCCAATCACAACTTTTGGAAAACGAATTACTTTATCTCCAAGCTTATACCCTTTTTCAATAACGTCTATGATTTTACCTTTCATATCATCGGAAGGCGCAGGTATTTGTGTAATTGCCTCGTGATCGTCAGCGTTAAACACATCACCACTAGCTACTTCAACTAGAGTAAGTCCCTTTTGTTCTAGTGTTAAGCTTAATTTATTTTTAATTAACTCTACTCCCTTTGATAGTTCCGTAGCTTTACTTTTAGACATTTCTAATAAAGCGCGATCGAAATCATCAACTACAGGAAGTAATGCTTTTATAACATCTTGACTGGCTGTAGAAAACAACTCAATCCGTTCTTTGGTTGTACGGCGCTTGTAGTTTTCAAATTCGGCAAATAACCTTAGAAATTTATCTTTTTCTTGTTCTAAATCAGCTGTAAGTTGTTCTTCTACTGTAAGCTCAACTGTAACCTCATTAGCTGTTTCGTTTGTCGTAGTATCATCGGAAATTTCAACTTCCTTATTGCTTTCTTTTTTACTCATTGTATTTATAATAGCTTGGGTAGTAAATTTATTTTTTTAACTAATGGCAAAAGTACTGCCAATATTAATAAAATGTCAAAATGTCACGAAGTATTTTTATGAAGAGCTCCCCTCGGGGTGAAAAAGAGTGAAAAAAGAGAGCCTAGGACTAAAGATTTAAAAAAACACTACAGCAAATCTCTGAGAGCAGCATCCAGTTCGTGGAAATCATACTCAAAACCAAGATCTTGAATTTTCTGAGCAGAAACCCGCTGACTTTCAAGAGCTATAGCACTCATTTCACCTAAAGCAAAATTAAGTATAAACTCAGGTACTTTTGGAAAAAAAATAGGACGCTTGAGAACGTTAGCTACTGACTTAACGAAATCCTTTTGCTGGACAGGATTTGGAGCTACTGCATTAAAAATACCCCCTAAGCTTGAATCTAAAACAAACATAAACATCCGCACTAGGTCGTCAATGTGTATCCAAGACTGCCATTGGTCTCCGGATCCCAAGGCAGAACCAATATATCCTTTGATAGGGCCAGAAATTTTTGGCAAGGCGCCTTCATGTTTGTCCAATACAATTCCAATTCTCAAAGCTGTAGTTTTTACCCCTAAGGCATTAAAAGCTTTCAAAGCGCCTTCCCAGGATCTAACAACAGTTCTAAGAAAAGAAATATCAGTCCCTTGAAAGTCTTCTTCGTAATAACGTGTTTTTGAATCGGGATAAATTCCAATGGCGCTGGCCGAAATGATATGCTTAACGGGAAAATCATGAGTTTCTATACTTAAATGTAATAACTCTAAGGCCTTTTTTCGGCTAGAAAGTATTAATGATTTATACGCTTTAGTCCAGCGCTGCGCAATAGACGATCCTGCTAAATTGATTATAATATTAACTCCTTCAAAACAGGAGATATCTATGATTTCAAGCTGAGGGTTCCAATAAAATCCTTTGTAATTTTCTTGAAGTTTGATCTTACTTTTTCGAGTGGTCAAATAATGTACATTAAAACCATTTTGTAAGCACTTCTTCGCTAGTGCCTTACCTACTAATCCCGTAGCGCCTGTAATTAAAACTGTATTTGACATAATTCAAAATTAAGAATAACAAGCCCGTAAATAAATTAAAAGTAAAAGCTTTAACAATACTTTAAGCAAAACAAGGTGCTTATTAGGATCAAACTAACATACTACGCGGGCTTTGTTGCCCTCAACATCTCTCGTTTCCCTGGTGGTCCTTCCAAACGCTCTACTATAAAACCAACAGCTTGCATGGCACGTCGCACACTCCCTTTGGCTGCATAAGTCACCAAAACACCCTGAGGTTTAAGCGCTTTGAACATTCGTTTAAAAATGGTTTCTGTCCATAAATCAGGTTGAACGCGAGCCCCAAATGCATCGAAGTAAACAAGGTCAAAAGAGGACACATCCTCTAATTTAGAAAAATCCTGTTGACGCTTTTTCAAAGTAAAAAGAGTGTTAATAGAATGCGGCGTTTCCCAAGAAACACTATGCATAGTATCAAAAACCGATTGTTGGTCTGGAGCAAGTAATTTTGAGTAGTTTAATTGCGATAATTCCTCTTGTAAAACCGGATAGGCTTCAATCCCCTCATATTGAATCTGAAGGTTAAGTGCTTCCGATTCCAGTGTCGTAATAAAGGCATTAAGCCCTGTGCCAAAACCTATTTCTATAATTCGCAATGAATTAACTTTATGAAGCTCCACAAAGTGGTGTAGCCCCATTTTAATAAACACATGCTTTGCCTCTTGAATAGCTCCATGAATGGAGTGATATTGTTCGTTCCAATCTTCAATTTGAATAGTCTTGGAACCATCAGAGGTTGTTATAACAGAGCGTTTCATTTTGTGAGAATTAAATAGCTAAGAGTACTCCAACCGCTTCAAAAGTATAAATTTTCTTTGGGCTTACAATCGCTTCAATAGCAGCTTGTGTAGCGCCTGCATCTTCAGCATAATGCTTTAAATCATCAACTGAAGTTTCAGAAACAAAAGCTTTTCCACTAACAATAACAGCACCTTCAGCATCTAAAGGCATGAAAAAACTATAATCTTTAAAACGAACCATTATATCATTTCCAGATCCCATATCTAATGTCATCCAACATCCTTTTTTTGAGCACACCTCTTTAATTTTTCCTTCAACCTTAGTGTAAACTGTGTCGGATAGAGTCATCGATTCATATGCAGCGGCTAAATTAACCATAGACATCACAGATTGTGCATCTAAAGTAGCTCCATAACCCTGATATTCAATAGTCCCTATTGTCACGGGAGATTGGACCTGCCTAGTTATTTGTTTACAACAAGTAAAACTTAGGATCATCAGAATTATTATAGCATTATTTTTCATAGATAATTTGTTGACAATTAATTATGTAAAAATATAAGAAGTTTTAAGATATTGATGTGGCCAAAACATTTATTTCTGTAAATTTGTAAACATATTAAGTTTAAAGCCAGTAAATGAATTCTATACATGTAACTCCGACAGCTGATTCTAAGATAAATGATGTGGACTTTAATAATCTAGGTTTTGGAACTGTGTTTTCTGACCATATGTTAGTCTGTGACTATAAAGACGGTCACTGGAGTGCTCCAGAAGTCATTCCTTACCAAGCTATTAGCTTAATGCCTTCATCAAAAATATTTCATTATGGTCAATCCATATTTGAAGGGATGAAAGCCTACAAAGATATTGAGAATCAAACTTGGCTGTTTCGCCCTGAAGAAAACTTCAACCGTTTTAACCTGTCTGCCAAAAGATTGGCGATTCCTGAACTTCCTAAAGAGGTATTTATCGAAGGACTAAAAGCATTATTAAAAGTAGATGAACAATGGATCCCTACCCAGCAGGGCAGTTCATTGTACATAAGACCAATTATATTTGCTACAGGTGAAGGCTTTCACGCCTCTCCTGCTGATGCTTATAAATTTATTATATGTACAGCTCCTTCAGGTGCTTATTTTGCAGGAAAAGTAAAAGTTCTTATTGAACAAAAATATTCACGATCCGCCAATGGAGGTGTTGGGTATGCCAAAGCAGGTGGTAACTATGCCGGTCAGTTTTACCCTACACAATTAGCAATTGAAAAAGGCTACAATCAAGTTATCTGGACAGATGACAACACCCACGAACATATTGAAGAAGCAGGCTCAATGAACATCTTTGTTAGAATAAATAACACGCTCATTACAGGTCCTACAAGCGATCGAATTTTAGATGGAATTACCCGAAAAAGTATCCTTGAAATTGCTGAAGATGAAGGAATAAACGTTGAAGTCCGAAAATTCACCGTGACTGAAGTGGTCGAAGCTTCAAAAAATGGCAGCTTAAAAGAAATGTTTGGCGCAGGTACTGCCGCTGTAATTTCTCCGATTGCAGGCTATGGATTCAAGGGAGTTGATTATGAGTTACCTGAATTAGAAAACCCAATGGCTTTAAAATTAAAAAAACGAATTACAGATATCCAAACTAATAAAACAGAGGATCCTTTTGGTTGGACTGTAAGAGTATAAATCTTAGGACTCTAAAATCTGTTTGATATTGGGCTTAAAATAATTTGGACCTTTTAACACTTTTCCGTCTTCACGATATATAGGTTGCCCATCTTCGCCTAGCTTACTCATATTGCTTCGTTGGATTTCTTCAAAGACAGTTTCTATCTTATGCTGCATACCGTGCTCTATTATAGTCCCACAAAGGATATAAAGCATATCACCCAAGGCATCAGCAACTTCAACCATATCATTGTTGTTAGCCGCTTCTAAATACTCTTCATTTTCTTCTTTCATCAAATCAAAACGAAGGGTATTTTTTGCCAACCCTAGATCTGCTTTTAAGGAGTCTCTGTAGCCTATTTTAAAGGCTTTGTGAAATTCTTGAACTGACTTTATTTTATCTTTCATAACTGATTTCTTTAGATGCAGTTTAACCATTACAATAAGAGATGTTAAACTTGCTGTATTTTGTCTAATTTTATTTAAATTTGAACGATTTATAAGTCTAAAAATACATAATTATGTTCAGTCAAGGACAACTAATTTTCGGAATCCTATTTGCTATTACTTTTATTGGCGTTCTCATCTATGCCTACCGCAAAGATTTTAATCTTCATCAAAAATACTATAAAGGTAGTTTATGGATTTTATTAGCTTTTGTAGGCTTTATTTCAGGCATCGCAGCTATAAAATTCATTTTAGGATATTAAAAAAGCCACTTAACAATAAGTGACTTTTTATATTATTTAAACTTTGACGGCTTAATTCACTTCTGGTAAAAAGCCATAGTTGTTAGAATAGTTAAGCATTTGATCCACAAAACTTTTCACATACTTAACTTCGATTGAAGTAATTACGCCATCAGCATCTGTTTGAGGTACTAGTACTGGGTTTACAAAACCACCATATGGAGCAGATGTAAATTGCTTATTACGGTCCAAAACATCAGCATGTACCGCTTGATCAACTTTTACCCCGTAGTCTTCAACCAATGTTTGTACCGCTGCAAAATCACCTTCAGACTTTATACGCTGAGTTTCACGAAGCAACTGTCCGAACAAGTCATGTAACTTTTCATAATCTGTAATATTGAAATAGGTTTTTCCGTCACGAGTTACTTTTTCAATTACATTATCCTTAAGTCCTTTTTCATAAGCCCAAGCACTTACCCATTGACGGTTTCTCATGTGCGCCTCTTCTACATCATCTCCAAGGTTTAACCGAATTAATTGGGTCATTAATCCATTTCGGATATAACCATCAAATGCAGCCATTCCTACTCCTTTCCAATCGCTTACTAAGCCTAACTCTTGTAATTTAGGGTTGTATAAATAGTAAAGACCTACTAAGTCAGCTCGTCCTTCTTCTAAAGTAGAAGCATAATTTTTTAACGTTTCCTTAGTTTCACCAACACCAGGATTTAACTGTCCAGAGGCATGTCCAACAACTTCATGAAGAGCTGTGTGTAGTTTATCCCCAATTTTACCGTACATTTTTTCTAATTCATACTCCCTACCATCATGAACAAATTCTTTTAGTCTTCCAGAACTTCCTGAGTTATTATAGGCATTAGTGATATTCCCTAAAGAAACTGATTTACTTCCTACAGAAGCACGAATCCAATTTGCATTTGGAAGATTAACCCCAATCGGAGTTGTAGGAGATGCATCCCCAGCTTCACCAGCAACGTTCACTGTTTTATAACTCACGCCAACTACATTTTTCTTTTTGTGCTCGGGAAATAATGGAGAGTTATCTTCAAACCATTGTGCGTTTTCAGACAATACTGCCATTTTTTTAGACATATCAAAGTCTTTTATTTGGACTATTGTTTCATATGAACCTCTGTAACCTAAAGGATCGTTGTAAACTTCTATAAAACTATTGATATAATCAATATTGCCTTCAGTTGCAGCGGTCCAAGCCACATTATAGTCATCCCAAGTTTGTAAATCTCCTGTATTGTAATATTTAATAAGTAATGCTAATGCATCGCCTTGAGCTTTGTTCTCAGCAACTTCTTGAGCCAACACTAACCATTTAACAATTTCATCAATCGCTGCGCCATAAAGACCTCCAGATTTATAGACGCGCTCTTGAAGCTGTCCGTTCTCCTTAACCAATTGAGAATTTAAACCATGTGATAATGGCTTATCTGGGTTTGGAGAACTTATGTTTGCATAAAAAGCTTCCACGTCAGCATTAGTAACGCCTACACCATAAAAGTTAACCGCTGACTCTGCCACATTATCAGTGTCTTTGGCTTGATTTACTTTTTTTAAATCTTTATCGTTAAAAAGAACATCAAAAGCATGACCTTGTAGAGTCGTGGATGTTGCATCTAAAATAGATACTAAGTAATCGGATGAAAATTCAGGAACCATTTTCGCATTACTATAATGGTGGTGTATTCCATTACTAAACCAAATACGCTTTAAAAAAACTTCAAAAGCTGTCCAGTCAGTAGTTGACTTGTCCCCTTCAAAAGTCGTATAAACACGCTCTAATGCTGTTCGAATCGATAAATTATGTCGGTAGTTTTGATCCCACATGATGTCACGTCCTGACAAACCTGCTTGAGTAAGGAAATAAACTAACTTTTGTTCTTTAAGTGTAAGATTTTCCCATCCAGGGATTTGATAACGTAATACTTTCAGGTCAGAGAATTGCTCAACCATGATTGGAAAACTTTCTTCAGAACTGATAGTTATGAAGTCTGGGTAAGTATCAACAGTATTAATATCTGTCTTACAAGACCAAAAAAATTGTGCTAAGACAATAGAGCCTAATGCTATTTTTGAAAATAATTTCATGTGTATATAATTTAAGTTTATTGATTTTCTTCTAGAAATCGTCAAAGTGTTCACGAATATAATGCATTTTGACTAACTAAGAAAAATCATTTTTGATTCGTTTCTTTGAGAATGTATTTTTAATTTAGCCAAAACAACCAAAAATGAAACAGGTTTTATTAGTTTTTCTGGGCGGCGGCATTGGAAGTGCACTTAGATATGCTATTGGAAGAATTTTCAATACTTCCTCAGCGGGTTATCCCTGGGGCACCTTCTCAGTAAATATCATTGGTAGTTTGTTGATAGGAGTTTTTATGGGAATTGCTTTAAAAAACAACAACCTTTCAGAAAATCAAACATTACTATTAGTAACTGGACTTTGTGGGGGATTCACCACCTTTTCAGCGTTTGCTTACGAAAACCAACAATTTCTAAAAGAAGGAGATTTAACTTCCTTTGCTATCTACACTTTAGGCTCCTTAAGTCTTGGGATTCTAGCTGTATTTTTGGGGCTCGTTATTTCTAAAATTTTTTAGTAATCTTCAAACCTTTTAACACCAGCCATCACTTTTAAGGGTAGGTAATTCTCTCTAGGCACAATTGGACAGGAATACTTGTCATTATAGGCACAATAAGGATTGTATGCTTTATTAAAGTCGACAACTAATGTGTCACCATTTGGAATATACAAATCTATATAACGACCGCCTCCATAAGTGGTCTCGCCATTTGAGTCATCCAAAAAAGGAAGAAATAAATAGTCCGCATCCGCATCTGAATCACTAGCGAATTCACTTTGATAGACATTTAACACAAAAGGCTGGTTATTAATGATGAATGATAAAACTCCAAAAACTCGCTCTTTTGCCACGCGTTCTGTTGTTGTCTTCATTTCAAAATAAGTCGTATTGGGGGTACGAGATAATTGAGCCATCAGTACAAAAGAAGAATCAATTGGGAAAAAATCAAGTCCATTAAAAACCTTTAAATCTTTAGATTTCAAAGGGGACCTAGAAGCGTCTTTAAAAAATTTATTTTGAGCTTTTTGAAATTCTGAATTTAATTGAATCGATTTATTGTGTGATTGGCAACCCATAAATATAAGTAAGCACCCGACCATATATCCAATAAGTAATATTTTCATAGTATTAAAAATACAATTACTTTTTTAATATGGGATTATTTAAAACTACATTTGAAAGGATAATTTGAGTTTTAGTTTCGCCGTAGGTTATCAATTGGTCAATAAACTTCTCAAGGTGGTGTTGATTATTTAAGACGACTTCCATAACTATGTTTTCATTGCCCGTAATTCGATAACAATTTACCACCTCTTCAAAGGATTGAACATTATGTAAAAAAGGCTTTAAACGTCCCATAAAGGCACGAACAGTAATTAAAGCCCTAAAATGATAACCCAACTCTAAATGAGAAACTTTTGCATAATATCCTTCAATAACTCCTGAATCTTCTAGTTTTTTTATCCGTTCTGTTACAGCTGGAGATGAAATCCCGACTTGCTTTGCAATCGCTGTATTAGAGATTCGAGCATTTATTTGCAATTGTTCTAATATTTTGGAATGTATTGTATCTAGCTTCATTATTAAGGTATTTTATTTAAAAGTATTAAAATTCAAATAAATATAGACACATAACTTTAATTTTTAAGTTAAAATACGGTAATTAATCATTAATTTTAAACTAAATAGTAATCCGTATATGTCGCTACAAAATCAATCAGAATTACACATTGCTTTTTACAATAAAGCAATTAAAATAGGATCACTTTCGAAAATGATTTCAGACTACTTAAATACAGATCTTTCAACACTAAAGCTAGATGGCACAGAAGATATAAACATCTATTTTTTGGGAGATATTATTAGACAATCAAGTTTTTTAGCGCCCTATATTAAAAAGATCAATCAGGAAGTCTTTTCAGAACAAAGATATCACTATGCAAACAACATTAAATTACTAACGAAGAAACTGCTTATAAACTGTAAGCGTTTGGAAAATTGTAATAGTGATGGAAGTGAGTTTTTATCAATTCTAAAAACAGAGTTAAGAAGATTCAATATAATCCAAAAAAAATGGTTACTCACCATTTAATGATCTTCTAAAAATAATCTGCCAATATTTTGGCCATTTCAGACTGTAAGGCTTTTGCTTTTTGGGCGGCTTGGCTAGCAAAGTCAAAGTCCGAAGATGCATAAATAATCCCTCTAGAAGAATTCACTAGAAGACCTACTTGGTTATTCATTCCATAGTTACAAACCTCAGCTAAACTTCCGCCTTGAGTGCCAATTCCTGGCACCAATAAAAAGCTGTCAGGAAGTATCTTTCTAATCTCAGCAAAATACGATGCTTTAGTGGCTCCAACGACATACATTAACTGGTCTGAGTTCTTCCAGCGTTTCGATGTTTCAAGAACTGTTTGATAAAGCGGTTGACCATCTGTTGTGAGTGTCTGAAAATCAAAAGCACCTTGGTTTGATGTCAAAGCTAGCATAATCGCATGTTTGCCTGGAAACTCCAAAAAAGGCTCTATAGAATCTTTTCCCATGTAGGGAGCAACTGTTACACTGTCAAAATCCAAATCTTCGAAAAAGGCTTTGGCGTACATGCTACTAGTATTCCCAATATCTCCTCGTTTAGCATCTGCAATGGTAAATATTTCTGGATGATTTTTGTTTATATAATTAATCGTTTTCTCCAGAGACTTCCACCCTTTCAAGCCATAAGCTTCGTAAAATGCTATATTTGGCTTGTAAGCAACACATAAGTGATGGGTCGCTTTAATAATTGCTTTGTTGAATTCGAAAATCGGATCATCTACTTCTAATAAATGAGATGGGATTTTAGTTAAATCTACATCAAGGCCAATACAAAGAAAGGATTGCTTTTTTTTAATTTCAGAAACAAGTGCTTGAGTCGTCATATGCTATAGTGCTCCGTTATCCGCCTTTAGTTTTTCAGTGTTTTCAGCTAACATTAGTTCCGAAATTATTTTCTGAATATCGCCGTTAATTATGTTTGACAAGTCATAAAGTGTTAGACCTATTCTATGCTCTGTAACTCGCCCTTGCGAGTAGTTATAAGTTCTGATTTTGGCACTACGATCTCCTGAAGATACCATACTTTTTCTTTTTTCAGAATCAGCTGCTTGTTTTTTGGCCAATTCCATTTCATACAAACGAGACCTTAACACTTTAAGAGCTTTTTCTAAATTTTTATGAGATGATTTTTGATCTTGACAACTAACAATCATCCCAGTAGGCTCATGGTGTAACTTGATTGCTGAATAAGTTGTGTTTACCGACTGTCCTCCAGGACCAGTTGATGTCGTGCGCTCAATTCTAACTTCAGTCATATCTAATTGTACATCAAATTCTTCAGCTTCTGGCAGTACGATTACGGAAGCGGCGCTGGTATGAACTCGTCCTTGTGTTTCGGTTTGAGGAACTCTTTGTACTCTGTGTACTCCAGCTTCAAACTTCATCGATCCGTAAACATCCTCTCCACTTACCTCAAAGATAACTTCTTTAAACCCTCCAGATGTGCCATCATTAAAATCCACAACATCAACCTTCCAGCCTTTAGATTCGCAATACTTTGTATACATCCGATAGAGATCTCCAGCAAAAATACTGGCTTCATCACCACCAGCACCTGCTCTAATTTCCATAACAATGTTTTTTGCATCATCGGGATCTTTAGGGATTAATAGAAACTTAATTTCTTCTTCTAAATCAGGAATTTGTGCTTTAGCATCATCCATTTGCATTTTGGCCATTTCTACCATTTCGGCATCACTACCGTCTGCAATAATTTCTTTAGCTTCTTCAATATTAGAAATTAAAGACTCGTATATGAGCCCAATATCTACCATTTTTTTTAGGTCTTTATATTCTTTATTTAGTTGTATATATCGCTTTTGATCAGAAATAATATCTGGTTGTATGATTAAGTCATTAACTTCATCAAAACGTTGCTTAACTATCTGTATTTTTTCTAACATCTACTTTGGAGAATTATGTTGCAAAAGTACTGTTTTTTATGGATTCAAACGGACTCAATAATAAAGCTAATATTCAAAAACTCCAAACTCACTTTTTATAGTCAGTTTTTTGGAGTCAGCTGCTTCCACTCGCCCTATAATTTGAGCATCTACATTGAATGATTTTGATATCTTGATGATCGCATCTGCAATCTTCGGCTTTACATACAGCTCCATTCGGTGTCCACAGTTAAATACTTGATACATTTCTTTCCAATCTGTATCTGATTGAGACTGTATAAGTTTAAATAAGGGGGGAACAGTAAACATATTATCTTTGATAATGTGTAAGTCGTCAATAAAGTGGAGGATCTTAGTTTGGGCACCCCCACTACAATGAACCATTCCATGAATAGAACTTGAATCATAAGATTCTAGGACCGACTTAATAATTGGTGCATAGGTACGTGTTGGAGATAATACTAACTGCCCAGCATCTATGGGAGAGCCATCAACTGCATCGGTTAATTTCATTTGGCCTGAGTACACTAATTCTTTAGGAACAGCGGCATCAAAACTCTCTGGATATTTAGTTGCTAAATAACGTCCAAACACATCATGTCTGGCAGAGGTTAGGCCATTACTACCCATGCCTCCGTTATAAGACTTCTCGTAGGAAGATTGGCCAAAAGAAGCCAATCCTACGATTACATCGCCAGGTTCAATATTTGCATTATCAATCACTTTGTCTCGTGGCATACGTGCAGTTACTGTAGAATCGACGATAATGGTTCTTACCAAATCGCCTACGTCTGCGGTTTCTCCCCCTGTGGAATGTATCGTTACTCCAAATCCTTTTAAATCTTCAATAAGTTCTTCTGTACCGTTTATAATCGCCGAAATAACAGAGCCAGGTATCACATTTTTATTACGACCTATAGTAGAAGATAACAAAATGTGATCTGTTGCGCCGACACATATTAAATCATCAATATTCATAATCAAAGCGTCTTGTGCAATCCCTTTCCAAACAGAGACATCTCCCGTTTCCTTCCAATACATATAAGCTAAGGAACTTTTAGTACCTGCGCCATCGGCATGCATTATTAGACAGTAATCTTTATTATTTGTAAGATAATCTGGCACAATCTTACAAAAGGCTTTTGGAAATAGTCCTTTATCTATATTTTTGATTGCTTGATGAACATCCTCTTTGGATGCAGAAACACCTCTTTGTGCATAGCGTTTACTAATCTCGTTCCCCATAAAAATTATTTGTAATGCAAAAGTAATAAAGTATTTAAATTATTTGAATTAAAAAAAGCCCAATATATATAATTGGGCTTTTTTTAATTTTATTTAGTGAATAGCAATTCACGATACTTAGCCAATGGCCATAACTCATCGTCAATTAATAATTCTAGCTTATCACAATGATATCTAATGTCATCAAAAAGTGGCTTTACTTTTGAACAGTAGATTTTAGCTTTCTTGGTAGTATCATCAACAGAATTAGCTTTTTTACGTTCGTTGGTCATTTTAGTGACTCCTGAATTAATAGCCTCAATTCGCTTAGATATCTCTGCAATTAGAAGCAGCTGTTCACTTGCATATTGTTTAAAGTCTTTTCCATAAATATCTTTTAGCCCTTTGACATTATCAATCAAAATATTTTGATATTTAACTGCCGTAGGAATGACATGGTTTCGAGCGATATCTCCTAAGCTTCTTCCTTCAATTTGTATAATGTGTACGTATTCTTCAATTTCAATGTCATAACGTGCTTCAATTTCCACCTTGTTCATCACGTTTAAACTTTCATAAAGGGCGATGGTTTTAGGATCAATCTTAACCTTTAAAGCGTCGGGCGTATTTTTATTGTTACTCAACCCTCTTTTTACCGCTTCTTTTTCCCAATCACCTCCATAGCCATTGCCTTCAAAAAGTATGTTTCGTGAGGTTTTAATATATTCTCTTAAAACGTTAAAAATAGCTTCATCTTTTTTCAAATCTTTCTTGGAGATCAAACTATCAACTTCAGATTTAAAGTCAATTAATTGACGTGCAACAATAGAGTTTAAAACTGTCATTGGATTGGCGCAATTTGCCGTTGAACCAACCGCACGAAACTCAAATTTATTGCCAGTAAAAGCGAATGGAGACGTTCGGTTTCGATCGGTGTTATCCAATAATATTTCTGGGATTTTCCCAACAACATTTAACTTTAAATCTGTTTTCTCCTCTGGAGATAATTTACCTTTAGTCACCCCTTCTAACTCGTGAAGTACTTTGGTTAATTGGGCGCCAATAAATACAGACATAATTGCTGGCGGCGCTTCATTTGCACCTAAACGATGGTCGTTGGTTGCAGAAGCGATACAGGCACGTAATAACTCTTCATTATCATGTACAGCTTTTATGGTATTTATAAAAAAGGTTAGGAATTGTAAATTACTCATTGGTGTTTTTCCAGGCGCTAATAAATTAATCCCATTGTCCGTACTTAAACTCCAGTTGTTGTGCTTGCCAGATCCATTAACTCCTGCAAAGGGTTTTTCGTGAAATAAAACTTTAAAATTATGGCGATCTGCTACTTTTTGCATCACGTCCATAACAAGTGAGTTATGATCTACTGCCAAGTTAGCCTCCTCATATATTGGGGCTAATTCAAACTGATTAGGAGCTACTTCATTGTGACGTGTTTTTACTGGAATTCCCAATAACATAGACTCCGTCTCAATTTCACGCATGAAATTTAAAGCACGTGCCGGAATCGTACCAAAATAGTGGTCGTCAAGTTGCTGATCTTTGGCTGAGCTATGCCCTAACAAAGTACGCCCTGACATTTCAATATCAGGTCTTGAAGCGACTAAGGCTTTATCAATTAAAAAATATTCCTGTTCCCATCCAAGAGAAGCTGTTACTTTTTTGACCGTTTTATCAAAATAGCGAGACACGTCTGTTGCCGCCTGGTCTACAGCATTCAGGGCTCTTAAAAGTGGAGTTTTATAATCCAAGGCTTCTCCTGTATAAGCCACAAAAACTGTAGGAATACAAAGGGTTGTACCATATATAAAGGCGGGAGAGGTTGGATCCCAAGCCGTATAGCCTCTTGCCTCAAACGTATTTCGAATGCCTCCGTTTGGAAAAGAAGAAGCATCAGGCTCTTGCTGTACCAATTGATTACCCTCAAAACGCTCTAACGCTTCGCCATTGCCTACCGTTTCAAAAAAGGCATCATGTTTTTCGGCTGTTGCGCCAGTCAACGGTTGAAACCAATGCGTATAATGAGTCACCCCTTTTGCCATCGCCCAATCCTTCATTGATGATGCAATTTGATCCGCTATAGAACGATTGATTTTATCCCCCTTATCTATGGCCCGCATCAGGCTATTAAAAGCTTCTTTAGTCAAAAATTGTCGCATAGTTTTGAATCCAAAAACATTAGCGCCAAATATATCGGATTGCTTTACTTCACCAGTAATTGGTATTGGTAGACGATCTAAGGATTGCTTGAGCGCATGAAATCTAAGTGTAGACATAGCTTGGTGGTTTTAGTTAAACTATTATTACAAAAGTAAAATAATCACACTAAAAATAAGCTTTTGATTAAATATTTATTAACAAATTTAAAATTAATACCTGCTTTAAATATGAAAAAATCAAATAAACCCCTAAAAAGATAGGGTATTCAACAAAAATCTATCTATGTTAATAATTTTACCCCTAAAAAAATAGAGTCACTATCATAATAATTATATTTGTAATCATTAATTCAATTATTTAAAAATTATTATGGCAAAAATTAAATTAGAATATATCTGGCTAGATGGATACCATCCAACTCAGAACATGAGAAGCAAAACTAAAGTTGAAGAGCACGAGGATTTTCAAGGAACAATTGAAGAATTAGATAACTGGTCTTTTGATGGTTCATCAACAAGGCAAGCTTCTGGAGGTTCTTCTGACTGTTTATTAAAACCAGTTGCCATATATCCAGATCCTGCAAGAATCAATGGTTATTTAGTAATGACTGAAGTTTTAAATGCTGATGGAACGCCTCACGTTTCTAATGGGCGTGCTACAATTGACGATAATGATAATGATTTCTGGTTTGGTTTCGAACAAGAGTATTTTATAATGGACACAAAAACACAACTACCTCTTGGGTTTCCAATTGGAGGATACCCTGCCCCACAAGGCATGTATTACTGCTCCGTTGGTGGGCTGCACACACATGGAAGAAATTTAGTTGAAGAACATGCTGATTTGTGTATTGATGCCGGCTTAAATTTTGAAGGAATAAATCAAGAAGTTGCATCTGGACAATGGGAGTTCCAATTGTTTGCAAAAGGTGCAAAACAAGCGGGAGATGAAATTTGGATTGCTCGTTACTTATTAGACAGACTTACTGAAAAGTATGGATACTATATTGACTACCACCCAAAACCTCTTGGAAAAGACATGGACTGGAATGGATCCGGAATGCATGCTAACTTCTCAAACACAATCTTAAGAACTTGTGGAGACAAAGATGTTTATGCAAAAATTTGTGAAGCATTCAGGCCAGTTGTAAAAGAACATATTGAAGTTTATGGAGAGTTTAATGACCAACGCCTTACTGGTTTACACGAGACTGCTGCTATTACGGATTTTTCCTGGGGTGTCTCTGACAGAGGGGCTTCGATTAGAATCCCAATTATTGCTGTAGAAAAAGGATGGAAAGGTTGGCTTGAAGACCGCAGACCAGCATCTAACGGGGATCCCTATAAAATTGCTGGACGTATTATTAAAACAGTAAAGTCTGCAAAAATATAATTACCCACTACTATACAAACAAAAACACGCTTTCATAAATATAAGCGTGTTTTTTTTTGAAGTAACTTTAAAAAGTGATAAATGTGATCAAGTTAAATTGATCACGGCTAGAAGCCTCAAACATTTGATTCATATATCCAGCTTCCATGCGAATCTGTCTGTTTAATTGAAAGCCAAATCCTCCATACACACGATTCCGATCAAAAACTTTGCTCTTCGCATTTAAAAACACTTCATTATAGGCTGAAAAATATAACTTAGAGCCGCCGTCTTCAGTTTTGATTAACGGAATATTCGCAGCTAAAAAATAACGAAAACGCATTTTAAAATCTTTTTCTACAAAACGCTGCTCAACTCTATAACGATGGGTTAATGACAGTATCCCTAATTGATCCTTTGAAATAAATTGCTGAAAAATTCGATGTTCATTAATAGCAGTTTTTTCTTGAGTTTCTGGAATGTAATTTTCTGACGAAATATACCCATAACCCAAAAGCAAATTATGATTATTTTCAGATAAATTATAGCCAACACCTGTTCTAAGAAGTAGCTGTTCTAAATCTCCAACAACATCATAATTTCGATACTGAACTTCGTTGTGAATATTCCATTTACTATCTATTTTTTTATTACCGATATAAATAAGCCAGTTACCGAAATCACTCTCTTGAGCAAACATAGCACTAGGTAGCATTAGCAAAAAGGCTAATGCCACAATTATTAAGTTTGATTTTTTATGCATAAAAAGTCACCTTGCCGTCAGCGATGTCATACATCCCTCCTATTATTATTAAGTCCCCACTTGATTCCATTTGATTAAGAACTTCACTCTTATTACGAATGTTACTTAATGTCATTTCAACGTTTTTAGAGGCTACAGAGTTAACAAATCCTATATTAGAAGAGTTTCTCATACTTTCATCAACAGGAAGTTCTACAGCGTCAACTGCTGGTTCAATTTTATTGATAAGAGCCGTTAAATTACCCATACGAGCATGATCACAAGCTCCTTTGACAGCACCACAAGCGGTGTGGCCAAGAACAACTAATACTTTAGTGCCCGCTAATTTGCAAGCAAATTCCATACTCCCTAAAATATCTTCATTAACAAAATTACCCGCTATACGAATACTAAATAAATCTCCTATACCCTGGTCAAAGACATGCTCTGCTGAGACCCTAGAATCTATGCAATGTAAGACCGTTGCAAAAGGATATTGACCCATACTTGTAGCATCTACTTGCGCATTTAAGTCTCTAACAAGTTGAGAAGCATTTATAAATCGTTGGTTTCCATCTTTTAAAGCTTGTAATGATGATTCAGGAGTCATCGCTGCTTGTGTTTCTTTTGTGTGTGCTTTCATAATTTTTAGTATTAAATTTTCTTATTATTAATTTACAAAACAGTTTGAGGTCTTAATTGAAAAAACTGAATAAAACTTTCGGGATTTTTCACCACACCCCTAACAGAGATTAATTTGATATCAATTTGTTTACGCAGCGCTTTTTCAGAAAAATCTTCTAAAATCTCGATGATATCATTATCAAGATAGCGTGTTTTGGTCACATCAAGCTCCAAACAACTATTAGCAGGTAAAAGGTCTAATTCTTTAAGAATAGCCCCTTTATTGAAAAACGTTACTTCCTCAGCTAAAGTCATTTTTATTTTGTGTACTCCATTACTATGATCTTCAATATGTAGAAAATGTGAATTCTGAAAACTTTTGATCAAAATCACCACTACTCCAACGGAAAGGCCTAATGCAATTCCGATCAATAAATCGGTAAAAACAATTCCTAGAACAGTAACTACAAAAGGAGTAAACTGCTTCCAACCCAATCGATACATTTCAATAAAAAGTGCCGGTTTAGCTAGTTTGTATCCGACAATAAACAACACAGATGCTAAAACAGATAGCGGAATTTTATTTAATAAATTTGGAATTAAAATTACAGAAATTAATAATAAAAAACCATGAATTATAGCCGACATTTTTGTTTTTCCTCCCGATTGTATATTTGCAGAACTCCGCACAATAACTTGAGTCACAGGAAGTCCCCCTATAAGGCCTGAAAATATATTACCAATACCTTGTGCCAACAACTCCTTATTAGTTGGAGTTACACGCTTTAAAGGGTCTATTTTATCCGTTGCTTCCACACACAACAATGTCTCTAAACTAGCCACTAAAGCGATTGTGAAAGCGGTGATCCAAACCTGTGGATTTGAAATAGCTTCAAAATTAGGAAAACGAAACTGGGCTAAGAATGAGGCTGTATCCTCGGGAACTGGTACACTTACTAATAAGTTAGGTGACACACCCCATTGAGTGCTACCCTTAGTACATATAAAATAGATGATTCCTAGAACAACAGCGACTAAAGGCCCCTGAATCAACTGAAATATTTTTCCTTTTTTGGAAAGCACTTCACTCCACAATAATAAGATTGTCAAAGCTAAAAAAGCTACAATAGTAGCACCAGGACTAATTAAGTTAACGGTATTTAATATTTCTGAGAAGGTGTTTTCACCTCCAACCTTAAAAAATGCAAAATTTCCTTCAGGATTTGAATTATATCCGAAAAAATGAGGAATCTGTTTAAGAATGATAATAATTCCAATCCCAGTTAACATTCCTTTGATCACGGACGAAGGAAAATAGTAACCGATCACCCCAGCTCTAAGAATCCCAAAGAGGAACTGAATAACTCCTCCAAGGACAACCGCTAATAAAAAGTTCTCAAAACTACCGAGAGTTCCAATAGCTGTTAAAACGATGGCTGCTAAGCCCGCTGCAGGCCCACTGACCCCGACACTTGATCCACTAATGGACCCTACGACAATACCCCCTACGATTCCAGCTATTAAACCTGAAAAGAGTGGTGCACCACTCGCTAATGCGATGCCAAGACAAAGAGGAAGTGCAACAAAGAATACTACGATACTAGATGGTAAGTCTGATTTTAAATTTTTAAATGGATTTGAACTATTCATTATATAATAATAATTGTGTGCCGTCTAAAAATAAGACTGGCATTGTTGATTTGTATTTAAAATAATTTTGGATGATCTGAACGACACTTAGTTTAAATTAGAAGTCGCTTCAAAACAAAGCTAGGAAATGATTTAGCCTACTTCAGGAGGGGGGTCATGTAAATCAATCGTAACATTATTTTTTAGAAAACATAAACGATAATTAGAAACTGTATGACTAAAAGGACTAGAACTGAAATCTATCGTTGTTAGTCTTAATTCAACTTTTTTTTCTTTAGAGTCTTCGACTTCTTTACTTTCATTTTCATTATTCTCATTTTCAGAATCATGATCAAGCCAAGAAAAAGCTTGGGGATCCATCACTGAAATTGATTCTAAAACAGGCTGTAAAATAATAGACCCAAACAATAATACAAAAATTAGTGATCTAAATCCTAAAGCAAGAATGTGAAAGCTATTTTTCATTTTTTGGCGAGGGCATTAAAAACTAAATTAGTATAAAAACGAACGATATTATTTTTGCCTTCTTCAAAATCTGTTAAAGACGGGAGATGTTTTGAAAAATAACGTTGATGGTGAGCACCTTCAATAACTGTAGAAATTAACATGTGAGGAAACTCATATTTAGGATTAATTTCTAAAACAAGATCACTAATGCGCTGCACCACGCGCTTATATGTTTTGTAGTAACCTTTTTCATTTTCAGCATCTATAGCTTTAGTATGATAGGCTTTTGACGACTCTGATACAATGATTTTGTTCAATAGCACCTCATTAATATATGAAAACGAATGGTCTTCGTTAATCTCGGCTGTTAATATTAAAATAGCATGCGTAAGGCGTTCATCGGGTGAAGGTACATTTAAGTTAGAAAAAACTAATTTATATTCAATCCAGCTCCAATACCAATTAATCAAATAGACTAACAACGCATGCTTGCTCTCAAAATAACGATAGACCGAACTTTCATTAGACCCAATTTCGAGCCCTAGTTTCTTGAATGTGAAATCTTCAAAACCTAACGCATTAATCATTTCTATACTTTTCGATACAATTTTTTGACCTAGCACAGAGGATTCTGGATTCTTTGTGTAAAGATCAGGATTAATAATTATATGTAAAGGCAAGTTTTCCATTATTGATTACAAATATAATAGTAATACTATTAACTCCAAATAGTTTAACAATTATTTCACAACATTTTCACGATCACTTTGTTTTGAGTAAGTATGTTTTCAAGTAGTATAATTCCACGGTGGCGATAGCGCATAAAGGAATCCAAAAAAAGAAATCAACTTTTAGGTGACTATTAAGAGCAATATTGATTTCTCTCAATTTTAAAGCAACTAAAAGTTCAGAAAATGATTGTACCTTTGATGGCTTAAACTACTAACCAATTTTCACAGTATAGGCATGGCAAAACTCCCAAAAGAATATCAGTTTTTAGACTTGTCTGATTATGGAAGATCTGGTGGTAATTGGATTGCTAACCAGCTTAAGCATACCCAATTTACTCCTATTCACGTAACCACCCTATTTATTTTTGCAGGACTTATTGCTATTGCATGTATGATAAACGGCTATTATAAAACAGCTGCTTTTTTTATCATATTAAAATCAGTTTTAGATGCTGCAGATGGGGAATTATCAAGGCTTAAAAACACCCCTTCATACACGGGGCGTTATTATGATTCTATAGCTGATATTATACTTAATTTTTGTTTTCTCCTTGCCTTTTGGCACATTACTGATATTTCAATAACCTATATGTTAATCGCCTTTTTCGGAATTCAACTTCAAGGAACCGTCTATAATTATTACTATGTGATTTTAAGAAACGCTGTACAAGGAGATTCGACCAGTAGAATCTTTGAAGATGCCGCACCAAAAGCCCTTAAAGGAGAAAGTCAAACCACAGTGAACCTCTTTTATAAAATCTATGACATCTTGTATATAACTTTTGACAAAATCATGTATCACATGGACAAAAACGCAAGTGACAGTCCTCCATTCCCAAAATGGTTTATGACTTTAGTCTCTATGTATGGTCTTGGATTTCAGCTGCTGTTTATGGCTCTTATGCTGGCCTTAAAACTACAAGATTATGTGATTCCGTTTTTTATTGTTTACTCAGCGCTTATAGTATTATTTGTTGGTCTTAGAAAGCTTGTCCTTAAACCCCTATAATGTTTTGGCAACTTTTGCAACAGCTGCGATTGTTTCATCCAAGTCTTGGTATGTTAAGGCGTCTGTAATAAACCACGATTCAAATGCACTCGGAGCAATATAAATCCCTTCGTTTAGCAAACCATGAAAAAAGCTTTTAAAACGCTCATTATTAGCTTCTGCAGCTGTTTCAAAATCCACTACTGGTCTCTTAGAAAAATGCACTGAAATCATAGAGCCGACTCTATTAATTGTGTGTGAAATTTGATAATCTGATAAAGCCTTTGAAATACCTTTATGTAAGTACGCTGTTTTCTTTGACAAGCGATCAAACACTTCAATATCGGTATTCAATGCTTTTAGCATCGTATACCCCGCTGCCATAGCCAATGGGTTCCCGCTCAAAGTTCCAGCTTGATAAACAGGCCCGATAGGGGCTAAGTATGCCATAATTTCGTGTCGTGCTGCAAAAGCTCCAACAGGCAATCCACCACCAATTACTTTTCCAAAACAGACAATGTCGGCTTCAATGCCATATAATTCCTGAACACCACCCTTAGCCAAGCGAAAGCCTGTCATAACCTCGTCAAAAACTAAAATTGATTGATTGGCATCACATAAATCGCGAAGCCCTTTGAGAAATCCTGGATGTGGCGGAATACAGCCCATATTCCCAGCTACTGGCTCTACAATTACACATGCAATGTCTGAGGGATTTGCTTCAAAAATTCTAGTAACAGACTCTAAATCATTATAGGTAGCTAATAACGTGTCTTTGGCTGTTCCTTTGGTAACTCCAGGGCTGTTTGGGCTTCCAAAGGTAACCGCACCACTTCCTGCTTGAATTAAAAATGAATCTGAATGTCCATGGTAACAGCCTGCAAATTTTATAATTTTTTCCTTCCCAGAAAATCCTCTAGCCAAACGAACAGCACTCATACAGGCTTCTGTACCAGAATTCACAAAACGAATTTGATCGACATTAGGAACCATTGAGACTGCAAGTTCAGCAATTTGCGTTTCAATTTCTGTGGGCATTCCAAAAGAAGTACCTAGTTTAGCTTTTTCAACCACAGCATCTATCACTGGTGGGAAAGCATGACCTAAAATCATCGGACCCCACGAATTAATATAATCTATGAGTCGATTGCCATCGGCATCATATAAGTAGGCGCCCTTTGCTTTATCAACAAAAACAGGTGTTCCCCCGACGGATTTGAAAGCGCGTACAGGAGAATTAACCCCACCGGGAATAACTTCCGAAGCGGCTTTAAATAGTTGACTACTGCGTTGGTATTTCATAAAATTAGTTTGTGGAAATTTTGAGTTGTTGGCCAATTAACAATTCAGTTGAGTTTAGTTTATTTTGTTTTTTAATCTCATCAACTGTGGTGTTGTATAATTTAGAAATAGAATATAATGTATCTCCTTTTTTCACCACATGACTTTTAATTTTTTTTTCAGAAGACCGCTTCTTTTTTGAATGTTTGTTTTTAAAATTCTTATCAAACTTGTGAAGCTCGTAACGCTCAATTAGACTAATAAGTTTTTTAGGATATTTAGGATCTGTTGCATAGCCCGCCTTGCGAAGGCCTTTAGCCCAGCCTTTGTAATCAGTGATTTTCAATTTAAACAAACCTGAATATCGTTTTCTATTTGCTAAAAATTCAGAATGATCTCTGTAAGAAGTATTAGGGTCTTTATATTTCCTAAAACACTCTTGCGCTTCATCATCATCATGATAAATTTTATCTCCATTCCATGTATGACATTTAATTCCAAAATGATTATTTGCCTGGCGTGCTAAACGCCCTTTTCCAGAACCTGACTCCAAAATCCCTTGGGCTAATGTTATGCTCGCTGGGATGCCATAAAGATGCATTTCATTTATAGCCACCGTTTTAAAATAAGAAATGTACTCTAAAGGAGTGCTTATAACAGGTATCTTAATTTCTTTGTCAGATTCTAAAGGAGTTACTACGACTGTCTTTGATTTCGATTCACGGGGATTTGATTGACGTCTCGCTCCACAACTTGAGATTAAAAATCCCACAAAAATTAAAACAATAATTCGATTCATATCTATATTATTTCTTCAAGTTTTTTTTCCTTCAACCTTAAATTCATGCCTTCAATCCCTTGTAAGCCCCCAGTATGAATTGCCAAAACCTTGGCTGTTTGAGGTATTTCTCCAGAACGAATACCTTCAAATATACCATACATCATTTTAGCTGTATAAACAGGGTCTAATGGAATGTTATAAATCAACTTAAAATCATTCATAAACTTAATTAATTTAGAATCTACTTTTGCGTAGCCTCCAAAATGATAGTCTCCCCAAAGTTCCCAATTAGACTGTGTCGCAAATTTACAAATATCTTCCTTTAAAAATTCGCCTTTTAAGGCTGGAAATCCAATAATTTTTTGAGTTAACAAACTTCCGTTAATAACACCTGCTATGGTTCCTCCAGTCCCTACTGCACAGCAGATAATATCAAAAGATTGATCTTTTACTGTAAGAATCTCTTCGCACCCCTTGATGGCTAGTGCATTGGTTCCTCCTTCAGGGAGGATATAGTAATCTTTAAAGGTTTCTAACAATTGTAGCAAATAGGCTGGATCTGTTTTCTTATTGTAGGATGATCTGGATACAAACTCTAAATGCATTCCACAAGATTTTGCATACCTAAGCGTCGGATTACTTTCAATTTGAGTAACGAGTTCCTCTCCTCTTATGATCCCAACTGTAGGAATATTCAATTCTTGACCAGCTGAAGCTGTCGCTGCTATATGGTTAGAAAAGGCCCCTCCAAAAGTCAGAATCCCTTTATAGTTTTCCAACTGCACTTTCTCTAAATTATATTTTAGCTTCCTAAACTTATTTCCCGATACTGTAGGGTGAATCAGATATTCAGGCTTGATAGAGACCTGAAAGTTTAGACGAATATTTTCTGTTGTTTTAATTCTGAGCATTACCAAATAGTATAGTGTAAAAATACTAAATACTTTAATGATTTTACCCTCAAAGGATTGCTTTAAGGGAAAACTGTTAAAAATCTATTTATATAAATATTATATTATATTTGTTGAGCATGAAAAAACACATCCCTATAGAAGATGGCGATTACTATTTAACTCCAGATGGCTACCGTTGCTTTACTGAGCAATACCACCTAAAGCGGGGGTATTGTTGTGAGAGTGGTTGCAAACATTGTCCGTATGGCTATAACTCCCGTACAAATACACAAAAACAAACAAATTGAACACAACAGATATTACATTTGAAGAGGAAATTTTAGAAGGAATCCCTAAGACCCTACCTAAAAACCAACCCTATGATGGCACTTATAATCATGCGCCTAAAAGAAAAGCAATTTTAAACAAAGAAGAAACTAAACTCGCGCTAATCAATGCGTTGCGGTATTTTGACAAAAAACACCACCCAGTTCTCATAAAAGAATTTAAACAGGAACTGGATACTTATGGGCGAATTTACATGTATCGGTACCGCCCAACTCATAAAATAATTGCACGTTCTATTGATTCTTATCCTGCCAAAAGTAAACAAGCGGCTGCCATTATGTTAATGATTCAGAACAACTTAGATGATGCCATTGCACAACATCCTCATGAGTTAATTACTTATGGAGGTAATGGGAGTGTTTTTTCCAATTGGGCACAATACCGTTTAACAATGCAGTATTTAGCACAAATGACAGATACACAAACCCTAGTCATGTATTCGGGCCACCCAATGGGTCTATTTCCATCTCACAGAGAAGCTCCAAGAGTGGTCGTTACTAACGGTATGATGATCCCAAACTACTCAAAACCAGACGACTGGGAGCGATTTAATGCACTGGGAGTCACGCAATATGGACAAATGACTGCAGGTAGCTATATGTATATTGGCCCGCAAGGGATTGTCCACGGAACTACAATCACAATCCTAAATGCTTTTAGAAAAATAAAAAAACCGCCTCTTGGAAATATTTTTTTAACCGCTGGACTAGGAGGAATGAGTGGTGCCCAACCTAAAGCTGGAAATATAGCCGGCTGTATTACTGTTTGTGCAGAAATTAACGAAAAAGCCCTCTACACAAGACATTCTCAAGGTTGGGTAGATGAAGTTTTTACTGATATAAATTCGTTGGTTGAACGCGTCCAGAAAGCGCAGAAAAATAAAGAAATTAAATCGCTTGCTTACTTAGGAAATGTTATAGACGTATGGGAGGCCTTTTACACTTCGAATATCCATGTCGACTTGGGAAGTGACCAAACATCTCTTCACAATCCATGGGCAGGGGGCTACTATCCTGTTGGATTGGATTATCAAGAAGCCAATGAACTGATGGTCTCAGACCCCGGACTATTTAAAGAAAAAGTAAAAGAATCTTTAAGAAAACATGCAGAAATTGTTCAAAAACATACGGATAAAGGTACTTATTTTTTTGACTATGGAAATGCGTTTTTATTAGAAGCCTCTAGAGCAGGTGCTGATATTATGGCTGAAAATGGTGTGGATTTTAAATACCCTAGTTATGTTCAGGATATTATGGGACCTATGTGTTTTGATTATGGGTTTGGTCCCTTTAGATGGGTCTGTGCTTCTGGTTCCATTGAAGACCTCGCAAAAACAGATGCGATTGCCTGTGAAGTTCTCGAGGATTTAAAAAAAGAAGCCCCTGAAGAAATTCAGCAGCAGATGACAGATAATATCAAATGGATAAAAGGTGCGCAAGAACATAAATTAGTTGTGGGTTCACAAGCAAGAATTTTATATGCAGATGCAGAAGGACGTATGAAAATTGCAGAAGCCTTTAATACTGCGATTGGCAATAACGATATTGGAACTGTGATATTAGGACGTGATCATCATGATGTTTCTGGGACTGACTCTCCCTACAGAGAAACTAGTAATATTTATGATGGTTCACAATTTACAGCTGATATGGCCATTCAAAATGTGATAGGAGATAGCTTTAGAGGGGCTACATGGGTAAGTATCCATAATGGTGGTGGTGTAGGCTGGGGTGAGGTCATAAATGGGGGCTTTGGTATGGTTCTTGATGGTAGTGAGGAATCAGAGAGACGAATAAAGTCTATGTTATTTTGGGATGTCAACAATGGAATTGCAAGACGAAATTGGGCACGAAATAAAGAAGCAACATTTGCAATTAAACGGGCAATGGAATCGGAACCAATGTTAAGAGTAACTATACCTAACTCTGTTGATGATACTCTTTTAAATAACCTTTAAATAAATTTATATGAAAAACAAGATTACTTATTTATTAGCATTTGTATTATTTTTAACTTCTTGTCAATCAGTAAGAGTTGCAGTTGATTATGACAAATCAGCTCAGTTTAAATCTTTCAAGACTTTTGGGTTTTTAAAAGAAGGAATCGACCGTGCTAAAATTAACGATTTGGACAAACGCAGAATCTTAAGATCTATTGAGACTGTGCTTATTGAAAAAGGGTTTACTATGTCCGAAACTCCAGATTTAATTATTAACTTTTTCACTAAAGAAAGACAGCAAGTGAATATTTATAATAATAATCGTTTTAATTATTTTGGGGGAATGGGATATGGATGGGGTCCTTTTATGGGATCACAAGTAAATGTTTCAAACTCTCAACAAGGTACTTTGTTTATTGACATTATAGAAACTAACAATAAAGAACTTATTTGGCAGGGTGTTGGAAAAGGATCTCTGACTGCCAGTGTCAACAAAAAAGAAGAATTAATACATTCTTTTGTGACTTCTATCTTGGAAAATTACCCTCCAGAAATAAAGGCTAAGCCTTAACATCTAAAGCGTCTCTCAAAGTATTCCCTATGAGCATGAAAGCCATTACTAAGCTCATGATACAGAGCCCAGGGATGAGTGCCAAATAGGGTTTTCCTAAAATAATATAATTATAATGATCCTTAATCATAGCACCCCAACTCGACATTGGAGGCTGTGCACCAATTCCTAAAAAACTAAGTCCACTTTCAATGAGAATAGCCGCAGCAAAATTAGCGGCTGAAATAACAATAACCGGAGCTAAAATATTTGGTAAAATATGTTTTACAATAATTCTAAAATCTGTAAATCCTAATGCGCGTGCAGCAGTCACGTACTGTAATTCTTTAACGCTCATCACCTGCCCTCTTACAATTCTTGCAACCTCTACCCACATTGTGAGTCCAACAGCTATAAATACCTGCCAAAAACCTTTTCCTAAAGCCAGTGTAATTGCAATTACCAACAGCAAGGTAGGAATGGACCATGTCACATTAATTACCCACATAATAAGAGTATCCCACTTTCCTCCAAAATAACCTGCAATACTCCCCAAGAAGAGTCCGATTAAGAGGGATATAAAAACCGCTACAAAACCAATTGAAAATGAAATTCTTGCCCCTACTAAAATTCGACTTAAAAGATCTCGACCGTACTTATCGGTTCCAAAGTAAAATGTTCTTTGTGTTATAAAAGGCTGTAATGAGCTTGTGGGATCTAAAGAGAATTTAATAGACTTTTGTAATCCTTTAAGACCTTCTGAACCATACTCTGTATAATAAACATGATTAGAGTCGAAACGATGAGTGGATACTGGGATTTCTATAGCTGGGTTTAAATCGCCCAAAAACAAACGATTAAATAAGTGCTGATCCTCGTTTATTGGATTAGGAATAGTTAGCATTTTAACTGAAAAGCCGGGGGACTTGGAATGAATTGACAAATGCATTTGATTTGCATACTGGGAAGAATCAGGTGCTAAAACGTAAGCGAAAACTGAGATAAACGCCATAAATACAATAAACCAAAAACTAAACACACCCCAGAAACTTTTTTTGAATTTCTGAAGTGCTAAACTCGTTAGTCCTTGTTTATGCATAACTAATTAATCTTTAAGCTGTGCTGTATTATTTGTACTGTAAGAATTTTTTAAATCATTTAAAACATTCAGAGCTTCTTCCATATAGATATCCTTAGCAAGGTTTTCATGCCAACGATTTCTATTAATTTTAAAAACAGAATCTTGTTCCATAATTGGTAACTCATATAACAACGGCTCAAAAGTTAGATCTGACTGGTAGTCAGACAAATCCTCAAAACGCTTGGATTCCAACTCATTTAAATCAATATTTTGAGAATATTTATCAAAATTAAGTTGATAAACGTCATTATCTCTGATGGTTTTAATCCAACGGGCGTTCTCATCAATAAGCTTTATTTCTAAACTTGAATTTAATCGGCTCTTGCTATTTTCAATTATAGTTTCATAATTAAAAGAGTTTTGCCAAACCGTATAATTTGCAGGTTCAATTTCATCCCATTCTAATGGATTGTCTTGCTCTCTTTCCCCCATCTCGATATAACTAAAACGACCTGGCACTACTACATCGCTTTTAACACCTTCTAGTTGGGTAGACCCCCCGTTAATACGATAGTATTTCTGAGTAGTAAATTTAAACGCACCCATATCTCCATTTGTATTTGCTTTGATCATCCGGTTTAAATCTACAATGTTTTGAACTGTACCTTTTCCATATGTTTGTTTACTACCTATAACAATGGCGCGTTTATAATCTTGCATCGCTGCAGCTAAGATTTCCGATGCAGAGGCCGACAATTCATTTACCAAAATAACAAGTGGTCCATCCCATTCAATACCTCGTTGTTTATCTTCTAGAACTTCTTTATCATCACCAGTAGAGCGGACTTGAACTATTGGGCCTTTATCAATAAACAACCCTCCAATATCAACAACTGTTTTGAGAGAACCTCCACCATTATTTCTTAAGTCTAAAACTAAACCTTCCATACCTTCTGTTTTTAGAAGTTCTATTTCTTTTTTAACATCTGTAGCTGCATTTCTGCTGTTGTAGTCCTGAAAATCTATGTAAAATTTAGGTAGATTAATGACTCCAAATGTGACCCCATCTTTAACCACTTTAGTAGACTTTGCATAGGTTTCTTCGAGCAAAATTTCATCTCTTGGGATGCTTAAATCTTCAATAGTACCATCTACTTTTTTAAGTGTTAGAATTACATTAGATCCTTTGGGACCTTTAATCAGTTTTACAGCATCATCCAATCGCATCCCGACTACATTGACGGCCTCTTCTTCATCTTCTTGTCTGACTTTCATAATAGCATCTCCAACTTCTAATTTATCTTGGCGCCAAGCAGAACCTCCAGAAATAAGCTCTGTGATTGTAATCTCGTCCATTCGCTTTTGAAGACGCGCACCAATACCTTCGTATTTACCGGCCATTTGCGCATCAAATCTGTCTTTGTCACTAGGAGCAAAATAAAAAGTATGTGGATCAAACTCTTCAGCAATAGCATTTATATAAACTGATAACCAGTCTTGTCGTCTGATATCTTCTAAAACGGAGAAGTTCTCTGACATTGTTTTTAAAATAGAGGCTCTCGCTTCACTTTCAATTTCTAAAAGCGGCTTAGAAGTATAATTTTCATCTGATTCTTTAAGTTTATTTTCAGCCATAATTAAATCATGGTAATTTGAAATTGTATAAAACTTTAATTGTTTACGCCACCTGTTAAACATTTGTGATTTAGTTTTTACGTAGGGACTGTTTTCATAATCTGTTGAAAACTCTTCTTCTAAGTTAAAATCAAAAGGAAGTTCTAAAACCTTAGAATACCTGTTTTTTGAATCTTCAAAACGAACTAAAAAACGATCGTATACTAAGTTAAAGAAACTTACATCGTGGGCCAAAATCTGATCATCCAACTCTGTTTTGAATTGTTCAAACTCATTGATATCTGACTGTATGAAATAATTTTTAAAAGGATCAATTTGGTCTAAAAAACTAGTATACACACCCACAGACAACTCATCATTTATGACTTTAGGCTCAAAATGACCTTGTTCAAGTAAGTAAGTAATTAATTGCATTAACAACTTATCCTTGTCTGGATCATCATCAAAGGACTTGGAGGTAAAACTACAAGACGCAAAAGCAATTAGAAGTGACACTAAAAAAATATTGATATTTCGTTTCATGAAATGAAGTGTGTTTTTGGCTAAATAAATAATATCCTAAAGTAAAAGAAAAAATAATGCCAAAGTAATCTAACGGTAATAATTTTTTGTTAAAGCCGGCTTAATCTTCAAATGAGCAACAATTTATGTACTTTTGTAACAACTCTAACTACTAAGTAATGACAAAAAGACCTTTAATTTTGGTGACTAATGACGATGGGATTACAGCTCCTGGGCTGCGAACACTAATCAAAGTCATGAACACTATTGGAGATGTAATTGTCGTTGCTCCAGACAGTCCACAAAGTGCAATGGGACATGCCATTACTATTAATGATACACTTTATTGTAAAAAAGAGCAAATTGACAATGGTCCACAAACAGAATACAGCACTTCAGGAACCCCTGCTGATTGTGTGAAAATCGCAGTTCATGAACTTTTAGATCGCAGACCAGATCTTTGTGTTTCTGGCGTTAATCACGGGTCAAACTCTTCTATTAATGTTGTTTACTCAGGAACTATGAGCGCAGCTATTGAAGCAGGGATGGAAGGAATTCCGTCTATTGGTTTTTCGCTCTTAGACTATAACTGGGAAGCTGATTTTAGTCAAATAGAATCATTTATTAAAACTATTACGAATCAAGTGTTGACCCAAGGATTACAAAAAGGGATTATTCTGAATGTTAATTTTCCAAAACTATTAAAAAACGATATTAAGGGCATTCGCGTCTGTCGTCAAGCCAATGCAAATTGGGTTGAAAAATTTGACAAACGTCAAACCCCGATAGGAAGAGACTACTATTGGCTAACTGGGGAATTTAAAAACTTAGATAAAGGGGAGGACACTGATGAATGGGCGCTTGAAAATGGCTATATATCCGTCGTCCCAGTACAATATGACTTAACAGCTCACCACTACATAAAAGAATTAAATAACTGGACTTTCAATGGATAAAAAATCAATCATAACCGGAGTCATTATAGGGCTTATTTCAAATACAGTAGGCTTATTTGTTGTGAGCTTATTGACGGCAAAGATATCTGGACGTTCTGGAGGAATAACAGCTATTTTAGAGGCCGCTATATCGGAAAATTTTATAGGTAAATTAATTAGTTTAGGCGCAATACTAAACTTAATCTGTTTTTTCTATTTTATTAGCAAAAAAAAAGATGGTCATGCAGGCGGAATTTTAGCTGCTACTATTTTGATTGCTGTGGGAACCTTTATAACTAAACTATAAATGAAGTATTACATTATTGCTGGAGAAGCTTCAGGAGATTTGCATGCTGCAAATATGATGAAAGCCCTAAAGAAAACAGATTCTAAAGCAGAATTTAGGTTTTGGGGAGGCGATCTGATGCAAAATGTCGATGGTAAACTAGTAAAACATTACAAAGAATTAGCTTTTATGGGCTTTTTTGAAGTAATTTTAAACCTAACAACTATACTTAAAAATCTATCTTTCTGCAAAGCAGATATTAAAAGCTATCAGCCCGACTGTTTGATTTTTATTGACTACCCTGGATTTAATTTAAGAGTCGCAAAATGGGCAAAAAAAGAAGGCTTTAAAACCCATTACTATATATCACCACAAATTTGGGCTTGGAAAGAGAGTCGCATCGCTGCTATTAAGCGTGATGTCGATAAAATGTATGTTATTCTCCCTTTTGAGAAAAACTTTTACGAGGATAAACACAGCATGCCGGTCGAATTTGTTGGGCATCCTTTAATTGATGCTATTGCCAACCGAAATCCAATAGACCAAATTACATTTAAAAAGAACCACGGGCTCAACGAAAAACCAATTATTGCACTACTTCCAGGAAGTCGAAAACAAGAAATTAACAAAATGCTTTCTGTAATGCTAAGCATTGTAAAGACTTTTTCAAAGTATCAGTTTGTAATCGCTGGCGCTCCAAGTCAAGACCCCTTATTTTACAGCTCATTTATCAAAAATAAAAATGTTTACTTTGTTGAAAACTGCACTTATGACTTGTTAAGTGTATCTCATGCAGCAATAGTAACCTCTGGTACTGCTACATTAGAAACTGCATTATTTAAAGTCCCAGAAATAGTATGCTACAAGACTAGTTGGATTTCATATGAAATTGGTAAACGTTTAGTAAATCTAAAGTATATTTCATTGGTTAATTTAATTCTTGACAAAAAAGTAGTTACTGAACTAATTCAAGGAGCGTTTAACACAAAACGCCTTACAAAAGAACTAAATATTATTTTAGACGTTCAAAAACGTGAAGAGCAATTTGTAGATTACCATGAGTTAGAAACGAAACTAGGAGGACAAGGGGCTAGTCAGAAAGTGGCAGAATTAATCTATAATTCTATAAACTAGAAGCGTTTAATTAGAATAAAATAATTCTAAATTATAGTAATTTTAATTAAAATCAATTTTTAGTGTCTCACCAAAAATAATAGGTGCATCCATAACAACATTAAGACCTTTTGATATAAATATTGATACTTCAATTACAGATCTATACCCACTTACACAATCAATGTGATAACTATCAGATACTTTAAAAGTATACGATAAACACAATCACAACAAGGTCAATTATTAGTTATTGAGCGAACGAAGGTTCAAAGGACTTATAATAGTTGTTAAAAGCCTCTTGACTATTCATTTTCTTGTAGCTTTCATCTTTAAATAATTGTAGGTATATTTCCAGCTTTTGAGCAGTTTGATAACCTGGAATCGGGGCAATTAACTCAGCCTCTAAGCCTAAAAACACAATTGTTGGATAGGCTCTGATTCCTAAATACTGAGAAAACTGGTGAGAGCTATTTCTGCGTTTAGCTTTAGCCGGGTTATAGTTTGGATTGGCGAATTTTTGCTCTTTGTAATTGACAGTTTCATTTCCTTCGGCATTAAATTTAACAGCATAATAATGAGTGTTTACAAACGAAATTAAATCCTTATTCGTAAAGGTATTTTTATCTAACATTTTACAAGGCCCACACCAAGATGTATACATATCTATCATGATTTTCTTGGGGGCATTTTTCTGTAGTTCTAAAGCCTCGTTCATCGTCACCCAATTAATGGATTGGGCCACTACAGAAATAGAGCTTAGAAGTATTAGAGTAGATAAAAAATATAACTTCATAACTAATTTATTTATATTCATCACAATTAGTGTGCCTGATTAACGAACTCCATGCATTAATTTCTTGATCACTGGATATAACAATGCAGATATAACTCCTAAACCTACCGCTACGGCTGTTAATATCCAAAAGAAATAACTTAGACCTTGCTCTTTAGCAATCCCCTCGGATGCTTCACCAAAAACACCCGCCAATTTCATTCCAATGGCTACTGCTAAATACCAAATTCCAAACATCATAGCAATCATTCTTCCAGGAACTAACTTACTTACATAAGATAAGGCCACAGGTGAAATACAAAGCTCCCCCATGGTGTGGAAAAAATACACTAGTATTAGCCAAATCATACTAACAGAAGCTGTCTTAGCACCTGGCTCAATAGATGAAGCTCCTATAGCGACACAGGCCATTCCAATTCCTAATAAAACCATACCAATAGCGTATTTCATATTAGCATTGGGATTATATTTACTCTCCCACCACTTAGAAAATAACGGCGCAAACGCAATGATAAACAAGGAGTTTAAAACTCCAAACCAAGAAGCTGGCACTTCAGCAATCTCTTTTCCAAATTCTATAGATAACATCCAAATTGCTATCGCCCAGATAATTATAAAACTAATCGCTAAAAAAATATTGGAAAGTGCGTATTTAGAAAATGTTTTCTTAAACAATAACCATAAGACCCAGGTGATAATTCCGAGTGGAATAATCGTCATAAGGGTGTTTACTATTTTAAATATAAAGGCCGAATTCCCTTCAAGAACACGTTGGGTATAATCGCGTGCAAAAATAGTTAATGAGCTTGGAGACTGTTCGAAAATAGCCCAAAAGAAAATCGTGATAAAAGCGAAGAACATAACCGCTAACATACGATCACGAGTGATTCTGTCATATTTGGGTATTCGAATGACTAACAATAGCACAAATAGACCTAAGGCAGTTAAAATGGCTACATTAGAACCTTCCATTCCAAACATATTAAAATCAAATAAATTATAAGCCCCTTCTGATATTTTAGAAATAGGGTCATTAAAAATCCAAGAGATTCCTAGAATACCTGCTATAGCTATCAATCCTAACTGAAGTGATGTAAATGGATTTAATTTAGGCTCGTCAGGGCTTAATTCTACAGCATTAGAATCTACTTTAACTGGCTTGGTTCCAATATCTCCAAAGATATTTTGAGCAAACCAAAACTGAAGTAATCCAAACAGCATAAAAATTCCCGCTAATCCAAAGCCCCAACGCCAACCTACTTGTTCACCGAGGTAACCACAAAGAAGAATACCTAAAAATGCTCCTGCATTAACTCCCATATAAAAAATAGTATAAGCACCATCTTTTTTCTCATCTTTTCCTTTGTACATTTCAGAAATAATAGACGTCATATTTGGCTTAAAGAATCCACTTCCAAAAACCAGTAAAGTAAGTCCTAAATAAATGAAAAAAGGGGTTTCTACAGCCATCGCTCCATGACCCAATGTCATAAGTAAGGCGCCAATAACCACCGCGTATCGGTATCCAATTTTTTTATCTGCAAAGTAACCTCCTAATAATGTAGATAAATAGACTAGTGAGGTGTAAGTTCCAAAAATAGCATAAGCATGTTCTCTAGGCCAACCCCAACCGCCGTCTAAGAGTGAGGCGGTAAAAAACATAACCAGTAAAGCACGCATTCCATAGTAGGAAAATCGCTCCCACATTTCAGTGAAAAATAAAACAAAAAGTCCGGCTGGATGCCCTAATACTTTATCTTTAAACATGTTTTCAATAGCAGTTGTCATAGTCAATCAATTTATTATTTGTCTTAAATCAGTTTTAATTTTACTCTAATATACGTTCGTTTTCTTCGACATTATGAGTTAAACGTTTTAAAGGTTTAAGTAATGCAATCACTAATAATCCGAAGATCACGGTGAAAATTACAATTCCAGAAAAAATAGTATACTCTCCAAAATGTTCTGATTTCTCACCTAATATACCAGCAACTTTCCCACCAAGTCCCGTTGCTGCAAAATATAATCCCATCATAAGAGAAGCATATTTAACGGGGGCTAATTTTGTAACAAACGACAAAGACACAGGAGAAGAACATAATTCACCAATGGTATGAAACAAATATGCTAAAACTAACCACTGCATTCCTGAGCTGCCGTTAGCATCATATTCTCTGACGGCTAAAATCATAAACACAAAGCCTAAACCCATAATAATAGTTCCTGTAGCCATTTTGAACAACGATGAGGCTTCTTTATTTTTAAGCTTGCGTTTGGCCCAAATATTGGCGACCCATACTGCAAGCAAAATAATAAATCCAGCATTTAACCCCTGAAACATAGGAGTTGGTATTAGATATCCAAATAGCATTCTATCTGTTTTTGTTTCTGTATAAACACTCATAAGCCCTCCAGCTTGCTCAAAAGCACCCCAAAACACAATTACCAATAAGAATGAAAGTAATAAGACCAAGAAACGATCTTTTAATATTTGAGTTTCTAGACTTTTAAAAATCATCATTAATAATCCAACTACAAAAGATAAAAAGATAAATAATGCACCATAACCCCAATGGTCAACACCTTCAAACGTGAAGCCGGCATAAATAGACAGAGCAAGTAAAACAACTAGAAGTGCTAGTTGAGCTGGAGAATTAAATATGTTAGAGAATATTTTAACTAGAGAAACATCATTTCTTTTTTCTTCAGCGGTCGGTTTATTACCAACATGCTTAATATACTTTTGTCCCCAAATATATACCATTAGTCCTAATATCATTGCAATTCCTGCTAAACCAAAACCAGCATGCCATCCCCATTTTGCGACTACTAATCCAATAATAGAGGTAGCTAATAATGAACCTAAATTTATGCCTATATAGAAGATACTAAATCCTTTATCTCTTCTGATGTCGCCTTCTTTGTATAATCCTCCAACCATGGTTGAAATATTAGGCTTTAAACACCCAACTCCTAAAATAATCAAACTCAAACCGGTGAAAAAGGCCCATTCAGCTTCAATTGCTAAGGTCCCATGACCTAAACATAAAATAATAGCCCCGAGCATAACAGTTTTTCTCTGTCCCAATACTTTATCAGCTAAAATGCCACCTGGTATGGAAATCACATAAACTAACATGACGTACCAACCGTAAAGTTGATAAGCTTCAAGTTTTGACCAACCTAAGCCTGGGCCGTCTATGTGCGAGGCTTCAGCAATCATATAAATAACTAGTAAAGCACGCATTCCATAGTAAGAAAATCGCTCCCACATCTCAGTGAAAAACAATACATATAGTCCTATTGGATGCCCAAATAATTCTTTTTGAGTTGCAGTCGTTGTTGTTGACATAAATTTAGTGTTAGTTTATATTTTTGGATTAATTAATTCGCTTATCTCCTAATTTTTCATGTAAAAAATTAGTCATTTTAGTGTATAAATGCATGGTTGTATTTCCTCCATATATTCCATGATTTTTATCAGGATAAATAGACCACTCAAATTGCTTATTGGCTTGGATAAGAGCTTCTACCATCCGCATCGTATGTTGAACATGAACGTTATCATCTCCTGAGCCATGTATCAAAAGGTAATCGCCTTCTAGTAATTCCGGATAATTAAAAGGTGAATTGTCATCATAACCTCCCGGGTTTTCTTGAGGAGTACGCATGAAACGTTCAGTGTAAATTGTATCATAAAAACGCCAGCTAGTCACTGGAGCTACTGCAATAGCCATTTTAAAGACGTCGTTTCCTTTTAACAAACAATTCGTACTCATGTGACCTCCAAAACTCCAACCCCAAATACCAATCCTACTGGCATCAATATAGGGTAAACTACCAATTTGTTTAGCTGCCTGAATTTGATCTTCTGTTTCGTATTTAACAAGATTTAAATAGGTTACTTTTTTAAAGTCTGAGCCTTTAAAACCTGTTCCGCGACCATCAACACACACCACAATATAGCCTTGTTGAGCTAAGTATTGGTGCCAGTAGTCACGTGAACTATTCCATTTATTAACCACGCGTTGGGAACCTGGGCCTGAATACTGAAACATTAGTAGTGGATAGGTTTTAGTAGCATCAAAATCGGATGGTTTAAGCATCCACATATTCAAATCATTTCCATTAACATTTAGAGTGCTGAATTCTTTATTTGAATATTTGTAATATGATAAAGTGTTTTTAAGTGCTGAATTATCTTTAATGTTTCTGACAAGTCGTCCAGTTTTAGAATCGTGTAAGGTGTATTTTGTGGGAATGTTGGCACTAGAAAAAGTCTTGATAAAATAAGTAAAGTCTGCACTAAAAGAAGCATCATTTGTACCTAACTGTGATGATAAACGGATTTTTCTTTTACCGTTTAATCGGACTGAATAAACATCACGGTTAATCGATCCATTTTCAACAGACTGATAATAAATAGCATTTTCTGATTCGTTATAACCATAATAGGCAGTAACTTCCCAAGCACCTTTAGTAATTTGTTTTTTTAATTGCCCTGTTTTTGAGTAATGATACAGGTGGTTGAAGCCATCTCTTTCGCTGGTCCACAAAAAACTATTATCTTCTAAAAATGTAAGGTTGTCTGTAACATCTACATAAGCATCATCTGTTTCAGAAAGCACTAAATTAGCGTCTCCTTTTTCTGGATTGATCAACCAAAGATCTAACTTATTTTGATGCCTATTCATATATTGCGCTGATAGCACATTTGCATCATTAGTCCACTTAATTCTGGGGATGTAAAAATCGTTATAAGTAGTTGATAATGGGACAGTTGCTGTTTTATCTGTGTTTAAATCATAAAAATGCAGGGACACAATCGCATTTTTCTCTCCCGCTTTTGGGTACTTAAATACATTTTGTGTTTGATATAAATCTGTTCCATAAACATCCATTGAAAACTCTGGAACTTCGGTTTCATCAAAACGTATAAATGCTATTCTATCACTAGAAGCATTCCACTCAAAAGCTCTCACAAAAGCAAATTCTTCTTCGTAAACCCAATCGGTAATTCCATTGATAATCCTATTTTTTTCACCATCAAATGTAATTTGTTTAGTGTCACCAGATATCAAATCTTTTACATATAAGTTATTATTCAAGCCATAGGCAACCTTGGTCCCATCGGGTGAAAAGGTAGGTTCCTGTATTTTGTGCTCGGATATTAAATCAAGTTTTTCTAAATAAATATCATACACATAATAGTTCCCCAGAACAGAATATCTAAAAATTGATTCCGTATTTGTTTCCAAAATCAGCTTACTCTCGTTAGCGCTAAACGTATAATTCGTAAAATAAGGTATGGCCTTCATTGTTTTGGAAGTAGCTATGACTTTTACTTTTGAAAATGTTATATAATCATACAAATCAATAGACGTAGATCCAGTAGATCTATCAAAGTTTAATACTGAATATTGCTGTCCATTTTTCATAGAATGCAAAGCGGTGAGGCCTTGGGTTCTGAAAGAGCCATCCCATATTTTATTGAGTGAAAAAGAGTTCGTTTGTGATGTTGCTGTAAAGAGAAATAAGCAACTAAATAGGAAGATAAAAGGCGTTTTCATAAAAAATGTAATTATTCAATAATTATAGTCCAAGTTTACTAAAAAAATAGGAGAAATCCGTGAATATTGACAGATAAATACGCAATAAAAATAATTGAAGTTCCATAATAAATCGAAGAATAGTATCTTTGTCTTTTAAAACACATACCCATGCAGAATTCCGTTTCTGGATTTTCAAAGTTCACAAAAGTAGAAAAAATTGACTGGCTAATAAGCAATCATTTTCAAGACAACCCTAGTGCCAAAGCAAATTTAGAACGCTATTGGAATTCGGACGCAGCTCTTCAGAAACTACATGATGAATTTACAGAAAATACTATTTCTAATTTCTATCTCCCTTTTGGAATCGCCCCTAATTTTTTGATTAACAACAAAATTAAGGTTATTCCAATGACGATTGAAGAGAGTTCAGTAGTAGCTGCTGCTAGTAATGCCGCAAAATTTTGGATGCAAAGAGGTGGCTTTAAAGCAAAAGTAATCTCGACCACAAAAGTAGGTCAAGTTCATTTTATGTTTCATGGAGAATTTTCTGAAATAGAATCCCTATTTGAAACTATAAGACCTCAGTTATTTGAACAGACAAAATCAATAACTAAAAATATGGAGGCGCGTGGCGGCGGTATTTTAGACATCAAACTGATTAGTAAAACAGCTCAACTTAAAAGCTACTACCAACTACATGTAACCTTTGAGACTATGGATGCCATGGGCGCCAACTTCATTAACTCCTGCCTAGAGCAGATTGCCAGTACTTTTAAGACCTGTTCTAAAGAAATACATGTGGTTATGAGTATTTTATCAAACTACGTGCCTGACTGCTTGGTACGGGCAGAAGTAAGTTGCAATGTAGAAGATTTAGTAACTGATGAGTCGTATTCAGGACGAGAATTTGCTGACACATTTATCCAAGCCGTACAAATAGCTGAAGTAGAACCTTTTCGAGCCGTTACCCACAACAAAGGCATAATGAATGGAGTAGACTCTGTGGTATTGGCTACCGGTAATGACTTTAGAGCTGTAGAGGCTGGGGTTCATGCCTATGCAGCACGGTCCGGAAGTTATTCTAGTTTAACACATGCCTCTATTGAAAAAGGCATGTTTAGGTTTTGGATTGAAATCCCTCTAGCCTTAGGAACTGTTGGGGGTCTTACGGGGTTACACCCCTTAGTAAAAACAGCATTGGAATTATTAGGTAATCCGTCTGCAAAAGAATTGATGGAGATTGTAGCAGTCGCTGGATTAGCTCAAAATTTTGCCGCTTTGAAATCGCTTACCACTACAGGAATTCAACAAGGACACATGAAAATGCACCTTCTCAATATTTTAAATCAATTTGAAGCTACTGATAAAGAAAAATTGCAACTTGTTGAGCACTTCAAAAAAAATACGGTCACCCATAGTGCTGTCGTGGAAGCCATAGAAAAACTTAGAGCGTAATGGAGACTTTTTATAGCCATGGGAAATTATTAATCAGTTCAGAATATGCCGTACTAGATGGCGCGCAAGCGCTCGCGCTACCTACAAAATTTGGACAGACCTTAAATGTGGAGTCTATTTCAGGGGCTATAATTCATTGGAAAAGTATTTCTAGTACTGGAAAAACCTGGTTTGAAACTCAATTTAGTGTTGATACTAAATTAAAAATATCCTGCAATAACAACTCTGAAATTGCACTTCGGTTACTCCAAGTACTTAAAACACTACAGCTATTAAATCCAACTCTTTTTAAAACGAACCAAGGCTTTAACTTCACTTCAACTTTAGAGTTTCCTGTAAACTGGGGACTGGGCTCCTCCTCTACCCTAATTAATAATCTCTCGCAATGGGCCAAGGTTGATGCTTTCAAGCTATTAGATTTAACATTTGGAGGCAGTGGTTACGACATTGCATGTGCACAAAACAACACTGCTATTTTATACAAGTTAAGCGCAGGAATTCCACTGATAAGCTCTGTGTCTTTTGTGCCAGTATTCTCACGCTCTTTATTTTTTATACATCGTAATCAAAAGCAAAACAGTAGGGATGGAATCGCAGCTTATAAAAAAAGTACAAAACATAAAATAGTTAACTATAACAAACTTAATAGCTTGACTTTAAAACTGTTAAACTGTCATGATTTAGAGACCTTTAAAAACTACATCGGTACGCATGAAGAGTATATTGGGTCACTGCTACAACAACAACCACTAAAAGAAGCCTTATTTTCAGATTATGATGGGGCAATTAAAAGCTTAGGAGCTTGGGGTGGTGACTTTTTCTTAGCAACAGGAAATTCAAATTCCATTAATTACTTCAAGACTAAAGGCTACACAACAATCATTCCGTTTTCAGAAATGATTTTATAAAAAAAGGGCTCATTACTGAACTCTTTTTTTATAAAATCATTTTTACTTAGTAAAATGAAGCTCTATTATCCTCAATTTCAGCAGCATCTTTAAGAGCTGTGTAAAGCTTAGAATTAACTGCATTTGATTTTGCTTGACCAACACGATTTGCTGCGGCTTGGTAGTTTGGCAACTCACTAGCAGTAGTTAATTTTGTTAATTGGACCGCATAAACTCCGTTTAAACCAACTACAAGTTTTGAAGTTGCTCCTTCAGTTAAACCAAAAACAGTTCCGATAACCTTAGGCTCTCTTCCAGCTCCAGAAAGAGTTGGGTTTTTCATATTAACTGATATAGCTGTTCTAACAGTTTGCCCCTCTTCAGATGCAATAGCGTCTAGAGTAGTTGCAGAAATACGGCCTATAATAAGCGCTGCTTTCTTTTCTTTTCTTATTTCCGGAAGCGCTGTAACTGATGCCTTCTCAACACTCATTAATCCTTTTTCATTAACCGCTGTGATTTTTGCAACTACAAAACCACCACCCGAAATATTAAAACTTTTAAAATCTCCAACTTCAGTACCATCTTCAAATGACCATCTAACAATGGCTCTTTGCATTCCGATTCCAGGAATAGATTCATCGAGTTCTTTAATACTACTTACAGGCATTGTTTTATAGTTAGCTTGGTCAGACACCTCATTAAAATCAGATTTAGCAATCGCTATTTCAAATTTAGATTTATTCTTGAAAACGTCATCAATTGTTTTTACTGAAGGCTCAATTTCTTGAACAATAGTCGCAATCTTATAAGCTTGTTGCTTAGGTCCTTGACTTAGAATTTCAATCACATGGTAACCAAAGTCGGTTTTCACAACTCCTAAGCTTCCTTTCGAATTCTCAAAAGAGTACGCTTTAAATTCTTCAGCAAAGCCGTCTGTATAGGCAAATTCGATTACACCATCTTTTTCATTACTTACTTTATCTGAAGACAATACTAGTAAGCTGTTAAACTTTGAACGGTTAGTCTTAAGTACTTTGTATATGCTGTCTGCTTGTGCTTTAGCTTGAGCATCTGTAGATGTAACGGATGGATCTACTCTAACACCACCAACAAAAGGAATCAAAATGTGACGTACTTTTGTAGAATCAGAAATCATTTTCTTAGCGACTAATTTGGATAGCTTATAGCTATCCCCTTCTTTATATGGTCCATAAACATCGTTTAATTCTAAACTAACCATCGCTTTTGAATCCGCCTTTGGAAGGCTTGTTTCGAAAACAAAATTATTATTGTACTTAACAGATGAGTTGGCATTCACAAACGCATTGGCATCCGATGAATTTTTAAAACCAATAACCGTTTCATTTGCTTTTGCAGCCTCATTAAACTCTACTTTATCGTCAACAAGTGCTGATAGCTCTGCTTGGATTGCTTGCTCATCTTCTAAAGAGGCTTGCTCTTTAAACTGAACATATACTAAATCTCTAGATGCTTCTACTTCGTATTTCTTTGAGTGTTTTTTGATATAATTCTTAATATCCGATTTTTTAATCTTAAGAACACTATCTGGAATAGATGAAAAAGGAATTTGAACATATTTCAAATCTGCTTTATCATTTTCAAGTTGGTAATCTAACTCTCCTTCAGTTAAAGTTCCAATTACACCTGCTTTTACAAGATTAAAATACGTTTGTTGAACGCCTGTTTGAGAAATAGTTTGTTCGAAATCCGTCCAAGCTTTGTAATTAACTGGACTTCCATTTAAGGTCGTTGTTTCTGGAGCAATCGCTTTAAGATTTGCTATAAACTCATTCAGCTTGTCTTCATCAAATAGGCCAGCTTCGTTCTTAAACTCTTCTAAAGACCCTAAGTTTTGTTTCAACAATTGTCGCATATAGTCCCTTTCGATGGAGATCCCTAATGCATCATACTGAGTTTGCATAACTTTATTTCTGACTTCCTGATCCCAAACACGGTTCATTGCTTGTGTATTGGTTACCGAACCACCTGATTGACGTTGGATATTTTCAACCTGGTTCATAAAAGCACCTCGCTCGATATCGTCTCCATTTACCGTAGCAACTACGTTTTGTGACTTATCAGCAGATCCCATGTTGGTAAATATATCTCCAATTATAAACGAAAATAATGCAAGAGCGATAATAATGATTAAGAATATAGAACGTTGTCTAATTTTATTTAAAACTGCCATTTTGTAGTGTGTGTTATTTTTTCAATATAGTCGACGAAAATACCAATTTCTTTGAAATAATGAAAGAAGAAAAGAATATAATTCAGAGTCTTCCCAAAAATTATTAATCTTGAGCAATTTTAAGCTCCACCAATTCGATTTTAGTGTTGGACACTTCTTTTATTGTAAAGTGAAAACAATCAATATTAATTTTCTGATTTTTTGTAGGAATTTCCTCAGTAAAATTAACAATAAAGCCTCCTAAAGTTTCATAATTCTCACTTTCTGGAATCTGAGTTCTATACGTTTCATTTAAATAGTCTACATCTAAACGTGCAGAAAAAATAAAGGTATTATCCGTGATTTTATCTTCAACAAGTTCCATCGTGTCGTGTTCATCTTCTATCTCTCCTACTAGTTCCTCAATGATATCTTCAACGGTCATAATTCCAGAAGTACCTCCATATTCATCTAAAACAACAGCCAGACTTTTTCGTTTTTTTATTAAGACGTTTAGTACGTCTTTAACAAACATCGTTTCTGGGACATACTCTACAGGGCGTAAAATTGATTTAACATTTTTAGGGTTTTTAAACAAATCGAAAGAGTGTACATACCCCAAGATATCATCAATAGTGTTTTTATACACTAGTATTTTTGAATGTCCTGTCTGAGTGAAAGATTCGTTTAGGCTTTGAACAGAATCATGTATTTCTATGGCTGTTAATTCGGTTCTAGGCACCATTACTTCTCTTGATTTTACTTCAGAAAATTCAAGTGCGTTTTGAAATATCTGAATTTCACTGTCTATGGCGTGGTGTGCTTCAACAGATTCCATTTGCTCGCTTATATAATTCCCCAATTCTACTTTAGAAAAAGCTAATTGAACTTCATCGCCTTTAGTTTTGAATAACGATTTCAAAACTACATCCGTAATCCATATGACAAAGTCGGAAACAATTGAGAATAGCAGATAAAACAAGTAGGCCGGAAAAGAAAACAACTTCAATAAAGAATTCGCATAAATTTGAAAGAAAACTTTAGGAAGAAATTCCGCCGTCACCAAAATAACTAGTGTTGAAATTAGTGTTTGCGTTAGTAATGATAATTCATCAAAGAGATAGCTAATTAATGGACTAGAAGATGGCAGGTGAGCTGCAAACCAGGCCACCAACGAATCGCCCATATACAAACCATAAACTACAAGAGCAATATTATTTCCAATAAGCATAGTTGCTATAAACTTGGAAGGTTTTGATGTTATTTTTGCCAATAATCTAGACAATAAACCTCTCTGTTTTTTTTCAATTTCAATATGAATTTTATTGGCAGAAACGTAAGCAATTTCCATACCTGAAAAAAAGGCGGACAAAAAGAGACTTAAAACAATAACAATAAGGTCTGTGGACATGATTACAATTTACCGCGATCTTCGAAACGTTTTCTGAATTTTTTACGAAAGAAAAACATAAAAACCGCTAGGACTGCAAAAAACAAAGAAAGATAAGCCCCATTTCGATCACTGCTCCATTTATTAGACATGTCGAACAAAAATAGAGCGGCAAAACCTAAATATAGATACTGTAAAAAAGAAAGAATTTTCATTTAAAAATAATTTTACGGAATTGAATTATTAAGGTAAATATACGAATTATTCGTCAATAAAAATTCGACCAGTGACTTCAAGTACTTGGGCATTGGTAACGTTTTTGTTAGAATCAAATCCATTACCATTAGTTACATAATCTTTTGTACGGAATTTAACAGGATAGTTAGTAAATAACCATTCTTTTTTTTGATCATAAAAAAGCTGCTCTGTAAATAAAGTATCATTAGTAGATGTTGTCAAAACAACATTACCCTGAAGGTCAATTATGTCCGTTTCACTGTAGACAATCGCGAGGTCAGCTATGACCGTATTTTTATTTTTTTCGTCATCAAAAAGAGTTAAATCAATTCCGTTTGGGAATTTATAATATGGAAACTCTCGGTTTGTAAAATTTAACATTTTAGGACTAACTAAAATAGAAGTTAGACGACCTGAATCGGTATATTTAGTATTAATATTTTCAGCAATAGACATTGGAGCAAGAGTTGACGTATTTAAGTCTTGAACTTCTTTTAGTGTGTTGTTACAAGAAAAAAACATCGCGACCAAAAAGAGTGGTGCGATGTTTTTAAATCGTATGTTGAAGTACCCTTTCATTACAGCGCTGGCACCGTTACACTTCGTTGAATCCAACATCCAACCGGAATTACCTGACCAGTACGTCCTGAAGAAAATATTTCACTTTTTTGTGGCGCTTTTGCATCGTAGTTAGCAATTGATTTTTTTGCGTTTTTCTTCATTGTAGGATCTATACGTCCTGCTTTTGCAGCTTCCTTAGCGGCTAACCAATAAACGGCTCTCTTTGAAAAATTATCAGTGCCACAATTATTGGCGCTTTTAGCATACATAGCTGCGATTGCTAAATGAGCTTTACCCATACTTGGGTTCGCTTTTAGCGCTTTCTTATAGTAGGCTCTCGCTTGGCCATATCGGCTTTTTTTCTTAAAATTTGTTGCAATTTTATACAATATTTTTGATTTCTCAAAACTAGATGTTTCCAGCGCAACCGCTTGGTTATAAAAACTTAAGGCTTCGGATGACTTTCCAGCTTTATCTTTTAAAATCCCCAAGTAAAAAGCGGTATCAGCGTTGGGCTCTAAGGCATTTTTTTGTTCAACAATTTGAACAAACAAGGCATCGTCATTACAGCCTTTAGCATACATTCTATTCATGGCGCGTTGTAACCAAACACCATCATTTTTGAAGGCTTCAAAGTCCCTTTGATACAAAGGAATTAAATTTTCACAATTAGCTCTTGAACCTAGTTTTGTATCAATACTACCAGCTATTTGATTATAAGCTCTTAAGTAACTGTTATATGATTTAAGTCTTGAAGTATCTTTTCTACTCAACTCTAGAACTTCACCGTCTTCGCCAAGAAATGCGTTTCGTTTGTTGGTATAATTTTTAACTTCAAAATCAATTTTTTCGCTGATATCATCGTATTTACCAAATAACTCTTGAGCGGATTTTAATGAAGAATCGTATAAACCGACCATCAAGGAAAAATACGTATACAAGCTTTTGGGGTTTGTAAACGTTTTAGCATCAGTTATATAAGCAGCATCAAAAGCTGTATATAAATCTTCTTTAGACTCCCCTAGAAGTTTTTGATTATCGTATTTTAACTGACTAGCTTTCGCTAAATATGCACCTTGAGGTGTGATGTTAGGAAAAACAGTCCTTCGCTCTTCCCACAGCTTTAATAAATCTAATATATATTTTGTTTTCTCTTCCCCTTCAGAATTCGAAATCTTGTCAGTTAAAATACGATCTCCAAAAACATAAATAGCTTTGTTGATTCTCGGAGACGCAATTCTTAATTCCATCCATGGAGCATAAGCTGCATTGTAATTTTTTGCTTTCACATACTCACTAAAGATTGAAAGTTTTTGTAAATCTTCATCGGTCTGTGCTAAAATGGAAGTAATACTTAAAAAAAGTATTGAAACTATGAGATATATTTTTATTTTCATCTGTTAATATTATTAATTTGTTAAGGACAAAGCAATCTTAAAAAAGCTCAATCTCATTATTTATGTAGAATTAATTAAATTTCGGTTTCTCGAACCATCGGTCGTTCAACGATAAACTTAACTGGAAGTTTACAAAATTCTCTTCAACTAAATTCGCGTTTGTAGTTCCTCTTTTACCAACTTCAAGACCAATATTAGCATTAGAAAATATTCTACCAACTGGAAGACCTACTCCAAAAGATATGCCAAACTCTTTAATTGGCTCATTATTAATTTTTAATCCAGAGTTTTCAAAACGAACACCTGTTCTATAAACTACACGTTTCCAGTACCTGCTAAATGAGTCAAACTCTGGGATGTAAAAACCTCCAACAGAAATAGTGGAAGCATCCTCATAAGTTGAATTATCAATTACAACTAAACGGTTTGTTAATTGGCTCGTTTTGAGAAAAGTGTAATCAACTCCTGCAAACCATTTTCTAGGTGCTCCAAAACCAAAGCCTATGGAGCTTTTAGTTGGTAGTTTAAGTTGTGTCGTATTTAGACCTAGATCATTTAAATCAACTTCTATTGAATTCAATACACTCTCTTGGTCAGTATTCAAGTCAATAACTATTGTTGAATAATTACGTTGATTTTTTGACTTTATTTCAGTTGAAGGAGAATAGGTTGCAGAGGCAGTAAACTCCAAATTAGGGTTTATTAATTTAGTGTAAATGGCTCCAATATTATAAGAAAGACCTCCTAGATCAGATCTATTAATCTCTCTTGTTTGATATTGTAGAATATTACCCTGTTCATTGTATCCAAATGCAATATTGGTATTAATTATATTTCCAAAATTATAGCTAGCATCCACGCCAATTCTAAAATTTTTAGAGAGTTGGTATCCAAACCCTAAAAAGACTTTATTTAGTCCACCTTCGCCTCTATATTTATATTGAATAATTTGGTCAGAGTTGAAAGACTGTAATTTATAGCCGACTGAGGTATATGGAATCAACCCAAAACCTGCACCAAATTTACCTAGAGGAACAGCTATAGCTAGATAATCAAGTGAGGCAGTGCTTGATTTTTCAGAAGCAGAGTTGCTATTGAGAGTTATTTGTGACTGGCTACCTCCGACGGTATATTTCATCGGCCTAGCTTCATCATTAAATGACTTTAAATTTTGACCTGCATAAGCTGCTGGGTTTCGAAGATTAATATGAATACTATCTGAATAAACACTTATTCCTCCCATTGATTGGTTTTCTACAGTACCTTTAAATTTTAAACTGCCTATACCATAAAAAGAATATGGAGAACTCGCGCCCTGTTGAGCAAAACTAACAGATGACAAAATGAGTGTAATAAGGACTAATAACTTCTTCATAATTAATTTGAATTATATTCTAATAGAAAATTCAAGCCTTCCAAAAGAAAATCCGAGTTGGCAAATATGCTAATTTTTAATTGCTTACACAAGAAATCTGCGTCTCCT
>Ga0209119_1000062_pt1 | contig 110122 bp, 104 predicted proteins | sample COG_03_FD_184747 | JGI IMG/M metagenome (GOLD analysis project Ga0209119, IMG submission 184747) | Pelagic Microbial community sample from North Sea - COGITO 998_met_03 (SPAdes) (version 2) | ecosystem: Environmental > Aquatic > Marine > Neritic zone/Coastal water | place: Helgoland, sampling...
GCACCTAACGGTCTAGTGTATGAGTAGTAGCGGGTTTCAACTCACAAACCTTTCGGTTTTGCACTGACCTTTGTTTTATATTTTGTCTTTCGTTTTATCACTTAAACCGCTATTACTTATACACATTGTTGGCAAATCGTTTTTTATTATCGCTATTCAATCTGTTTTTAACTTCAGAACAATAGAAGTTGTGTAACCAATTAGTATTCCCAAAATATTAGGTGCTATATCAGTAAATGAGCCTCCTCTTGTTGGTACAAATCCTTGAAGAATTTCAATTAGTAAACCAAGAACTAAACAGAATATAATCACTTTCTTATGTTCATTTATACCAAAAGCATAAAGACCTAACCAATAAGTAATTATATAATGTAGTATATGTTTCAATTTAAACAATGAATTTATAAAGTAATCATACTTCATTGAAGTTCGGAATTCAAAATTCCCAAATCTGAAAGGTGTTTCATTATCTTTTGTATAAATCGCATAAACAATACTAACGAGACTTATAATAGTTAAGGGTATGAATTTCATTATTTGCAACTTGATTTTGTTAACAATTTAGATAATTATTCAGTCCGCTCAATCTTTTTTAATTTTTTTGTCTGGAAGGAATATTTCAGGCTTTCTAATATAAGAAGCGAATATTGTTGCCATTACAATTAAAATTGTTACTTCATAAGGTTTTCCTTTATACATATGGATAAACACTATAAAAGTCATATACAGAGCTAAAAGAGTAGTTCCAATTAATGTTGTCCTATTATACAAGAACAATGCTGTTGATATTAAAAGAAATATTCCTGTAGCAATCATTAAATTACTATTCGCTACAATTTTGTCAGTTTGATTTGAGTTAAGTATTTTGTCTAAAGCGTTTGGGATAAAAAACAATGTTATAATTACCGAAGGTAACCAAGTCAATAGTGTTCTAAAAATTTTATTCAATTTCATTCTTGATTTTTCAGTTCGCTTTAAATGTTTGCCAACTCGTTATATGGAGAATAAACCTCCTGTTTATAGGTTTCTGTTTCCGGATAACAGGAACTTTTATAGATTTTATTGGCAAGGCGTCTATAATTTTTTATCTACTATTTTATTTATAATCACAATCTCTTTTTGGTAAAAATAAAAAAAAAATCTGAAACAAGTCAATCCCTATAATTGATGAGATTTTTTCTTCCCTGTTTCTGGGGAGGCGCTTATTGCCTTGAAGATAAATTTTTTTTGTAGCAAAAAAAAACTTCAAGCTTAGAATTTAAATATTTTCAACTCTAAATGTTAGATTATATTTTTATTAAGCAAAAAAAAACTCACAATTTTTATTGTGAGTTTTTAACCAATATATTTTTGGAATCTAAATTTCTTAAATTTTATGATGAAGCGCTTTAATATAAATTAAAACTGCTCTCTTCCAGAAAAGTGAAAGTTTGCTTCAATCGTGGCATTTTCATCAGAATCAGAACCATGTACAGCATTTTCTCCCATAGAAGTTGCATATAATTTTCTAATAGTTCCTTCAGCAGCATCAGCAGGATTTGTAGCACCTATTAAAGTTCTAAAATCTTCCACGGCATTTTCTTTTTCTAAGATTGCAGCAACAATTGGCCCTCTTGTCATGAACTCAACTAATTCTCCAAAAAACGGACGCTCATTATGCACAGCATAAAAAGTTTCAGCGTCAGATTTTGTCATTTGAGTTTTCTTTAAAGCCACAATTCTAAATCCTGCAGCGTTCATTTTTTCTAATATAGCACCAGTATGTCCGTTTTCTACAGCATCTGGTTTAAGCATTGTAAATGTTCTATTTGTTGCCATTCTATTGACTTTTAATTACTTTATGATTAATATTTAATATTGTAAAACTAATTGTTAAGCGTTTCACAAATTCGGCGCGAAATTACATAAATTTTTTAATTAAATTGTATATTCGCGAATTATGATTTTAAAAGGATTTGACGAGTTAAAGCGCTTTCTAGAAAAACCAAGAAATATAGTGGTAGTTGGGCATAGAAATCCAGACGGAGATGCTATGGGTTCTACCTTAGCATTAAAGCACTATTTAGCTAAAAAAGGACATAACTGTACAGTTGTGGTGCCTAATGAATACCCAGAATTTTTACATTGGTTGCCTGGTTCTGAAAATACCTATCGTTTTGATTGGCAAAATTCTCAATCTAAAAGAGTAATTGATAATTCTGATTTAATTTTTCTTTTAGATTTTAATGCGCTACACAGAGTTGGTCATGATATGCAAAAAATATTAGAAGCGTATCCAAATGATTTTGCAATGATAGATCATCATCAGCAACCGGATGATATGAAATATATGTATTCTGATGTTGAAATTTGTTCAACTTGCCAAATGGTATATCAGTTTATTGAAATGAATAATGACTTAGATTTTATTGATGTCGATATTGCAACTTGCTTGTATACCGGTATCATGACAGATACAGGTTCGTTTAGATTCAGATCTACGACCAGCAGAACGCATAGAGTTATTGCTGATTTAATTGACAAAGGAGCTGAAAATGACAGAATTCATAACAATGTATATGATGCAAATTCATACAATAGATTGTTGCTATTAGGTCAGGCACTTAGTAATTTGCAAATTTTACCCTCTTATAAAACAGCATACATAACATTAACGAACGAAGAGAAAAATCGTTTCGATTTTCAAAAAGGAGATACGGAGGGTGTTGTAAATTATGCACTTTCTTTAAAAGGGATTATTTTTGCAGCAATATTTATTGAAGATAAAGAACAAGGGATTATCAAAATTTCTTTCCGTTCAAAAGGTGATTTCTCTGTAAATAAATTTTCAAGAAACCATTTTAGTGGCGGTGGACATGATAATGCTGCTGGCGGAAAATCTGAAGAGTCAATGCAAGAAACTATTACAAATTTTACAAGTTTATTATCAGAATATCAATCTGACTTAGAAACAGCTTATGAAGATTAGTTATTTATTTGTTTTGCTGTTATGTTGTTTCTCGTGTTCTAAAATTGAACCAAGAAAACCAATCAATCCAAAACCATCAACAACATTATATAAAGAAACTATAAACAAAGCTTTAGCTTTAAATAAAATTGAAGACGATAAAATACTTCAAATTATAAAAAAAGATTCTAGTAAAGTATATTTGCAATCTTCAAATGGATTTTGGTACACATACATTCATAGAGTAAAAGAAAATTTACCTACTCCTGAAAAAGGTAATGAGGTAATAATTGCTTACAATATTACAGATTTGAATAATTCAGTTTTGTATAGTAAAGAAGATTTAGGAATTAAAAAATATATCATTGATAAAGAAGATTTTATTTCTGGATTACAAAAAGGAATAAAGTTGATGAAAATAGGAGAAACCGTTACATTTGTAATTCCTTCTTACAGCGCTTTTGGTATTGCTGGAGATGGAAACAAAATAGGAATCAATCAATCAATAAAGAGTAAAGTAACTTTAATTAATATAAATAAATAGAAAAATGAGAATACTAAAAGGTTTAGTAATTATAACAGCAGTAGCATCAATGTCCTCATGTGGAAATTATAAAGCAGATGTTAAATCTTTAGAAACAGGATTAGATTCAGCGAGTTATGCTTTAGGAATGGATATGGCGATTAAAGTAAAGGCAAATTTGGAGGAATCCAGCACAGATTTATTTTTACAAGGCTATAGAAATGGAATGGATTCTACGAATTTATTAATGACGCCAAAAGATTTAAATATTTTTTTAAGAGACTTTTTCCAGAAGCAGCAAATTAAAAAAAGACAAGCAGCTCAAGAAAAAGCAGCGAAGGATGCAGAATCAAAATTTGCAGATGTTAAAAAAGCAAGTGAAGAATTCTTAGCAATCAATAAAACGAAAGAAGGTGTTATTACTACAGCGAGTGGTTTACAATATAAAGTATTAAAAGAAGGAAAGGGAGAAAACCCTATAGCTACCTCAAAACTTAAAATTCATTATCATGGAACTTTAATAGATGGCACCGTTTTTGACAGTTCTGTTGATAAGAAACAACCTTATGATTCTAATGCAAATCAGTTTATCAAAGGGTTTACAGAAGGATTATTATTAATGAATAAAGGCGCTAAGTACAAGTTATTTATTCCTCAAGAATTGGCTTATGGAGCAACACCAAGACCAGGAATAATTAAGCCGTTTGCAGCGATTGTTTTTGAAGTAGAGCTATTGGATATAATTAAAAAATAAATGAAAATATATATTTACAGCTTTATAATTGTAATCCTTGTAGTTGGTTGTACACCAGCTAAATATAATGGTCTAAAGGAAGGTCTTTATGCAGAAATACAAACCAATAAAGGTGATGTTTTGTTGGAGTTATATGCAGAAGATGCCCCAATGACTGTTGCCAATTTTGTGTCCTTAGCAGAAGGAACCAATACTAAAGTTACGGATTCTATACAAGGAAAAAAATACTTTGACGGTATTCGTTTTCATAGAGTTGTTAATAATTTTATAATTCAAGGAGGAGATCCAACAGAAACAGGAAGAGGAACTGCTGGTTATAGATTTGGCGATGAATTTACCAAGGATGTAAACGGGAAATTATTGCACATTCATGGTGATGCAGGAATGTTATCTATGGCAAATGGAGGTCCAGAAAGTAATGGAAGTCAGTTTTTTATTACACACAGAGCAATACCGCATTTAGATGGTAAGCATACTGTTTTTGGTAAAACGGTTATTAACATTTTGCAATTAAATGCTTTAAAACTACAAATTAAAGATTCTTTAAAACGTAAGAAATCTATAGACTCTCTTCGGATGTCTGTTGTAAACAGTATTCAACAATTTGACACCATTAATACTGTAAAAATAATTAGATTAGGCGCTAGAGCTAATGCTTTTAAAGCTGCTGAAGTTTTTGACAATGAGTTCATTAGATATGCTGAAGGTAAAAAAGAAAGAAATAAGAAAGCGAAAGATGCAGATGAAGAACGTTTTTCGAAATACTTAGAAAATAGAACGACTTTTTTAGCGAAAATGAATGAATCAAAAGCAATTAAAACAGCTTCTGGTTTGCGAATTTTAAAGTTAACAAGCAATCCGTCAGGAAAAAAAGTAGTGACAAATAAACCTATAAAAGCTCACTTTACATTGTACATTGCCGATGGTACAAAAATTCAATCTACTCTAGATTCAGGAAATCCATTTGTATTTCAGTTAGATGATGCAGAAAAACCGATGATTACTGGTTTTAAAGAAGGCGCTGCTACTTTAAGAGTAGGCGAAAAAGCAAGGTTGTTTATACCATATTATATAGGTTTTGGAGAGGCTAAATATGGACCTTTTCCTGCAAAATCTGATTTAGTTTTTGAAGTAGAAATCTTAGAAATTGGTGAATAATTTATTTGACTCCATTATACAAAAAGACAAAGAATTACTTGTTTTCTTAAATAACTTAGGAAGTGAACAATGGGATTCATTTTGGTTGCTAATTACCAACCAATTTAATTGGACGCCATTGTTCCTTTTAATTTTTTATCTGGTTATAAAATCTTTTGGTTGGAAAAAAGGAGGTTTTGTTATTCTAGCATTGATTGTATTAGTTGCTTTTTCTGATCAATTTGTGAACCTAATCAAGAATTCCACAGCAAGATTAAGACCTAATAATGATCCCGAAATACAGCATTTATTAAGTATATTAAAAAGGCCTCAAAGTTTTAGTTTTATTTCTGGTCATGCAACAACATCCACTTTTTTCTCAGTATTTGTCATCTTTTTATTAAGAGAAAAATACAAATTTATTTATTTAATTTTATTTTTTCCATTAATTTTTGCGTACAGTAGATTGTATTTAGGCGTGCATTTCCCTATTGATATTTCTTTAGGAATAGTAACAGGTATTTTGCTAGCAAATATGTATTTTTTCCTTTTTAAGAAAGTTGAAAAAAAACTTTTTGTTTAACTTTTTATTATTGAAAGTATAAATACGCTGTAAAAAAAAGTAACCGTAAAATAACCAAATTTTATCTTTTTAGAAATAGTAGATTGATTTTTTTTAAACTTAAAATGGATAATTTTCAATTAAAAAAATAAAGAAATTATTCTTTTTCCAGAACTAATGCATCCATAAAGTTTTCAAACTCATTTTTGAACTCATTATATTTTTTTCCTGTTGCAGGTCCATTAAAACCCGTATGAATTTTTCTTACTTTTCCATTTTTATCAATGAAAATAGTGGTAGGATAAGAAATTAAATGATTTAGCATGGGTAATGTTTTTTCTGCTATTTTTTTATCAGCCGAATTTCCATATTGCGCTAATAAAACAGGATATTCAATACCTATTCTTTCTTTTAATCGTTTGATTCTTTTAAATGCAATTTCTCTAGTTTTTGCAACTTCAAAAGCCAAAGCAATAACTTCAATGTTAGTATTTGGGTTTTCTTGTAAATAATTGACCAAAAATTTACTTTCGTCTAAACAATTTGGACACCAAGTTCCCATAATTTGTATGATAACTGGTTTCTGTTGGAATTTAGTATCACTTAAAGAAACAATTCTTCCTCTTGTATCTGGAAAAGAAAAATCAAAATCTTCATATCCCTCTTTTATAAAGGTCAAATTGTCTGCTTTTGGTAATTCATAAGTATTATTTAATTTGGCTTCAAAAGGTTCTTTCCAATGATTTCCAGAATAGAAAAAACCATTCATTGTAGAATCTGTAACTTTTGCAGTAAATAAAAAAGCATGCGCACCATCAAAAGTGGAAAGTTTTAAAGAATCACCATATACAAGACCTTCTAAATATCTGTAATCTCCGGTAGTGGTTCTAAAAGTTCCGGTTACAAGATTTCCATTTTGATTAAAAATTCCTTTAGCAATATATTTCTCATCAGCAGAGTTCTCATTGAAGACCGTTTCCCAGTTTCCGCTAATGTTTTTTGTAGATTCTTTTTTTGATGAAAAACGCACATTATTTTTAGTCGCTTCAAAAGGAACAATTCTGTCTAAACTGGTTTTTATAAAACTTCCTTTTAAAAAGTTGTCTTCAATTTTTGCAATAATGTATCCTTCAAAAACAGGTGTTTGTATTCTTACAGAATCGTTACTATAGGTAATTTCATCAACTAAAATAGTTTCATCAGCATTAAAAATTGCAAGTAAAGAATCATTTTTTACTTCAAAAATAAAAGGGAGTTCTTGATTGTCTTGTATCTTTAAAACAGCTCTATAGGTTCCTTTTTGTAATGTTTTCTTAGTTTGCTTTGTACAAGAAATTAGAAATATAATGCTTAAAAATATATAGGATAATTTTCTCATTTTTAAATTTAGTTGTGAGAACTAAAGTAAATAATTTTAAATAAAAAAGCCTTATCAAAATTGATAAGGCCTTTCATTATTTTAAAATAAAGAACTATTTTTTGATAAGTTTTTTAGTCATTTTCTCTTCTCCGTCATTAATTTCAATTACATAAATTCCTTTTCTTAAAGATTTTACATCAATTGTATTTTTTAATAAAGTTCCTTTTTTAACAACTTGACCTAATGTATTGCTAATTTTAAAAGTAATGTTTTCTGAATCTGTATTTTGTAATTTAATATGTACAAAACTTCCAGTTGTAGGGTTCGGATAGATTTTAAAATCTGCTTCAAAATTATTAAATTCATCGGTATTTAGACTTTTTAGAAAAGTTGTCGATTTAGAATGTTTAACGCTAGATTTTGCTGAAAAAGAACCCGTTTTTCCAGTAACAATAACTTGATCTATATATATATGATCTGCATTTCCACTGGCATCATTTTGAAATCTAATCTGTGCATTATTGGCAAACACATTCTCATTTTTATTTAAAGTAACTGTTGCTGAATAAAAGTTGTTGTTTTCAAAATCAGTTCCTCTAGCATAAGTTGCAACTGTGGTCCAAGAATTTCCATTATAATATCGCAGCCAGAAATCTTCATTATTTTCCATGCTATAAGAATAAAAATGGAACTCAACTTCAACAGTGTCGAAAGAAGATAAGTCATATATTTGTGATGTCATTGCAGAAACTGAACCAGAATTATCACGTATTCTTATCGAATAAGTTCCTTCAAAAGAGCGTGATCCAGCATATCTGTATGCGTCACTTCCTCCATCAATCCAATTATCCCAACCAGATTCAAAATAAGATTCTGATAAAATTGTTGAGGTATTTGTAGGTTGTGCTAGGGTAGTAACAGTAACAGGGTTGCTAGTTGTTGAATTTCCTGCGGCATCCTTTGCAACTACAGAGAAACTATAAGTAGTGTTTTCAGTTAAACCACTAATAGAAAAATTATTAATAGAAATAGAGCCAATAAAAGAATTTCCATTTAAAATATCATAACTTATAACACCTACATTATCTGTTGAAGAGGACCAAGTTAAATCTAAAGTGGTTTGTGTAATATTTAAAACTGATAAATTAACTGGAGCAGAAGGAGCAGTTAAATCTATAGTGTTAACATTAACGCTATCACTCGAAGAAGATACGTTTCCGGCCTCATCTTTTGCTGTAATTGTAAAGTTATACGAAGTTACTGCAGATAAACCAGTAACATTAAAATTAGTAGATACTGCGCTTCCAATTATATTTGTACCATTGTAAATATCATAACCAGTTACGGCGGTATCATCTGTGGATGCAGACCATGATAAATATACACTAGTTTCAGTAATATTTGAAGTCACTAAATTAGAGGGAATAGAAGGAGCTGAAGTGTCTGGTATAACACCACCATCAATAAAGTGGTTTCCGAGTCCGCTAAAAATATCCTTTGCTAAAGAATTCCATTCAGAAATTATATAAGTTACATTAGGGCTAGTTATTGATGATTTTCTTTGTAAAGTCACATCTTGTGCAAACACAGAACTACTTAATTCATCACCTATTAAATCAATTAAAATTCCATTTTTAAACAATCCAATAGCATCATTTCCATTAAAACTTAAAACAGTTTCATTTGTAATATTAGCAACATTTAAAATAATAGCATTTGCATTAGTATTTGCAATAACATAGACTTGTTCATTGGCTAAATTTCCATCTAAATTTAAAACACTAGAAAAAGAACCAGAACCATTTGTCGCTTTTCTGAGAGAGTAAGAAGATAAGTCAACAGCATTACCCGTAAAGTTTGCAATCTCAATAGCTTTATTGTTGGAAGACCCTTCTACATATTCAGAAATTAATAATTCAGTCGTTGTTCCATTTATAGGAGCAGATTCTGTAGTTACATTTAATATATTACTAGCATTAGAAATATTTCCTGCATCATCTTTTGCTGTTACCAAAAAATTATAGGAAGTTCCAGATGTCAATTCAGAAACAGTATAGTTTGTTCCAGGAATTGATGCAATAATTGTGCTGTTTTGATAAATATCATAACCTGTTACAGCAACATTGTCAGTAGAAGCAGCCCAACTTAAGTCAGCTGTAGTTTGTGTAATATTAGATGAAGTTAAATTAGTTGGTGCAGTTGGCGCTGTAGTATCAGGAACTGGCAATGTGGTTATAAAAACAGTGTTACTAGCTGATGAAACATTAGCCGCTGCATCAAACGCGGTTATAGAAAAACTGTAGGCAGTATTGTCTGCTAAACCAGAAACAGTGTACGTTGTATTTGTTACAGTTGTTATTTTTACTCCATTTTGATAAACATCATAACCTGTGACTGCTGTGTCATCTGTAGCGGCCGACCAATTTAAATCTACCATATTTTGTAAAATATTTGAAGCAACTAGGTTTGCAGGAGAACTTGGAGCTTCAGTATCTGAAGTTGTTCCTCCATCTATCGAATGATTTCCTAAACCATTAAAAGTATCTGTTGAAAAAGAATTCCATTCAGTTGCAGAATAAGAGTTATTAGGACTTGTAACCGATGATTTTCTTTGCAGCGTAACATTTTGGGCAAAGTTACTGCTGTTTGAAGCATCACCTATTAAATCAATTAATACATCATTTTTAAATAAGCCCATGGCGTCATTTCCGTTAAAAGACATAACACCATTATTTGTTAAATTAGCTACATTTAAAATTGTTGCGGTTGCGCTAGAATGGGCAATAACATATACTTGTCCGTTTGCTAAATTACCAGTTAAAGTTAAAGTACTAGAAAAAGTACCACCTCCATTTGTTGCTTTTTTAATAGAATATGCTGCTAAATCTACTGTTACACCCGTGAAGTTTGCAATTTCAATAGCTTTGTTATTCGAAGAGCCTTCTATATATTCAGAAATTAATAACTCCGTGGCTGTTCCGCTTCCCGTTTCATTAGAAGTAGTTGTTATAGATACTGCGTTGCTAATAGAGGAAACATTGGCAGCTGCATCAAATGCTTTTACATAAAAAGAGTATGAAGTTCCAGCCATTAAATTTGAAACAGTAAAGTTGGTATTGAGTGTTGTGCTAACTTGGGTTGTTCCATTAAAAATAGCATAACCAGTAACTGCTGTATTATCTGTTGATGCCGTCCAAGTTAAATCTACAGAACTTTGCGTTGCATTCGATGCTATTAAATTTGTTGGAGCGGTAGGTGATTCAGTATCTCCATTAGGAGGATTACCAAATAAATCTTCAGCTTGTGGTCCACCCCAAATTTGAGTTGCAAATGCAGGATTATCTATAAAAGGATTTCTATTACCTTGAATTCCTTCTAAAATTGGGTTACGTTGTTTTTCGAAGTTAGAAACAGGGTCTTCTGTATTCCATTCTAAAAATAAATTTAACATGTTTACATCAGAAGTAGCAGTTGAACCTATGGCCACGCCTGTTGGCAAGCATTGGTCTCCATATCTTAAGTAAGTATACATCATCATACGGGCAACGTCACCTTTCCATTCGTCTCCAGGGTACCATCCACCAGAAACATCGCCTGCATTACCAGAGCCATCTGCAAATTTTTTGCTACTTCTCTGTCCGTTAAATGTAATATCTGCGGCACGTAAATGGTGTACATCAGCTCCTGGACCAGAAGTTCCTAAATTTGGAGTTCCTAAAGATTTTGGGTAGGTATGCTCTCTGTTCCATTGTGTTCCAGAAGTTCCTCCATTTAAATTTTTATCTCTTGTTCTATCTGTGACATAGTTTCCATCAATATCGCTATACCCATATATTAATAAGACTTTTGTGTTATCGTTTGGGTCTAAATCCGTTTGCTTTAAGGCATCCCAAACACCTGGCGTGTATGATAAGTTAGTAGTATGTGTGGTAATAATTTTAATAGCTAAAGCATCTTTTAATGCGGTACTAGTTTGATTTAAATTAACATCATTATAATAATTTGGAATTTGAGAAAATGCTGAGCATGATATGATCAATGCGCAAAAAAGTAATAATTTTTTCATTTGATAAGTATTTAGGGGTTAAAAATTGATAATATTGCAAATTAAGAGAAATAAGAAATGTTAAAGCTTTCCAACATAGTTAGTTATAAACTAGATATTAACATTTAACTTTTAAGGAAAAAAATAGATAAAAATTGGTTAATTTAGCGCTTGAAAATTTGAAAGAAAAAAAATGAAAATATCATACAATTGGTTACAACAATTTTTACAGATTAACTGGGAAACTTCTAAAACAGGTGAGTTGTTGACTGATTTGGGCTTAGAAGTTGAAGGTATAGAGATAAAAGAATCCATCAAGGGAAGTTTAAAAGGGATTGTTGTTGGTAAAGTTTTAACTTGTATTCAGCATCCAAATGCAGATAGATTAAAGATTACTACTGTTGATTTAGGAGATGGGAAGCCTGTTCAAATCGTTTGTGGGGCTCCTAATGTTGCTGCCGGTCAAAAGGTGCCTGTAGCTACAATTGGTGCAGTTTTGTATGATGAAAAAGGGGAAGGTTTTAAAATAAAAAAAGGAAAAATTAGAGGGGAAGAAAGCAATGGAATGATTTGTGCCGAAGATGAATTAGGTCTTGGTAAAGATCATGATGGAATTCTAGTTTTAGATAAAAAAATAAAACCAGGAACATCGGCTGCGGAAGTTTTTAAAATCGAAACAGATTATGTGTTTGAAATTGGTTTAACACCAAATAGATCTGATGCTATGAGTCATTATGGAGTGGCACGAGATTTAAGAGCAGGATTAATTCAAAAAGATATTAAGTTAGAATTCATATCTCCTTCTGTAAGTAATTTTCATGTTGATGAGAGAACGTTGCGTTTTGATGTAGAAATTGAAGATAAAGAATTAGTGCCTCGTTATTGTGGAATTGTAATTACGGATATTACTGTTAAAGAATCTCCTGAATGGATTCAGAATCGTTTAAAAGCCATAGGAATACAACCAAAAAATAATATTGTAGACATTACAAATTATGTATTACATGAGTTAGGACAACCTTTACATGCTTTTGATGCTCAAAAAGTTAAAGGAAATAAAATTATTGTAAAAAAATTAAAAGAAGGCACAAAGTTTACAACTTTAGATGAAGTAGAAAGAAAGCTTTCTGCAGAAGATATTATGATTTGTGATGCAGATTCTAATCCGCTTTGTATTGGTGGTGTTTTTGGTGGTTTAAAATCAGGCGTTACAGAAAATACAACTTCAATATTTTTAGAAAGTGCTTATTTTAATCCTGTTTCTATAAGAAAAACGGCAAAAAGACACGCTTTAAATACGGATGCTTCTTTCCGTTTTGAAAGAGGAATTGATATTAGTATGACAGAGTATGCTTTGAAAAGAGCAGCTTTACTCATTGAAGAATATGCTGGTGGAAAACTAGCTTCTGACGTATCAGATTTTTACCCAGTAAAAGTTGAAGATTTTCAAGTATTTTTCTCTTATGAGAGTGCTTACAGGTTAATTGGACAAGAGATTCCAAAAGAAACGATAAAGAATATTTTAGCATCTTTAGAAATTAAAATTAGCAGTGAAACTGAAGGTGGATTGGGATTAACAATTCCTTCTTACAGGGCAGATGTTCAGCGTGAAGCTGATATTGTTGAAGAGATTTTACGTGTCTATGGTTATAATAATATTGAGTTTTCTCATAAATTAAATACTTCAATTTCTTTTGATTCTAATAAAGAAATCAAGATAGAAAACGTTGTTGCTAATCAATTAAGTTCTCTAGGATTCAATGAGACAATGGCGAATTCCTTAACAAAAGCAAGCTATACAGAGTTGTCAGAAAATATTAATAATGAAGCTAATGTTATAATGTTAAATCCATTAAGTAGTGATTTAGGCGTTATGCGCCAATCGCTATTATTTAGTGGTTTAGAGTCGGTTTCTTATAATTTAAATAGAAAAAATAATTCATTAAAATTTTATGAATTTGGTAAAACATATCATAAATATAATGACAAGTATCAAGAAGATAAACACCTAACACTTTTTGTAACCGGAAAAAGAACAAAAGAATCGTGGAATACACTTACTTCAACTTCTGATTTCTTCTACGTAAAAGGAGTTTTAACTTCAGTTCTAGATAGATTAGGAATTCAGAACTTAAAAACTACTCCTACTAAAAATGATATTTTTTCTGAAGGAATTACGTTGAGTTTGGGGAAAATAAAATTAGTGGATTTTGGAGTAGTAAAACGTTCAATTTTAAAAGAATTTGGAATTAAACAAGAAGTTTTATTTGCAGATTTTAATTGGGAAAATGTTTTAAAGTTATCTAGTAAGAAAAATATTAAAGTTTCTGATTTATCTAAATTTCCTTCTGTAAAAAGAGATTTAGCATTATTAATTGATAACAAAACTGAATTTAAGGAAGTATATAATTTAGCTTTTCAATCAGAAAGAAAGTTATTAAAAGATGTAGATTTGTTTGACGTGTATGAAGGTGATAAATTACCTGAAGGTAAAAAATCCTATGCCGTTGGTTTTGTTTTACAAGATGAAACTAAAACGTTAGAAGAAAAGCAAATAGATAAAATAATGCAAAAATTACAGCAAAGTTTCGAGAAGAATTTAGATGCTGTTTTAAGATAAAATTTTAAGCTCCTATTTTGGAGCTTTTTTTATATTTGATAAATTATGTACAAACTTATTATTAGACCTTTTTTCTTTCTTTTTGATCCAGAAAAAATTCATTATTTTACTTTTTCCTTCATAAAATTAGTGTCTAAAATTCCTTTAGTTTCAAATATATTTAGAGCTATTTACCAAGTAAATGATAAAAAATTAGAACGTACTTTATTTGGATTAACCTTTAAAAATCCTGTGGGTTTAGCCGCTGGTTTTGATAAAAATGCTGTCTTATATAACGAATTAGCTAATTTTGGTTTTGGATTTATAGAAATTGGTACGGTAACTCCTAAAGGCCAAGCTGGAAATCCGAAGAAAAGGTTATTTCGTTTAAAAGATGATCAAGGGATCATTAACAGAATGGGGTTTAATAATGACGGTTTGCGCAGTGCTATTCACCAGTTAAAGAAGAACAAAGGCAAAGTTATTATCGGCGGGAATATTGGTAAAAACACACAAACATTACCCGAGAATTATACAGAAGATTATAAAGAATGTTTTAAAGGATTGCATCCGTATGTAGATTATTTTGTGCTAAATGTGAGTTGTCCAAATGTAGGAAGTCACGCAAAACTTAATGACAAAGATTACTTATTAGAGTTAATTTCTGAATGTCAGAAACTAAATAATCAAGAAGAAAAACAAAAACCAATTTTGTTAAAAATTGCTCCGGATTTAAATAATGAACAATTAGATGAAATTATAGAATTAGTTGCAGAGACGAAGATTGATGGGGTGATCGCCTCTAATACATCTACCACAAGAGATAATTTAAAAGTGTCTAAAAAACGTTTGCAAGAAATTGGTAATGGAGGTGTAAGTGGCCAGCCAATTAAAAATCAGAGTACAAAAGTGATTAAATACTTGGCAGATAATTCCAATAAATCATTTCCTATTATTGGAGTAGGAGGTATTCATTCAGAAAAAGATGCATTAGAAAAAATAAATGCAGGTGCTGATTTAGTACAAATTTATACTGGATTTATTTATGAAGGACCAAGTTTGGTGAAAAGAATCAACAAGGCTATTTTGAAAGACTTATAGATATTAAACCGAAGAATAAAGAGGGACTTTATTTTTAAGAAATGGCAGTTCTGTTTGTAATTAAAGAATATATAATTTTATTTTAATGTTAGAAACCCTTTTATCTTTTGTTTTAGCAACAGCAATTTTATCTCTCTCACCTGGGCCAGATAATATTTTTGTACTCACGCAAAGTATCGTTAACGGAAAAAAGTTTGGTTTAGCGACTGTTTTTGGCCTAATTTCAGGATGTTTAGTCCACACCACTTTATTAGCTTTTGGAGTATCAGCCATTATAAAACAATCGGAGAATCTATTTTTTACAATTAAATTATTTGGAGCAATTTATTTACTATACTTGGCTTTTAAAGTGTATCAATCAGATGCCTCTATTATTTTAGTAAAAGGTAATGTCGAAAATAAAACGACCGCACAATTATTTAAACAAGGATTTATAATGAATGTGTTAAACCCAAAAGTTTCTATTTTCTTTTTAGCTTTTTTTCCAGGTTTTTTATTTTCGGATAGTATCTCTACTGTTATTCAATTTTATATTTTAGGCCTAATTTTCATGTTAGTTTCACTCATTATATTTTCTACAATAGCAATTTTGGCAAGCGTAATAGCAGAAAAAATAAAGGAAAACAAAAACATAGCACTTTATCTAAAATGGACTCAAATTGTAGTTTTTGTATTAATTGCCGTATTTATTTTAGTTTAAGTTCTTTCTCAAATTAATCAATCCAAAAATTGGCCCAATTGCTAAAATTGAAAATATTAAATTAGAATTAGTCGCATTTAGGACACTGCTTATAATTTGTATGCTAATAATAGTAATTGTAAAACCAATACAATTTACAATGGTTAATGCAGTTCCTTTATCTTTTGATGGTGCATTTTGAGCAACTAGTGTTGAAAATAGGGGCGAATCTGCGATTACGACCATTCCCCAAAAAAGCAAGAAAGTAATAAAGATATTTTTATTTGATAGTTGAAACATAAATGGAGAAGCAAGACAACACAAACAAGAGAATAAAAGAAAACCTAAAGCAGTTTTTTTTATGTCGAATTTCTGAGAAATATATCCTCCTAATACACAAGATACACTACCAGCGGCAATAATTAAAAAAGATAAAACAGGAATATTAAGAATAATTTCAGAGTGTAATTTTTGGTATTTGATTAGTAAAACAGGAATAAACGCCCAAAAAGCATATAATTCCCACATATGTCCAAAATATCCAAAAGCGGCTTTTCTAAACTTTATATTTTTAAAAACTTTAAAGCAAATAGATATATCTAAAGTTTTACTTGCTTTACGATAAGGACCATTTTTCACAAAGAGTACCATTAATAAACCACCAAAAAATGCGAGCGAAGAAGTCGTAATTAAGACACTCTTCCAAGAAAAATTGTTTAAAACATCTTTTAATAGATGAGGTAAAGCTGTCCCTAAAACTAAAGCAGCAACTAAATACCCCAGGGATTTTCCTAATCCTTTCTGATAATAATCTGTGGCTATTTTCATACCTACAGGATAAATTCCTGCCAAGAAAAAACCTGTAAAAAAACGTAAACTTATCAAACTAACTAAAGTCTGATTTTCAAATATAAACCCAAGATTAAAAAAAGCTCCTAAAATTGCACTAAAGAAAAATACTTTTGATGGTGAAAAACGATCGGCAATTGTGAATAAAGCAAATACGAGAGTACCTATTATAAATCCAAATTGAACAGAAGAAGTTAAGTATCCTAAGGCATTTTGTTTTAGGTTAAAGGTTTCTAAAAGATTGCTCATTACTCCATTTCCTGCAAACCATAGAGAAGTGCAGCAAAATTGTGAAATAACAATGATGGGTAATATAGTTTTTGACTTGCTCATTTATAAAGCGAATTTACCAAAAAGAGTTGCATAATCAATTGGTTTAATGAAACGCAAATACATAAAAATGCTGAATACATTAATAAAATTGTTAAAGATCATTTTCAGATGAATATTTTAAGTAAAATAGTAAAAGAAATAGTAGAGTACATTTCAATTTTTTTTTCACGAACTATTTTTATTAAACTAATATAGCTTTAAAAATGAAATTTCAATTGTATATTTGATTTCAATGAAAAAAGTCAAAATCATAGAATGTCCTAGAGATGCAATGCAAGGAATAAAATCTCATTTTATTTCTACTGAGAAAAAGGCATCATATATTAATTCTTTATTGAAAGTTGGCTTTGATACGATAGATTTTGGCAGTTTTGTTTCTCCAAAAGCGATACCTCAAATGAGAGATACAGCAGCCGTTTTAGAAAAGTTAGAGTTATCTAAAACGCAAAGTAAATTATTAGCAATTATTGCTAATGTTAGAGGGGCAAATGATGCAGTTCAATTTGAAGAAATAGATTATTTAGGATATCCTTTTTCGATCTCAGAAAATTTTCAAATGCGTAATACACATAAAACAATTGCTGAATCAATAGAAACTTTAGAACAGATTTTAGAGATTGCTGATAAATCAAAAAAGGAAGTTGTTGCTTATTTATCGATGGGTTTTGGAAATCCTTATGGAGACCCTTGGAATGTTGATATTGTTGGAAACTGGACTGAAAAGCTTTCTAAAATGGGTGTAAAAATTTTATCACTTTCAGATACAATTGGGAGTTCAACTCCAAAAGATATCACTTATTTATTTTCAAATTTAATTCCTAAATATCCAGAAATTGAATTTGGTGCACATTTACACACAACACCAGATGAATGGTTAGAAAAAGTAGCTTCAGCATTCAAGGCTGGCTGTAATCGTTTTGATGGCGCAATAAAAGGTTATGGAGGTTGCCCGATGGCAAAAGACGAGTTGACAGGTAATATGCCTACAGAAAAATTATTGAGTTATTTTAGAGCTGAAAATGTGGATACAAATATAAAGTCAATGAGTTTTGATACTGCTTACAATAAAGCTTTGGAGCTTTTTGTTTAAGTTCAAAGTGTATTTATAACTGTAAAACAGAAATCTAAAAAAAAAAAATAAAATGAAAATCACAAAATTAGCATGCTATATTTTATCAATTTCTCTTTTCTTTTCTTGTAAAAAAGATGATGGAAAAATTGATTTCACTTTCTTGCAAATTAATGATGTCTATGAAATTTCGCCAATCCAAGGTGGAGAATATGGAGGAATGGCACGAGTAGAAACAGTGCATAAAGGGTTATTAGAAGAAAATAAAAATACAATGTTGCTTTTAGCGGGCGATTTTTTAAACCCTTCCTTAATAGGAACCATAAAAGTTGATGGAGAAAGAGTTCGCGGAAAACAAATGATTGAAGTGCTAAACGCTATGAATATAGATTTAGTAGCTTTTGGAAATCATGAATTTGATGTATCACAAAAAGACTTGCAGCAACGCTTAAACGAAAGTAATTTCCCTTGGATTTCTGCCAATGTAAAACTAAAGACAAAAGAAAAATCGATTCCTTTTTATAAAGAAAAAGAAGAAAAAAAAATTCCTCTAAAAGAAACGTTTATTAAAGAATTTTCTGATGAAGATGGTACAAAAATAAAAGTAGGTTTTATAAGTGTTTGTATACCCTCAAATCCAAAAGATTATGTAGAATATGGCAATATGTTTGTAAAAGCAAGAGCTTCTTATACTGCCATTAAAGATTCAGTTGATGTTGTTTTTGGTTTAACACATGTTAAAATTACAAATGATAAAAGAATTGCAAAGTTAATTCCAGATTTACCTTTAATAATGGGAGGGCACGAACACACAAATTCATATAATAAAATTGGAAATGTAATCATTTCTAAGGCTGACGCCAATGCTAAGACAGCTTATATTCATAGAATTTCATTTGATAAAAAGACAAAAAAAACGATTGTAAAATCAGAATTAAAAGAAATAAATTCTTCAATTAAACCTGATGATAAAGTTGGTGAAGTTGTAACTAAATGGCAAAAAATATTAAAAATAAAAATTAAAGAACTTATTCCAAATCCAGAAGAAATAATCTATAAGGCAAAAACTCCTTTAGATGGTAGGGATACACCAATTAGAAGTGTTCAGACTAATTTAGGTCAAATTATAACAAAGGCTATGTCTTTTTCTTTTGATGATCAAGTTGATTGTGCGTTGGTAAATGGCGGTTCTATTAGAATTGATGATCAATTAGAAGGAGATATTAATGCAGTTGATGTTTTTAGAATTTTACCTTATGGAGGTGCTGTTTTAAAAGTAGAAATTAAAGGAAGATTATTAAAACGTGTTTTGGATTATGGTGTTTTAGCAGCGGGAACAGGAGCTTATTTGCAACGTTTTAATGCTCGAAAAATAGGAGAGAAGTGGATTATTCAGAACAAAGAGTTGAATAATAGAAAAACGTATACAGTTGCTTTTTCTGATTATTTGTTAAAAGGTTTTGATATTCCTTTTTTATCAATAGAAAATAAAGAAGTATTATCAGTATTTAAACCTGAAAAAAACGAATTGGCTTTTGATATTAGAAAAGCTGTTTTTGAATATCTAAGAAAACAGAAAAATTAATTTTTCTCTTACTGAACAGTTTTTTTTAAAAGATAATTTAAGTAATATTTTTTTCAATGGCATTAATTGTCACTTTATTAGCATCATCAATCTCCTATCGTGCTGGGAAAGCTTTCTTAATTGTTTCTATTGCCTTAAATACTGAAGCATCATCTGTTATAATTACTTTTATTTTTTAAGTAAAAAAAAAGCCTCACAAAATGTGAGGCTTTATATTGTGTTGAGGTAGATTATCTTTCTCTACGTCTTCTTCCAAAACCACCAGATTGTCTGTCTCCAGAATTTCTATCAGGTCTATCAGAAGAACGATTTTCTGATTTTCTTTTTCCCCTATCATCACTTCTACGTCTTCCAAATCCACCATCTTTATTACCAAAAGGTTTTTTACCACCTCTTCTTGAACCGCTTCCACCACCAGAACGTTCTTTTTTTGTAATTTCTACATTTACAGAGCGTCCATCAAAATCTGGTTGATTAGAAGAAAAAGCCTCTAAAGTCTTTTCTTGGAAGTTTTTATCGATTTCAAAGAAAGAAAATGTGTCTAAAATATCAATAGCACCAATTTCTATTTTATCACCAATATTTTGGTCGTTAATTAAGCCAATTAATTTAGCAGGATTTAAACTATCTTTTCTTCCTATATTGATGAAAAAACGAGTCATATTATCTGCCGTTGCTCTTGACCTAGAAGTTTCTTTTGATAAGTTATTTAAATCTTTAGCATTTTCATAATAAGCTAACATTGTATTAAACTCTAACGAAACAAATTTTTTGATTAATTCCTCTCTATCTAATCCTTCTAGTTTTTCATAAATACTTGGCAAAAACTCATTAATTTGAGTTTCGTTTACTTCGATATTTTGAACTTTATCAATTAAATTCATTAATTGATTTTGACAAATTTCTTTTCCAGAAGGAACTTTACCCTCTATAAATTTCTTTTGAATAATTTTTTCGATAGGACGTAATTTTCCTTTCTCTTTTCCATTTACTAAAACAATAGAGATTCCCTTATTACCAGCCCTACCTGTTCTACCACTTCTGTGTGTGTAGTTTTCTATTTGATCTGGTAATTTATGATTAATTACATGTGTTAATTCTGTTACATCTAATCCGCGAGCCGCAACATCTGTAGCTACTAATATTTGAATTGATTTTTTACGGAATTTTCCCATTACAGAATCTCTCTGTGCTTGAGATAGATCTCCATGCAAAGAATCTGCACTGTAGCCATCTTTAATTAAGTTGTCTGCAACTTCTTGAGTTTCTCTACGAGTTCTACAAAAAATAATTGCGTAGATGTCAGGGTTTAAATCTGCAATTCTTTTTAAAGCAGGGTATCGTGTTCTTTCTGTTACTGCATAATATTCATGACTTACATTTTCAGATCCTGCATTCTTTTGACCAGAAGTAATTTCGACTGGTTTGGTCATGTAATTTCTTGCTATAGCTTCAACTTCTCTTGGGAAAGTTGCAGAAAACAACAAGGTTTGCTTAGTGTCTGGAGTTGCTTCTAGTACTTTATCTAATTCATCTTTGAATCCCATATTTAACATTTCATCAGCTTCGTCTAAGACTAACCATTGAACGTTTCCTAATTTTAATGCTCTTCTGTTAATTAAATCTACTGTTCTACCAGGAGTTCCAACAACAATTTGAGAGCCTCTTTTTAAAGATCTAATTTGATCTTCCATACTAGATCCTCCATAGACAGTTGTTACTTTAACGTCTTTTAAGTATTTACAAAAATCTTTAATATTATTACCAATTTGAACGGCTAGTTCTCTTGTTGGTGATAAAATAATTGCTTGCACATTACCGTTAGAAGCATCTAAAAGTTCTAATATTGGTAAGCTAAAAGCGGCAGTTTTACCTGTACCTGTTTGTGCAAATGCTTTTAAATCGTCTGTAGATGAAATAATTTGTGGTATTGCTTTTTCTTGAATAACAGTTGGTTTTTCGTAACCTAAATCTGTTAATGCTTTAACTATAGGTTCTTTTAAACCTAATTCTAAAAATGTTGACATTTCTGTGTTTTTTTGGATTCACAGAACGCCCTGCTGCAAACCCGATTATAAAATTCGACTTGGTTTTTAATGAGTTACACTCAAAAATAAAACCGTGCAAAAGTACTGTAAAATTAATAGATATTGGATTAAAACCCAATTAATTAATCTCATTCAGTAATTTAAGATATGGATTTATGTTATAAGAAGAGAATGAAGCATATCCATTTGTAACTTTTCCTAATTTATTCACTAAAATACATCGAGGCATTTTACTGGTTAAAAAAGTTTGAGCTTCACTATTTTCATCAAGGTAGAATTGATCTTTGATATCAAGTTCTTTTATTCTATCTGAATCATTTCCATCAATTTTTATTTGAATAAATTTTATGTTTGGATATGATGTTGATAAGTAATTAACTCTTGAAACAATATAGCTTTCAGAATAATATTCTGGATTCCAAAATAAAAGCATGGCACTTTTACCTTTAATAATATCTTTAATTGATTTTTTCGAATCTGAATAATCAATAACATCAAAATCTTGAATTTTTTGATTCTTAACTACAGCTTTAGCGTCATTGACTATTTTTTGAATAAGTTTTTTATCCTTTTCACTAGTGCTAAGTTCAAAAAATTTATTGAGTGGATCTTTATTTATGTTACAACTTGATTTATTATAAAAATGACTAATAAAAGTTTCTTTTAAAAGAGCATTTCTTGACTTTTCACTAACAATTTTTTTGTCAATTGTATTTAATAAATCAAACGTAAATTTTGCTGAATACGTATTTTTTACAGGAGGATGGCCTAAAGAATAAGTTTCGTTATATAAATAATTTTTAACATATCTATAATAAGGAGGATAATACATTAATAAATCCTTGTCAATTTTGATATTGTTTCTGAAGTTAAAAAAAGATTTATCTAATTCTGGAAAATTCCTAGTTTTCGAATATTTAGCATACATTATCGGGTATTTTTCAATTCTCGCCAGCAAAGGGTATGTAAGGGATATTTTTAAAACTTCACTAAAACCTTTTGTTTCATTCGGATGATTCTCTAAATAAGTAATGTAAGTTTTCAATTTTAAAACAAATAAAGAGTCCATTTTTTCTTTGAATTTTGTCGGCTCTAATTTATTTTGATTGTAAAATTTTTTTTTCTCTTTTTCATCCTCTAAAAAACAATCAATTAAAATGTTATTTCTTTCAGCACCTTCACCAGCAAAGACTAAAGATTCGTCAAAAGCCCAAGTATTTAGACGCAACATTAAGCTGTCTTTGGGCTCTAAGTATATATATTGACTTTCATTTCCATGAAAAAAAGAATACAAACCTTCATCGATACTATCTAATTTCCCAATAAATCTATTCGTTTTATCCAAGTAAAAAGTGTCAATGGCTTTGTCCATTGAAAAAAGAACAACATGGTTAGATTTTGGATTGATAATTTTACCACCAAAATAAGTTGCTCTTTTATTATTTTCTGATTTACAGCTAATTAAACCGATTAAGAGTAAAATTTGTAAAAAAGTTATAACTTTATTTATCATATTATTGGTCTAGGAGAACCTGGTTACAAATTTAAGTATTCAAGGGAATGACAGTTGTTAATACGTTGTTAAAAATATTCTAAAGTAAATACCTATTAACTATGTTTTTTTATAAAAACCATTAAAAATCAGGTGGGAAAAGAGAAATCAATTTACTACTTTTGCAGAAATTTAAAATAATATTATGTTATCAGTTTCTAATTTATCTGTTCAGTTCGGTAAACGCATTTTGTTTGACGAAGTTAATACGAAGTTTCAGCAAGGAAATTGTTACGGAATTATTGGTGCAAATGGTGCAGGAAAATCTACTTTTTTAAAGATTATTTCTGGTGTTCAAGAACCAACTTCTGGTCAAGTTCATTTAGAGAAAGGGAAAAGAATGTCTGTTTTAACTCAAGATCATTATGCTTTTGATGAGTACCCTGTCTTAGAGACTGTTGTTATGGGTAACAAAGAGTTATTTAAAATTAAAAAGCAAATTGATGATTTATATGCTGATTATACAGATGAAAACGCAGAAAAGATTGGTGAGCTTCAAATAATTTTTGAAGAAATGAATGGTTGGAATGCAGATTCTGATGCTGCTGCCATGTTATCTAATTTAGGTATTTCTGAAGATGTACATTATACGCTCATGAGAGATTTAGATGGTAAACAAAAAGTTCGTGTATTAATTGCACAAGCACTTTTTGGAAATCCAGATGTTTTAATCATGGATGAACCTACTAATGATTTAGATTTTGAAACAATTGCTTGGTTAGAAAACTTTATTGCAAATTTTGATAATTGTGTTATTGTAGTTTCACATGATAGACACTTTTTAGATGCAGTTTGTACACATATTTCTGATATTGATTTCGGTAAAATAAATAATTATTCTGGGAATTATACCTTCTGGTATGAATCTAGCCAGCTGGCTTCAAGACAAAGAGCGCAACAGAATAAAAAGGCAGAAGAGAAAAAGAAGGAGTTAGAAGAATTTATTCGACGATTTTCTGCAAACATGGCAAAGTCAAAACAAGCAACTTCTCGTAAAAAAATGATAGAGAAATTAAATGTTGATGAAATTAAACCTTCAAGTAGACGTTACCCAGCTATTATATTTGACAGAGATAGGGAGGCTGGAGATCAGATTTTGAATGTAGAAGGTTTATCTAAGGAATTTGAAGGAGAAAAGCTTTTTGATGATGTACATATCAATCTAAATAGAGGGGATAAAATTGCAGTTATTTCAAAAAATTCAAGAGCAGTTACTGCGTTTTATCAGATTATTACTGCTAATGAAAAGCAAGATGCTGGTGAGTTTTCATGGGGTATTACTACAACACAGTCTTATTTACCTTTAGATAATTCTTCTTTTTTCCAAGATGGAGAATTGAATTTAGTTGATTGGTTGAGGCAATACGCACAAACTGAAGAAGAGCGTGAAGAAGTTTTCTTAAGAGGATTTTTAGGGAAAATGATTTTTTCTGGTGAAGAGGCTTTAAAGAAAAGTAATGTGCTTTCTGGAGGAGAAAAAGTGCGTTGTATGTTATCTAGGATGATGATGAAAAGAGCCAATATTTTAGTGCTAGATGAACCAACAAATCACTTAGATTTAGAATCGATTCAAGCCTTAAACAATTCGTTAATCAATTTTAAGGGAACTGTTTTGTTTACAACGCATGATCATGAGTTTGCGCAAACTGTAGCGAATAGAGTTATAGAATTAACGCCAAAAGGTGTTATCGACAGACACACTTCTTTTGATGAGTATTTGTCAGATCCAAAAATTAAAGAATTACGTGAAAAAATGTACTCATAAAAAATAGTAACATTTTTTACGAATTACTGATAAATTCAAAAACCTAATTTAAAATGCATATTGCTTTAGATTAGGTTTTTCATTGTTCTCTAAATATTACTCTTTAAATTCTTTAACTAATTTTATTTCTTTTTTAAAGGACTAATAATTTTTACATCAGAAAAAGAAATTGCACCTCTAATAACGCCATCAATCGTTTTATTTAAAGCTTCAATTAATTGCATTTTTAATTGTGATTTATGATAAATTAAGCTGACTTCTCTTGCGGGTGGAGGAGTTGTAAATTCACGTAAAAGTGTTCTATCAACTTCATTTAATTCTAATGTATGTAAATAGGGTAGAAGAGTCATTCCTAAACCTTCTTTAGAAAGTTTAATCAATGTATCAAAACTACCACTTTGTAACTGAAACCCTTTTTTATTATCAATCTTATGAGTTCTACACAAATTAATCACACTGTCTTTAAAGCAATGTCCATCTTCCAACAAAAGAATATCTTCCATTTCTAACTCATCAGCAGTAATAGTTTTGTTTTTATATAATCTATGATTTTGAGGAATTAAGCAAACAAAAGGTTCATAATATAAAGGCCTTTCTCTAATTGCTTCATTTTCTAAAGGGGTTGCCGCAATTGCAACATCTATATGACCATCAGATAATTTTCTAACAATTTCTTCAGTCGTTAATTCTTCAATAATTAACTTTACTTTTGGATATTTTTTAGTGAAATTTTGCAAAAACATAGGCAATAAAGTAGGCATTATCGTTGGGATAATTCCTAATTTAAATTCACCACCAATGAAACCTTTTTGTTGGTGTACAATATCTAAAATTCGGTTACTTTCATCAACAATAACTTTAGCTTGATCAACAATCTTTTTACCAACTTCAGTCAATTCAATCGGTTTTTTAGAGCGATTAAATATTTGAATACTTAATTCATCTTCTAACTTTTGAATTTGCATACTTAAAGTTGGTTGAGTTACAAAACTATGTTGTGCGGCCACTGTGAAATTTTGATACTCTGCAACGGATAAAACGTATTTTAATTGGGTAATGGTCATTATAATAATATTTTTTGATAAAGATATTAAAACTATCAATATTTATTATAGTTTAATGATGATATTTTAAGTTAATTCTAATTTAGAAAATAAAAACTAATAATAAATATTTAGATTTAGACATAAACCAACTTAAATATTTAGCTAAAAAAAATAAATGGTTGATTAGCTTGTTTTAAATGAATTATAAAATTTTATGAGGTTTGTATTAAAATATAATAGGTAAAATTTTCTATTGATTACACTTAAAGTTTGGGATCTTGCAAACAGATTATAATGTTAAATAGATGAAATATCAGAACACATTTTAACTTTTCAAGGCAAGCCTTTGCATAATTTTGAAGATTATGTGCGTTTAGGTTCTGTCCTGGCAGGAACGAATATTTCTCATGATATTGATGGTGAAAAAGTGGCTGTAAATTCGTTTTCAGAATGATGTTTTTATCTATTCTAAAACATAAGAATATCCAATTTCTATACCCAAAACATTATATCCATCATTTGGTTTTTGGAAATTTAAATTTGAAACATGTCCAAAGTTAGTTCCAATATATATATAGCTATTTTTAACTATTTTATATGAAAATCCTAAAGAGAAGTTTTCTATAAACGTAAATCCTTTTGTTAAACGTTCTGTTCTTGTATCAATAAAAGATAAACCTAAACTTATTGTGCCTTGTAAATTTAATTTTTCTGTTATTTCTTTTTTTGCTCCAAAACCAAATTCTAAACCATATAAATTCATCATTTTGGCTTTCGTAAATTCAGTTCTTTTTTCTAAATAATTTTCTTGATCAGGTGTTATAAATTGCTCATTGATTAGTTGATGTTTTAAAAATTGAACCTGAGGTTGCACAATTAATTCTAGATTAATATTTTTCCATTTTCCAAGTTTATAAAATACCTGAGCTTTATAAGTATTTGTAATATATGTATAGTCTACATCATCAAAAATGAAGTTTTCATTTGAACTAAAATTATATAAAAAACCAAGTTTATAAGGTTTTAGAATAGATTTATTTCTCTCTTGGCTAAAAGAAGTCATTACAATAAAGAGTGAAAAAAAACTTAAGAACTTATTTTTCATTGTTTTGAGTTAACTAAACATTTTAGCAACTTTTTCAGCTTTTCTGTTTTCTGAATAATCATAAAAACCTTCACCAGATTTTATGCCCAATTTCCCGGCATTCACCATATTTACTAATAAAGGACAAGGTGCATATTTAGGGTTTTTAAATCCATCATACATTACATTTAAAATAGACAAACAAACATCTAAACCAATAAAATCAGCTAATTGTAAAGGCCCCATTGGATGCGCCATACCTAACTTCATAACCGTATCAATTTCTGCAACACCAGCAACATCATTGTATAAAGTTTCAATCGATTCGTTGATCATTGGCATTAAAATTCTGTTAGCAACAAAACCAGGATAATCATTAACCTCAACCGGAATTTTATTAATTTTTTTACTTAAAGCAACTGTAAAGCGCATTACCTCGTCAGAAGTATTGTAGCCTCTAATAATCTCAACCAACTTCATCACTGGCACAGGATTCATAAAATGCATTCCAATTACTTTTTCAGGTCTGTTGGTAACAGCTGCAATTTGAGTAATAGAAATTGAAGAAGTATTTGTAGCTAAAATGGTTTCTTTAGCGCAAACTTCATCTAATTCTTTGAATATTTTAGCTTTTAAAACTGCATTTTCAGTAGCCGCTTCAATAACTAAACTTGTATTTTTAACACCTTCTTGAATGGAAGTAAAAGTAGAAATATTACTTAATGTTTTTTCTTTATCAGCTTCAGAAATTTTTTCTTTAGCTACCATTCTATCTAAATTTTTGGTGATAGTTGCCATTCCTTTTTTAAGTGCAGTCTCAGAAATATCAATCAATTGAACTTTATAATCAAATTGTGCGAACGTATGCGCAATTCCATTTCCCATAGTTCCAGCACCAATTACCGCTAAATTTTTCATGAATATTTATTTAAAAATTTATAGTTATAACAAATAAAGTAGATCAATATTGAATCTTTTAACATTTGGTATTACACTATTTTTTATCGAAAAGAGATTTTAAAGTTTATCTCCAGTTTTAAAACAGTCAATTATCCATTGTGCAATTCTTAATGCTTCAGTTCCATTATGCAAAGTTACAATAGGTGTTGTGTTGTGAACAATTGCATCAGCAAAAGTTTCCAACTCATCTAAAATAGCGTTATTATTTACAATTTCTGGATTTTCAAAATAAATTTGTTTTTTAACACCTTCATCATTTTGTAGAATCATTGCAAATTCATCTGGGTTTTTTGGAGCGTCCTGAATTCTTACAATTTCAGATTCTTTACTTAAAAAGTTCACAGAAATATAGGCGTCCTTTTGAAAAAAGCGCGTTTTACGCATGTTTTTCATAGAGATTCTACTCGCTGTTAAATTTGCTACACAACCATTTTCGAACTCAATTCTCGCGTTTGCAATATCAGGAGTTTCAGAAATAACAGAGATGCCACTAGCATGCACATTTATAACTTTTGATTTTACTACAGAGAGAATAATATCGATATCATGTATCATTAAATCTAAAACTACAGGCACATCTGTTCCTCTTGGATTAAATTCTGCTAATCTGTGCGTTTCTATAAACATTGGGTTATCAATCATACCTTTAGCGGCAATAAATGCAGGATTGAATCTTTCTACATGGCCAACTTGACCTATAACGTGATATTGGCTTGCCAAAGTTCTAATTGCTTCTGCTTCCAAAACAGTTTTTGCTATTGGTTTTTCAATAAATATGTGACGTCCCTTTTCGATTGATTTTTTAGCACATTCAAAATGAGATAAAGTGGGGGTAACGATGTCTACAACATCTACAGCCTCAATCAATTCATCAATAGAATCAAACAAATTATAGCCAAATTCAGTAGCTACTTTTTGTGCATTTTTTGTAAATGGATCAAAAAAACCAATTAATTCATATTTTTCAGATTCTTGTAATAAACGAAGATGAATTTTTCCAAGATGACCGGCACCTAAAACGCCAACTTTTAGCATAAATATTTTTTTTGTTTTTAAGAATAAAGTAAATTAATTTTACAACAGAAATATTACTTTGTTATTCTTAAAATTAGAGACATTTATTTAGTATTTTCCAATTTTAAAATTGGAGAATAACAAAGATACAATTTTATAAGAATCTATTTAGATTTATTAGTATTTTTAGCCTTTAGAAACTTAACAAGAATTGAAAGACACAGCAAAACACCAAGGACTTAGAAATCAATTAGCTACCGTATTAAAGGCAAAAGGTATAACAGATAAAAATGTATTAAAAGCGATTAAAAGTATTCCACGTCATTTGTTTATTGATTCTAGTTTTGAATCTCATGCGTATCAAGATAAAGCTTTTCCTATTGCTGCAGAACAGACAATTTCTCAACCTTATACAGTTGCGTTTCAATCGCAAACTTTGACCATAAAAAATGGAGATAAAGTTTTAGAAATTGGAACAGGATCTGGGTATCAAACAGCAGTTTTATTAGAATTAAAGGCAGAAGTTTATTCCATAGAAAGACAACACGAATTATTCAAAAGAACTTCTTTATTTTTGCCCAAATTAGGTTATAAACCAAAGAAATTTATTTTTGGTGATGGTTACAAAGGTTTGCCAGAACAAGCTCCATTTGATAAAATTATAGTAACTGCTGGCGCACCATTTGTTCCAAAACCATTGTTAGGGCAACTAAAAATAGGCGGAATGTTATTGATTCCCGTGGGAGATACAACTCAAATTATGACTTTGTTTATTAGAAAATCTTATAAAGAATTTGAAAAGCATGAATTAGGAGATTTTGCTTTTGTACCCATGTTAGAAGAAAAAAATTAGGCCGAATAGTTTTCGTGTTTTTATGATTTTCTAATTTTACTCAGCTCTTTCCCAATAGGCTGTTTTTCCAAATAGAGCAAGGCCAATATAACCTCGCAGTTTCAATTTATTTGGTTTTATTAATTTGATATAGCATTTATAAATTTTTCCATTTCTGGGATCTAAAATATTACCTCCAGACCATTCTTCTCCGTCTTTTTCTAATCCTGTAAGAATGTTTAAGCCTAAGATAGGCCTGTTTTTGTTTTCATCTTCACATTTTTCGCAAACAGCATCTTTTCTTGCAGCATCTTTAATATCAACAACTTTTGCAAAAGCTTTTCCATCTTTTTTATAAACCTCTATTACAGAATCAACTTCTCCGGTATTTTCATTGGTTGAATGCCATTTTCCGAAAATATTTTGTGCGTTTATAGACGCAGTAATTATCAAGAACGTTAAAGAAATAAGTGTTTTTTTCATAAATTTATATTAGTCATATTTAGCATTAAAATTATTGTCCCATTTTCCTTGAACTCGCAAAATTTGCTCAATAATATCTCGAACGCAACCTTCACCACCTTTTTTGTATGAAATGTATTTAGATATGCTTTGAATTTCTTGAACTGCATCATTTGGGCAACAAGGCAATCCTACCAATTTCATTACCGGAAAATCAGGGATATCATCACCCATATACAAAACGTTTTCTGGTTGTAATTGATATTTATGAACTAATTCTTGATATTGCTTTATTTTGTCATGCGCACCTAAATAAATATCTTTAATACCTAAGTTAGCTAAACGTGTTCTTACCCCTTCATTATTTCCACCAGAAATAATACAAATATTAAAACCTTGATCCACAGCGGTTTTTAGGGCATATCCATCTTTAATACTCATGTGTCTTACTAATTCACCATCTGGCATTATAGTAACCATGCCATTTGTAAGAACTCCATCTACATCAAAAATTAAGGTATTTATATTGGGTAATAACTGTTTATAGCTTATCTCCATTTTGGATTGATTTTGTAAAGATTTTATAGATTTTTTGTTGCTTTTTATCTAGCAAATTTAAATGATTTTTTATTGTTTTTTCATCATTTCTTATAGCTGGTCCTGTTTGTGCTTTTTTTGGAGATAATTCCTCAATTTTTGAGGCTGTTTCTTTAATTAAGGGTTGTAAAATTTCAAAAGGCACGTTATTTTTCTTACAAATATCGTTCCCAATTTTATACAGATGATTCGTAAAGTTATTTACAAAAACTGCAGCTAAATGGATTGTTTTACGCTGTTCTGAATCTATAGCATACATTTTTTTTCCAATTGACTTTGCAAGTTTTTCCAATAAATTATAATCATTTTCATGTTCAGATTCTAAACAAAAAGGAACTTCAGAAAAATCTACTATTTTATCTTTAGAGAAAGTTTGTAACATATAAAAAACACCCTTTCTTGTGGTGTTTTTTAAACCATTCATGGCCACACTTCCTGATGTATGAACTACAAAATGGTTCTTAATTTTGGATGAAACTTCCGCAATGGCATCATCTGAAACAGCAATGATCGTAATATCCGCTTGCGGAATGATTTCTAAATCTCTAGAACTTATATGAGTAACATTTATAGCAGGAGCATTTAAAAAAGCAGTGTGTAAATGTGCAGCAACATTTCCATTTCCAACAAGTAAAACTGATATCATAAAACGAAGATATTGTTTTTTTGTAGAAACTAATCAATAGGTTTTCTTAAATTAGCAATATAAATTTTCTGAAATGGATAAAAGTAAAAAATTAGGAATAAACTCAACTTGCGTTCATGTTGGTGAAGTAAAAGATGAGCAATTTAAGGGAGCAATTTCTCCAATCTACATGTCTACTTCTTATGCTTTTGATGGAGTAGATGTGAAGCGCTATCCTCGATATTTAAACACACCAAATCAAGAAATGTTGTGTAAAAAAATTGCGGTTTTAGAACATTCAGAAGATGCTTTGATTTTTAGTTCAGGAATGGCTGCAATTTCGAATGCCATGTTAGCTTTTTTACAAAAAGGAGATCACGTAATTATTCAACAAGTAATTTATGGAGGTACGTATAACTTTGTGGTTGCTGAATTTGATAAATACGGAATAGAATATTCTTTTACAGAAAGTGATAAAGTGGATGATTTTAAAAGCTTAATCAGAAAAAACACGAAGATTCTTTATATAGAAACGCCTTCAAATCCATTATTAGGCATTACAGATATGAAAGCAATTTCTGTTTTAGCAAAACAGCATGAGATCATAACGATGATGGATAATACATTTGCCTCACCGATCAATCAAAACCCTGTTGATTTTGGAATTGATATCATTTTACATTCTGCTACAAAATATATGGGCGGTCATTCTGATATTTCTGCTGGTGCAGTAGCAGCATCCAAAAAACATATAGAACAGATATGGAAAACTGCTATTAATTTTGGTGGTAATTTGAGCGATCAAACTGTTTGGTTATTAGAAAGAAGTTTAAAAACCATGAATTTGCGTGTAAAAGAGCAAACAAAAAATGCTCAAATTATGGCTGAATATTTTGAGGGTAATCCCAATATTGATAAGGTATATTATCCAGGATTAAAGAGTCATCTACAGTATGAAATTGCAAAAAAACAAATGAAAGGTTTTGGCGCCATGTTATCTTTTGAATTAAATAAAGGAATTGATGCAATGAAATTTCAAAACAGTTTACAATTGATAAAACCCTCTATGAGTTTGGCTGGTGTAGAGAGTACAACTGTAAGTCCTACGCAAACTACACATGCTTTATTAAATGAAGAAGAACGTTTAGAGAGAGGAATTAAAGATGGCTTAATAAGGTTTTCTGTAGGTATTGAAGAAACAGAAGATTTAATTGCTGATATAGAACAAGCAATAAAAAAAGCAAAGAATTAAATCTTTGCTTTTCTGAAATCAAACTTTAGATTAAGTTGTGCAGATAGTCTGTTAAAACTTTTTGTTTTGTAGCTATGTCTTGCATACCCAAATTGGAAATTCATGTTTTTATTAATTTTGACACCTAAACCTGCATACGCTCTGTTTTGATGAAAATCTAACCCGTTTATTAAATGGTAATGAATTTCATCATAAAAAGTAATGGACAATCTTTTATTAATTGGAAATGAACTTTTAAAACGATAACGAATTCTATTTTTAAATTTATACTGTGTTTCATATTCAATAAAACGTTGCTCTAATTTAAATCTATGAGATAATGAAAATTTATACACTTTATATTTTACACTAATTTGCTCAATAGTCCTATTCTCTATTATGTACGGATCACCTGTTTCTTCGAAACTTGTATCTATACTTCCATATCCATATCCAATTCCAAAAGATACAGCATTATTAACCTTATAATTTAATCCAATAATAGCTAATAATAAGTGCTGATTGTCTACAATTTTATAATTCCAATTCGTTAAAGAACCGCTAATACTAAATTTATCAGAAACTTTGCTAGCGGTGGTAACTGCATACCAAGTTCCTAAAGAATTTTCACCTTTGTTCGTGCTTTGTGCATGTAATCTAATAATTGAAATGAATAATAATATGTAAAATATTCTTGTTTTCATAATGTCTAAGTCTAAAATGATTAAGTTTTTTAAGCTTAAATTAAGAGCCTTATCGAGATTATATATTTTTTAAGTAATTAGCTTTATTGATTAAAAAGGCCAAATAATTGGTACAAGAATAATTGTAGTTATTAAAAAGATGATTAAAAGCGGCAAGCCTACTTTAAAATAATCCATGAACTTATAATTACCAGAGCTCATAACCATTGCATTTGTGGTCGTTCCTATAGGGGTTAAAAATGCGGTTGATGCACTAATGGCAATAGTAATTAAAAGTGGTTCAGGATTTACTTGCAAGGTGCTCGCAGTTAATAATACAATTGGAGCCATTAAAACAGCTGTTGCAGAATTATTTATAAATTGACTAAATGTTGTAGTTAGTAAAAAGATTCCTGCCAATAATAAAGTCGGATTTTCTTTTCCTAGTAAATCAATAATAGCATTAGAAATCATTACTGCAGCACCAGTTTTTTGTATTGCAACCCCCATAGGAATCATAGCAGCAATCATTACCACACTCGTCCAACTAATAGCTTTGTATGCTTTAGAAAAAGGTATGCAGCCAGCAAATAGTACAATTCCTGAAGAAATTAAAGCAGCAATAGAACCTGGAACAACTTTAAAAACTAACATCACAATCATTAATATTAAAGCACCTAATGCTATGTATGATTTAGGAGTTAAATCATCTACATCTTTTAACATTTCTTCTGGACTTCCAACTACAACTAAATTTTCGTGTTGATTTTTTAACTTTTCTATATTTCTCCAAGGACCTCTAATAATAAAACTATCTCCAGATTTTACAGTAATTAAATCTTCTAAATACGGTTTTCTGTGTCTAGAAGTAGCTAATAACTGAATGTCATATCTTTTAAAATATTCATGTAATTTAATCTCTCTTCCCACTAATCGCGAATTAGGTGTAACCAAAACCTCAGACATTCCTACCTCTTGACTTATTAAATTGTTTCTTAATTCGCTTTCAGCGGACTCTTTTGCTAAAAGTCCTAATCTAAAATTAATCATCAATTTATTAATATCTTCAGTGGTACCTTTTACAGTAATAATATCATGATATCGCAATTCGGTATTTTCCTTAGGCATTTCAATAAAAGGTTGTGTTCCTTTTAATCGATTTGGGTGTCTTCTCTTTAAACGAATAATATTTATTTTATACTTGTTTTCTAAATCCCAATTACTAATTTTTGTATTGATTAATGGAGATACAGATCTTATTCTTAGTCTGTAATAATCATTTTCAATTTTATAGACTTCAATCCATTCATGGAGCGTAGAATCTATATTAATTGGTTTGTTGTTGGTTTTGTTTTTAGGTAAAAGTTTAAAACCTATATATCTAAAATATAAAATAGCAATGATTAAAAGAGGCAAACCAATCAATCCAAATTCAAAGAAAGAAAAACCTTCAAAACCAGCTTCAATTAAACTATTGTTTACAATAATATTTGGTGGAGTTCCCGTTAATGTTAGTAAACCACCAGTATTGGACCCAAAAGCAACAGGAATTAATATTTTTGAAGGTAATGTACCAATACTCCAAGCGGAAGATATTGTGGCAGGTAATAAAGTAGCTACTGTACCTGTATTACTAACAAAACCAGATAAAACTCCAGAACCTAGAGTAATAATCACTAATAGTTTAGGAACGCTTTTTCCTGCTAAATCAATTAGTTTTCTCCCTGCTAAGGCGGTCCATCCTGTTTGTGATAAACCTTCACCAATGATAAACAAAGCAGCGATCATAATTACGGTAGGATTGCTAAAACCACTTAAAGTTTCATTTAGATTTAAAATTCCACATAAAAATAAGCTTAGCATGGATACTAGGGCAACGACATCTGGAGAGTATTTTCCCCAAATAAACACACCAATTGTAATTGTTAAAATAACGAGCATTAAAACCATAATTATCTAATTTTTATTAAATATTTCTCTTTCTTTAAGAAGGTAAAATTAGGGCATTGTTGGCTGATTTTTATGACAAATGTCATCATTTTAAAACTCTTTTAATTTTTATGATTATGATAAAAAACAATGCTTAATTTTATTAAAATGCATCCACGAAAACGAAATAGAAATATCTCTTTTTTAAATAATTTCTTTAATTTAGTTACTTTAAGGGATTGTTTATTTAATATTGCTCAATTATAGGATACTATTAAAATAAAATCATGACATTTTTTTCGTTTTAAATATTTTTTTGATCCAAAAAGAAGATGATTTTTAAAAAAGAATAATTTATGAAATTAGATATTTTAGCTTTTGGGGCACATCCAGATGATGTAGAATTAGGTTGTGGAGCAACCATTGCCAAAGAAATTTCTTTAGGTAAAAAGGTAGGTATTGTAGATTTAACAAGAGGTGAGCTAGGTACTCGGGGTTCTGCAAATTTAAGAGATCTCGAAGCTAAAAGTGCAGGGGATATTTTAGGAATATCAGTGCGTGAAAATTTGCGCTTTGCTGATGGGTTTTTTATAAATGATAATAGACATCAGTTAGAAATTATTAAAATGATTCGTAAATATCAACCAGAAATTGTTTTGTGTAATGCTATTGATGATAGGCATATAGACCATCCTAAAGGAAGTAGTTTGGTTTCTGATGCTTGTTTTTTAAGTGGATTATTAAAAATTAACACCGCTGTAGAAGGTGAAAATCAAGAAAAATGGAGACCAAAAAAAGTCTATCATTATATTCAATGGAAAAATATTGAACCGGATTTTGTAGTTGATGTTACTGGTTTTGTTGAAAAAAAAATTGATGCTGTATCAGCATACTCATCTCAATTTTATGACCAAAATAGTAATGAACCAGAAACGCCAATAACTAGTAAAAATTTTATTGATAGTATTAATTATAGAGCTAGAGATTTAGGGCGATTAATTAATGTGGAATACGCAGAAGGCTTTACTACAGAACGTTATGTTGCCGTAGAAAATTTAGATAAATTAATTTGATTTTTTCTTTCTTAGAAAAAGAAAAAACAATTATATTTGCATCCGCAATTATATGGTGGTTGTAGCTCAGTTGGTTAGAGTATCGGTTTGTGGTACCGAGTGTCGCGGGTTCGAGTCCCGTCTTCCACCCAAAAGACAAAGTCTTCTCTATTTAGAGAGGACTTTTTTTGTTTTTAAAATGTATATAGTATTAAATATAAATATTATGGAATTTTAAAATTTCAAAAGAAGCAATCGTACCTCAAAGTCTCCACTAACTCCTGATTTAAAGATTGTTTCAAATATTCCTACTAAACCTATAATTAGAGTTTTTGTATTCTTAGAAAGTTAGCTTTTCTGCTAAATATTTAGCGGTATACGATTTTTTATTTCTTGCTAATTGTTCAGGAGTTCCTTGGAAAATGAGATTTCCACCTTTTTTACCACCATCTAAACCTAAATCAATGATATAATCGGCACATTTTATAAGTTCAATATTATGTTCAATTACAATAATCGAATGTCCTTTATCAATTAAGGCATTAAAAGAGCCTAATAATTTTTTAATATCATGAAAGTGTAGACCTGTTGTGGGCTCGTCAAAAATAAATAAAGCTTTATCTTTGGAATTTCCTTTTACTAAAAACGATGCTAGTTTAATTCTTTGCGCTTCACCACCAGAGAGGGTAGAAGAGGATTGCCCTAATTTTACATAACCCAAACCAACATCTTGTAAAGGTTTTAATTTATTGGCAATTTTAGGCACTAAGTTTTCAGAGAAAAATGCAACAGCATCATCGATAGTTAAGCTTAAAATATCGTCAATAGATTTTCCATCAAATTTTACTTCTAAAACTTCTTTCTTAAAACGCTTTCCATTACAAACGTCACACTCTAAATGCACATCTGCCATAAATTGCATTTCAATAGTTACTTCACCTTCACCTTTGCAAACCTCGCAGCGACCACCTTCAACATTAAAAGAAAAATGCTTTGGTTTATAATTTCTAATATTTGACAATTTTTGATTAGAATATAACATTCTAATATCATCATAGGCCTTAATATAGGTTACCGGATTTGAGCGTGAAGAACGTCCAATAGGATTTTGATCTATAAATTCTACGTGTTTTAAATTTTCGAAATTTCCTTTTATATCTGTATGCTGTCCAATTTTATCTCCATAGCCAATCAACTTTTTTTGCATTGATGGATATAAAATATTTTTGACTAATGTGCTTTTCCCGGAACCTGAAACTCCTGTAATTACAGATAAACAGTTTAAAGGGAATGTAACATCAATATTTTGGAGATTATGCTCTCTTGCTCCAATAATTTGTATACTATTTTTTGAAGTTCTACGTTTTGTAGGGACTTCAATTTTTAACTCTTCATTTAAATATTTTGCTGTTAAAGAGTCTGATTTTAAAATTTTTTTAAAAGTTCCTTCTGCAACCACATGACCACCAAAAGTTCCCGCCTCTGGTCCAATATCAATGATGTAATCGGCTTCTTTCATGATGTCTTCATCATGCTCTACAACAACAACGGTGTTTCCTAAATCACGTAAATCTTTTAACACTCCTATTAAACGTTCTGTATCTTTTGGATGCAAGCCAATGCTTGGTTCATCTAATATATACATAGAGCCAACTAGAGAACTACCTAGAGAAGTTGCTAAATTTATACGCTGACTTTCACCACCAGAAAGAGTATTTGAGGTTCTGTTAATCGTCAAGTAAGACAGGCCTACATCGGTTAAAAATTGCAAACGATTATTAATTTCTGTAAGTAAACGTTTTCCAATTTTTGCTTCGTACTTATCTAGTTTTATGTTTTTAAAAAAGAGCATTAATTCATCTAAAGGAAGCGTAACCAAATCAGAAATGCTATGATCATTTATTTTTACAAAATCGGTTTCTTTCCGTAATCGTTTTCCATGGCAAGAAGTACATTTTGTTTTTCCACGATAACGCGAAAGCATTACTCTATTTTGAATTTTATAACTTTTTTCTTCTAAAACAGTAAAAAAATGGTGAATTCCTTTGAAGTTTTTGTTTCCACTCCAAACCAATTCCTTTTGGGTTTCAGTGAGCTCGAACCAAGGTTTATGGATCGGGATATCAAATTGATAGGCAACATTAATTAAGTCTTCTTTATAATGCAAATAAGAAGGTGTCTTAAAAGGAAAAATACAGTCTTCAAAAATTGATAACCCAGTATTTGGTATCACTAATGCTTCATCAATTCCAACTACATTTCCATAACCTTCGCAAGTTGGACAAGCGCCATAAGGATTGTTAAAACTGAACAAGTGTGTATTGGGCTCTAGAAAAGACATGCCATCTAAATCGAACTTATTACTAAACTCTGCCACCTGGTTGTCTTCTAAATTTTCAATAAAACAAATTCCTTTTCCTTCAAAAAAAGTAGTTTGAATTGCATCTGCCAATCTGTGGTAAAAATCTTCATTATCTTTCGTAATAATTCTATCAATCACTAAAAATAAGGCTTCATTTTTAAAATCTTTTTGTGGGAAATCTGCAATTCTATATACTTTATGGTTCCACTTTAAACGTGCATAACCTTGTTGTTCCAAAACCTGCAAGACAGTCTTTAAATCTCGATTTTCATCGATAATAATTGGCGCTAATAAAAGTAGTTTCGTTTTTTCTTGAAACTCTTTAACGAATTTCACGACATCAGAAACAGTATCTTTTTTTACTTCTTTACCAGAAACAGGAGAGAAGGTTCTACCAATTCTTGCGAACAAAAGTTTTATGTAATCGTAAATTTCTGTTGATGTTCCCACTGTTGAACGTGGATTTGTAGAATTTACTTTTTGCTCAATGGCAATCGCAGGTGCAATGCCTTTAATATAATCTACTTTTGGTTTGTGCAATTTACCTAAAAACTGACGCGCATAAGAACTTAAACTCTCTACATATCTTCTTTGACCTTCAGCATATAAGGTATCAAAAGCTAAAGAAGATTTTCCAGACCCAGAAAGACCTGTAATGACTACTAATTTTTTTCTTGGAATAACGACATCAATATTTTTTAAATTATGCAGTTTCGCACCTTTAATTATGATGTTTTCTTTAGGGTTTACAGTAGAAATATCAATCTTCATTTAATCTTAAAATAAGCTATAAAAATACCACTATTTTCATCGAATTTAAAATAATAATAGCATTGAATTTGTTAAAGTATTTGTAAAAATAGTTGTAAAATTTAAAAATAACCTTTATATTTGATGACTTAATAATCTTCTAAAAAAACGCACATAGCAAAAAATTACTTTTAAATTATTGATAAATAATATATAAGAGAGATACTTTTCTTTCTTCAAAAAAGTAGTTATGATGCGTAATAAAAAAGAAACAGACAGCAATTTAGTAAAGAGTTACATCGAGGGGAATGAATTTTCTTTAGAAATCCTAATTAAAAGACATCAGCAAAGATTATACAGCTTTATTTATAGTAAAATTCAGGATAGAGATATTACTGAAGATGTTTTTCAGGATACCTTCATTAAGGTCATAAGAACGCTGAAAAAAGGAAATTATAATGAAGAAGGTAAATTTTTACCTTGGGTGATGCGTATTTCTCATAATTTAGTTATTGATCATTTTAGAAAATCTAATAGAATGCCAACATTTAAAAATACTGATGAATTTGATATTTTTTCTGTTTTAGGTGATGGGAGTTTGAATGCTGAAAAAAAAATTATCCAAGAGCAGATTTATAGTGATGTAAGAGATTTAGTGAAAGAATTGCCAGAAGAACAAAAAGAGGTTTTAATAATGCGCATGTATAAAGACATGAGTTTTAAAGAAATAAGCGAGAATACTGGTGTTAGTATTAATACAGCATTGGGTAGAATGCGATATGCTTTAATAAATATGAGAAAATTAATAGAAAAACATGAAATTATTTTAGTAAACTAATAATAAAAGTAAAAAAGTGTCGTTAATATTTTATAACCAGTAGATTAAATAAAATATATGATGAAACTTTACACAAGAAAGTCATCCAATTTACAGATGCAACCTAAACAAGAAACAGTTCAATTTTTGATTAATTTTTCCAAATCGCTAACTATTGCGAAAATTAAATCAAAAAATTTCATTGAATTGAATTTGAATTAAGAGTGGAAAAAGCTTCAACTAACGTTGAGGCTTTTTTTATTGCTTTATTTTTTTATAATATTCCTCCAAAACTGATTTTCTTCCAATGGTTTTGGTAATAATATCCTGGTCTAAATTCCACCCTCGTGCAGGAGAGTATTCTCTGCCATACCAAATAATTTGTAAGTGCAAATCATTCCACAATTCTTTTGGAAACAAACGTTTTGCATCTTTTTCTGTTTGTGTAACATTTTTTCCGTTTGTTAAATTCCAGCGAAATAGTAATCTGTGAATATGAGTATCTACAGGAAATGCCGGAATACCAAAAGCTTGACTCATAACCACACTTGCCGTTTTATGACCAACAGCAGGCAATTCTTCTAAACCTTCAAAACTTTGCGGAACTTCTCCGTTATATTTTTCAATCAAAATTTTCGATAAACCATATATTCCTTTGCTTTTCATTGGCGATAATCCACAAGGTCTAATAATTGCCTTAATTTCTTCCACAGACATTTTTATCATGTCAAAAGGATTATCCGCTTTAGCGAATAATAAAGGTGTTATTTTATTCACTCTCACATCTGTACATTGTGCAGATAATAAAACAGCAATTAGCAAAGTATATGGATCTTTATGATCTAAAGGAATTGGAATTTCTGGATATTTTTCTTCAAGTGTGTCAATTACAAATTGAACTTTTTCTTGCTTAGTCATAAAATGAGTTATAAAGTTGTAAAGTTAAAAAGTTGAAAGTAAAGTAGACTGTTTTAAAAATTTATTTTTTTAAGAATAAACTTGAAAGAACTTTATAAACTTTGTACTTTTAAACTTTAAAAACTATTAAGAATATGACATCACTAAAAATAGGAGATAATGCTCCACAATTTGAAGCAAAAGACAATGTTGGAAATACAATTAAACTAACTGATTACGCAGGTAAAAAGTTAGTGTTATTCTTTTATCCAAAGGCAAGTACGCCTGGCTGTACTAATGAAGCATGTGATTTAAGAGATAATTATCAAACTTTTTTAGCGAAAGGATATGACGTTTTAGGGGTAAGTGCAGATTCTGCCAAAAGACAACAGAATTGGATAAATAAATACGAGTTACCATTTCCTTTGTTAGCAGATGAAGATAAAGCTGTTATAGAAGCTTTTAATGTTTGGGGACCAAAGAAATTTATGGGAAAAGAATATGACGGAATTCACAGAACTACCTTTGTTATTGACGAAAATGGTGTTATTGAAGACATTATTTTAAAAGTGAAAACAAAAGCACATGCTGCTCAGATTTTGGGTTAAAATCTCTGCACACAAAGTATTATAAAAGAGTTAATGAAAGTTAACTCTTTTGTATATTTAAAACTGCATGCCAACTTTAAAATTTAAAATTCTAGAGGTCATGTAATTAGGTATTCCGAATTGTGTTTTAGAGTATACATCTCTTACCCACGTATTAGTTATTGAATTCTGAATATCAAACATATTAAAGAGCTCTAAACCAGCCGTTAATTCTTTGAATTTAGAAAGCCAACCGGTAGTATATTTTTTACTGGCATCCACAAAAATGTAAGAAACACCTAAATCTGCTCTTTTGTAATCTCTTAAACGTTCTTGAAATTGATATACATCTGAATACGCAGGAGCACCTCCAGGAACTCCAGTATTATAAACTAAATTTAAGTATACTTTTAAATCAGGTAAATTTGGCATGTAATCTTGAAACAAAATTCCAAATTTTATACGTTGATCAGAAGGCCTAGCAATAACTCCTCTATTATTTATATTTTCTTCGGTTTTTAGATATCCTAAACTTACCCAACTTTCACTTCCAGGCACAAACTCTCCATTTAAACGTACATCAACTCCGTTTGCAAAAGCAGTAGTAACATTATCAGCCCTATAACGTATTCTTACGTTATCAATCGAATACGCATTAACATCAGATAAATCTTTAAAATAAACTTCTGTCGTCAGTTTAAAAGGTCTATCCCACATTTGAAAACTGTAATCCATTCCTGCAACAAAATGAATTGATTTTTGTGCTTTTACATCTACATTTATATCACCATTAAAATTTCTTAATTCTCTATACGATGGCGGTTGTGCATATAAACCACCAGAAACTCTAAACAACATATCTTTTTGCCAATTTGGCTTGATAGAGAATTGTGCTCTTGGACTAATAATAGTTTGACTTTTAGATTTTATTCCATTTCCTGTAACAGACCAATTATGAGCTCTAATACCTATATTATAAAAAATTTCATGCTCATTCCAAAAAGAACGTTGGTTGAATTGTGCAAAGCCAGAAACTCTATTTATTGCAACATTATTGTCTTTTCTTATATTTTGATACGGCGTAATTTCTCCTTCAAAAGGCTCATATGGTTGATCGTTTGCTACATGATAAGGAGGTCTAATAGAAAACCCTAAAGAGTCAATAATTTCCCATTCTCTAATTCTATCTTTAATCTCTTCTTTTTGATATTTAGCTCCAAAATTCCATTGAGTTTTCCCTCTTTTAATGGTTCCTCTAACTTGAAGATTAGAAATTAAAGCATCTAAATCATTACGTGCATGATTTAGTTGCGAGCCAATTCCTTGAGAAAAATTTACTTCGCCAAAATTTTGAGAACCAATATTGGCATCAACTTCACCTAAACTATACGCTGCAGCAATATCAAAATGTTCTTCTTCTTGGGTATTGTATCTAGAAGCTGTAGTTGTTAAAGTGAAATTTTTATTTACTTTATAATCAGCAGATAAAGCGCCAAACATTGTTAAATACTTATCTTTTTCTTGTCCAGAATAAAAAACTATCAACTCTAATGGATTCGCTACTGTTCCAAAACGTGTTCTTCTTGATAATGGTTGGTAATCGTAATTGTTTAAAGAAAAGTTACCTAAAAAATTAAGTGAAAATTTTTCTGAAAATTTATAGGTTAAAAAGGTTTGTAGGTCTGTAAATTTTGGTCTAAAATTGGTTTCAATTTTTTTGCTATTTACAAATAAACTATTGTCTCTATATCGAACACCAGTAATTGTATTCAGTTTATTTTTTAAAAACTGACCTTCAAAAGTTACACTTGCACCTAGCAAACTTGCATCTATGGTGGTGGCAGTTTCTTTTGGTTTTCTATACGTAATGTCTAAAACGGATGATAATTTATCGCCATATTTTGCTTGAAATCCACCCGCAGAAAAATTAATATTTTGCACCATATTCGAATTGATAAAACTTAAACCTTCTTGCTGACCAGATCTAATTAGAAAAGGTCTGTAGATCTCAATTCCATTTACATATACAAGGTTTTCATCAAAATTACCACCTCTAACATTGTATTGAGTGCTTAATTCGTTGTTATTACTTACCCCAGGTAAAGTCATTAAAACGTTTTCTACACCTGCGTTTGGGCCAATAATATTTTTAGCTTTTTTAATATCAATATTGGTAATTCCTGAAGCTATTTTTCTATTATCTTTAATAATAATTTCATCTAGTTGTTCAGTTTTTAAAGTTAAAGTAGGGGAGAAGCGAACGGTATTTCTGCTGTTTGCAGTAAATTTTTTTGTAAAAGTTCGATAAGAAACGTGACTAAAGACTAAAGTAATTTCTTCTTTAAAAGGAATTCTTAGTTGATAATTTCCAGCTTTATCACTTACAGTTCCAGTATTTCCAAACTTTATAGACACTTTTTCTATAGGTGCTCTCTGATTATTTTTAACAGTACCTTTTAAGATTGTGGTTTTTTGGGCTACTAGAAAACTTGGTAATAGTAACAAAAAGAAGCATATTTTTTTCACAAAAGTTAGTTTATTTGTTTCTTAAAGAACGTTGCAGAAAGCTCATTCGTATTTCCTACATTGTCTGAGACTACAATTTTAAAGATATGTTTGCTACCAACCAATTTTTTATCACTAAAATTATAGGTTAAAATTCTTTTTTTATGATTGTATTGCATTAAAATCCATTCTCCATCAATAGTTGCTCGGTAGTTTTTAATACCAGAATCAATATCAGCAATTTTAACTTTTAGTGTTTTAGCATTTGAAATCCATTGTTGATCTTGGAGGTATAACAATTTAATGGTAGGTTTTATAGTGTCTGAAAGTAAGGTGTAATTGCCTAGAATTTTTGTTGTAATAAAAAAAGTACTGTCTTTTTTTCTGGTATATTGATATCTTGGGTATTTTGGATATTCAACGTTTGCAATATATAAGGATTGTTTTTCAGCTTCAGAATACTTAGAAACATTAAACGTTAATGTAAAACTTTTATCTAAAGGAATTGTTGGTGTATGAATTTTTGCGATTTCTTTATCAACATTAAAATCTAAATATACATCTTCATAAAAAGTATTTTTAGGAAAAGCAATCGTTACATTTTGTTGTTTGAACTTATTAAAATTCTTAGCAATCACATTATAAGCTGTTGTATCTTTTTGATTCGTGAAAATAGCGTTGCTTTCTTTTCCCGCAACAGGAATTTTAAGGGAACTTAGGTTTCCTTCAAAATCTTTTGCAATAATTTCTATTGCATAGTTTAAATTTTTTTGGATATTGATTTTCCCATTATTTATCAAGTCTTCATACGTAGATAAAGTATTTGAAGTTGCTTTATGTGTTTTTTGATATCGTCTTTTGTATTTTTTAAAATGTTCATAGTCAATATGTAAATTTAAAAATTTACTTTCTGCAAATGAAAAAGTTTCTACATCATGATAGTAAAAACGTTTACCATTTACCAGCATCTCTAAACTATAGATTCCATTTTTATTTGGTGCTTTGTTAAATCGATCAAAAACACTAACCCCAAAACCAATCAGAGCACTTGCAGTAATTCTACCAGCAGTATATTTGCCTTTACCAATACTTTTAATGGGGATTTGGTAGCTTTTTCTTTGTTGGTTGATTCTTGCATCTGAACTTAAAGCATACACTTTGAGGGCTTGAAAAACAGGAGCTTTTGTGTCTTCAACTTTCAAGCCAAATAAGAGCGGGTTTATAACATATTCTGTAGCAGTATTTCTAATCTCATAATGTAAATGTGGACCTCCAGAGCCACCAGTATCACCAGAATAAGCAATTATTTCTCCTTTTTTTATAGGGAATTTATCTTTTTTAAAATATAAGTTTCCAGTAGCATAATTTTCTTTTTTATATTGAATTGATTTTACATATTGTTCAATTGCATCAGTAAATTTGCTTAGATGACCATAGACAGTTGTATATCCATTTGGATGTGTAATGTAAATCGCTTTTCCATAGCCAAACTGCTGCACTTTTATTCGGGAAACATAACCATTTGCCGCAGCAAAAACATGTAAGCCTTCCTTTCCTAGCGTTTTAATATCTAAACCTGCATGAAAATGATTGCTGCGTAATTCACCAAATGAACCAGATAAAAGAATTGGTATATCTAAAGGGTTCATAAAATAATTCTTTGGATATTTTTCTTGAGAAAAACATAAAAAATGAAGCAATAAAATGGAGGGAACTAGTAGTTTTTTCAAAATGCATTTATTATTTCGGTAAAAATAGTGAAAATCATTGTTTTTATAATTTGTTTAATTTCAGTGAATTAGTAAAAAAGTGATAAAATGTTGTAAAGTATAAAACAGAATGTTAACTTTGTAGAGATAGATTATTCTAAAATGTAAGATGAGTAATACGATAGAAGCAATTCATTTACTGGAAGATAAGTTAAAAATACTACTTTCTAATTATGAGTTTTTAAAAAGTGAAAATCAAATATTGCTTCAAAATAACACAAAATTACAACATCAACTTTTAGAAAAAGAGCAAAATTTAGTAGCGCAAAAAAAAGAATTTGATATGCTGAAAATTGCTAAAACTATTGAAGGCAGTAGTACAAATACTAAAGATACAAAACTGAAAATAAATACATTGATTAGAGAAATTGATAAGTGTATTATTCAGTTACAAGAATAAAGTTCTTTACATTGTGGAAAAACTAAAGATTAATATTGTAATTGCAGGCAGAACTTATCCTTTAAGCGTTAATAACATTAAAGAAGAAGAGGGGATGCGTAAAGCTGCAATAGCAATTAATAATCTAATTTCTATGTATGAGCAAAATTACGCCGTTAGCGATAAACAAGATGTTTTAGCAATGTCTGCTCTGCAATTTGCATCTAAATTAGAAATATTATCTTTGGATAAAAACCACACAAAAAAAGAAGAAATAGAAAAAATAAGTGAACTTACTAAATTGGTAAGTTCTCATTTAAAGTAAGTTCATTAAAATACATTAACAACACACTGCCTACGTTAGTAATTGTTTATTAAACTCAACACTATTCTATTATGAAGGATGAGTCTTAACTGCAAAAGCATGCCATTAATATTGAACTTGTTTAATATTTAAATGGAGTCTTGAACGGTTAGTTAGTCCTATAAATGTCATTTTGGAGTTTAAAAACCCAACTAGTGTAGGCTTTTTTTTATATTAAATTTAAATTATGGATGATATGATACTTCCCATTATTATGGGAGTTTTAGCAGGAGCAGTAATAGGTTTTATAATCTTTAGATTGATGGAAAAATCGAAAGGAAAAAAGATGCTTGACGTTACTAAAAAAGAAGCTGCAACTATTTTAAAGGAAGCAAAAATAGACGCAGAATCAGTTAAAAAAGATAAAATATTACAAGCAAAAGAAAAATTTATTGAACTGAAATCAGAACATGAAAAAGTAATTTTATCTAGAGAAAAAAAGATTTCAGATGTAGAGAAAAGAATTCGAGATAGAGAATCTAAAGTGGCTTCAGAAGTTGATAAAAATAAACGGTTAAATCAATCTTTAGAGCAAAAAGAAAAAGATTACAATTTTAAGTTAGATTTCTTAGAGAATAAGGAAAGTGATCTTGATAAAATGCATAAACGTCATGTAGACATGCTAGAACAAATTTCTGGTTTATCTGCAGATGAGGCAAAAAAGGAGCTTGTATCTTCTTTGAAAGAAGAAGCTAAGTCAGAAGCAATGGCTTTTGTACAGACGTCTATAGAAGAGTCAAAATTAACAGCAGAACAAGAGGCAAGAAAAATTATTTTAGGCACTATTCAAAGGGTAGGTGTTGAGCAAGCAGTAGAAAATTGCGTATCTGTCTTTAATCTTGAATCTGATGATGTTAAAGGGCGAATTATTGGTAGAGAAGGTCGTAATATTAGAGCTTTAGAAGCTGCAACGGGTGTAGAAATTATTGTTGATGATACTCCAGAAGCAATTATTTTGTCCTGTTTTGATCCTGTTCGAAGAGAAATTGCGCGTTTAGCAATGCATAAATTGGTTACTGATGGTCGAATTCACCCGGCTAGAATTGAAGAAATTGTTAAAAAGACTGAAAAGCAAATTACCCAAGAAATTATAGAGGTGGGTAAAAGAACAGTTATAGATTTAGGTATTCATGGTTTACATCCAGAATTGATTAAAACTGTTGGACGAATGAAATACCGCTCTTCTTATGGTCAAAACTTGTTACAGCACTCGCGTGAAGTTTCAAACCTTTGTGGAATTATGGCTTCTGAAATGGGCTTAAACTCAAAATTGGCAAAAAGAGCTGGTCTTTTGCATGATATAGGTAAAGTGCCAGAATCAGAAAGTGAACTTCCTCATGCACTTTTAGGAATGCAATGGGCTGAAAAATATGGAGAAAAAGAAGAGGTTTGTAATGCAATTGGAGCCCATCATGATGAAATAGAAATGAAGAGTTTATTGTCTCCAATTGTGCAAGTTTGTGATGCGATTTCAGGGGCAAGACCAGGGGCAAGGCGTCAAGTACTGGATTCTTACATCCAACGTTTAAAAGATTTAGAAGAAATTGCTTTTGGCTTTACAGGTGTTCAAAAAGCTTATGCTATTCAGGCTGGTCGTGAATTACGTGTTATGGTAGAAAGTGGTAAAGTTAATGATACGAAAGCCGCTGAATTATCATTTAATATTTCACAAAAAATTCAAAATGATATGACGTACCCAGGTCAAGTAAAAGTAACTGTAATTAGAGAAACAAGAGCTGTAAATGTTGCTAAGTAGTTACTATTATTCTTTTCTTAGGGAAGAGTAAATACTTAAACTTATATTTTTAATAAATTCCTGCTTTTGAAGTAGGAATTTTTTTTTAGTTTAAAATTTCTTTATGAGTAAGAACATCTTTTCTGCTTTATATTAGGTACTCACAAAATCTAAAGCTCAGGAAGGATCTTTCTAGGATGAAAAGTTTCTACAACTTCTTTTAAATAACTATTGTCTAAATGAACATATACTTCAGTAGTAGTGATGCTTTCATGTCCAAGCATTTGCTGTATCGCTCTTAAGTCTGCACCATTTTTTAATAAATGAGTTGCGAAAGAATGACGTAAAGTATGCGGACTTATTTTTTTGTTTAAATTGATTTTAATAGTTAAATCTTTTAAAATAGTAAATATCATTTGACGAGTTAAACCTTTACCACGTCTGTTTAAAAAGAGCGTGTCTTCAAAGCCTTTAGTCGTTTTTAGATGACTTCTAATTTCAGTAATATACATAGAAATATATTTTTGAGCACGATAATGAATCGGTACAAAACGTTCTTTATTGCCTTTTCCAGTTACTTTTATAAAACCTTCTTCAAAGAATAAATCAGAAATTTTTAAGGTGATGAGCTCGCTAACACGCAAACCACAACTATACATTGTTTCTAAAATTGTTCTATTTCTTTCTCCTTGAGGATGACTTAAATCAACTGCAGTAATAAGTTCATTTATTTCATCTTCAGACAATGTATCTGGTAATTTTCTTCCAATTTTTGGAGCTTCTATTAAGTCTGTTGGATTTGTTTTTCTATAATCCTCAAAAATTAAATAATCAAAAAAACTTCGTAAACCAGAAATTATTCTTGCTTGACTTCTTGGGTTTACTTTTTTAGCAACATTATAAATAAATTGTTGAATATTAGTTTCAGTAATAGAGATAGGAGAGAGATTGATTTCATTTTCTTCTAAAAACAAGGTTAATTTATCCAAGTCTCTAGAATAACTATCAATAGTGTTTTGAGATAAACCTCTTTCAATTTTTAAAAACAATTGATAATCTCTAATCGCGTTTTGCCATTTCATAATCACAAGGTATTAAATTTATTGTATTACAAAGACCAAAACCTGAAAATTACTATAAATGAATTATTTACTTTTTAAAATACAGTTTTTTTTTTATTTGTTATATTTTAGCAATATGAAAATTATCATCATAAACGGACCTAATTTAAATTTATTAGGAAAAAGAGAACCAGAAATATATGGCTCTCAAACTTTTGAAGATTTCTTTAGAGCTCTGCAATTAAAATTTAAGAATGTAGAATTGTCTTATTTTCAATCTAATATAGAAGGAGAAATTATTGATAAATTACATGAGGTTGGTTTTGATTATGATGGGATAATCTTAAATGCAGCGGCATACACACATACTTCTGTTGGTATTGGAGATGCCGTTAAAGGCATACATGCGCCAGTTGTTGAACTGCATATTTCTAATGTACATGCTCGTGAAGAGTTTAGACATCATAGTTTTATTGCTCCTGCAGCAAAAGGTGTTCTGTTCGGATTTGGGTTAAAAGGATATGAGTTGGCCGTCCAGAGTTTCTTATAATTTTAAAAGCATTTTAATACTTGAACGCTCATAATGAGAATTTTCTTCCAAAGTAACCTCTTTAAAACCAATTTTTCTATACAAGTTTATTGCAGGAACTAATTTTCTATGAGAATATAAAGTGATGCTTTTCCATTCTTGATTTTGAGCAAATTCTATACAGAAAGTCATTAATTTTTGACCAATTTTTAAGCCCTGGTATTTTGGTGAAACCGCCATTTTACTCAACTCAAAAAATGTTTTTTGATTGATTAAAGCAACTACACCAATAATTTCACTGTTATATTTTGCAAAAAAGATAAAGCCTCCAGGATCAATTACATATTTTTTTGGATTGCTTAAAACCTTTTGATCATAAGGCTCTACATAAAAATATTTTTCCAGCCACTCCACATTTAACTTATAAAAATGAATTGCCAATTGAGGTTGGTACGCTATAATCTCTAGATTTTCTATTTTCATAGTATATAAGTTTGCATTAGGGATTGAAGTGAAAATCCTTATTTATGTCAGTTTTAGTTTTTATTTTGAAGTGATAAAGGAAAAATAAAAATATGTAGTACACATAAAAAAGATTGAAACAAAAAGCTCGACTTTTCTCCACTAAAATTTTTCAGTTTCAGTGCAGAAAAGAGTGCCAAAAATAAATTAAATTTTTGAGTTTATAATTTGCATCATTTCGTTTTCTAAACCAATCGTTTGTTGATAGATATCTTCTGCTTTTGCTAAAATAGTTTCCGCAAATTTTCTGTCTTTAATATCTTTTGCATTTATACGAACGTTAAAATAGGCCCCGGTAACAGCTGTTTTAGCACACAAAACGCCAACACCACCATCTGAAAGTGAATTCTGCAATCCATTTTTCATCATTTCCAACATCACTTCTATAGAATTACAGGCAGTTTCCATAACTTTAAAAGGAATTTCAGTAGCATATTTTGTTGCATCTTCAATTGCTTGTTTTCTTATTTCAATTTCTTCATTATTGGTTTTTGGCATTCTAAAGCCATCAATAATTTTATTAAAAGCATTGGTGTCTTCATCAACTAAGAATAACAAATCATTTTTGTATTGTTGCCCTTTTTCTGCCCAATTAGAGAAATACTCCCATTTAGAATCCCAACCAGGTTTGTGTGCAGATAAATTTGCAACCATAGCTCCTAAAGAAACACCTAGAGTACCTACGTAAGCAGCAATACTGCCGCCTCCAGGAGCCATAGATTCGGATGCAGTTTCTTCAGCAAAATCTTTAACGCTAAAGTCAATTAACTTTTTTTGCGCATCAGCATTCATCACATATTCAATGATTCTTTCTTGTGGGTTAAAAGGCTTTAAATCATCTAAGCCTAGAGACTTAATAGCAATTTTTATTTTCTCATTTTCACTTATACCCAAAGAGCGTTCTTGTTTTTTAAGATAAAAATCTGCAGCATCTAACATTGCTTGCAAAGGAACTAAACCTACCAATTCTGAACCTGTTACCCGCAAACCACGTTTTGTTGCCGCGACATCAGTCTCATAAAAAGCTTCATGCATAGAAGTGATTGTAATATTGGTTAGGTTATACGAAATTTGCGCAATTCCATATTCCTCAATAAACCAACCAATACCTTTTACAGCTTTTAATTTACCGGGAATTCTCTCAGGGTTACCGTCTTTGTCTAATACTTTTTTTCCTTCAACTAATTTAGCTCTTCCATTTTCACGGATGTCAAAAGCAATTGCATTTGCACGTCTTGTGGATGTTGAATTTAAATTTACATTGTAAGCAATCAAGAAATCACGGGCAGAAATTGCCGTTACTCCGGATGAAATAATTTGTTCATTGTATTGAGTTGGGCCAAAATCTGGTTTCCAATTCGCTTTAGATAACTTTTCTTTTAAACCTTCATATTCTCCAGAACGAACTGTAGCTAGGTTTTTACGCTCATTAGAAGTTGCTGCATTTTCATAAAAATAACCAGAAATGCCTAATTCTTCACCAACTCTTTTTCCTAATTGATGCGCATACTTTGCAGTTTCTTCCATAGAAATATTTGCAATTGGAACTAAAGGACAAACATCGGTAGCTCCAAAACGTGGATGTTCTCCGGTTTGTTTGCTCATGTCAATCAATTCTGATGCTTTTCTTATCAACCTAAAAGCAGCTTCAATTACCTTTTCTGGTTCGCCAACAAAGGTGATTACAGTTCTGTTAGTCGCTTTTCCGGGATCTATATCAAGCAGTTTTACACCTTCTACAGTTTTTACGATATTCGCAATCGTTTGTATTTTATTGATGTCTCTACCTTCGCTAATATTAGGTACGCATTCTATAAGTTGTCTATGCATGTTTGGTGAATTTTTATCAAATGTAAAATTTTCACCTAAAGAAATCTAAAATTTTTATTAAAAAATGAAAAGTAATATACTAATTCAATGTTTTTGATAAATAGGCATATCTAAACAAGAGTAAAATTAAGAATGGAATGATAGCAATTGGAAATAATTGAACTCCTAAAACCCAAAGTATTGGAATGATAAACAGCAGAAAAAATGAAAATCTAACATAAGATTTCAACCATTTTTTTTGATGAACCTTGAGCATTAAAAATGCGATTATTAAATTAGGAGCAAATGCCCATAAAAAATTGAAGTTATTAGGTGCTGTCGAATGGTCGGTAAAAAACCAAAGAAAACAAATCACACATCCTATGAGTCCAGTAATGAATAGTAAGATGAAATCCATCCATTTTGATCTTTTTTTGTTCTTAAAATCAGAAAAAGTAACGAAGATGCCAATGAAAGAAATGACACTAAATATTAGAAATGGATTAAATATTGAAATTTCTTGCTTTAATTCCTTGAACTCTAATAAAACATCTTCCCTTTTAATCAATTTTTTAGGCTTATTTTCAATAAATATAGCACTGTTTTTAAATATAGAATATACATAATCAGGCAGGTACATGTATTGTGTGAAATTTGCCTTTTGATCTAATTTACTTCCTAAAGCTAAATTTATTCCAAAACTTCCCCAAGTGTTCCAAGGAATTTCTCTATCCATTAGTTGTCTAAAAGAACGTCTTTCATTTATATTTTTATTACTTAAAACAACTTTATCACCTAAAATAGCAGTGGTAATGTCTCTTAATTTTGTGGCACAATTATCAAAGTACGGATCATAATTATAATTTTTATTTTCTGGTAAAGCATTATTTTCTAAATAGATAAAAAAAGATTGTCGTTCTTCTTGGGTTAAATTTAAAACTTGTTGTTTTACCCAACGTTTGTCTCTTTTGTAACCTGCTAAAAAGTCTCTAAAATTATAGCGCCCCATGCTATAAATCAAATTTCCTTTAGTGAAATTTAATTCAAAATTAGGAGCGTTAAAATCAAACATCCCATAATTATAAATTAAATCTAATCTTAAAACAGGATCTTTAATTCTTATTGCAGAATGACCAAAAGCTTCATACAATTCTATTCCTGGACCGGCGGTAATAATACTAACTTCAGAATATACAGAAAGGTTTATTTGTGCAAAAAGTGATTTTGTAAGTAGAAAGAAAAAGAATAGTAGTAAGTAGTTTTTTTTCATAATTTTTAGCGTCTAAAAAAGCTATAATCAATAGTTATTGAAAAAATATTTGAAAATAAAGCATTACCGACACTACCAATATTTGTTAAGGCATAATCTATTTGAATACCTTGATAGGTAAAGCCAACTCCAAAATTTGGTTGTAAAGAAAGTGATTTTGAATTGTTGAATTCAGTGATATATTGAAAATTACCAACTCCTAGACGTAAATATACAAGTTTATCGTAATCTAATTGAAACCCAATAGCCGGGTCTATACTTCCAACATTTGATGAGAAAATATCATTAGTTTGTTCAAAACGAATATTTAAATCTACTTCTGTTTGAAGGTTGAAAAATCGTCCAATTCTAAATTCTTTTGCAATACCTAATTGTATTTTTGGTTTTGTAATTTCTGTGGATTCTGGTAATTCTTGATTTTGACCAGGAATGGCATCTTTAATCTTATTGAATTCCTCTTCATTAATTGCCCAACTATTAAAAGTGGTTGTAATGTCTCTTGCCATGATTCCGAATTTCCAATTATTTCTTTCAAACTGAATACCTGCATCAAAACCAAAACCCCAAGAAGAAGCAAAATCTCCAATAATTCTTCTTACTATTTTTGCATTTACTCCAAAATTAACATCCTTAAAAAGTAAATTTCGAGCATAAGCAAAATTAAAAGCATAATCTGCGGAAGAAAATAAACTAATTCTGTTAAAATCTATATTTCCTTGACTATCAATTAATTCTGTTGTATTTAAAATATCATCGACTCCAAAACGAATTATTGAAATTCCCAAAGCACTTTTAGCATCTATGGGCATTGCAAAAGCGGCATGATTATAATTAGCAATTCCTGCAAAATAAGAAGCGTGCATTAAAGAGCCTTGGTAGTCTTCTATATCCACTAGTCCTGCAGGGTTCCAGTATATAGCATTTACATTATTTGTAGTTGCTACAACTGTTTTACTCATCCCTAAAGCCGCTGCATCTACTCCAATGTTTAAAAATTCATTGGAATAATTTCTAAAAGTTTGCGCATTTAGAAGAAGCGGTAAAACAAATAAATAAATAAATATTTTGTACTTCACAAGTATTGAAAGTTAAGTATAACAAATATCTTAAAACCTATTAAAATAACTATAGTTTTTTATAGATATTGTTTACAAAATATCTAATTCAATATTTTCCTTTATAAAACGTTCAATTCTAAATTCTAACCATTTATTCTCTTCGGGTTTAAAAGAGGTCATAAAGCCAACATGTCCACCAAATTTTGTTTCTTCAAAAAAGAAAAATTTTGAGTTTTTTGCTTCTTGATAAGGATAACATTCCCTTGATAAAAAAGTGTCATCTTTTGCATTGATTAATAAAGTTGGTTTTCTAATTTTAGAAAGGTAAGGTTTGGAACTTGCTTTTTCCCAGTAGTCTTCAGGACTTTTAAAACCAAAAACAGGTACTGTGTATAAATACTCTAAATGTTTAAATTTGGTTGCTTTAAAAAGTTTCTCTTGATCTAATTTATATTCTGGGAATTTGAAAGCTTTTTCTAAAACTTTGTTTTTCATTGTTTTAAAAAACATTTCGATATATAATTTGTTTTTTAATTTATCCATTTCTAATTCTGCAGAAGCAATATCTATAGGAACAGAAACTGCAATTCCACCTTTGATTATTGACGAAATACTTTCACCTTTTTCGCCAATATATTTTAAGGTTAAATTTCCTCCTAAACTAAATCCAACAATTACAATGTTTTTGTAATTGTAATTTTCTAATAAATAATCTACAACAAAACTTACATCTTCAGTTTTTCCACTATGATAGGTTGCAAGTTGTAAATTATCTTCACCACTACAACCTCTTAGATTAAAACAAACGGTATCTAATCCCTTGCAATTTAAATGGTTAGTGTTGGCTGCTATATATTTAGAATTTGAGCTTCCTTCTAAACCATGAATTAATAAAATCAAGGTTTCAGAACCTACAAAAGAAAAATCCAAATCAATAAAATCATGATCCCACGTTGAAATTCTTTTTCTTGTGTAAGTTGCAGTATCTTTCATGAAAAGGGGCCTGTACATAGTGTTAAAATGGCCATTTCGAAACGGTATTGTAGGTAAGAAATTTGATGTAAAAACTGGCATAGACCTTTTTATTTTTACAAATATGACAAAAATTTAACGAATTAGAAAACAAACAAATTTTGATTTCTTACTTTAGCTTTTAAATTATAATCTATAAATGAGCATAGGTAAACAAATTCCAAATTTTATTACATTAGGCAATCTTCTTTCAGGAACTGTGGCTGTAATTTTTGCGGTAGAAGGAGATTACAAAATGGCAGCATTATTTGTTTGTATTGGAATTATTTTTGATTTTTTTGATGGTTTTGTAGCCCGATTGCTAAAAGTTTCTGGAGAATTAGGTAAACAATTAGATTCTTTAGCTGACATGGTTACAAGTGGGGTTGTACCAGGTATTATTATGTATAAATTATTGCAAGATAATTTAATAGATAAACCAAACATTATGAATTCAGCGGTACAAATATTCGATATCCCTTTATTTGGTATGCTACTAACATTAGCAGCAGGTTTTAGATTGGCAAAATTTAATATTGATACCAGACAATCAGACTCCTTTATTGGTTTACCAACTCCGGCAATGTCTTTGTTTGTTCTTTCATTACCTTTAATTACAGAATATAGTGATGTTGATTTTGTGAAAGATTTAATTATGAACAATTATTTTTTAATTGGTGTAACCTTTGTTTTAAGTTATTTGATGCATGCAGAATTGCATTTATTTTCTTTAAAATTTAAAGATTATTCTATAAAAAATAACAGTATTAAATATATTTTTCTTTCAATTTCTATCATATTAATTGGAACTATTCACTTTTTATCGATACCAATTATTATTGTAATCTATGTGCTTTTATCCTTAATTAAAAAAGTATTTCCCAAAAAAAATAATCAATAATGAAACCGGCTAATATCCCCCCAAATGAAGCTAAAAGGTTAGAGAATTTAAAAAGTTATCATATTTTAGATACGCTACCGGAAGAAGAGTACGACGCTATCACAAAAATAGCTTCTGTTATTTGTAATACTCCTATTGCACTTATTTCTATTATTGATGAAAGTAGGCAGTGGTTTAAGTCCAAACATGGCTTAAATGCGACAGAAACTCCTAGAGAATTTTCTTTTTGTGCTCATAGTATTTTGCAGCCAGATGAATTATTTATCATTAATGATGCACGCAAAGACAAACGTTTTTTTGATAGTTCATTAATCACCAGTGATCTTAATGTAGTTTTTTATGCTGGTGCTCCATTAAATAGCTCAGAAGGTTATTCTTTAGGAACTTTATGTGTTATTGATAATGAGCCAAAAAAATTGAACAATACTCAAAAAGAAAGCTTAAGTTTATTAGCGAAACAAGTGGTTACTCTTTTAGAATTAAGAAAAAAAAACAGAGAATTAGCCGAGTCAAATAAGCAAAATTTAAAGTTAAATGAACAATTAAACGATTTTGCATATCGGTTAACTCATGATTTAAAATCACCGATTAATGGGGTGAATTTTTTGTTGGATGTTTTAAAAGAAGATCATTTTGAACTTTTTAAAAACACAAAAGCAGAAGAGTATGTCAGCTTAATTTCTAACAGAATTTTATATATGGATAATTTAGTTACTAAAATTTTAAAAGATTCTAAAGTAGCAAGCGAAAATATTATCTATGAAAAATTTAATGTAAAGGATCTAGTAGATAGTATTAGAATTAACATTGATTTTGAAAATAAGTTGTTAATTAATTCTGAGCCTTTAGATATTGAAGTGTACAGCTCAAAAATTGGTCTTTTGCAAATCTTTCAAAATTTAATTTCTAATTCAAGAAAATTTTCTGATGAAGAAAATGTAATAATTTCTATAAGGTGTAAAGAAGATCTAGATAGTTATCATTTTGTTTATGAAGATAATGGTCCAGGAATTCAGGAGCAATATTGGAATAAAGTTTTTAAAATGTTTGAAACGTTAGATAATACAGGTAACAACAATACGGGTATAGGATTAACTACTGTAAAATCTATCATAAAAAGGCTTGGAGGAAAAATAGAATTAAAGCACCGAGAAGAATACAAAAAAGGAGTTTGTTTTCATTTTAACTTGTCAAAAAGAGAAAGTAATTAATTAAAGTTTAAGGTTTAAATGTTTTCTTCTTTTTAAGTTCAAAATCTTTACCTAAATAAACCTTACGCACCATTTCATCGGCCGCTAATTCTTCTGGGGTTCCCTCTTTTAGGATACTTCCATTATACATTAAGTAAGTTTTGTCTGTAATTGCTAGCGTTGCTTGCACATCATGATCTGTAATTAGAATACCAATATTTTTGTTTTTTAATTGAGCAACAATACTTTGGATATCTTCAACAGCAATAGGGTCAACACCAGCAAAAGGTTCGTCTAATAAAATAAAATTAGGGTCAGATGCTAAACAACGTGCAATTTCTGTTCTACGCCTTTCTCCTCCAGAAAGTAAATCTCCTCTATTTTTACGAACATGACCAATATTAAATTCTTCAATTAAAGATTCTAACTTTATTTTTTGTTCTTTTTTAGATAAGTTTGTGAATTGTAAAACAGACTTAATATTATCTTCTACAGATAACTTTCTAAAAACAGACGCTTCCTGGGCTAAATAACCAATTCCTTTTTGTGCACGTTTGTACATGGCATCACCAGTAATTTCTTCGTCATTTAAGTAAATATGACCAGCATTTGGTTTTACCATACCAACAATCATATAAAAAGAGGTTGTTTTTCCTGCTCCATTTGGACCTAAAAGTCCAATAATTTCACCCTGCTTAACTTCTAAAGAAATGTCTTGTACAACTTTTCTACTTCCGTAAATTTTTTGAATGTTTTCTGCTCTTAAAATCATATTTTTTTGAAATGTGCAATTTTAGAATTGTAGAACTGTGTAAAAGTAATCAATATAGTGTTTAAGATACTAAAAACATTCTTAAACATTTACATGAACAAAGAATTAAACCTCACTTTCAAGTGCTTCCCAATACTCAACAGCTCTTCTTAAATGTGGAATTACAATTGTGCCACCAATTAAATTAGCAATAGACATAGTTTCCATCATTTCTTCTTTTGAAACCCCATTTTTCATTGCTGCTTCTAAATGATATTGCACACAATCATCACACCTTAAAACTGTGGATGCCACTAGACCTAATAACTCTTTTGTTTTTACTGGAAGGTGACCTTCTTTAAAAGCATTGGTATCTAAATTAAAAATTCGTTTAATAACTTTGTTATCAGAAGCTAAGATTTTATCGTTCATTTTTTGACGATACTCATTAAACTCTTGTACTTTTTTAGACATCTTTTTGTTGTTTTTTAATAACTCTTCTTGAAACGATTATACCTATTTCATACAAAATAAGAATGGGTATTGCCACTATAACTTGACTTGCGACATCTGGAGGTGTAATGATCGCGGCCAAAATTAACACAAAAACTAAGGAATGTTTTCTGTATTTCTTTAAAAATTCTGGAGTAATTAATCCGATTTTTGTTAAAAAGAAAATTAAAACTGGTAACTCAAATAATATTGAAACACCTAATAACATATTTGTTATTAACCCTATATGAGACTCTAAAGTGAAACTATTTTCAATGGCATCTGTAATCTGATAATTATATAAGAAATGAACAGATATTGGTGCTATTACATAAAAACTAAACAACACTCCAATAAAGAAAAGCAGTGATGCTATAAATATAAATCCTCTCGATTTTTTAATTTCCTTTTTTGTTAAACCAGGAGATACAAAACGCCAAATCTCCCATAAAATAAAAGGGAAAGAAACGATAACTCCCAATATTAATGAAGACCAAATAGAATTCATTAATTGTGATGTAACTTTTATACTTTGGAGTTTTTTATCTGCAAAATTCACATTACAAAAGGAGCTATCCATGCCAAACAAATTAAAGAAATCACAAAATAGTTGATACGTGATAAAGTCTGGTTGAATATGTGCTAATAAAAAATGATCGTAAACCTGTTTATCAAACACAAATAGTACGATAGCCAATATGAAAATAGCACCTGCACTTCGTACTAAATGCCATCGTAGTTCTTCTAAATGTCCTAAAAATGACATTTCTTTTTGTTGCTCTGCCATTAGAAAATCCCTTCTTTAATTAAATCATGCAAATGTACAACTCCTGCATATCTATTAGTATCATCTGTAACTAAAATTTGAGTAATACTATTGTTTTCTAAAGCATCTAACGCTTCAATAGCCATAGCATTTTCATTTATTGTTTTTGGGTTATTACCCATAATATCTTTTGCTGTAAAATTATTAATTTCAGTAGTTTTACTTAACATCCTTCTAAGGTCGCCATCAGTAATTATACCAATAATTTTATCATTTTTAATAACGGCGGTAACTCCTAAACGTTTTTCTGAAATCTCAACAATTACTTTAACAACGGAATCATTTTCTGATACCTGGGGTAATTCATTATTTTTTATTAAATCAGAGACTCTTAAATACAAGCGTTTTCCTAAAGCACCTCCTGGATGATATTTTGCAAAGTCTTTACTTGTAAATTCTTTTAATTCTAATAAACAAACTGCTAAAGCATCGCCCATCACTAACTGCGCAGTTGTACTCGTTGTTGGTGCTAAATTGTTTGGGCAAGCTTCTTTTTCTACAAAAGTATTTAAAGGAAAATCAGCATTTTCACCTAAGAAAGAAGCTATATTTCCGGTAATCGCAATAATTTTATTTCCGTAATTTTTTATTAATGGAACTAATACTTTTATTTCAGGAGTATTGCCGCTTTTAGAAATGCAAATAACAACATCATCTTCTAAAACATTTCCTAGATCCCCGTGAATGGCATCGGCAGCATGCATAAAAACTGCTGGAGTGCCAGTAGAATTAAAAGTTGCAACAATTTTCGTAGCAATATTTGCGCTCTTGCCAATACCAGTGACAATTACTCTTCCTTTTGAATTGTATATAAATTTAACAGCTTCTTCAAAAGCTGAATCTATAAAATTGGCTAAATTGGCTATTGCTTTACTTTCTGTTAAAATTGTTTTTTTTGCATTTGCAATAATGTTAGAGTTATCTTTCAAGCTTTATGTTTTTATCAGAATAAAAAAAGTTATATCTTTATATATGGAAAAGAACAAATTTACTACAAAAAAAAGTTTCTTGAAACTATATAGGAATAGGTTTACTATTTCTTTAACAATAAATGAATAATTATACATATGGATTTACATAGTCCTTTAAAAAAGTTTTTTGGATTTAATAAGTTTAAAGGATTACAAGAACAGGTTATAAAAAGTATTGTTAATGACCAAAATACTTTTGTGATTATGCCTACTGGTGGCGGTAAATCTCTCTGTTATCAATTGCCAGCATTAATGGCAGAAGGCACTGCAATTGTAGTTTCTCCTTTGATTGCATTGATGAAAAATCAAGTAGATGCTATTAGAGGTATTTCTGAACAACATGGAGTTGCACATGTTTTAAATTCTTCTTTAAACAAAACAGAAGTAAATCAGGTTAAAGAAGATATTGCAAGCGGAATTACAAAACTGTTATATGTAGCTCCAGAATCTTTAATAAAAGAAGAATATGTTACTTTTTTAAGAACTCAAACAATTTCTTTCGTGGCCATAGATGAAGCGCATTGTATTTCTGAATGGGGTCATGACTTTAGACCAGAATACAGAAATTTAAAGCATATAATTAAAGCGATAGATAACGTTCCTGTTATTTGTTTAACAGCAACAGCAACAGAAAAAGTACAAGAAGATATTTTAAAAACGTTAGGAATAACAGATGCAAACAGATTTAAAGCTTCTTTTAATAGGGCCAATTTGTTTTATGAAGTGAGACCAAAAACAAAAGAAGTTGAAAAAGATATCATTCGTTTTGTAAAACAAAGAGACGGAAAATCTGGAATTATCTATTGTTTAAGTAGGAAAAAGGTTGAAGAGATTGCTCAAATTTTACAAGTTAATGGTATTAAGGCTGTACCTTATCATGCAGGGTTAGATGCTAAAACAAGAGTTAGACATCAAGATATGTTCTTGATGGAAGATTGTGATGTTGTTGTTGCAACTATTGCGTTTGGAATGGGAATAGACAAACCAGATGTGCGTTTTGTAATACATCATGATATACCAAAAAGTTTAGAAAGCTATTATCAAGAAACGGGTAGAGCAGGTAGGGATGACGGAGAAGGATATTGTTTGGCTTTTTATGCATACAAGGATATAGAAAAGCTAGAAAAATTTATGGCGAGTAAGCCCGTCGCTGAGCAAGAAATTGGGCATGCGTTGTTACAAGAGGTTGTAGGATACGCAGAAACTTCAATGAACAGGCGTAAATATTTGTTACATTATTTTGGTGAAGAGTTTGATGCTATAAACGGCAATGGCGCTGATATGGACGATAATTCGAGAAATCCAAAGAAAAAACATGAAGCTCAAGAGGATGTAATAAAACTTTTAAAAGTAATAAAAGATACTTTACAACAATATAAGTCTAAAGAAGTTGTAAACACTATAATTGGTAAAGAAAATGCTTTGCTTACTTCTCATAAAACTCACTTACAACCATTCTTCGGAATTGGTAAAGACAAAGTAGCTTCTTATTGGATGGCACTAATACGTCAAGTTTTAGTAGTAAATTTTGTCAAGAAAGAGATAGAACAGTATGGAGTTGTAAAATTAACCGAAGTAGGAATCGATTATATTAATAATCCTTCTTCTTTTATGATGACGGAAGATCATTTGTATAATGAAGAAAATGATAATTCGATATTAATTAAAGCAAAATTGGCAGGAGGTTCTTCAGATGAGAAACTTGTGAAATTATTAAAGGATTTAAGAAAGAAAGTGGCTACAATATCGGATGTTCCTCCGTTTGCAGTTTTTCAAGATCCCTCTCTAGACGATATGGCTCTAAAATATCCAGTTAATCTAGAAGAGCTCTCCAAAGTGCATGGTGTAGGAGAGGGTAAGGCCAGGAAATTTGGAAAAGATTTTGTCAAATTAATTTCGAAATATGTAGAAGAAAATGAAGTTTTGAGACCTGATGATTTAATTGTGAAAAGTACAGGTATAAATTCTGGACTAAAGCTATACATTATTCAAAATACTGACAGAAAATTACCTTTAGAAGATATATCTAAGTCCAAGGGTTTGGATATGAAGGAGCTAATTAAAGAGATGGAAGTTATTATTTTCTCTGGGACAAAACTGAACATAGATTATGCAATCGATGATTTGTTAGATGAGGATCAACAAGAAGAGATTCATGAGTACTTTATGGAAGCTGAGACTGATAGTATACAAGAAGCTTTAAATGAATTTGATGGTGATTATGATGAAGATGAGCTTCGTTTAATGCGAATTAAATTTATTAATGAAGTGGCTAATTAAAGTTTGTAGTTCTTATTTATAACACATTAATTCAACTTATTTATAGAAGTTAAGGATACTTATTGGGCATGTTTTCTAACAACTATTAATGAGTTTTTATTAAACAAAAATACTTTTCAAAAAAAGTAGTATCACATTCTTTATTTTTAAGTTTATCAATAAAAAAAATTACAAAGTAAGGATGGTTAATATAATCCCGAAAAGAATAGCAGTAAACTTTTGTAAATTAAATTTATGGTTTTCAGAGCTCTCAAAAAGAATAATTGTAGAAATATGCAAGAAAACACCAATAATGAAAGCAGTAATTTCTGTTCCATAAATTGTAAAAAACTGAAATTTATTACCGACTAAAACTCCTAAAGGACTCATTAAGCCAAAGAAGAACAGAAAAATAAAAACAGTTTTTTTTGTATGTTTTGTATGAATCAAAAAGGTAGTTAAGACTATTGCAATGGGTATTTTATGAACAACGATTGCCCATAATAAATTATCATCAGTATTATGAATTGGCAATCCTTCAGAAAAAGCATGTATACATAAGCTTATAAAAAGCAAGGTTGGAAACCGTTTTCCATCAGAATGAATATGAATATGACCATGTTCCGCACCTTTAGAAAAAGACTCCAAAACAGATTGTAAAATAATCCCTATTAAAATAAATACGCCTATTCTTTTGTGATTTTGTGATTCAGAATATACATCTGGTAATAAATGTAAAATAGTGACAGATAAAAGGTATGCACCGCTAAAAGCGAGCAAAAGCCGCACGATTCTATTGCTCGGTTTTATTACAAAAACCAGCATAGAACCAACTAAAACAGGAAAAATTAGTAAGATATAATTCACTTTGCAACCAATATTAATCTGTTTGAAGTTTCAACGTTAAAATTAGATAAATTATAATCTCCAAAAATATTGGTGATTCTAAAACCTACTTTTTCAAAATAAGCTTTCATTTTATTTATATCTAAATATTTTACGCTCTCTGTATAAACGTGATCTTTATTATCCGCAAAAAAAGTAATATTTTTTAGGATAAAACCATCTTTTATTTCTCGTGTAATATGAAATGTAATATTATCAATAATTTTAGTTTCTTCGGCAACTAAAGTTGCTTTTACAAAATCAGCATTTAAAAAATCGAAAACAAAAAAACCGTCTTTGTTTAATCCGTTTTTAATATTTTCAAGAATTAAAAGGTCTTCCTTGTCTTCCTCAAAGTACCCAAAACTAGTAAATAAATTAAAGATGGCATCATATTGATTATTTAAAGGTTGACGCATGTCATGTACTTTAAATTTTAAAGAATTATTTTCAAATTTTTGAGCAATTTGAATACTGTTTTCTGCTAAATCAGCTCCAGTAACTTTGTAGCCTAGAGAATTTAAAAATACAGCATGACGTCCTTTTCCGCAAGGTAAATCTAAAATATGAGTGGTCTTTGGTAATGCCAAAAAAGCAGTTATATTTTTCATAAATAACTGCGCTTCTAAATCATTTCTATCTTTGTATAATGTATGATAGTATGAAGTATTAAACCAATCTGTAAACCAATCTTTTGTTTTCATAAGTAATTTAAGGATGTAAAAGTAACCAAATCTAACGTTTATAAAAATGAATTTCTTAATTAGTATAAAACCTATTTTTAAATAGTATTTTTGTGGTCAATTTTACAAGTATGGAAAGAGATTTTAAAATGACAGCAACAACACTTTTTGGATTAGAAAGTGTTTTAGCGGAAGAACTTAAAAATTTAGGAGCACAGGATATAAAGGAAGCGGTAAGAAGTGTTTCTTTTAGAGGTGATAAAGGCTTTATGTATAAAGCAAACATTGCATTAAGAACTGCTGTTCGAATTTTAAAACCTATAAAAGTTTGTAAGGTTTATGATGAGGAAGATTTATATGAAGCGATTCAGAAAATTAAATGGGAAAATTTTTTGGATGCAGAAGGTACTTTTGCCATTGGTGCTGTTGTAAATTCCAAGAATTTTACATCAAACTCACATTATATTTCTTTAAAATCTAAAGATGCAATTGCAGATTATTTTAGGCATAAATATCACAAAAGGCCGAATGTAGATTTAAAATATCCAGATGTAAAGATTCATATTCACCTTCAAAAAGAGTGGTTAACTGTCTCTTTAGATTCTTCTGGAGATTCTTTGCACAAACGTGGTTATAGAACAGCAACTAATATAGCACCAATTAATGAAGTCTTGGCCGCAGGTATGGTTTTGTTATCTGGCTATACAGGTGACGAAAATTTTATTGATCCTATGTGTGGTTCGGGAACTATTTTAATTGAAGCAGCAATGATAGCAAATAATATTCCTGCAAATATCAACAGAAAATTGTTTGCTTTTGAAAATTGGAAAGACTATGATGAGGATTTGTATTTTACAATTCAAGAATCACTGTTAAAGAAAATACGTTCATCTCATTTTAAAATCATGGGATTTGACAAAGCACCTTCAGCAGTAGAAAAAGCAAAAGCCAATGTAGAAAATGCTAATTTAGATGAGTTTATTGGCGTACATCATGTTAACTTTTTTAACTCAACAAAAGAAGTTTTTGGTAATACAACTATCTTGTTTAATCCACCGTATGGAGAACGTTTAAACATAGATGTTGAAGAATTTTATAAAAAAATAGGGGATACACTAAAACATAATTATCCAAATTCAACAGCATGGTTAATTACCTCAGATACAGATGCTTTAAAATCGGTAGGTTTAAGAACATCAAAACGAATTGCATTGAAAAATGCGGACTTAGATTGTAAGTTTGTAAAATATGAGTTGTATGAAGGATCGCGTAAGATTAAGGATCGCAAAGGAGAAATAGATATAAAGACGAATGCTGATTCTGAGCGAGAAGATTAGTTTTTTATATAATTTTGAGGATTGGATTAAAATCTTAGAAAAAAATGTTTTTTTAAGAAATTTCATGAGCTATTCATAACCATTTTGTAATTCGAAATGATTGATGAGGAATTATAGGTTTAGGAATTTTCACTAAAGTAAGTTCGATTTAATTTATTAGTTTAAACATGAAATAGTTCTGAATTAATTTTTGGAAGTATTTAGTCAGATAAAATTTTTTCAATCCATTCTTCTGGTTTTTCCAACATTGGGAAATGTCCACAATTTTTAATCCAATATAAATTATTATTTGCAATTTCTGTAGCTAGTAAATCTGCAATTACAGCTACAGCAACCGGATCATTTTTTGCCCAAATAATCTTAGTTTTTATATTAGTTTCTTTTAAAGCACCAATCCATCTATGCCAAAAATAATAGCGCTCGTTGATGTAATTGGATAAAAAGTGAATTATTTTTCGGCCGTTGTTTTGCTCTAATTGTAACCACATTTCTTTAAGTTCTGCTTCTGTAGCTTTTGTTTTGTCAAAATAAACATTGCGCATATTCTTTTTGAAAATAGTATAGTTTGTTAATTTTGCAACCCATTTACCAGTAATTTTATTTTTTAACAATTTTTGAATTGTACGAAGTTTAGACAACTCAATATGCATAGACCCATTGCATAGAATGAGTTCATCAATTTGTAAATTAATTTGTTTTTTGTTTTGTCTTGCTAAGATTTCTGTGGCAATACTTGTTCCATAATCGTGAGCGAGCAAAGTAACATTTGTTAAACTCAATTGCTTCCATAATTGAAGTGCAATATCTGCTTGCTCAATTAAAGAATAGGAGTATTTTAAAGGTTTATCAGAAAATCCAAAACCTAAATGATCGTGAATAACAACTCTATAATGTTTACTTAATTCTGGTAAAACTTTATAATAATCGAAAGAAGAAGTTGGATACCCATGAAGAATAACAAGCGTTTTCTTTTGATTTTCTATTGTATTTAAATTAATATTTATAGTGTCTATAACAAATATATTTCTGTTATTAACAGATATAATTTCTCCTTTATTTTGCCAATTTAAACTATTCATTTTTACTTTTTTAATAATCATTAACGAATAGTAAAATTAAAACAAATTAAATTCTTAAGCTTTTAAAATGCTTTGCAACCATTTTTCTGGACTTTCTAACATTGGGAAATGAGCAGTATTTTCTATCCAAGAAATATTCTGATTAGCAAATTTGTTATCCCGTAAATTGGGTAAACATTGATCTGTAATTTTATCTTCTCTTCCCCAAACAAGTTCAATTGGTATTTCCGTTTCTTTTAATGCGTTAACCCATCTATCCCAGAATATTTTACGTTCCCTTACGTAATTATAGACAAAATTAATAATATTTCTACCATTGTTATAGTGAAGTTGAGTCCACATTTCTTTCAGTTCTTCGTCCGTAATTTTATTTTCATCGTAAAAACTCTCTTTCATTATTTTTTTATAGACGCCAAAAGATGTTAGCATAGAAATCATTTCTTTAGAAACATCATCTTCATCAGGTTTATGTATTTCTGAATAATCACGGTGATTTATTGGTGCGCTTCCGTTAGAAAAATATATCTTTTTTATTTCAATTTTTGTGCTGTAAGAGTTTTTTCTTGCTAAAATTTCTTTAGTAATTAGATTCCCGTAATCATGAGAAACTAAAGTAAAGTTTCTTAATTCTAATATGTTCCATAATTCCAAAACATAATCAGTTTGTTCCGTAATTGTAAAATATTTGTTTTCTATCTTATCAGAGAAACCAAACCCAATTAAATCTTGAATGATAACTCTGTAATGTTTGCATAATTCAGGTAAAACCTTCCTATAATCATAAGACGATGTTAAATATCCATGAAGAATTACCAAACAATTTTCATGTTCGCCACCTGTATCAATTGTAAAAATATTTTTATTATGAACCGGTATTAAAAAACCTTTTTTTTGCCAATCTAAAGAAGAAATAAATTCATCATTGTTCGTCATTCTAAATATCATTAATACATCGCAGCACAATTAAATTTAAAAACAAGCTTTAACCAATGCTTTGGGGTATCTAATATAGAATAATGTCGGGTGTTTTCCAACCATTCTAAATTATGATTACCGCTCTCTGTTGCTAAAACTATGGCAATTTCTTTAACTGCTGAAGGGTCATTTCTTTCCCAAATTATTTTTATTGGTATTTTAGATTCTTTTAAAGCTTGCGCCCATCTATGCCAAAATGTGTAATGTTGATTTATAAAATTACTTAATAAGTGAACTTCTTTCTTGCCTTCATCTGAATTTAGATTATTCCAAACTTTTTGAATATCATTTTTAGGTTGATTTTCAATAGTTATTTTTTTCTTAATTTTACGAACTCCATTAGCTTCGAGTTGCGCAATAAAACTCCCCAATCTTTTATTTTTTAAAAGTTGGTCCATGTTTCTTAAATGAAAGTACTCAAGTCTCTTACTGCTATTGCATAGAAATACTTTTTTAATTTTAATAGTAATTTGGTTGTGGTTTTTTCGAGCTAAAATTTCTTTTGCTACAGAAGTGCCATAATCATGAGCTAAAATGGTGACTTCTTTCAAACCCATTTTATACCATAATTGTAAAGCAAAATCAGCTTGATCTATGAGAGAGTAAGTTAAAGAATCAGGTTTGTCAGAAAAACCAAAACCTGGGTGATCATGAATTATTACTCTATAATGTTTACTTAATTCTGGTAAAATTTTTTCATAATCAAATGATGAAGTTGGGTAACCGTGTAAGATTACTAATACGTCTTTTGAAGTACCTTCATCAATGACAAAAATTTTTTTGTTTGATACTGAATAGAATGTTCCTCTATCCTTCCAATTTAATGTAGTCATAATTTTCTGGGGGATTAATTAAAATTATAATATAAATATAATCATTTTTAATTAATTTTGAACTTTCTAACATTAAATTTTAATAAAATTAATTTTATAGATATCATATTACCGATTCCACTTCAGAAAACGTTCACTTATTCTGTAACTGAAGAAGAAGCTAATTTTCTTCAAACAGGAATGCGTGTAGCAGTTTCTTTTGGTAAAACAAAAATATATACAGGGTTAGTTTTTAATATTCATCAAACTGCACCCGCGCTATATGAAGCGAAAGAAATTCATCAAATTTTAGATAAAATTCCATTGGTAAATGAATTACAATTAAAACATTGGCAATGGATTGCCAATTATTACATGTGTTCTTTAGGTGATGTTTATAGAGCCTCTTTGCCATCTGCTTTTTTATTAGAAAGTGAAACTGTTATTTACAAAAATGAGAGATTTTTAGAGGACTCAGCTTTGACTGATGATGAGTTTCTAATCTATGAGGCCTTGCAACATCAATCGCAATTAACTATTCATCAAGTTGCCGATATTTTAGGTAAGAAAAATGTAATGCCAATTGTAAATGAATTGATTAAAAAATCGGCTATTACAATAAAGGAAGAAATTTACGAACAGTATAAACCAAAGTTGGAGAAATATGTTCGTTTGCATTCAAATTATAACTCGGATGATTCTTTAGCTAAATTATTACAAGAATTATCAAGAGCAAAAAAACAACGAGAAGCGGTTTTAACATTTTTTCAATTATCATCAACCAAAAATTCAATAAAGGCTAAAGACTTAGAGGAAAAAGCAGCTGTTTCTTCAACGATTTTAAAATCTTTGGTAGATAAAAATATTTTTGAATTCTATAATATTCAAACGGATAGAATTCAATTTAAAGGTGATACAAATTCTTTGAAATTATTGAACGAATTTCAAGAAAAAGCGCTTTTAGAGATTAAAGAATCTTTCAAAGATAGAGACGTAACTTTATTACATGGAATTACAAGTTCTGGTAAAACAGAGGTTTATACAAAGTTAATACAAGAGGTTTTAGATGAGGGTAAACAAGTATTGTTTTTATTGCCAGAAATTGCTTTAACTACTCAGATTATATCACGTTTACAGTTTTATTTTGGAGAACAAATTTCGGTTTTTCACTCAAAATATTCTATGAATGAGCGGGTGGAAGTCTGGAATAATGTTTTAGGAAACAAAACAAAAGCCAGAATTATTTTAGGTGCGAGGTCTTCAATATTTTTACCATTTTCTAATTTAGGATTAATTATAGTGGATGAAGAGCATGAAACTTCTTATAAGCAATTTGAACCTTCACCAAGATATAACGCACGTGATGCTGCAATCGTTTTGGCAAAAATTCACAAAGCAAAAATATTGTTAGGTTCGGCAACTCCATCTTTGGAGAGTTACTTTAATGCACAGCAAAATAAATATGGTTTTGTAGAAATCAAAAGACGTTATGGAAATGTTCAATTGCCTAAAATTGAATTGATTGATGTTAAAGAGAAGCAGAGAAAAAAGGAAATGAATGGTCATTTTTCCGATAGGTTGTTAAAATTAATTCAAGAAGCTTTAGATCAAAAAGAACAAGTTATTTTGTTTCAAAATAGACGAGGATTTTCACCAGTTGTTGAATGCAAAACTTGTGGGATTTCCCCTCAATGCCCAAATTGTGATGTTTCCTTAACTTTCCATAAATTCAAATACGAGTTACGTTGTCATTATTGTAATTATCAAAGAGCAATGCCTAATAGTTGTGGTGCTTGTGGAAGTAATACTTTAGATAATAAAGGTTTTGGAACTGAACAAATTGAGTTAGAATTAAAAAAATTATTTCCAGATTTTAAAATCGGAAGAATGGATTTAGATACCACTCGTGGAAAATATGGATATCAAAAAATAATTGGTGCTTTTGAAGCAAGAGAAATTGATGTTTTAGTAGGGACACAAATGCTTTCAAAAGGTCTAGATTTTGATAATGTTTCTTTGGTTGGTGTTCTAAATGCTGATACGATGTTGAATTTTCCTGATTTTAGAGCGCATGAGCGAGCATATCAAATGATGGTGCAAGTTTCCGGTAGGGCAGGAAGAAGTAAAAAACAAGGAAATGTCGCCATACAAACCTACAATCCATTTCATCAAATATTACAACAAGTTTCAACTACAAATTATACAGAAATGTATAAAGAACAGTTGCAAGAACGTTGGCAATATAAATATCCGCCCTATTACAGGTTGATAAAAATTACACTAAAACATAGAGATTACAACAAAGTTGATAGCGGAGTTAATTGGTTATTTAAAGCGCTTTATAATTCTTTTGGAGAACATGTTTTAGGACCAACCGCACCTGCTGTTTCAAGAATTAGAAATCAGTATATTAAAAATATTGTTATTAAAATTCCGCCAAAACAAAACCTAGTAAGTACAAAAAATCAATTAAGTAAAATTAAAAATACGTTTGAAGCTGTAAAAGATTTTAGACCAATTCGTTTTATTATTGATGTAGATGCATATTAAATAATCCGATAGAATTCATTCGGTAGGTTTTTAGTTAGCTAGTTTTTGAGTTCACTTTAGTTTTTAATCAAATATTGATTTATTTTACTGTTTGCTATTTTAGTCAATAAGAACACTAAAAGATAAAATAATACTATGTTTTTCTAATGAAATTTTCGAGTCTATTTAATTGGGATTTTTATATCTTAAGACTAGTTATAAAGCATACCAGCATTAAGACTTAGTAGTTTCGCTTTAATATTTTTTAAAGTTAATTCGTAAACTTTAATCTCTTCTCTTTGATTTGATTTTCCCCAATTATAATAAGTAGTTGCTTTTAAAAATGTGGGTATATATTTTTTATTTCCTAAATATGTAAGATTTATTAGCCAATCACCGTTTCCAACTTCTTCAATTAAAAACTCTTTCGAGTTATAGCCCATTAATTTTTCATCTAATATTTGTTGGCTATTTTCAGACAATGTGTGGTTTACTTTAAAAGACTGCTTGTTTGGATTTACAAACTCGAATATAAACTCTGCTTCGGAAGTATTCCATTCAAACACCAATCGAATATCATTTTTAATCAAAGAAGTATTGTTTTTAAAAGCTAATTTTTCTTTAATATTATCTTTCTGTTTTCTTTGAACATATATTGCTTGCATTTCGGTATTAAAAATCTCTCCTATTCCATTTTCCTTAATCTCGAATCCTTTTCTGAGATAGTAAAGATATATTTTCCAAGCATTTTTGTATTCATTTGCATGTGTAAATGCATTTGCTAGATCTCTAAAAGACTGAGCATGTTCAGGTCTAATTACCATCAATTTTTTATAAATACCAACAGCTTCTTTGTGTAATTTTAATTCTTGATACTTATAAGCTATGGCTTTTAATACTTCAGGGTTGTTATTTGCATAAGTTTCTAAATCTAAAAGTATTTTTAGTCCGTATTCTTTGCTCTTAAATGTGTTTATAAAATAATTAGCAGTGTTAAAATGAAAATTGGATTTAGCCTTGTATTCTGGATATATGTTTTTATATTTTTCATAAGCTGCGCTTGGTGTTCCAGCAGCTTCAAATAACTTATAATAATTTGGTTCACCAATTTTCAAATCATTTATGGCAACAGCATCATTATTATAATAATTTTTATTTGTGTATTTATCATCTTTAGAGTTAATGCCTTTAGTAGTAGCTGAAGCAAAATAATTTGATTTTGTTGTTACAACAATTACACCTCCAACAGCCTGAGAACCGTACTTTACTGTTCCTGCTAAGCCTTTAATTACAGCGATATCTTTAACATCATTTAAATCTATGTTAGGAACCTGAGTATAAAGAGTTCCATCAACATCCCAAAGTGCATAGGAAACAGTGCCGATAAAACTGGTTTCTCTTAATCGAACATATTCAAGACCATTTAAATCGGTTATTAATTTATAATTGGAAACTTTACCTCGCAGTGCTTGAGCAATACTAGAGGCAGACTTATTGAGGTCATCTCCTTTTATAAATGCAGCAGCAAAACCGGCTCTTCTAGTATCTATATTCATTCTTGCTGATGAAAATTTTCTTGGAGTTTTTATCCCTATTCCTTTTTTATTGTCTAGTTTACTTGTAATAATAATTTCATTTAAAATATTTTCAGCAGGAATCATTTCTAAATTTAAAATCGTCGTTACGTCTTCTACGAGCATTTCTATTGGTTTCATATTTAAATGAGAAAATTGGATTATTTCTCCCGCTCTAGCTTTAATTTTATAAAACCCTTTTCCGCTCGTATTTGTGCCTCTATTAGAATTTTTAATAAGTATATTTACACCAGATAGCGGGGAATCTTCCAAAGTGATAATTCCTGTAATTTCTTTTAGATTGTATACAGTTTTATTTTTGTTTTGGGCTATAAAATTAAAAGTGAAGAGTATGCTGAAAATATAAATTAACTTTTTCATTGCTGTTTTATTTATAATTTTAAAAGAAAGCTATTTTTAATAATTCAAAAATAATTAATTGTAGTAAAATTATTCACAAATGAATCTACGTTTTAATTGTTAGTGTTTTTATTTTTTTCCCATTCTTTTCTTAAATCATCAGATAAAATACTAGTTCCGTCATGTCTCCATCCCGGTGGTTTAATTAAATAAAGTAATCTATTTTTTATGGAAATTTTTGATGTAGAAAAATCTTTAAACATTTCAAACCATTCAATAAATGCTACTTTAACAGGATTATAAGTTTCAATATTTTTAACCAAACCATAGATAGGTTTTTCAACTTCTGCTTCAAAAGTCTTAAAAAGCTTATCCCAAATAATAAAAATTCCTGCATGATTTCTGTCTAGATATTGAGGATTTGTGGCATGATGAACTCTATGGTGACTTGGTGTATTAAAAATAGCTTCAAACCATTTTGGCAATTTATTAATTAATTCTGTGTGAATCCAATATTGATAAATCAAACTGATTGACATTTGAACCATTACCATTATTGGATGAAATCCTACTAAAATTAAAGGAAGCCAAAAAATAAAACTATAAAAACTTCCAGACCAAGTTTGTCTTAAAGCAGTACTTAAATTGTATTTTTTTGAAGAATGATGCACGACGTGACTAGCCCAAAATAATCTGCTTTCATGGCTAATTCGATGAAACCAATAGTATGTAAAATCTTCTGCAAATAGTATTAAAATCCAAGACCACCAAGTAAAATAAATCGTAAATATGCGATAGTTATAAAGAAATAAAAAAAGAGTTAAAACCATGGCTTTACTTAAAAAACCAAGAAAAACATTTCCTAAACCCATTAAAACAGAAGTGGTAGCATCTTTAAAGTCGTAATCTTCCAGTTTTACTTTTACGGTTAAAATTATTTCAAGAATTACAGTTAGGATAAAAAAGGGAATTGCATAATGAATTAAATTTGGTAGTTCAGGTATTTGCATATCAGTATTTTAAATAGTTTAACTCATTATAAAAATGAAGAGATTTTAATGTAGAAAATATGCTTTAGAATACAAAAAAGTATGTATATTTGCAGCCTTAAAAATAAACAATAAATATTTAATTTATGAATCATTACGAAACTGTTTTCATTTTGAATCCCGTTTTATCTGATACTCAGATAAAGGAGACAGTACAAAAATTCGAAGATTATTTAGTTTCCAAAGGAGCTGAAATGATCTCAAAAGAAGATTGGGGCTTAAAGAAGCTAGCGTACCCAATCCAAAAGAAAAAAAGTGGTTTTTACCATTTATTAGAGTTCAAAGTAGCTGGAGAAGAAATTTCTGCTTATGAGTTGGAGTTTAGAAGAGATGATAGCGTTATGCGATATCTTTCTGTTAAATTAGACAAACATGCAGCAGCTTGGGCTAAAATCAGAACGGAACGTGTTAAATCTGCAAAAAAATAAAAAATGGCAACAATAGAACAACAATCAAAAGGTGGTAAATCTGCTGACGTTAGATATTTAACGCCACTAGATATAGACACTAAAAAGGAAGCTAAATACTGTAGATTTAAAAAGAAAGATATTAAGTATATCGATTTTAAAGACGCAGACTTCCTAATGTATTTAGTAAACGAACAAGGTAAAATTTTACCAAGACGTTTAACAGGAACATCATTAAAATATCAACGTAAAGTTGCGCAAGCAATCAAAAGAGCGCGTCATTTAGCGTTAATGCCTTACGTTGGAGATTTGTTAAAATAATAAAGACGTAGAATATGGAATTAATATTAAGACAAGACGTAGAAAATTTAGGATTTAAAGATGATGTTGTATCTGTGAAAAACGGTTATGGTAGAAACTTTTTAATCCCAACAGGGCAAGCTGTTTTAGCTACTTCATCTGCAAAGAAAGTTTTAGCAGAGAATTTAAAACAACGTGCTTATAAAGAAGCTAAATTAATTGAAGACGCTAATAAATTAGCAGAAACAATTAAAGGATACGAAATTAAGATTGCATCTAAAACAGGTTCAGGAGACAAGTTATTTGGTTCTGTGAACAACATAGATTTAGCAGCAGCATTAGCAAAAGCAGGAACAGAATTAGATAAGAAATTTATCAAAGTTGTTGGTGGTTCTGTTAAAAGATTAGGTAAATACGAGGCTTCTGTAAGATTACACAGAGCAGTAGTTGCAGATATTATTTTTGAAGTGGTTGCTGAATAGTAACTCTCTTAAAATTTTTTATTAAAAAGCTCGTTAGAAATAACGGGCTTTTTAAATTTAACCAAAGGTTCAGTATTTATATTTTACTTAAGATAAGTGAAAGTCTAAACCTTTTTTTTAAGTATTTTTATAGTATTACTTTTCTTACTTTTGGAATAACAGATTACTATCTAAAGCTTTAGTTCATATTATCAACTTTTTACTTTAAAATGAAATACAGACAACTTACTAAAGAACAATTTGAAAGTTTACATGCAGAATTTTCACAGTTTTTAGCATCTCAAAGTATAGATGTTAAAGAATGGACCCAAATAAAAAAAGAAAAATTAAGTATCGCAGAAGATCAAATGAATGTTTTTTCTGATATCGTTTGGGATGATGTTTTATCAAAAACCAATTATGCAGAACATTTCTCAAAAACTTCAGTGAACTTATTTAAATGTGATGATAATGAGATATATAGAGTTGCTATTAAAGTAAATTGGGATATTAACCTATTAGAGCAAAAAGGTTTTGAGTGGCTGATGAAAAATCCAATGGATAACTCTGTGGATATTTTTAAAGGTTCAAAACCTTATAACTTCGAAAGAAATCTAGAAATTTTCGATTTAATTGAAAAAGGAAGTTCGATTTCAAAAGGAGAAATTTTTGAATACTTTAATACTATAATTAGTTAATTTAATTTATAAATATGGTGTGTTTTTATATCCTTTTGTGAAACACACTCGTTGACTAAAAAATACATTTGGTCGATACTTTATGGTATTTAAACATCTTAAAGTGGTCTATCGTCATTATTTATTAGAATTTATTTTTTATAAACTTTATCTTGTAAAATGAAAAAAATCAACTCATAAAATGGAATGGAAAAAAAATTAAAAATTTTATTGGTCGAAGATAACTTAATCGAAGTTATGAAGATGAAAAGAACAATTTCATTTTTAAAATTAGATCATATTCTTCACGAAGCAAAAAACGGTGAAGAAGCTTTAATTTTGTTAGAGGAGGATAGAACTAATTTACCAGATATAATATTACTAGATTTAAATATGCCTAAAATTAATGGTATTGAGTTTCTTAAAATCTTAAAAAAAGAGAGTTACTTAAAACACATTCCTACCATTATTTTAACAACATCAAGTAATGAAAAAGATTTATTAGAATGCTATAGAGAAGGCATTTCTGGCTATATTTTAAAACCTTTAAAATATGAGGATTATGTTAAAAAAATTGAAAGTGTTTTAGTTTATTGGAGTATAAATGAATTAAGAAAATTATAAAACAGTATGAAAGGAATTGTTTTTACTGAATTTTTAGAACTTGTTGAAGATAAGTTTGGTTTAGAAATGGTAGATAAAATAATTTCTGAAGCTCAACTAGAATCTAACGGAATATATACAACCATAGGTACTTATAGCTTTTCAGAAATGCTGCAATTATTGCAAAATTTAAGTAAGAACACAACCATTTCAGTTGATAGCCTTTTACTTATATATGGTGAGCATTTTTTTTCGGTGATAGAAAAGAGTTATCCCGGCTTATTGGCTTCTTTTAAAGATCCTATAGAAATGCTTGCATCCATAGAGAATCACATTCATATAGAGGTTAAAAAAATATACCCAGATGCAGAGTTGCCGACTTTTATTGTAGAAGAAAAACATAAAAATTCTTTAATCATGATTTATAAGTCTAGTAGAGCTATGCATCATTTTGGTCTAGGTTTAATGAATAAAACTTTTTCACACTTTAATTCTACAGCAAAAATTGAGCTTCAAAAAATAAAAGAGGACGGAACAGAAGTGAGATTCGTTATTCAAAAAGATTAATTTGAAGTTATTTAAGAATATATTATTTAAAAAAAAACAAGAACTATATAGATATACTGGGAAAGAAAACGTTTCTTAAAAATGAAAACCGTACAATTAAAAAAAAATAAAAATCAAAAATTTGAGTATTTAACAGAAGAGCTTACTTTAAAAGATCCTCTAGTTTTAGTATTTGGTAATAGATTTATGTTGCAAGAAAAAAATATTTTTAATGAAGTTAGAGATATTTTTAAAGACGGTCATATAGTTTTTGGTTCAACTTCTGGAAATATAACCTCAAAATCTGTTGATGATGAGAGTATAACTATTACTGCAATAGAATTTGAAAAGAGTAAATTTTTAATTAAAACAGCAAATGTTTTAAATTCTAACGCTCAAATTGATAGTTTTAAAACAGGTAAAGAATTAATTTTAAAATTACCGAAAAAAGATTTAAAATATGCCTTTGTCGTTGCTGATGGAAGTTATACCAACGGAAGTCAACTAACTAAAGGTATGAATTTTGCTTCCAAAGATCGTCTTTTTATAACTGGAGCTTTGTGCGGAGATGGAGTGAGATTTGACACTACATTGTCATCTTATAATGAAAATCCGAAGGAAGGAAAAATAGTTGCTATTGGTTTTTATGGTGAGACCTTAGAAGTAACTTTTGCATCAAATGGAGGCTGGACACCTTTTGGACCCGAAAGAGTAGTAACGAAATCAAAAAATAATATTTTATTTGAATTAGATGGTAAACCAGCATTAAATTTATACAAGACTTATTTAGGAGAAAAATCTAAAGAATTACCTAGTGCAGCATTATTGTATCCATTAAAAGTGAAATCTACAGATGAAAAAAAATCAATTGTAAGAACCATTTTAAATATTAATGACGAAAATAACTCAATGCTATTAGCGGGTGATATATTAGAAGGTTCTAAAGTTCAGTTAATGATGACAAATGTAGATAGCATCGTAACTGCGGCAGAGGTTGCTGCTGTAAGTGCTTTAGAGTTAAGAAAGAACAAACCAGAATTAGCAATTTTAGTAAGTTGTTTTGGTAGAAAATTAGTTTTAGACCAAAGAGTAGAAGAAGAAATAGAAGAAGTAGAAGAAGTGTTAAATAAAGAAACAACAATTTTAGGTTTCTATTCCTATGGAGAAATAGTTCCGTTTAACGGAGAAAAGAACTGTCAACTTCACAACCAAACTATGGCTATTACCTTAATTAGTGAATGATGAACCCTCTTTTAAAAAGACAATTAAGAAAATATTTACCTAAAGATTTGCAATCTAATAAAGAATTGCATGCTTTTTTAGATGCCGTAGATAGATCTTATGCAACTTCAGAAGATCAGTTCTCGAGACTTCACAGGGCGGCATCTATAAGTTCTGAAGAACTTTTTAATTCCAATCAACAATTAAAAGAGGAGTCGGAATCTCAAAAAAAAATCATAGAGAAGCTTAATAATGTAATAAATACATTAAATTTCTATGGTCTTAAAGAAAACCTTCAATTAGAAACTAAAGATTCTTTAAAATTAGTCGATTTTATAGATAATCAAACAAGAGAATTAATAGAAATAAATAAACAGAAAGATAAGCTTGTATCAAATTTAGAGCGACAAAATCAAGAGTTAAATGAATATGCACATATGGTCTCTCATGATTTGAAATCACCTTTGCAGAGTATTGATGCTTTAACAACTTGGATAAAACAAGATTATTTCGAAGTTTTAGGAGAAGGAGGAAGAGAAATTATAAATCATATAAGAGAGAATATTGAAAAAATAGATACATTAATCTTTGGAATTTCAGAATATATTTCCATTGGTAAAGTAGAAAAAGAAATCTATGAAGTGGATTTAAATGTATTAATTAATGATCTTATATTAACTTTTGAGAATCCAAAAGGCGTTATAATTTCTGTTCCTAGAAAACTACCTATTATCAAAAGAGATCAGTATCGACTAGAATTATTATTTCGCCATTTAATTTATAATGCAATTAAATTTAATGATAAAGAAACAGGTGGTTTTGTAGAGATTCGTTGTTCTGAACAAGATGAATTTTGGCAATTTATCATAAAAGATAATGGAAAAGGAATAGAAGAACAGTATTTTGATAAAATATTTATAGCTTTCCAAAAACTAGAAAATGATTATAAGTCTACAGGCATTGGTTTGTCAATTGTTAAGAAAATTATAGAAACTTACGAAGGGGAAATTTGGTTAGAATCTTTGCCAAATGTAGAAACTATTTTTTATTTTAAAATAAAAAAACAAACATGGAACAACCAAATTTAAAGTATATAGAACAACTTGCTAGAGGGGAAGAATCCATAAAGAAAACTTTGATAGGTGTCATAAAAACTGAATTCCCTGATGAAATAAGAGACTACTTTAGTAGTATAGAGATTAAGGATTTTAAAAGAATCGAAGATAATGTTCATAGAATTAAACATAAATTTAGTATCCTAGGACTAGAAAAAGGGTACGCTCAAGCAAATAAATTTGAGCATAATCTTCGAGAAAATCAATTAGATTTAAAAGAACATCAAGATTTTGATAAAATTTTAAAAGTTATTTCTGAATATTTGTTAACTATTTAGCCCCACACTATGGATTGTATTATTATAGATGATGAAAAAATGGCAAGAGTTATTATAAAAACTCTTTGCGATCAAGTAAACTCATTAAACCTTGTTCATGAATTTTCAAATGCTATTCAAGCAATTAAATACTTGAACGAGCATAAAGTTGATCTTGTTTTTTTAGATATTCATATGCCAAATTTTAGTGGATTAGATTTTGTTAAAACCATAAAAAATCCACCTAAAATAATTTTCACTACTTCAGACCCTCAGTTCGCAATAAAAGCTTTTGAATACGATTTTATTGTTGATTATCTATTAAAACCTATCGAGTTACAGCGTTTTGAAAAGGCAATAAAGAAAGTAGAAACACAACTCTTTTTTCAGAGGCAAACAAGTCAAAAAAGTGAACTTGACCTCATAAACGAATTTTATGTTAATATAGATAGAAGATTAATAAAAATTGATTTGCTTAGTATATACTTAATTGAAGCAAAAGGAGATTACATTCATATTAAGACGGAAGATGGAAATTATGTTGTGCACTCTACATTAAAAAAGATAGAAGAAAAATTACCTGATTCTTTATTCTTAAAAGTACATCGCTCTTATCTTATTAATGTTAAGAAAATTATAGATATAGAAGACAACAGTGTATTAATCAAAAAAGATTTAGTGCCTGTTAGTCGTTCTAAAAGAAAGGAGTTAATGAAGCGGTTAGACCTATTATAATTCCATTAAAATAATAAAATTTCTTTACTATGTAAATGTGCTGCTTGCAACGATAACTTAAATTATTCATTTTAAAAGGCTCATATTTAGATAGTGTCTATTTTAATAATTCTATTAATTTCCAAAGGCTTTTATTTCGTTTTAATAGAAATTCATACTATTTTTAAAACAACTTTTTTTTATCAAAGGCAAGATGTGTTTTCGGGTTATGACTTTTTAAATTAAAAAACAGAAATTTGAAACATCAATTAAATTTTAATCTAAATCAGAGTAATTAAGGACTTATTTTTTTACTAAATTTATATTTTATGATGGATGAAAAATTATTAAAATATTTTGAAGGTTATTTAACAGAGAATAGAAAAGCACTCTTTAAAAAAGTTTTAGAAGATAGAACGCGTCATTTTACAGTTGTTCTAGAGGATATTTTTCAACCACATAATGCAAGCGCAGTTATAAGAACATGCGATATTTTTGGTATTCAAGATGTTCATGCCATTGAAAATAAATATACAAATAAGGTTTCTAGGCACGTTGCAAAAGGTTCTCAAAAATGGATAACTTCAAAACGGTATAAATCAGATGCGAATAATACACAAATTTGTTTAAATACTTTAAGAGAAAAAGGATATCAAATCATAGCAACAACACCTCATAATAACTCTGGTCTATTGCAGGATTTTGATGTTACCAAGAAATCAGCATTTGTTTTTGGAGTTGAAGCAGAAGGGGTTTCTAATTATGTGAAAGATAATGCAGATGGTTTTTTAAAAATACCAATGGTTGGTTTTACAGAGAGTTTAAATATTTCTGTCGCCGCTGCAATTATTTTGCAAGATGTGACTACAAAATTGAGGATGTCTAATGTTGATTGGAAATTATCTGAAGAAGAAAAAGAAATTTTGTATTTGGATTGGGTAAGGAAAACCATTAAAAATGTTGATAAAATTGAACAACATTATTATCAAAATAATAATTAACTTGAAATTGATATATGTTTTTCCGATTGTGATTAAGAATAATTAAGACCTTAAAAACAAAAAAGTAAAAGGATTTAGACTTGACAATCAATTTTAAATCTCATTTCTAAAAAAGAATCAATTTTAATCAATAATTATTTTTTCAATAGTTGAAGTGGAATCGCACCGTTTTACATATATATGTATGTTCTCTAACTCATTTTCACCTGTAATATAATATTCAGCACAAGGTTTTTCTCTTGGATTTCCTTTTCCAAAATCAACATCACCGGAATACAAAATTGTGGAAATTTTTAAAGTATCAATATTAAATTTTTCCATAGTGCTTTTAGCTTCATCAGAAAAAACTCTTTTTTTAATTCTAATAGTTTTTAAAGTCCTCGCATCCATTCCATAGTCGAAAGTAGCTTGTTTCTTTTGCCAAAAAAAATAAACACCAATAGACCCTAATGATAAACCAACTAAATAATACCCTATTCTTTTTAAAAGCATTGTCAAAATTTGAAATGTAAAGTTACCTTTTTTTGAGGCTATTTTCTGAAGATAAGACGATTTTATTTCTTGATGTTTACCATAATAAACTTTTCAAATTTAAGCATTTTTTTTTGCTTTAAATTCTTAAAGAATCAATAAATTAATATCTCTAAAAGGTAAATCAAACCAATCACCAACTGTTTTGTTTGTTAAAATTCCGTGATAAAAATACATGCCATTTCGTAAGCTTTTATCAAAGCGGGCGGCATTTTCAAAACCACCTTCTTCAGCAATATTTAATAAATATGGAGTCAAAATATTACTAATAGACAAAGATGCGGTTCTAGCATAACGCGCAGGAATATTAGGTACACAATAATGTATTATTCCATGTTTTACAAAAGTTGGTGTAAGATGAGTGGTTACATTAGAAGTTTCAAAACATCCACCTCTATCTATACTTACATCAACAATAATAGCACCTTCTTTCATTTGCTCAACCATCATTTCGGTAGCGATAATTGGAGATCTATTTTTACCTCTTATGGCACCAATAGCAACATCACATCTCATTAATGCTTTTGTAATTGATTTTGGCTGCAAAGTGGACGTATATATAGGCGCATTTAAACAATTTTGTAGTTTACGAAGTTTGGTAATAGAATTATCAAAAACTTTAACTCTTGCTCCCAATCCTATGGCAGTTCTTGCGGCATATTCGCCAACAGTTCCAGCTCCAAAAATAACGACACTTGTTGGTGGAACTCCACCTATATTGCCAAATAACAGTCCATTTCCTTTATTTACGCCGCTCATTAATTCACCAGCAATTAAAATAGAAGCTGTACCCGCAATTTCACTCAACGATTTTACAATAGGGTAGGTTTCGTGTTCATCTTTTATAAAATCAAAAGCCACTGCTGTAATTCTTTTTTTTGCTAAACTTTCAAAGTAATTTTTAGATTGTGTTTTTAACTGAAGTGAAGAAATTAATATGGTTTGTGGATTTATATATTCAATTTCCTTTTCTGTTGGAGGAGCTACTTTTAAAACAATATTACATTTAAAAGCTTCTTTAAGATCATAAGAAATTTTTGCACCAGCTTCAGAATATTCTTTGTCGGTATAATTTGCGCCATCGCCTGCACCCGTTTCTACAACAATTCTATGACCATGAGAAGTTAATGCCGTTACTGCATCTGGCGTTAAGCAAACTCGCTTTTCACCTAAATAAGTTTCTTTTGGAAGGCCAATAAATAGTTCTCCTTTTTGTTTTTTAATTTCTAGCATTTCTGCTTGTGGTAATAACTCTTCTTTACTAAAAGGAGAAAATTGACTCATAGTTTGGTTATTTTAATTGCATATTGCGTTTTCCATTATCTAAAGTTGTAAGATGAATTTCAACAGCATCTAAAGGTAGTAAATTTTCAATATTTTCAGGCCATTCAATTAAACACCAATCATTATTGTAAAAATATTCTTCAATCCCCATGTCTAATGCTTCTTCTTCATTCGTAATTCTATAAAAATCAAAGTGAAAAACTTTTTGGTCTGATGATGTTTTATATTCATTTACCAATGAAAAAGTAGGAGAAGAAATATTGTCTAAAACACTTAATTGTTTACAAATTTCTTTAATTAATGTAGTTTTTCCAACACCCATTTGTCCATAAAACAATAATGTTTTAATTTTCACTGATGAGATAATTATGGCAGCAATAGATGATAAATCCTCTAAAGAATAGTTTTTATTCATATTGCAAAAATAGATTGTTTTACTAAAATAACTTTTGATTTTAGTAAAAAAAAATGATATCAACTATTCTTGTTTTATGTGTCTATTAAAATTGTTATCACAAAGAACTGTGAGAGAACAATTTTTTTAAAGAGTATAGGTTTATTTTCTTTGTTAGTATTAGAATGATCTTACTATTTAGGGCTATAAACAGCGCATGGAATAATCATTTCTTCAAGAGATACACCTCCATGTTGATAGGTGTTTTTATAGTATTTTACAAAATGATTAAAATTGTTTGGATACGCAAAAAACAGATCTTCTTTCGCGAAAATAAATGGACTATTCATAGCAACAGTTGGTAAGAAAATATCTTTAGGGTTTCTAACTGCATACACATCTTTCTCCTCATAAGACAAGCTTTTACCAGTTTTATAACGCAAGTTTGAGCTGATGTTTTTATCGCCAACTACTTTTGTGGGGTGTTTGCAATTAATCGTCCCATGATCTGTAGTAATTATTAATTTCTGACCTAGCTGTTGTGCTTTTTGTATAATTTCAAATAAAGGTGAATTTTTAAACCAACTTAAAGTCAAGCTTCTGTAAGCTTTATCATCTCCCGCCAATTCTTTAATCACTTCCATTTCGGTTTTAGAATGAGACAACATATCAACAAAGTTGTAAACCACGGCAGTTAAGTCATTTTGTTTTGTACCGTTAAAATTATCTGCTAACTCCTTTCCACTTTTTAAATTGGTTATTTTATAATATTCATGTTTTATATCTAAATTTAATCTTTTAATTTGAGCAGTTAAAAAATCATTTTCAAAGAGATTCATTCCACCTTCATCAGTGTCATTTTTCCAGAAATTAGGATAACGTTTTTCCATTTCCGATGGCATTAAACCAGAAAAAATTGCATTTCTAGCATATTGAGTAGCAGTAGGTAAAATGGAAAAATAAGAATATTCTTGCTCTTTTTTGTAATAGCTATTAATAAGAGGTTCTAAAATTCTGTATTGATCATATCTTAAATTATCAATTATAATCCATAAAACTCCTTTTTCTTTACTCAGTTCTGGAACCACATAGTCTTTAAATAAAGTATTAGAAAGAGTAGGTCTATCATGTGCGGTTAAAAAATCCTCATAATTTCTTTTGATGAATTTAAAAAACTGATTATTCGCTTCTTGTTTCTGACTTTCTAAAATACCCAACATTCCAGAATCGCTAATGTTTTCTAATTCTAATTCCCAATGAACTAATTTTTTGTAAAGTTCAATCCAATCTTCATAGCTGTTTACCATTGCTAAATCCGTAGAGATTTTCCTAAATTCTTGTTGATAACTAGAAGTGGTTTTTTCAGAAATTAAGCGAGAATGGTCTAAGTTTTTTTTCAAACTCAACAGAATCTGACTAGGGTTTACAGGTTTTATTAAATAGTCTGCAATTTTAGAGCCAATGGCCTCTTCCATAATATATTCTTCCTCGCTCTTAGTAATCATTACAACAGGTAAATTAGCCTGTTTTTGTTTAATTTCTGCTAGTGTATCTAAACCTGTTAAACCAGGCATGTTTTCATCTAAAAAGACAATATCAAAATTTTCTTCATCTACTAAATCAATAGCATCAGCCCCGTTTGTGCAAGTGGTTACCTTGTAATTTTTACGCTCTAAAAAAAGAATGTGAGGTTTTAGTAATTCAATTTCATCATCAACCCATAAAATCTGTATGCTGCTCATAAACTTCCTTTAAATTTTAACATTTAACGTTAAAAGTACTGTTTTGTTATATTTTTTGTTCTTTTAAAATGATAAAATATTGCCAAAAAAAATAATGTTTGTATTTTGCGATACATTGATAAAACCCATCTTTTGAAGAGACAAACACCAAATAAATTAAAAATTTTAAATGATCCAATTTATGGGTTTATTCAAATTCCGAATTCGTTAATTTTTGACATAATAGAACATCCTTATTTTCAGCGTTTAAGGAGGATTTCACAAATGGGTTTTTCAAATTTGGTGTATCCTGGAGCAAATCATACACGTTTTCATCATGCTTTAGGGTGCATACATTTAATGCAAAAAGCCGTAAGAGTTTTAAGATTTAAGCAAATTGAAATTACGAAGGAAGAAGAAAAAGCTTTATGCATTGCTATTTTGTTGCATGATATTGGTCATGGAGCATTCTCTCATGCTTTAGAGCATAGTATTGTGCATGGAATTTCACATGAAGAAATTTCATTAAAATTCATGAAAAAGTTAAATGATGAATTTGATGGAAAATTAGATTTAGCAATTGAAATATTTGAAGGAAATTATCATCGTAAATTTTTTTATCAACTTATTTCTAGTCAATTAGATATTGATAGATTAGATTATTTAAAAAGAGATAGTTTTTATACTGGAGTTACGGAAGGCAATATTTCATCAGACAGATTAATCGTTATGATGAATGTTCATGACGATCAATTAGTGATTGAACAAAAGGGAATTTATTCTGTAGAGAAATTTTTGATTGCTAGAAGATTAATGTATTGGCAAGTATACTTGCATAAAACAGGTTTGGTGGCAGAACATATGTTGGTAAATGTTTTAATACGAGCTAAAGAATTAGCAGAAAAAGGAGATGAATTGTTCGCAAGTACTTCTTTAAGATATTTTTTATACAATCAAATAAATCAAGATAATTTTACAGATGAAACTTTAGAAATGTTTTCTAAATTAGATGATTATGATATTTTATCAGCCATAAAAGAATGGACAAACCATGAAGATGAAGTACTTTCTTTACTGTCTCAAATGATTGTTGATAGAAAATTACTACGCATTGAAATTCAGAAAGATGCTTTTGATGTTGATCAAATCAATAAAAAAATAAGCAAGTATTCAAAGAAATTAAATTTATCTGAAGAAGAAACTAATTCCTTTGTTTTTTCGCAAGAAATTAAAAATCAAGCTTATAATTCAGAAAAACCAATATTTATCTTAAATAAAAAAGGAAAGTTAAAAGATATCGCCAAAGCATCTGATCAATTCAATATACAAGCCTTAACAAAACCTGTAATAAAACATTTTATTTGCTATCCAAAGTAAAATGATATTAGCCAAATAGCTATAATTTTTATACTTTTGCGTTTAATGAAATTTACAGCACAACAAATAGCAGATATTTTAGAAGGAGAAGTAGTCGGTAATCCTGATGAAGAAGTTTCTAAGCTATCAAAAATAGAAGAGGGAGAGAAAGGGTCTTTAACTTTTTTATCGAACCCCAAGTACAATCCTTTTTTGTACACAACAAATGCTTCTATTGCTATTGTCGATAAAACTTTTCAGCCAGAAAAACAAATTGCTACAACTTTAATAAAAGTAGAAAATGCTTATAAATCTTTTTCTAAATTATTAGAATTTTATAATGAAGTAAAGAATAATAAGATGGGCAGGGAAGCGCCTCAATTTATAGCTGATTCAGCAGAAATTGGTGATGATGAATATATAGGTGCCTTTTCTTACATTGGAGAGAATGTTATCATTGGTGCTAATGTTAAAATTTATCCTAACTGTTATATAGGTGATAACAGTATTATTGGTGATCATTGTGTTATTTTTTCTGGAGTTAAAATTTATTCAGAAACACAAATAGGAAATCATTGTAAAATTCATTCAGGATGTATAATTGGTTCTGATGGTTTTGGTTTTGCGCCGAATGGAGCGGGAGAATATAAAGCAATTCCGCAAATAGGAAATGTAATTATAGAAGATCATGTAGATATAGGTGCTGCATCAACAATAGACAGAGCAACTTTAGGTTCAACTATTATTAGAGAAGGTGTAAAGTTAGACAACCAAATACAAATTGCGCATAATGTAGAAATTGGAAAAAACACGGTAATTGCTGCACAAACAGGAATTGCGGGTTCAACCAAAATAGGAGAAAATTGTATGATTGGCGGGCAAGTTGGTTTTGCGGGGCATTTAATTATTGGTAATAATGTGAAAATTCAAGGTCAATCTGGAATTACCAAAAATTTAAAAGATGGAGAAAAGGTACAAGGTACGCCAGCAATGAAATATTCAGATTACAGCAAATCATACGTTTATTTTAGAAATTTACCAAAGATTGCAGCATCGGTTCATAAAATTGAAAAAGAATTGAATGCTCAAAATCAATAAATATGATTAAGAAACAAAAGACTATAAAATCAGAAATTACTTTATCGGGTGTAGGTTTACACACGGGTAATACTGTATCAATGACATTAAAACCGGCTCCTATAAATCATGGTTTTGCTTTTAGTAGAGTAGACCTTGAAGGCTCTCCAACTATAGAAGCAAAAGCGGAGTATGTTGTAACTACTCAAAGAGGAACAAATCTTGAGAAAAATGGTGTTAAAATTCAAACTTCAGAGCATGTTTTAGCAGCAGCAGTTGGTTTAGATATTGATAATTTATTAATAGAAATTGATGCTTCAGAACCACCAATAATGGATGGTTCATCTAAATATTTTGTTGAAGCTTTAGAAAAAGCGGGTTTAGAGGAACAAGATGCATACATCGAAGAATACGTTGTGAAAGAAGTTATTTCATATAGAGATGAAAAAACAGGAAGTGAAATTATTTTAATGCCTTCTGATGAATATCAAGTAACGACGATGGTAGATTTTGGCACCAAAATATTGGGAACTCAAAATGCTACTTTAGATCATATTTCTGAATTTAAAGAAGAAATTGCAGATGCAAGAACATTCAGTTTTTTGCATGAAATTGAAATGTTGTTAGAAAATGATTTAATTAAAGGAGGAGATTTAAATAATGCAATTGTATATGTTGATAAAGAATTATCAGAAAGTACAATGCAAAAATTAAAGAAAGCATTTAAAAAAGATGATATTGCTGTAAAGCCAAACGGGATTTTAGACAACTTAACTTTGCATTGGGCAAATGAAGCGGCTCGTCATAAATTATTAGATGTTATTGGTGATTTAGCTTTAATTGGAATACGTATAAAGGGTAAAGTAATTGCAAATAAACCAGGTCATTTAATAAATACCCAGTTCGCTAAGAAATTGGCAAAAATCATTAAAGCAGAAAAGAGAAATTATGTTCCGCAATATGACTTAAACTTACCACCTTTATTAGATATTCATCAAATTATGGATATTCTTCCTCATAGACCACCTTTTTTATTGGTAGATAGAATTATAGAGCTTTCAGATAAACACGTTGTTGGTATGAAAAATGTAACTATGAATGAAGGTTTTTTCATAGGTCATTTTCCTGGTTCGCCAGTAATGCCAGGAGTTTTACAAGTTGAAGCGATGGCGCAATGTGGTGGAATTTTAGTGTTAAGTACTGTTCCTGACCCGGAAAATTATTTAACATATTTCATGAAAATGGATAAAGTTAAATTTAAACAAAAAGTTTTACCAGGAGATACATTAATTTTTAAAGCGGAATTAATTACCCCCATAAGAAGAGGAATTTGTCATATGCAGGCTTATGCTTATGCAAATGGAAAATTAGTTGCAGAAGCAGAATTAATGGCACAAATTGCTAGAAAAAAATAAATTATGAATCAACCATTAGCATATGTACACCCTCAAGCAAAAATTGCGAGAAATGTAGTAATAGAACCTTTTACAACGATACATAACAACGTAGTTATTGGTTCTGGAACTTGGATTGGTTCTAACGTTACTATTATGGAGGGTGCAAGGATAGGTAAAAATTGTAGAATTTTTCCTGGCTCAGTAATCTCCGCAATTCCACAAGACCTCAAGTTTGATGATGAAGAAACTACTGTAGAAATAGGAGATAATGTTACCATTAGAGAATGTGTAACCATAAACAGAGGCACGAAAGATAGAATGAAAACGACAGTTGGTAATAATTGCTTAATAATGGCTTATTGTCATATTGCACATGACTGTTTTGTTGGAGATAATTGTATTTTATCTAACAATACAACCTTAGCAGGGCATGTAACGATTGGTGATAATGTAGTGTTAGCAGGAATGGTTGCTGTGCATCAATTTGCGTCTGTAGGAAAACACGCATTTGTTACTGGTGGATCTTTGGTTAGAAAAGATGTCCCTCCTTATGTTAAAGCAGCAAGAGAGCCACTATCTTATGTAGGTATTAACTCTGTAGGACTAAGAAGAAGAGGATATTCGACAGAAAAAATAAGAGAAATTCAAAATATATTTAGAATTTTATTTCAGAAAAATTATAATTATACGCAAGCAATTGATATTATAGAAGCAGAAATGGAAGCAACTACTGAACGTGATGAAATTATACAATTTATAAAAGATTCACATAGAGGAATTATGAAAGGGTACTTCAATGTAAATTAATTAGTAATTATTTTGAAAATAAAATACTTATAACAAAACAAATAAAAAATTAAATGGCAACTACATCAGATATTAGAAACGGATTATGCATTAGATATAATAATGATATTTATAAAATTATAGAATTTTTACATGTAAAGCCAGGTAAAGGTCCAGCGTTTGTTCGAACAAAATTGAAAAGTGTTACGAATGGAAAAGTGGTAGATAACACATTTCCTGCAGGTAGAAAAATAGATGATGTAAGAGTTGAAACACATAAGTTTCAATATTTATATAACGATGGTGAGTTTTATCATTTTATGAACGAACAAGATTACTCTCAAATTCGTTTATTAGAGAGTGCTCTCGATGTTCCTGAATTAATGAAGGAAGGAGAAACTGTTACTATTATCATTAATTCTGAAGATGATATGCCGTTATCTGTTGATATGCCCGCTAGTGTAATTTTGGAAGTAACACATACGGAGCCTGGTGTAAAAGGAAATACAGCCACTAATGCAACAAAACCTGCAACTGTTGAAAGCGGTGCCACAGTAAACGTGCCTTTATTTATTAATGAAGGAGATAAAATTAAAATTGAAACTACAAAAGGAACGTATCAAGAGCGTATTAAAGAATAATTTTTCTTTCAGATGGATATCAAATAAAGTTTGATGGCTATTTTATATCCATTAGTTTTTTAATCATTTCTTTCAAGAAAAATTAGAGTGCATTTAAATTGAAATAATAAATTGAATTTTAAAAGAATACATACTTTAATAGAAATTGCTCAAATTTTGAATTGTGAGTTTGTTGGTGATGCCTCTTCTTCTATAAAAGGTATGAATGAAATTCATGTAGTAGAAAAAGGAGATATCGTTTTTGTGGATCATCCAAAATATTACAAGAAAGCTCTAGAATCAGCTGCAACAACTATATTGATTAACAAAAGAGTAGATTGTCCAGAGGGGAAATCACTCTTAATATCCGATGACCCTTTTCGAGATTTTAATAAACTAACAATTAATTTTAATCCATTTATTGCCTCTAAAAAAAGTATATCTGAGACTGCAGTTATAGGTTTAGGCGCAATTATACAGCCTAATGTTTTTATTGGTAGCAATGTGAAAATTGGTAAAAACTCTGTAATTCATCCCAATGTTACAATTTATGATAATACAGTTATTGGAAATAATGTAACGATACACGCAAATACAGTTTTAGGTGCTGATGCTTTTTATTACAAAAATAGGCCAGAAGGTTATGATAAACTTATTTCTGGAGGAAGAGTTGTCTTGGAAGATAATGTAGATTTAGGAGCTTCTTGTACAATAGACAGAGGGGTTACAGGAGATACCATAATTAAAGAAGGAACAAAAATAGATAACCAAGTTCATGTTGGACATGATACAGTTATTGGTAAAAAATGCTTAATAGCTTCACAAACTGGTATCGCTGGCTGTGTTATTATTGAAGATGAAGTAACTATTTGGGGGCAAGTCGGGACAAATAGTGGTATAACAATTGGTAAAGGAGCTATAATATTAGGTCAAACAGGAGTAACAAAGTCGGTAGCAGGAGGAAAAAGTTATTTTGGAACTCCGATTTCAGAATCTAGAGAGAAATTAAAAGAAATTGCAGAAATAAAACGTTTTCTAAAAGATAGAAAGAATTCCTAAAATTCTTTCTTAGAAACAATCAATAAACTATTTTTGCGGAACAAATTTAAATAATAAACCATGAGTGTTTTAGTAAATAAAAATTCAAAAATTATTGTACAAGGTTTTACGGGTAGTGAAGGCACTTTTCACGCCGGTCAAATGATTGACTATGGAACTAATGTTGTTGGTGGTGTAACACCAGGTAAGGGAGGTCAAAAACACTTAGATAAGCCAGTTTTTAATACAGTCGCAGAGGCTGTTGAAAAAGTAGGAGCAGATACTTCAATTATTTTTGTACCACCAGCTTTTGCTGCTGATGCAATTATGGAATCTGCAGATGCAGGAATTAAAGTAATTATTTGTATTACTGAAGGAATTCCTACTGCAGACATGGTAAAAGTAAAAGCATATATTGATAATAAAGATACTAGATTAGTTGGTCCAAATTGCCCTGGAGTAATCACCCCAAGTGAAGCCAAAGTTGGAATTATGCCAGGTTTTATCTTTAAAAAAGGTAGAGTTGGTATTGTTTCTAAATCAGGCACATTAACCTATGAGGCTGCGGATCAAGTTGTAAAACAAGGTTTTGGAATATCTACTGCAATTGGTATTGGAGGAGATCCAATAATTGGAACGACTACAAAAGAAGCTGTTGAATTACTGATGAATGATGATGAAACAGAAGCAATTGTAATGATTGGTGAAATTGGTGGAAATTTAGAGGCAGAAGCTGCGCAATGGATTAAAGCTGATGGTAATAGAAAACCAGTTGTAGGCTTTATTGCAGGTCAAACTGCGCCCGCAGGAAGAACGATGGGACATGCTGGAGCAATTGTTGGCGGAGCTGATGATACTGCGCAAGCAAAAATGAAAATTTTAGCAGAAAACGGAATACATGTAGTTAGTTCTCCAGCAAAAATTGGAGAAATGGTTTCAAGTGTCTTAAAATAAACGAGCTCTAAAAAGAGAATGAGATATAAATTCCCGTGAAAACGGGAATTTCTTTTTTATATTTGATCATCAACTAAATAAACAATATGAAATTACTAGAAAATAAATCAGCAATTATTACTGGTGCAACAAGAGGAATTGGACGTGGAATAGCAGTTGAATTTGCAAAACAAGGTGCAAATGTTGCTTTTACCTATAGTTCTTCGGTAGCTGCTGCAAATGCTTTAGAAGAAGAATTAAAATCTTTTGGAGTTTCTGCGAAAGGATACCAATCGAATGCAGCAAATTTTGATGCAGCCCAAGAATTGGCCAAAGAAGTTCAAAAAGAATTTGGTTCAATAGATATTTTAGTAAATAATGCAGGAATTACAAAAGATAATTTGTTAATGCGTATTTCTGAAGCAGATTTTGATAAAGTAATTGAGGTAAATTTAAAATCAGTTTTTAATTTAACAAAAGCTGTGATTAGACCAATGATGAAGCAAAGATCAGGTTCTATTATAAATATGAGTTCTGTGGTTGGTTTAAAAGGAAATGCTGGTCAAACAAATTATGCGGCATCCAAAGCAGGTATCGTAGGTTTTTCAAAATCTGTAGCTTTAGAATTAGGTTCAAGAAATGTTAGAAGTAATGTAATAGCGCCTGGATTTATAGAAACAGAAATGACAGGAAAATTAGATGAAGCAACTGTACAAAGTTGGAGGGATGCTATTCCTTTAAAAAGAGGAGGGAAGCCGGAAGATATTGCAAATGCATGCGTGTTTTTAGCTTCTGATATGAGTTCTTATATTACTGGACAAACTTTGTCTGTTGATGGTGGAATGCTCACATAATCAATTCTTTAGTGTTTTTTTAGCTCATCTATTTTTAGTTACAAATTATCTATAAAATATTACCAACTATCTAATTTTAATGCTGCTAAACAAATTTATATTGTAACTTTAAAGTATAAAAACTATTGTATTATGAATGTAAAAGAAATATCGACCACACATCAAGCTGTTATTGAAGCTTTAAAAGAAAATCATTTGACAAGTTTTCAGATTTTAAAGAAAATAAAAAATATCTCATTAATACTTATTTTGTATAACATACTAGATGATTTAAAAAGTATGGGGATTTTAAAAAGTTACATGAAAGAAGGTGCTAAATATCATTATTTAACGCTATAGTCTAGATAACCTTAAAGCTTCTTTTTATGCTTTAAAAGCGCTTAATCTTTTTTATTATGAAATATTCAGAAACCTGCCACGTTTAACGTTGCAGGTTTCTCTTTTTTGTGCGATATTTATATCTTTCCATTAAAATAAATATATTGCAACTCACTTTCATAATATCTATAACTTTAGGATTTTTATTCAGTCTCTCCGTGGCTTATTTTCAATATTACAAATTAAAAAACAGGATTAAAGTAACCCCAATTTTATTTATTTTAAAAACAGTAAGTCTTTTTCTGTTAATTTTACTTTTAATCAACCCAAAAGTTGAAATAAAAGAAATAAATAATATAAAACCAGTAGTATCAATTTTAGTTGACAACTCTAAATCAGTGTCTTTTTTTCAGGAGAATAAAAACGTCTTAAATTTAATTAAGAATTTAAATGACAATATTGATTTAAAAAAGAAATTTGAGCTTAGCAATTTTTCTTTTGGTGCTGCTTTACAAGTAACGGATAGCTTTAGTTTTTTGGAAAATCAAACTAATATTTCAGAAGCAATACTTGGGGTAAATGAATTACAAAAAGATAAAATTGCACCTATTATTTTACTTACTGATGGCAACCAAACGATAGGATCAGATTATGAATTCCTAAATTCTAAACAACCTATTTACCCTATTGTTATTGGTGATACTGCTAAGTATGTTGATTTAAAAATTACGCAGCTAAATTCTAATAAATACAGTTATATAAAGAATAAATTTCCTGTTGAAATAATTTTAAATTATGAAGGTGATAAAAGTATAACTTCACAGTTTTCAATCTTCACTGATGGAAAAACAATTTTTAGAAAAAATGTTCGTTTTTCACCTTCTAAAAAATCAGTAACGATAGTGGCAAATTTAAATGCTTCTAAAGAAGGTCTGCAATATTTTACAGCTTCTATTAGAAAACTCACAAATGAAAAAAACATCAAAAATAACATTAAGAATTTTTCAGTAGAGGTTATAGATGAACAAACAAAAATTCTTGTTTTAAGTTCAGTTATACACCCAGATATTGGCATTCTAAAAAAGTCAATAGAGCGCAATAAACAGCGATTTGTAGATTTTTTTTTAATTGATAAATTTAAAAATGAATTAATTGACTATGAATTAGTTATATTATATCAACCAAACAATAAGTTTAATTCTATATTTAACCAAATAAAACAAAATAATAGAAATTTTTTCATGATTTCTGGTGCAAATACAGATTGGAATTTTATTAATGAAAATCAATTAGGTTTTAGAAAGATAGCAATTAATCAAACAGAAAATTATGGTGCAATTTATAATGATTCATTTTTAACTTTTTTACAAGAGGATATTGGTTTTAATAATTATCCCCCATTAAAAGATAAATTCGGAGAAGTTTCTATTTCTAAAGAGCATCAAATCTTATTGCACCAAAATATTAACGGAATTCAAACCAAACAACCTTTATTGGTCAATTTTGATGTGAATAATCAAAAATCTGCAGTTTTATTTGGAGAAGGAATTTGGAAATGGAGAGCTGCCAGTTTTTTAACGACCAATTCTTTTGAAGAATTTGATAAGTTTACAGGAAGTTTAGTCCAATTTTTGGCATCTAATAAAAAGAGAGATCGTTTAGAAGTAGCCGCAGAAAATATCTATCCTGCAAATTCAACGGTCAATATTTCAGCATTTTATACAGATAAAAACTATCGATTTGATGCAAGAGCAACTTTAGAATTATTGATAACAAATAAAGAAACAAGAGAAGTTATAAAAATTCCTTTTTCATTAATTAACAATTCTTATCAATTAGAGATTGAGAACCTAACTTCCGGAGAATATACCTATAGAGTTGAGGTTTTAGATCAGGATATTCATAAATATGGGCGTTTTAAAATTACCGAATATCAAATTGAAGAGCAGTTTACAAATGCTAATGTAAATAAGTTAAAACAATTGGCTACAAAAACAGGGGGAAAACTGTTTTATAAAAATCAGATTGATGATTTAAAAAATGAACTTTTAGAAAATAAATCTTTTTATACAGTTCAAAAATCATCAGTTAAACAACAAAATTTAATTGATTGGAAATGGATTTTATTTTTTGTAATTTCTTTAATTACAGCGGAATGGTTCATTAGAAAATTTCATGGTAAAATTTAATTTTATCATACGTGTTTTTTTAACTTTATATGAAAAGCACGAGTCTGTTTAACCTTTATTTGTATTTTTTTATTCATAAAATAAATCGATAATATTAGTCTATGGTTGGTAAATTTTGAATCTATTATTTTAAAAGTGTATTTAAAGATGCTTTAGAAACCTATTTTTGAAAAAAAAAGACTGAATTATAAAATGAATTTGGTGAAGTTTACATGATTATTTTTATTTAAGTCCTATCACTTTATAAATTTAAGTTTCTAAAGATTCTTAGTATATAGATTGTGTTTAAAGAACTTATATCGTAAATTTGATCATAATTAAAAACATATAAAATGGCAAATAATCAAATGGAATTAAATTTACCAAAAGGAGGCATCTTTTTTGTTGTAATAATTGTAGCAGTAATAATTTTATTTTCAAAATCTACGATAACTATTGGTCCTGGAGAAGGAGGAGTTATTTTTGAATCTTTAGGAAGTGGTATAAATACTGAAAGAACGTATGGAGAAGGATTTCATATTGTAGCTCCTTGGAATAGAATGATTGTAAGAAAAGTTCGTCAACAATCTATTTCAGATGAAATGAATGTGCTTTCCGTAAATGGGTTAGAAGTTAAAGTAAATGGTACAATTTGGTATGAACCAGAGTTTAAAAATTTGGGATTACTAATTAAAACGAAAGGAGAAGATTATGAGCGTGAATTGCTAGACCCTGCAATTAATGCAGCAGCAAGAAGTGTTGTTGGACGTTATACACCAGAACAATTATATTCGAGTAAAAGAGATGTAATTGAGCAAGAAATTTTAGATGAAATTCAAATAGTTTTAAAAAATCAATATTTGTTGGTTACACGAGTACTAGTAGAAGATGTTAAATTACCAACTACTATTAGAACAGCAATTGAAACTAAGTTAAAACAAGAGCAAGAATCTTTGGAATACGAGTTTAGAATTGCGAAAGCAGAGAAAGAAGCAAAAAGACAAGAAATTGATGCGGAGGGTAAAGCGATAGCAAATAAAATTTTAAGTGCATCTCTAACCGATAAAATTTTACAAGAAAAAGGAATTGAAGCTACTTTAGAGCTTTCTAAATCTCCGAATAGTAAAGTAATTATTATTGGTTCTGGGAAATCTGGAATGCCAATTATATTAGGAAATCAATAAAAAATTATTTCTTATGATAACATAAAAATCCAGTTAAAAGCTGGATTTTTATTGTTTTATATTCATATATGTAGTTATTTCTTACTACTTCTGCAAAGTGCAAGCACTTTCTAACTTTATATCATAAAAGTAAAATGAAAATTCGTTAGGAAGGCCGTGCTATAAACAAAAAGGATATCTTTAAAAAAGATAGAAGTTCCTAAATTCTATAAATACCAGTTACAAACAATTGACTTAATTAGTTTTTTACCGGAATTTTATTACGTTCTATTTTACCTTTCTTGAGTGCTTTGTAATTTTCATAACAATCTAATACAGCTTCAATCATTTGTAAATCAGACGCTTTTTTAATAAAGTAATCTGAGTAACTGCAATCAACAAGTAAGTCTGTTAATTCTTGTCTATCCATATCTAGATATTCCATCATAACTTCTCTATCAAATTTACCTGCTAACATTTTACGTAAATTATCTTCTTTTTTTAGCTTTTGAAGCTTTCTTAACTGTTTAGGTTTTTTGCCAAAAAGATTATATAAGAAATCAATAGGTTGAAATAAAGCAGCAATAGGAGAGGAGAAGTTTTTACTTTTCGGATTCCCAACTTCATACGTTTGTGGCAAACCGTTAATATGGATTCTGGTAAATCTGTCTTTTGGTACTTGTTTAATGTCTATCTCTAAAACTCCAATTAACTTGGTTGACTTTATAATAACTTCTTTAATTTCTTCAGGCTTTTCATACAGTGCAATCTCTAGCTCATTGCCTTTCAGTAAATCATTTGTAATTTTTAATTTAATTGAAGAAAACCCTAAATAAGAAACTAAAATGGTGTCATTTGTTTTTGTAGGTAGTTCAAAAAAACCTTTTTCATTCGTAATTGTTCCTTTTACCGTGTTCAAATTTAAAACATGAGCAGCACTTAAAGGGTACTTGCTTAAAGCGTGTATAATTTGACCTTTTAAGGTTTTAGATTGGATAGAATCTTTTTGCGAAAATGCGCTTAAACTTAAAAATAAACACAGAATAAATAGGTTCTTTTGCATAATGGCTAATTTAAGAATAAAACGGTATAGAAAGGTTAATATTTTGTGAAGAAGTCATTTTTAATTCTATAAAAGTGCGCGTAACTGGAGTCGAACCAGCACGTTCTTGCGAACACAAACCCCTCAAGCTTGCACGTCTACCAATTCCGCCATACGCGCTTTTTAAGAACTAAAATAAAAAAGTTAAGCAATGAGCTTAACTTTTTATTGTGACCGGGCTGGGGCTCGAACCCAGGACCCTCTCCTTAAAAGGGAGATGCTCTACCAACTGAGCTACCAGGTCTTAATTTAAGAGTGGTGCAAATATACTATCAAACATTGTAATTTGAAATATAAAATCGAATAATTTTTAAGATATTTGCCTAAAATATAAAAAAGTGAAAATAGTTTTATTAGGGTATATGGCTTCTGGGAAATCTAGCGTTGGAAAAAGACTTTCTAAGAAGTTGTCTATGAGGTTTATAGATTTAGATGATTACATCATTGAAAAAGAACACATGTCTATTCAGGATGTTTTTAAAAATAAGGGTGAAATCTACTTTCGACGAATTGAGAGCAAATATTTAAGTGAAATACTGTCGATAAATGATGATTTCATACTTTCTTTAGGTGGAGGGACACCTTGTTATGGAAATAACATGGAAGAAATCAATAAAAGTGATGTAATTTCTGTTTATTTACAAGGAAGTATTCCAACTATAATTAAAAGACTAATTAAAAAGAAAAGCAAAAGACCGCTAATTGCTTTTTTAGGAGATGATAAAATTCCTGAGTTTGTCGCTAAACATATTTTTGAAAGACGTCCTTTTTATGAGCAGGCTAAAATGACTATTAAAATTGATGATAAATCTAAAAAGGAAATTACGGCGGAATTAGAGAAAATATTAAATTAAATAGGCTGTAGCTTCCTTATCTAAAAAATCAATCTGGATGTGTTCTTTGATAGAAGTTGATAATGAAATTCCTTTAAAATCTGCCTTAACAGGATATTTTTTATGATTTCTATTCACTAAAACTGCAGTTTTAAATCTTTTTAAAGGAACATCTAAAAAGTGCTTTACGCCATAGATTAATGTAGTTCCAGAATTTAGAACATCATCCACCAGGACTAATGATTTGTTTTTGTAATCTTTAACTTCTAATGAAGTTGAAACTGGTTCTAATGGTTTCTTCTTATTAATATTTACTTGGCATATAGTTGCCTTTAGAGTAGAAATTTCTTGAATAATTTCCACTAGTTTTTTAGCAAAAATAAAGCCATTTCCCACGATACCAGCAATAACTACCTCTTTTTCATTGCTATTGCTCTCATAAATCTGGTAGGCGATTCTTTTAATTTTTTGGTTTACTTGAACCGTATTTAATATGATGTTACTTTCTACTGTCATAAGTTTTCTTCTGTATCTTCTGTCTCCTCCTGATATCCTTCTATATCCCGTCTATCTTTTTTAGTGGGTCTTCCAGTACCTTTTTTTCGGTAATAATCTTTAGAATATTTTAAAAGTTCATTCTTTTCAAATTCTTCTTTTGGTGTAATATCTTTTCTGTAAATATCTACTAATTTTGCCCCAACTCTGCTCTCTGGTAAATCTAAAACTTTTATTTGATAATTAATTTGATTTTTTCTAACTAAAATCAATTCACTTCCAAAAATTTCTTTGGAGGGTTTTATATTCTTATTTTCAATTTTAACTTGTCCTTTTTTACAAGCTGTAGTTGCTATACTCCTCGTTTTAAAAAATCGGATGCACCATAAGTATTTATCAATTCTCATAAAAAAAGTTAAAAATTAAAGTTTGTCTTTTTACAAAGGTATAAAAATGGTAAATTGCGAGCACAAATTTTGATAATAAATGAATAAAATAAAAAACATAGTAGCTTTTATAGTTTTTACTCTAATTATTTATGCTTGCGGTACCTCGTCTACTGGAGTTGTTGATGATTTTGATTACGAAGCGCAAGCTTTAATGGATAATGATACTTTAGTGAAATTTTTAAAAAATCATTATTTTGATACTTCTGTTGATTCGGTAAAAACTTTAGTTGCTGGAGAGACTGCGCTTTATGATGATTCTAAGTTAAAGTCGATGAGTGTTACAGATTTTGAAGTAGATTATACTTTATATTATTATACTAATAGAATAGGTAGTCCGAGCATAGATAAAGGATTCCCAACAGTAATGGATTCTGTGTTTGTAAAATATTTTGGTCAAAGAATCGTTAATACTGATAGTATTAGTAACTCTTTTGATAATAATAATGGTATTTGGTTTACACTTAATAGCGTGATTAGAGGCTGGACTTTTGGATACACAAAATTCAAAGGAGGAGATAATATAACGGATAATGGTCCAATTACTTACGAAAATGGAGGAAATGGAATTTTATTTATTCCTTCCGGTTTGGCATATTCTAATCAAGGTAAAGGTCCTATTTTAGCAAATGAATCTGTCTTTTTCTATATAAATTTATTTGACTTTGTGCAAGATACAGATCATGATAATGACGGTATCCCTTCAATTAATGAAGATGTAGATGGTAATGGCGATCCTAGAGATGATGATACAGATAAAGATGGGGTTCCAAATTACTCTGATATTGATGATGATGGAGACGGGGTATTGACAAAAGATGAGGATGCTAATGGAGATGGAAACCCAGCAAATGATTTTAGCGATTCTAATAATCCAACATTGGCAGATTATTTAAATCCAGATATTAAATAAATAAATTTAATTCTTACTGAAAAACAAAAAATGCTCTTGAGAAATCAAGAGCATTTTTTAATGAAAGAAGTTTTTGTTATAATTTATAGGACAAACCAATAATAATTTGATTGATTCTAGTATCGTAATTTACATTTCCTAAATTACTCACAAGTTTAGATTTAATTCCAGAGAAAGCTCTTTCCCATCTTAGATCTATTCCTAACTTGCCAAATTCAACTCCCCCACCAAATTGAAGTCCCATTGTTAATCCATCAGCATCTACACTCGTAATATCGTTAATGCTAAAATCAGAAGCTAAAATATATTGAAATGAAGGGCCAATAAAAATATTGCCAATCCCAAAAATTTTCTTTCCCAATAAAACAGGAATATCTATTTTTTGGAAGGAGTAAGTTGTTTCTTTAGATTTATAAAACACTTCATTTTCTAAATTTGTATACACCAATTCTGGTCTAACATAAAAACCAATAATAGGTAATTTAAAACGTAACCAAGCTCCTGCATGATAACCAGTTTTACTTTTTGCGCCAGAGAAAACGTCAGATTGAACCTCTTTAATTGAATTTGAGTTATAGTTTAAACCTCCTTTAACACCAAAATCTAATTGAGCAATCGACGCCTGACTTAATCCTAAAGTCAAACACAATATTAAAATTATTTTTTTCATATTTTAAGTTTTATCGATTTCTATTTTTACACTTTTTAAAATGAAAACGTTCTTATTTTCTCGAAATTACTTTTTTTACAGCTTTTAAAACTGCTGCCGCATCTAAACCATATTTCGCCATTAATTGAGCTGGAGTTCCAGATTCTCCAAAAGTGTCATTAGTAGCAACAAATTCTTGTGGAGTTGGATTGTTTAAAGCTAAGGTTCTAGAAACACTTTCTCCTAAACCACCTAGCTTATTATGTTCTTCAGCGGTAACAATACAACCTGTTTTTGCAACAGACTTTAAGATAATTTCTTCATCTAAAGGTTTAATTGTATGAATGTTTATAACGTCAACAGAAATTCCTTCAGCCTCTAATTGTTCAGCTGCTTGCAAGGATTCCCAAACTAAATGACCAGTTGCAACGATAGTTACATCTGTTCCTTCTGTTAATTGAATTCCTTTTCCAATTTCAAATTTTGCATCTTCTGGCATAAATACAGGAACTTTTGGGCGTCCAAAGCGCAAGTATACTGGTCCGTCGAAATCTGCAATTGCTATAGTAGCTGCTTTTGTTTGATTATAATCACAAGGATTTATGACAGTCATTCCTGGTAACATTTTCATCAAACCAATATCTTCTAAAATTTGGTGTGTTGCTCCGTCTTCTCCTAAAGTAACACCTGCATGTGAAGCACAAATTTTTACATTTTTTCCAGAGTATGCAACGGATTGGCGTATTTGATCATAAACTCTACCAGTGGAAAAGTTGGCAAACGTTCCTGTAAAAGGTATTTTACCTCCAATGGTTAAACCAGCAGCTATACCAATCATATTTGCTTCTGCAATTCCAATTTGGAAAAACCTTTCTGGATTTTCTTTAATAAATTGATCCATTTTTAAAGAACCAATTAAATCTGCACATAGAGCAACTACGTTTGGATTTGTTCTTCCTAATTCAGTTAAACCATCACCAAAACCAGAACGTGTATCTTTTTTCTCTGTGTATGTATATTTTTTCATTGTAAACTTATTGTGTTGTAAAATTTGCGTAAAAATAAACTTTTATTTCCCTTTAAAGAAGAGAAAAGCGAGATTAGAAAAAAGACTTTTTAACATAATGTGAGGAAGTCCAAGATTTAAATTTTTTAAACCAAATATGATGAGAATTTACAAGTTCATCAATTCTTTATAAAGTTTATGAACGGGCAATCCTACTACATTAAAATAACTTCCTTCTATGTTATTAATACCTATAAGGCCAATCCATTCCTGAATTCCGTAGGCACCAGCTTTGTCAAAAGGTTTGTAGTTTTTTATGTAATAATTAATTTCTTCATCAGTAATATTGTTAAAAGAAACAATGGTTGTATCGCTAATTATCTTTTGAAAATATTTACTTTTAATACTTATTGAAGTAATTACTTCATGTTTTTTTCCTGATAAAGCGCTTAACATGCTAAATGCATCTGCTGCATTTTTTGGTTTACCTAAAGCTTTACCATCCAGCCAAACAATAGTATCAGAAGTAATTAATAAATCGTTTTCTGATAAGTTTGTAAATGCCTTTGATTTTAAATCAGCCAAAAAATCAGTGATTTCGCAACCTTTTAACTCTTTTGGATATACTTCTGCAACTTCTTTCAGTTCAATTGTAAAATCAATATTCAAATCTTTAAAGAATTCCTGTCTTCTTGGAGAGCCAGAAGCTAAAATTACATTATAATCTTTTAATTTTTCTCTTAACATCAGGAATTAATTACGAATTGAAACTCTTTTTAATCCTGGCTAAATCCCTTTTGTTATCTCGGTCTTTAAGAACTTCACGCTTATCGTGTGTTTGCTTTCCTTTAGCTAATGCAATTTCTAATTTAGCAAAACCTCTATCATTTATAAACAAACGTAAAGGAACAATCGTATTTCCTTTGGCTTCAACATCTTTTCGTAAACTTCTTAATTCTCGTTTATTTAAAAGCAATCTACGTTCACTTTTTGGTTTGTGATTAAAATGATGACCAAACATATATTCTTGGATATACATATTCACAATAAACAATTCTCCACGTTCATTAAATTCACAAAAACTTTCTGTAATTCTAGCCTGACTTAATCTTATTGATTTAATTTCTGTTCCCGTTAATTGAATTCCAGCAACTAATTTGTCTAGAATTTCAAATTCAAAACGTGCTTTTTTATTCTGTATATTTATCTTTTTCTGAACAGTCATTGACTGATTTAGTTTTAAAATTATTTTTACAAATATACATTTTTGGTTAAGATAAAGAAGTGTAATATTGTACTTCAACTATTGAATAACTTAAAAAAACACAGAATGAAATACTTCTATATACTTTTAGCACTTTTCATTATTTCATGCAAGGCTTCAAAAAAGGAGTATACTGCTCAGGACATCATAGATAATTGTATCATAAATTCGGGAGCAAATAAGGTTTCTAACGCTAATATTGCCTTTAAATTTAGAGATAAAAAATATAGTGCAAAAAGAAACAAGGGACTTTTTAATTTAACTAGAAGTTTTGATTCGATTAAGGATATTTTAAGTAATAATAATTTTACAAGATTCGCTGAAGGAGTGGAGATTAAGGTTGCAGATTCAATGGCTTTAAAGTATGCTAATTCCGTTAATTCTGTGCATTATTTTTCCGTACTTCCTTTTGGACTGGATGATAAAGCGGTTCATGCAAAACGTTTGCCTTCATCAACAATAAAAGGGAAAGAATATTACAAAGTTGAAATCACATTTTCTGAAGATGGAGGAGGAGAAGACTTTGAAGATGTATTTATTTACTGGATTGGTAAAGAGGATTTTTTAATTGATTACTTAGCGTACGCTTATCATACAAATGGAGGAGGGAAACGTTTTAGAGCTTTAAAGGAGCAAAGCAATAAAAAAGGAATTCGTTTTGTAGATTATGATAATTATAAACCATTAAATAACTCAATTTCCTTAATTGATATTGATCAAGCTTTTGAAGAAAATCAGCTTAAAAAAGTTTCTGAGATTATTTTGGAAGATATTAAAGTTGATATTTTAAACTAAAGTTGTTAGCTGTGGTAATTTTTGGAGAATGAAAAATTTTTATCTATTCATTTTATAAAAAGTATTTTGATACAAATTTGATATAAAAATAAATTTCACACAATTTCTAAAATACGTTATTCAACTTTCTCTATTTTACTCATTTTTTTACCGTCAGTAATAGTTACAATGTATAGACTAGCATTGTCATGATCATCCATGTTTTTATGCTTTTCTTCTCCTAAAATGTTATTTACAAAAATTGGAGTTGTATTGCTATGACCCACAACTAAAACTGTTTTTCCTGCTGTATTATTTTGAAATATTGAATCGTACATATCTCTTGGGTCATAATTATTAATGGCTAATTGTTTGCTTTTAGCCGTGGGTTCAGCGGTTTGCATTGTTCTGTGGTAATTTGTAGAGTAGATAGCATTTAAATTAATTTTTTCAAAATAATCAGCCCATCTTTCTGCTCTCTCTAAACCTTTTCTATTCAAATTTGGGTCTTTATTAGCTGCATCTGTTCTGTCTTTTTCTGCATGCCTAATTAGATAATACGTAGTTTTAGTTTCTTCTGAGGTACAAGAAATTAATGAACTAAATATAAAAATAAATAGGATAAGGAATTTTTTCATGATAATATTTTTCACTCCAAATATACTAAAAAAGAAAAAGCGGTATTTTTCAAATACCGCTTTTAAGAATAACTAAATTTTTATGATTAATTCTGAACCAAATCTGACTGATTTCTAAAAACCAATTGATCATCAAAAGCATCTAAAAGAATAATATTATCTGTCGTTACTTTTCCCGATAAAATATCTTTTGAAAGTTGATTTAATACTTCCTTCTGAATTACTCTTTTTACGGGTCTAGCTCCAAACTCTGGTTGATATCCTTTTCTAGCCAAATATTCAATAGCCTCATCTGTGGCATCTATATAGATATCTTGTTTGCCAATCATTTTCTTTAAATGAGCTAATTGTAATTTAACTATTTCAAAAATATCACTTTTTGTAAGTGGTGTAAACATAATTATATCATCAATTCTATTTAAAAATTCTGGTCTTACCGATTGTTTTAACAATCCTAAAACTTCAACTTTTGCCAACTCAGTTATAGATTCTAGATCAGCTTTTGGATCACTAAATTTTTCCTGAATTATATGACTTCCCATATTTGAAGTCATAATAATAATGGTATTCTTAAAATCAGCTACACGTCCTTTGTTATCGGTTAATCTTCCTTCATCTAAAACTTGTAATAGTACATTAAAAGTGTCTGGATGTGCTTTTTCAATTTCATCTAAAAGTACCACAGAATAAGGTCTTCTTCTTACAGCTTCTGTTAATTGTCCGCCCTCATCAAAACCCACGTATCCCGGAGGAGCACCAATTAGCCTACTCACAGAATGGCGTTCTTGATATTCACTCATATCAATTCTTGTCATGGCATTTTCATCATCAAATAAATAAGAAGCTAAAGCTTTTGCTAATTCTGTCTTTCCAACTCCAGTTGTTCCTAAAAATAAGAAAGAACCAATTGGCTTACTAGGGTTTTGCAATCCTGCTCTAGATCTTCTTACAGCATCAGAAACTGCAATAATTGCTTCTTCTTGTCCAACAACTCTTTTATGTAATTGATCTTCTAATTTTAATAATTTTTCACGTTCTGACTGAATCATTTTCGTCACAGGAACTCCTGTCCATTTTGCAACAACTTCAGCTATATCTTCATAAGTTACTTCTTCTTTTATTAAAGAACTTTCTGATTGGTTTTCTTGTAAATCTTTTTGCAGTTGTTCTAAATTTTCTTGTGCAGTTTTAATTTTACCATATCGTATCTCTGCAACTTTTCCATAATCACCCTCGCGCTCGGCCTTTTCTGCTTCAATTTTAAAATTTTCAATGACTAATTTTGCGTTTTGGATGTTATCTACAACTTCTTTCTCAGACTTCCATTTGGCACTCATTTCATTACGTTCCTCTTTCAAATTTGCTAAATCTGAACGTAAAGATTTTAATTTCACTTCGTCTTTTTCACGCTTAATGGCTTCAATTTCTATCTCTAACTGCATTACTTTTCTATCTAATACATCTAATTCTTCTGGTTTAGAATTGATTTCCATTCGAAGTTTTGCCATGGCTTCATCCATTAAGTCAATAGCTTTATCAGGTAAAAAACGATTGGAAATATAACGTTGAGATAATTCTACAGCGCCAATAATGGCCTCATCTTTAATACGAACTTTATGATGAGTTTCATATTTTTCTTTAATTCCTCTTAAAATAGAAATAGCGCTTTCAGTATCGGGCTCATTCACAATAATTTTCTGAAAACGTCTTTCTAAAGCTTTATCTTTTTCAAAGTGTTTTTGATATTCATCTAAAGTGGTTGCCCCAATTGCCCTTAATTCTCCACGAGCTAAAGCTGGCTTTAAAATGTTTGCCGCGTCCATTGCTCCTTGACCTCCTCCAGCACCAACAAGCGTATGAATCTCATCAATAAAGAGTACAATATCTCCAGCAGATGTTGTTACTTCATTTATAACCGCTTTTAAACGTTCTTCAAATTCTCCTTTATATTTTGCACCAGCAATTAAGGCTCCCATATCTAAAGAGAAAATAAGCTTGTCTTTCAGGTTTTCTGGGACATCCCCATCTACAATTCTGTGCGCTAAACCTTCTGCAATCGCTGTTTTTCCTGTTCCAGGTTCCCCAACTAAAATTGGGTTATTTTTCGTTCTCCGTGATAAAATTTGTAATAATCTACGTATTTCTTCATCTCTACCAATTACAGGGTCTAATTTGCCATCTTCGGCTAATTTATTTAAGTTTTTGGCGTATTTATTTAAAGAATTATAGGTTTCTTCTTGGCTTTGAGAAGTAACTCTTTCACCTTTTCGTAATTCTTCAATGGCTGCTAGTAAATGTTTCTCTGTAACTCCTTGGTCTTTCAAAACTTGAGCAATATTACTTTTGGATTTAAAAATAGCTAAGATTAAATGTTCTATTGAAACATAATCATCTTTCATCTTTTTAGCAATAATAGCTGCTTCTGTTAAAGTTTTACCTGCTTCTCTGGAGATCATTAATTCTGCGCCAGAAACTTTAGGTAAACTTTCTAATTGTTTATCTAAAATTTGGTCAACAACAATACTATTAATGTTTAATTTCTTCAATAAAAAAGGTAATACATTTTTATCAATTTGAGTTAATGCTTTAAAAAAATGTTCATTTTCTATTTGATTATGGCCAAAACTTTGGGCAATTTGCTGCGCCATCTGTATGGTTTCTTGTGATTTTGTGGTGTAATTGTTCAAGTTCATTTTCTTTTGTTTTTTGATTCCCTTTTTCAAAGGATTTACAATTTAATTTTCATAATAAATGAATCAACTTTAATACCATCAACTAAAACGAAAAAAATAAAGTCATTTTGTCTTGTTAAATCTTAAGAAAACTGACTTTTTGACACATAAAAGTTTCTTACATTTGTATTCATAAAAAAAAACATGGGCGTATTCAACAGTTTATTTGGTAGTAAAGTACCTCAAAAAGAAAAAGTATCTTATTTAAAATGGATACCATTGTCCTCTTTAGAGCAGCTAGATACAATAAAGAAACAATCTAAAACTGAATCTATACTTATTTTTAAACATTCCACTCGTTGTGGAATTAGTAAAATGGTTATCAAACAATTTGAAGGTTTGTTTCAAGAAAATCATCAGTACTTAAAAGTATATTATTTAGACTTGTTAAACTACAGGAATGTGTCTGATGAAGTAGGATATACCTTTCAAGTAATACATCAATCTCCTCAATTATTGGTTATTAAAAATGAAGTTTCCGTGCATGCTGTCTCGCATAATGATATTACTCAAATTAATTTAACAAGATTTATATAGTTTAAATTCGTGAAAAACCTATTTTAAGTCTTATTTTTGTATCTCAAATTTATATTCCTTTGGCAGAAATAAGCACTTCAGAAAAAAAAGTAGGTAAACAATTATACGGATATCAAAAAGACGCTCTTCAGGAAATCTTTAGAAGGTTTGAAGATGCTCCTCAAGATTATCATCTGTTATATCAGTTGCCAACTGGAGGTGGAAAAACAGTTATTTTTTCAGAAATTGTTAGGCGTTATTTAGAAAAGTTTAAAAAGAAGGTTTTAGTCTTAACACACAGAATAGAGTTGAGCAAACAAACGTCTAAAATGTTAGACGAGTTCGGTGTTAACAACAAAATCATAAACAGTACAGCAAAGTTAGATGACCAAGATGAATACAGTTGTTTTGTTGCAATGGTTGAGACTTTAAAGAATCGTTTAAATGATGAAAAACTAGATATTTCCGATATAGGTTTAGTCATTGTGGATGAGGCACATTACAATTCATTTACTAAAATTTTTAAGTTTTTTGATAAATCTTTCATATTAGGTGTTACAGCAACTCCATTAAGTTCTAATGTGAAATTGCCTATGTATGAGAACTATCAAGAGTTGTTTGTGGGAGAATCTATTCAGCATTTAATTGATAATGAATATTTAGCAAGTGCTAACCTATATTCATATAATGTAGGATTAACTTCTTTAGAAGTCGGTGCAAATGGCGATTATACGGTTAAATCATCAGAAGATTTGTATACTAATTCAGATATGCTTTCTAAATTGGTTTCTGCATATGAAGAAACGGCAAAAGGAAAAAAGACTTTAATTTTTAATAATGGTATTAATACTTCTATTCAGGTGTATCACGCTTTTAAAAAAGCGGGTTACCCTATTGCTCATTTAGACAATACTAATACAAGAAAAGAACGCGATTTTATTTTAAAATGGTTTCATAAAACACCGAATGCCATTATCACTTCTGTAAGTATTTTAACAACAGGTTTTGATGAACCGAGTATTGAGGCTATTATTTTAAATAGAGCAACAAAATCTCTTACATTATATTATCAGATGATTGGTCGTGGTTCTAGAATATATAGTAAAAAGAATACTTTTGAAGTTATTGATTTAGGTAACAATTTTCACAGATTTGGACCTTGGGGTGCAGATTTAGATTGGCAAAAAATGTTTAGAGCTCCTGATTATTATCTAAATGCAATTCTTTCTGATGAGGATATTGAAAGTACTTTTAGATATGAATTACCAGCAGATGTTAAAAAAGAATTTGC